>Ga0209698_10001864_pt1 | contig 24231 bp, 35 predicted proteins | sample LitLauG_LLR_2012_FD_187203 | JGI IMG/M metagenome (GOLD analysis project Ga0209698, IMG submission 187203) | Freshwater sediment microbial communities from Pennsylvania, USA - Little Laurel Run_MetaG_LLR_2012 (SPAdes) (version 2) | ecosystem: Environmental > Aquatic > Freshwater > Creek >... | reverse complement strand
TATGAACCCATACCAGTCGGGTATGAACTCGTGGAATAACGCCAACTACTCGCAGGCACAGAACCAGCAAATAGGTAACGGGCAGTACATGTCCGCGCTTGGCGGTCTGAACGCGTCCAATCCGATGCAGAGCGTTCCGGTAAGTGCGCCGCAGACAGATCCTGCCCTAGCTGCGTGGAACCAGACACCTGCTGGTATGGCAGGCAACCCCATCAACAATTACAGCGGTACCGGCCTCAACGCCACTACCAACCAGCCCATGACGTTCAATGGCCCCGGTGCTACGGGCACTACGGCCCCTGCTGCAAACCCAGAGGCGTCAGTATTCAGCCAACTGGATCAGTTCAAGGCGCATCCATTCAACACGAGCCAGTATCTCCAGCAGTCGGGCGCGCCCGGGATTGATCCGTCTCAGATGTCCTCATACACAGGGCAACCCGAGTACATGAGCAGCACGGGTAATATCGAGGCCATGAACTTCGGTGGCCCTTCGAGCGGCGTCGCGGCGAACTGGAACCAGCTTGCTTCCGCAGGACCGAACGGGTACTCCAGTTGGTTGCCCCCGGGCGCAACGCTCTTGTCGCCGCAACAGGCGCAGGCGGCTAACCAGGGTATTCAACAGAGCGCAGCGCAGTACAACGCGATCACCAAGCCCTTGATGACATCTGGTGCCAACGGCGGACCGGATTGGGCGGCGATGGCGAAAGCCGGGATGATCTAACATGACGACCTCGTCTACGCCTTCGAGTTTCGCCCCTGCGGGCGGTGCGGCTCTGCCCACCGATCCGTACGCCAGCGGGATTACCATTCCGGGCGTAGCCGCGAACAACGGCTCCGCGACGTTTAAGCCGGTGTGGGATCCTACGCTGGGCACGTACGCTATACAAGTAGGCCCGGATCCGCGCAACCTTGCACCCATTTTCAATCAGAGCCAGTTCGATCAATGGACAGGTAAGAACAACGGAACCTTGAGCAGCGGCAACACGCCGTTCAAGGACTCCTTCAGTGCAGCTAGCGATGGTACCGACAACCCTGTACTCAACGCGCAGGGTTATCAGGTATACGACCCCACCAATCTGAATATCTCCAACGGTGGCGGTGGTGGCACCAACGTTGGTTACACGTTGGACCCCAAGACCGGGTACTACGTACCGTCGTCCGAGAAAGGGTACGGATCGGCGTCGTGGTGGCAATCTACAGGGTTGCCGATGCTTGCCGTTGCCGCATTAACAGGTGGCGCTGCACTTGCATCTGCTCCTGCCGACGCAGCGGGTACGGCACTCACTGATGCCGCCGCTTCTGGTGGTGCTGGTGGCGTAGGTGAAAGCGCCGCCGGGTTCTCTGGTACCTTGGGTACGGGCGGAGGCCTGAGTGCGGATGCTGCCGGGGCAGGTGCTGTAGGGTCTGGTACTACAGCCGCTGGGCTTGCTACCCCGCTGTCTACTTTCGGGGGCGTAGACCCCGCAACTCTTGCTGCCAGTACCAACGCAGCCGCAGCGCCGGGCATTGCGTCCGGGGTCGACGCAGCTACTGCCGGGGCGATGTCACCTATCAGCATAGGCTCCGCCGCATCCGCTGCGGGTGGGCTCGGGAGCACCCTGAGCAATGCCAAGAACGGCCTGGGCATAGTGAACGGCATAAAGAGCCTCACCAGCAACCCCGTGGCTACGGGCATCGCTGGTCTCGGTCTGGGCGCGGCGCTTGCCAGCGGTAACGGATCCTCCTCGTCCGCTCCCGCCGCGTCTCCGTCCGCTGGGTTCGGCTCCACGACCCCGTCCGACATGCAGGCGGCATGGGCCAAGGGCGCGTCCGCCAACAACGGTGGATTCCAGTTCAACAACCCCGCTGGTCAGATGGACCCCAAGACCATGGCGACCCTGGGCATCAACCCGGCGGACGCTAACTTCTGGAACACCATCTACACCGGGCAGGCTCCAGGGCACGCGGCGGGCGGCATGATCACCGGTAACCCGTACCAACCGGGCGTAGGCGGGCAGTACAACCCGTCCGTGGCGGGTCAACCAGTAGGTAGCAACTCACCACAGGCGGCGAGCACCACGGGGGCGACTAACCCGTACTTCCTCCCGGGATCAGGCGAGGCGGCACTACCGGCTACGGATTCCATCAAGTCCCTGCAACAGGTCGCGGACGCCTTCGCACCGCTCACCAAGAGCTACAACAAGGAGGATGGCTCGCCGCAAGGGTTCGGAGCGAACGACGTACAGACTATCATCGCCGGTATCCTGTCCAAGGCACATCCCAATACGCTCCAGCACAACATCTACGGCAAGCAGAGCTACGCAGACGGCGGTATCGTGGACCGCATAAAGCAGCTATTCGCCCCGGGGCGGGTCGAGTTGCCTCCTTCTGCTGCGCGTAAGGTGTTCGCCAATGGTATCGGAAGCCCTGGAGACCCGCGCTACGGCAACGGCCCGCAGAACCTGACCGACTCGGACGTCGTCAACCCGGGTGCGCGCTACACGCTGCCCACCGACCAGCAGGGCAATCCCATCCTGGGCGGCGGGGTCAATCGGGGCGTCAACATGGACAACGCCATCGAGAACCAGATCCAGGGCAAAGCGATGGGTGGCTTGGCCCACGCGTTCGTCTCGGGCGGTGGGTCGGGGCAGGCAGATAACGTACCGGCGCGACTGTCGGACGGCGAGTACGTCATGGACGCAGACGTGGTGTCTGCGCTCGGAGACGGTAATAACGCGGCAGGTGCCGCTAAGTTGGACCAGATGCGGCAGGCTATCAGGGCGCACAAGAGGGGCGCTCCATCTGATAAAATACCGCCAAAGGCCAAGCAGCCCATGGCGTACCTTGGCAAGGGGAAGAAGTAATGACTAACATACTTACCGGCGCAACGACACCGCCGTTGGTTAATTCCAACGCAACGAGCAGCACGTCGTTCAATAACCCGAACTACGGACCGGCCCAGAACGCGTTCCTGCAAAATCTGGGCAACACCCCGACGCAGTTTAAACAGTTCCAGGGTGCGCTGAACGCGCCGATAAACCCCAACATGACAGGGGCGGCTAACAATGCTAGTAGCCTTGCATCTGCCTGGAATCCCACTGCGGCGCAGGCGGGTAACTACTACTCGGCTATGCCCGGCGTGGGCACGCAACAGGGCGGTCTGTCTAATCAGTACGCCTCGATGGGCGTCAACGCCGCGTTCAATCCGGCCAACTCCTGGGCCAACCAGTCGAGTAACTGGATGTCTCCCTATATGGGCGACGTCGTGCAGCAGATCGCCAACGCAGGCAACCAGAACTTCAACACGCAGTTGATGCCCTCCATCAACAGCCAGTTCATAGGCAGTGGGGACTTCAACTCGCTCGCCAACATGGGCGGTCTGGCGCAGGGCGCTGGCCTCGCGCAACAGGGTATCACGTCCGCACAGGCGAACGCACTGAACCAGGGCTACACTACCGGGATGCAGGGGTACCTGCAACAACTGGCGCAACAGACCGGGTCGGCCAACAACGCCGCAGGCGCTGCCAACCAGACCGGATACATGCAGAACTACGGTCTGTCGGGCGCGGGCAGCGGCGCGGCGGGTCTGGGCACGTCGGGCGTCAACAACATGATGGGTACCGGCAATAGCCTGTACACTGCGGGGCTCAATGGTGTCAATAACGCCATCAACCAAAGCAACCTTTGGAACCAGTACAACCTACAGTACCCGACGGCAGTTGGTGGGGCTCTGAACGGCATGCAGAACCCGATGACCACCACGGGCAGCAGCAACGCGCCGCTCGCGGGAGCTACGTACGGTGCGTCGCCGCTGAATCAGGCACTCGGGGCACTCAATACTTTCGGCACCGGTGTTAATACGGTCAGTAACGCGTATAATCAGTGGTTCGGGCCGAATAACACTTCTACACCGGATCCTAACAATCCCGGGTACACGGTACCGATCAACTCTAGCTACAGCAACTACGCACCGGGTACTGACGTCACTGTACCAGCGCCAGTGGATACATCCGGTGGTGGCTTGTCGTACCCGTAAGAGGATAAAACATGTCTGAACCCGTGAATCTTCCGCCGCCGGTACCGCAACAACCGCAGGGTGGGTTGAGCGGTCAGCAACCGCCTCCGCCGCCTCCCCCGCCGCAGGGTGGACCGTCGAACCAGAACCCGTACGGCTACTCCATGGACGCCCGGCTGTTGGCGCAGTCCATGAACCCCGAAGCGTTGATGAACATCGTGAACAAGAACACGGTGTCCGACGACGAGATACGTCGCAATAAGTTCTTCGCCGGGCTCTCTGGCCCGACGCGCAGCGGGTCGGTGGGCGAGTCCTACTCCAACGCGATGAACGCCTATGCCGACACGGCGATGGATCAGAAGAAGCTGATCATGCAGTACGCCCCGCTCATGGCGCAGCACATGCTCGGCATGTACAACGCGTCGATTACGGGGGCGGAAAAGAACACCGAACGTAACCAGAAGTGGGAAAGCGGTTTGAATGCCGCTGTTACCGGACTGCTGCGCAGCGGTGCGCCCGTAACGCCGGAGGCCATCTCGTTTCAGACAGATCGTGCTGGACAGGAGCTTGGTATCGACCCGGCGTACCGGCAGACATACCTGTCCGGTCTCGGGGTATACGACGTGCCGCCCGGTACCAACATGACGCAGGCGATTCAAACCCGTCTGCTGTCTTCTCTAGCTCCGGACAAGCAACTAGATACTCTGTCGCCGCCGAATAAGCAGACGGATGTTGGTGGTAAGTTTACCCCGTTGCCGGAAGGTTCGCGTTCAGGTTTCACGCCACCGAGTGCTGCTGGCCCTGCTGCCACCAACAAGTCCATCGAACCACTGAAACCAGAAGAGTTCATAGACAAGTGGGGCGGCAAACACATCACGTACAAAGGCATGGTGGCAGAGGCTGGCACCCCAGAGGCCAGTCAACTTTACGCTCAGTATGATAAGGACCGGCAAGCTGCAATCGCAGCCGCTGGCCCCGCTCCGTCTGGTCCGCCCCCTGGACAACAACCGCCACCTCCGCCACAAGGCGCTGGGGGCCCACCGCCTGGGCCTCCAGCAGGTGCACCACCTGCTCAACCGCCCGGACCTCCGCCCGGACAACAGGCACCTCCGCCGCAGCCGCCTGCGCCTCCTCCGCAACCTCCAGGCCCGCCGCCTACACAGGTGCCGCAGGCGTTGCCCCCTGGGGCAAAGCTGCCCGCTGGACTGTCTATGCCGCCCAGACCTGCTCCGCAGGGCCCTGACGCTACGCAACCCGGTGCTATCTCTCCGCCTGGAGGGATGCCCGGAGCCCCGATGCAAGGTCGGCTGGCTATTCTCCAACAGGAGTTGGCACAGACTACTGACCCGTCTGACAGGGCGTCGCTAATTCGACAGATCGCTGCGGTTCAAGGGCAAGCCACCGGTCAGCCAGCTATCACACAGCCTACACCGGTAGCCCCCGGCGTGGTGGCTACGCCTCGTGCGCAGCCCGATCCAGTACTGCAAGGAAACGACCTCAATGTGAAGAATGGCGTGCTGCCTGCCAATGCGGACGTCAAGTTCACCGACATACCGCAGGCCCCACCGCTGATGAAGCCAAACGGTGCGGTCAACCCGATCCAAGAGCAGGCACAGAAAGACGCGCTGACCGCTTTCCAGAAAGACACAGCGGAGCATAACAAGGTCGTCACCTCCATGGGGGAGACGCTACGTCGACTCCAAGTGATTCAGGATCTGGCGCAGAACGTGCAGCTTGGTAAAACCGCCGGTGCCCGCGAAGAGGTCGGTGGTCTGGTTGCCGACATCGGTAACATGCTCCCGGGTGTTTCTTCCGAGACCGTGCGTAGTTGGGCAGACGCTATTGCCAACGGCGGTACGGATAAGAGTGGTGCTCTATCTGCTTTGCAGGCGCTGGAGAAGCTCACGGTGTCCGGTGCCATGGTCAGCTTGCGTGCCGACATCGGTTCCAGCGGTGGACAGCGCATAGCGATGCAGGAGTTCATGCAGTACCTTCGCGCCGTACCTAACGCCGAGATGACTCCTGCCGCTATCGCACGTCTGCGCGAGATCGGCATCAAAGACTATCTCAAGGCGCGCACTGAGCAGGATGCACGTGCTGCGTTCGCTTCCAGTGGCAACGCGGACTACAGCCAGTTTGATAAGTATTGGGCGAACAAGCAACAGCAGCTTGGGTACGTCAAGACCAACTTGAATGTTGGTGGCGGTACTGGTAGCGGTCTACCGTACCAAGACGTCAACTTCGTTCGGGATCAACAAGGGCGTGTGCTCGTACAAGACCCAAAGACCAACAAGTATTATCTACCTAACGACAAGTTCCTGATGAGCGGGTGGAAATGATGGCTAATCCCCCTATGAAGTACGACCCCACTGGTAACTGGTATGAGAACAGCATGGCCGGGCTCGGCAAGGCTTTTGTCGACCCGTACCATAGGATCCAGCAGTTGTTGGGCCAGCGGTCGCAACAACAAATCGATGAGGACGCCGAGCTTGACAAGCCACTGATGAATACCACCGGTGGCACGCTGGGCAACATCGCGGGGCAGGTTATCCAGAGCGTTCCGCTGGCAGGTGGTCTCGGCGCTGCGTCCAAGGTAGTGCCCGCTCTTGCCAAGATGGGTACGCTGGGTCGCGCCGCGCTACAGGGCGGACTACAAAGCGCAGCGGCCCCGGTTACCAGTGACCAGACATCCGCTGGTAACATCGCTGGCGGTGCCCTGATGGGTGCTGCCGGTCAAGGTCTGGTAAACGGAGCCAACGCGCTAATTACGCCAGCAGCCAAGTACGCCTCGCCGTACCTGCAATCACTCGCGGCCAAGGCCGACCAGATGGGCATCCCCGTTACCCGAGCACAGCTTACCGGGTCCAAGGCAGGGCAGGCACTGGAGAATTTCTTCGGTGGCATGCCTATGAGCGGCAAGAAGAAGCTCATGCAGACCCAGGGCGACCAGTACGTTCGCGGTGTAACCAGCACCTTCGGCCCGGCGGAAACCGACGCAATCAAGGCAGTAGGCAAGGCGAAGACGGCGCTCGGTGCCAAGTTCGATGACATCTCCGGTAATAACATGCTGGCGTTGAGCACTGACGACATTGCCAAGCTGGATGCCTTGCCCAAGAGCGCAACGGACTTGGGAGGTGCTAACGGTACACAACTACAGAACATGGTGAACACCATCAAGCGTGTGCACGAGGAGAACGGATTCCTGACGCCCGGGGAAACATACCAGTCCTGGCGTACTGCCATCGGGCGTAACCAGAATAGCGAGGGTGCTGGTTCTGCGGAAGCAGAGGCATGGCGTCAGATGCAACAGACCCTGGACGGTGCCATGCGCCGGTCTCTTGGGCCCGCAGAAGCTGCCGATTGGGATTTCCTCAAGGGTCAGTACGGTAACCTGAAGGACGTCGAGAAAGCACTGCCAGTCAACGGGCAGGGGTTCACGGAAGGTACACTGGACCCGAACAAGCTCGCGTCTACCATGGCACGACCGACCGCCAAGAACGGCACCAACGCCACAGCTATGCAGCAAGGGGTAGCTAACAATAGTTCGCTATCTGATGTCGCGCAGGTCGGTAACGCCTTCGTACCCAAACCCAACACCGATGTTGCCGCAACCGGTGCCCATGGTGCCGACGTACTTAAGTCATTGATCCCCGCGCTCGGCACTTCGGTCGGGGCAGGCGGCGTTGGTTACATGGCCGCTTCGCACCTCGCCCCGGAGGATTCCGAGATAGCGAAGCACCCGTTCCTTACCGGCTTGGGTGCCGCTGCTGGGTCCAACCTGCTAGGTGGAACCGTGGGTCGATTCCTGCTGTCACAAGCGTATCGTAACGGTATGCCAAAGACCAACGCGTTCATCGACAAGCTCTCCGAGCTTGGCATCCCGGCCAGCCTTCCGACTGCTGCTCTGCACGCCAAGAACGCGTCTACGACGGGCGTCGGACCGGCACCAGCACCTGACACCACCAATCCGTTTGCAGGCATGCAGGAAGTGGACCCGGCGACGGCTTTTGGCACCCCCGTCCCGTCGCCTGACACTCACTGACCTCCTGCATACCAGCGAATGGGTCAGTTGCTGGCCTTGGGTTGAAGTCTAGGTAGACTCCGTAGACTACCAACCATAGCAGGAACGCCAAGAACGTCCACATGATGAGCCTAGCGGCTTTGTCCACCAGCATGGTGAATAGTATCGCGGCGGCGACTATCATCTCAACGCCCCCACGGCTTTGACTAGGTCACTTACCAGCGGGTACGGCTTGGTCGGGTTGAACCGCTTCCAACTGATGGGGTGCTTGTGGATGGTGCAGTCGATCTCGTACTCGGCGCACCACTTGGCGGCTTGATCCCCCAGCGCGAACACCTTCTCCGGTCGCAAGGCGATCAGGGGTCCGGGGTCGGTTTCGACTTCGTCGGCGCTTCGGCAGTTGACCCACACAAAGAACTGCTCAAGGAGCCCGGCGCGCCGCATACCATCAGCGAGCCACCATGATACGCCATCGCGTCTAAAGCTGATGAATGGGGGATTGAACCCTGCAAATTTTGGCTTATCAGCGACGATTGCGATTGCGCGTTCTGCATACCGACCGACATAAGGCTCTGGGCATATTGGGGATTGATCGATTGCTGGCAGCAGTTCTCGGCGGATGAAGGAGCCGATGTCGGAGTGGAGTGTCGCGTTAATATCAAACTCGATACGCGCATGATCATCCGCGAGCAGGACATCCATAACATCTAAGCCCTCCCTTTCTCCAAGATAGCGTGACGGTCGGCACACGACGTGCACCTTGCCACAGGTAAGCGCAGCCCGCTCCAGCATCTGCAACTCCGCTCCGTCCATCTTGTGGGCGTGCGGATACCACGTACCCTCCAGAATCACGTTGGACCGGCCCAAGAGCGCGGGCTTGATCGCGTCGAAAAATCTCCACCCCTCGTTCTTCTCCACCGACGCCACGGTGAAGCTACCACTCAGATGGTCTTCCAGGGCGTGGCGCAACTGCTTGGCACCGCCGTTGGGTGGGCTGTCTATCAGAATCAAACGCCGGGTCATTGCCGCTCCTTCATTGCGTTAAGTAGATTGCTCTGGGTCAAGTCCTTGTCGCGCAAGGCCCGGGCCACCTCGACGTCGATGGTGCCGGTGCAGATCAGCCGGTGGACGTGTACCTTGTTCGTTTGCCCCTGCCGGTACAGCCGCGCTATGAACTGCTCGTAACATTCCAGATCCCACGGCAACCCGTAGAAGCACAGGTTGCACGCCCCGCCCTGTTGCAGGTTCAGCCCGTGAGAGACGACTTGCATTTGAGCAAATAGAACACGGATTTGTCCTTTGTTCCATCGGTCGAGAATGGCAGTAATTTCTTTACTTGGCATTCCTCCTTCAATGACTGCGACGTCCGGACCCTTGAAGCGATCTCGGAAGCGCGGTGATTCGTGACGATAGTTATAACCGACAAGAAGAGGCTGACCAGCAAGCTCAGACAAGAGATCGTCAAGAGCGTCCAGCTTTGTGTCGTGGACATGGTGTACCGTCTGTCCATCATCGCCATATACCGCGCCTCCGGTGAACTGTAGGCACTTGTTGACTCCTGCTGCTGCGTTCGTTGGAGTAATCGTCTCATCTTCCAACTGGAGAAGTAGTTTGTCTTCGAGCGACTTGTATTGCTTTTTGATCTCGTCATCGAGGGTCACCTTGATATCGTTTACTATCAGATCGGGCATGTCCAGATAGTCGGCGGCGTCCATCCGCAGCACGAGGTGTTGGATCTTGTCGTAGATCACCTCGTCCGCGCCGGGCTTGAGCACCAACTCGTAGCCACCGTAGCCGGTTTGCAGGAAGTAGTTCATGTAGTAGTGGGTCTTAAATCGGCCAAGGGAAGACCCATCGTCCAATATGTACACCTGAGACCACACGTCTTGTAACCCATTGGGGGCCGGGCTCCCGGTTAGCTCTAATATGCGCCGAAAGTGTGGCGTTACACCTTTCAATAGCTTGAACCGCTGAGACGAAGGGTTCTTGACCTTGCTGCTCTCGTCCAAGATCAGCATGTCGAACGGCTGGCGCTCCGTCCCCCACGCGTTCAGGTCGTTCATCGCCTTGAGGAGCCACGGCAGGCCCTCGTAGTTGATCAGGTAGACGTCCGCAGGTTCCAGATCCAGTAATGCATCCATCTTCTTCGGACCATGGAGCATACGGAGCGTAAGTTCCTTGAATTGATCCCACTTTTGTCTCTCCGCAGGCCACGTGTTATAGATGACATTTAGGGGTGCCACGACCAGTGCGCCCTTGATCAGGTTCTTGCGCCGCAGGAGCATTACGCTGGCGTATGAGATCGACGTCTTGCCGATCCCAGGCGTCGCCCACAGCGCAGCCCGCGCGTTCTTCAGAACGAACTGGATAGCGTTGCGGCCCCAGGAACGTGGTTCGTATCTCACCAACTCACCTCAAGGCTGTTCGGTGCCGCCGTAGCGTGGTACCCGTTGTCCCGTAGCTCGTTAGATACTGTGATAGCAGCCAGTCGCCACTCAATACCAATTATCTCAATGGTAAAGTGGTCCTCCCCCGCTGCGGTGGCTTGGTTTATTTCTTTCTCTACTCGTTCCAGCAACAGTCGTTCTTTGTCCCTACGTCTCGGCAAAGCCACTGCGTCGGTCAGCTTGCGGGCCTCGGATGCGTGCATCATAGCAAAGACTCCTCACAAAACAGCACAGCCTCCTCGGCGTCATCGAACCACGCCGCGTCGAACCCACGGTCTTGCAGGTCGGCCAGCATGGCGGTCTGGCGCTCGGTGGGCTTCTTGCCGGGCACCTTCATCTCCAAGAAGCACATGGTGGGGCCGTACAGATCCTTGTCGCCCAGCACCATGTAGTCGGGCAGGTCACGGCGACCGTCGCCCTTGAGCTTGACCACCATCCAACCCGGATGGGCCTTCTTCATCGCCTTGACGAACGCGCGACCGATGCTGCTCTCGGGGCGCGGGGGAATCTTCACGGTTGCCATTTTGTAGGCCCATCGTTCTTGTCGCTAGGGGTTGTGGCGGCTGGTCCAAACTGCTCATTCCAGTTGGTCTTATCCATCACAATATTGTGCAGCCGGAGCGTTTCTTGCAGAACATCGATGTGCTCTAGTAAACGCGCACGTTCGGCAGCGTGGCGCTCGATTTCCTTGGCGCGCTTTTCCCAAGAGGGCTTCATGTGATCCTCGATGAACAGGGACCACAGATGGTCGATAAGCCGCTGGGAGTACCCGGTGTAGTCGAAGTCGACTTGCGGTGGCTTAACCTGCATCGCACGGCCCTCCTTTGGACTTGGCGAACCCGCACCACGCGCAGTGGCGTCCGGGCTTGGTCGGGAATATGGTGTCGTTGAGCATGGGGGTCACCTTGTGCTCCCACGCCTTGATGCGCTGTGCGTTGTCGTCCCGGTAGAACGTCCACGACTTCTTGGCCTCGGGCTCATCGGCGGCGACGTCGAAGTACCAGAACTCTACCTGTATGGCGCTAGGTGCCAGCGGGTTCCCCGCACCGACACAGAACGCCATGGTGGCGTAGATGTCGGCCTGATACACGTGGTCCGGGTACGCCCTGCCGGTCTTGAAGTCAATAATGCGGTTACCGGCGATGGCGTCGACCTTGCCACGCAGCCACGCGTCATTGGCGAACCATTCGGTCGGGGTCCAGTCCTGCCGCAGCGAGATGGGCTCCTCGGGCAGCGCGTCCTCGGCCTTGAGCGTATCCAACTCCACCGCCCACGTGGGCAGCTTGGTGGGCTTGCCCGGCGTCGGGTCGTACACCCTGGCGCTGGTGTCGCCACGCAGGATGTCCTCACAAATCTTGTGGACGGCGATACCACGGTCCAGTGCCAGCCGGTCGCCCTTCTCGGGCTCCTTCTCGATCTGCTTGAACCAGACCTTCTTGGGGCACTGCTCGTAGCTCGAATAGGTGGAGTAACTCCACTTGGTTAGTAAGCCCTCACCTTTCGGTGGAGGTGCTACGATCTTGGATGCGAAGCCCTTAGCCATTATTGCCCCTTGGGTAGATCAGTCAAATCCTGTAGATTATACCCCCAATACCCCTCGGAGGGCAGCGGTACGTCCAGAGCACCGGCCAGAACATTCTCCTCCATGGCGGCGCGCAGAAATATCATAACAGCGTCTCGCTCCTGCTCGCCTACCTCTGCTACCAACTCGTCGTGGATCGATAGGCACAGCCTGTCCGGGCAGTATTCATCGAACCTGATCATGGCTTCCTTGGTGATGTCGGCGCTCGACGCCTGACATAGCAGATTGACTAGCTTGTAACCGAACCGGCGGAAAGACCCATCGATGATCTTGGGCTCCTCGGCGTAGTAGATGCGCCCGCCCAGGGTCTGGATCGGCTGGCCCAACTTATCGAACTGGTCCATCTGGTCGCGCATCGCACGGATCCCGGGGAACGTAGCTAAGTAGGTGTCGATAATGTGCTTGGTCATGTCCAGATCGCGCTTGATCTTGACCGCCATCTTCTGCTTGCCCATGCCGTAGAGCATGCCGAAGTTCAGGGTCTTGGTTTCCTTGCGCTCCAGCGTGAGACCGGCCATGTCGTTGAGCATCTTCATCACAAATTTGTGGATATCCATCCAAGGATCTTCGCGGTATCCTTGAGCGAGAGATCCATCTTCATAGTGAGCGAAGACCCTGTACTCCTGCTGATTGAAATCTCGACCAACAAGGCATCGTCCCTTTGCGGGAGCGATATATCGACGTAGCCTTGGAAGCTCTGGATAGGTATCCGGACGGTCTTTGTCGGCCCGTTCACAGTTTTCCTCCGTGATGATGTTCTGTAGGTTCGGGTTGGACGACAGGCGACCGGTACCGGCCCCTAGCCCTTTTTCCCCTTTGAGGGCATTCCAAGAGACGTGAAAGCGTCCTGCCACAGATTTTCCCAGCCATGGGGCCATGAAGGTAGAGAGGGAGTGGGCCAGGATACCCCGGTATTGGAGTGCTCCGTAGAGGTCGCGGTCTGCGAGGACAAGGTCGAGAGTCTCTTGCGCAGTGCTTGGTTTTCCATTAGCAGTACGCGGCCATCCCACGGAATCCGATCCAAATTGCGTGAGGCGCTCCGCAAACTCGTCGCCATCGAGCGACGCACTTTCCGGTAGCTCCATGTAGGTGCGGATCTCAGAGTCCAGCCTTTCGAGCGTTTTCGTATACCTATCGTAATCTGCCTCCAAGTGCTCAATGGCAATTGGGACGCCACGCGCCTCCATGCCGAGAAGTACAGGGAGCAGTCGTCGTTCTCTGGTATAGGCTTGTTCCATGGAAACAGCTTGATCATGTAAATGCTCCCTCATTTCCCGGGTCAGCTTGACGTCCATGCAGGCGTACTTACCCACCAGATCGCCCGGCGCACGGCTGATGTATGCGCCCCAGGACGACTTCTTGCGCCCCACCTCGGGCACGTTGGCGAGGATCCACGCCTGTAGCTCATCGCGCTCGACCGGGTCTATGCCGAGCCACTCTTTAGCGAGTGGTTTAAGCTGATGGTTAAGTTTCCTGGGGTCTTTAAGGACCGCGAGGATAAGAGCATCATCGACTTGGGTGGCAGGCGGCAGATCCAGACCGAGACGTTCTCGGGCGACACAAAGGTCAAATTTGGCGTTGTAGAACCCCAGCGTCCGCCGCATTCCCATTGCGTCTTCCCACAGTTTGCGCAGTATCTGGTGGGCTTGATCTTTGCTGCAATTGTTACCAGTTGGGTGTCCCCATGCGTAGTAGGTTGCATCTTTTCCAGGCTCCAGAATAGCGACCCCTACCGGTTCCGGCGGGTAATCGGGGCGAGGCGCTATGGCCTCGGTCTCAAAGTCAACGTAGGTGATGTCACGGGCGAGTATCATGCGAACCCGATCTTCCGAATGGTCTGCACGTCGTCCCCGCGCTTGTCGTTGAGCACCTCGGCCAGGGTATACTTATCCTGCAAATTAAACCCACGGTCGCTGGTGGGGTACACCGCACGATGCGCTTCCCATGCCTCCCTGCCGTTGAGCCTACGGAAGTTGATCACAGCGAAGCAGCGGCCCGGGCGCAGGATCGCCGGATCCACGCTCGACAGCGACGGCAGGTTGGTGGAGAACACCAGCTTGCGGTCCGGTAGGCTGACGAGCCCGTCACTCATGTTGAGCAGCCGGTTCATCATAAAGTTGCCCTCCTTGCGCGACTCCAGCAGGCTGTCGGAATCCTCCAGCACCAGCATGCGTCCCAGGGTCTTATCCTCAAGGTAGTCGTCATCGATATCCTCGTAGAACCGGCGGCGCTTGCCATCGATGGTGGCGAACTGGATATACAGGGCGTCGTCGTTCTGCACCTTCTCGTCGTAGGTGACCCAGGCTTGTAGGCTGGAGCGGCGCAGCAGGCCACGGATGAAGGTGGTCTTGCCGGTACCCGGTGGGCCGATCAACAGCATGACGTTGGCGGTGCTCGCCGAGAACTCGTCGTACAGCTTGTACAGGTCAGGGATCCACGGGTAGAACTCCGGCAGCGGATCCTTGCCGGATAGCGGCAACTCCTCGTAGGACATACCACGGCTGCTGTTGAAGTACCAGCGCAGGTACTTGCTCTTGTCGACCGGCTGGAAGTGCTCCTTGAGATGCTTGACGATATCAATCTTGCAATCCGGGCGCGCGTATACCCTGAACTCCATCTGCGCACCCTCGGCGCGCACCAAGGCCAGGAACGACGAATCCAGCGCCTCAAACAGGGCGGTGACGTGGTTGCTCATGGTCATGGTTGCGTTGGGCAACTTGGCGTCCACGTCCGTGAACTCCACCCGCGCCGACCCCCAGAATGTGGTCTTGACGCTCTTGCCGTCGATCAGGGCGTTCTCGAACCACTCCACGATGCGCGGGGAGTGCGTGAAGTCATGGTCGTTGAAATTGAATTTGTACTGCATGTTGCTCCTGTCAAATAAGTGCCGGTTACCACTATCCGGCGACGTCTTTAGTACATCTCTTGTACAAGCCCTCGGGGTATGCAAGCCCCACCGGGAACGTCGGCTGCGCGCAGTTCGTTACGAGAAAATTCCCATCCAGCCCAGGATTACCCCCAGAGGGCCGAAGAAGATACCCACCAGCTTGAGGATGAACATACCGCCCACCTCGTTGCCGTGCTCGACCAACTGCACTATGTTGGCAATGTAGCCGATCACGATAAACATAGCGGCAGCGATACCCGGGCCCACGACGCCCAGGGTTAGGGTGCGGTCCCGGTTGTTCACTTCTTCACCGCAAACTTGGCCTTGCCTGCGGGCTTGGCAGGGGTCTCCTCGAACACCGGGTACGGCGCGAACAGCTTGTCCTGAATGGTGGACTCGCGCGCCTTGATCGCCATGGCGACGTCCTGGGCAAGCTGCGCAACCGGCTTGAAGCTGATGTCGATCTGCTTCTTGGGGTCGGGCAGAACCTTGATATGGGTGATCACGGCCCACAGCGGACGCTTGTGGATCTCGGCGACCGAGCGCACGTAGTCCCCGTACGCCTTGTTGCTGGTCGGCGGTATCTTGGCAATCCCGATGGTGGCGTCGGCGACCTCGTCGGCTTGCAGGTTGTCGGCGCTGATCAGGGCCAGACGGCGGTACTCACGGCACGCCTTGCCCTTACCAACCAAGGCCGATCCGAACTGGTTCATCGGGCAGGCGTCGCAGCTAGTGTGCTGCTTGTTGGGGGCCTGCTCGTGGGGCACCATGCCGATGCCGTCCTTGGAGAAGGAGTAGCACGCCGGAGTCTTCGCCTCGCCGTACTGGCCGGGGTAGTACGCTCGGTCGTACACGGCCCCGGCCACGACGACTTCCATGTCGTTGCCAAGGTCTTGCCCGGCGAAGGTGATCTTGCCGCCCTTGAAGCTGAAGAAGTCCCCGCTGACCTTTTCCTGCTTGGCCTCAGCGGCAGCTTGCGCTGCAAGTTCCTCTTCCCACGGCACCACGGCGGTCGTGGTCACGGGTTTCTTTGCGAGAGAAGTGCTCATTTTCGCTCCTTAAGCGATTTTAGTGACGGACAAAACAGAATACGTTTCGGATTCTACACCGGGTATGACCTCGCCCGCCTCAACATGTTCCTTCCAGGCCGTAGCGCCTATGCGTTTTTGGAGTAGCTCAAACGCGTTACGCTCACGGATGTAGTTGAACAGCGCGATCCAGTCGCGCACCTGCGGGACGGTCTTGGGGCGAACCGACACCTGCGCCGTCGTCCCACGGGAACCGGACATCTTCTCCTTCTGTAGCACGAGGAGGATATGTTGCTCAAGCTCGGACTCCTTCTGCTTCATACCAGCCAGCATGGCGTCGAACTCGCGTTGACGGATCTCTCGATCCTTTTGCAGGGCATGCAGCCGGTCGATGGCTTCGCCCAGGGTGATGTCTTTCATGTTGCTCCTTTCAATGTATGCAGATTCGACTGCGGACTTCTCTAAAAGTTCCACGGCTTTTTCATGGAACCCGTTTATCGCCCCGATGCCCATTACTTTGTCGGGTCGATTATTATACCACTTTTATCGATAGACGTACTGGCCTCGCCCACCGTGGTACGTGCTATATACGCCGCCAACCAGATGCCGGATGGTACCATGTTCTTGGCGAACGCCTCCACTACCACAGGATGGACTTCTCGGTAGACGTTATCTGCCGTCATAATGAACACCCTGCCGCCCGGGACGAGACCGACCCCGTCGCACAATTGACCGTTCGCCATCTTGAACTTCATTGCTCCGCTGGTTGCCATTTCTTCCCCATCATAGTGTCGCGCCATCCTGGCACATGGATGTCCAACCACTTCTCGGTCGGAGCATAAGAATACCGTTGTTCGTTCTTGGTGTACGGATCGGAGAACCGCTTACCCTTGACCCAGCCGCCGAACTTGCCCAACCACCGCCCAACAATTACCGGGTTGCTCTGCCCGCCTGCTCCTGCGATTGCCTGCGACATCTCAGCCGACGAGAAGAACAGCCCGATCTTGCCCACACTGCCGTCATCGAAGGGCCACTTGTCGGTGTCGGTGCGGCCCGATTGCAGCAACCCCTTGCACAGGGCGATCAGCGCCTGCTTGCCGTAGGAATCCAGGGCGTTCTCGCTGGCCCGGGACTTCTGCAACTCCTTGAGACCCAGGGCTACTTCCTCGGCCTCGTCCATCCACCACGGCTCGCTTTTCTTGAACGCATGAAACGCCTCGGCCAGCAACTGCTCGCGGTCGGCGGCGATCTCATCGATCAGCACCTTGTTGATCGTCACGGGCCAGAATCGTCGGTTTCCTTCAGCGTTTTCAAGATAGTCGCCCGTCTCGTTCGTAGTTCCGACAAGTACGATTCGTCGGGGCTTGCTACTAACCCCAATGTCATAGGGAGTTCGGTAAGCGTCTTCTTTTCGTGAAATAAAGGATACCAGAAGTAGTCGGTCGGCTTTGCTAAAAGAAGACAACTCAGGCAGTTCTGCGATCCATGCGCCCTGCATTTTCTCGGATGCTTTCGTATCATCGCCACGGAGCGTAAGATGTTGTTCAGAACATAGGCGATGCTCAATGCGATCAGAAAACCGAAGCCTGCCAGCCAATACGTCGAAGAGTGTAGATTTCCCACGGCCTTCTTTCCCCTCCATGATCATCATGTTGTCCATCTTGCATCCGGGCTTCATGGCCCGTGCGATCATGCCTAACAGAAACTTGCGTCCGATGTACCGGGTCGCCGGTGTGTCCTCCGCGCCGCAGTAGTCTACCAGCCACGTGTCAATCCGGGGCCGGAAGTCCCACTCTGGTAGCAGGTTGATCTGGTTGGTAAGCGAGTCCAGACGGCGGGTCTCCATTGCCCTGGACGTAATAGCCCGTGACAGCATCTGATGGGTGAGTCGCCGGTACAGTTGGTTCTCGCCCAGATACACGCTCAGGCCGGTCGGTGTGTTCTCCCGGTGGTACTTGGAGACCCGCTGGTCGGTGCGCCACGGCGGGTCGACCACGTAGATGGTGCCCGTGAACTCGTCGTACCGGAAGACGTCGCACACCAGCGGGTGCTGGCGCATGATGCGGTCGCAGTTCACCGGGGTGGGCTCTATTGCCGCTGCGCCCTGGTAGGGCAGAATGGTGGGCAGATCCGGCCAGTCCACCGGGTCGAGACCGTACTTGGGAGAGGCCGGTAGCCACAGGGCACTACGCTCCTCCTGGGGCTCGGGGACGGGCTCAGGACCGTCGCTAGGCGGCGGGGGCGGCGGTGGGTTGGACCCGCCTCCGGCTAGGTCTGTGAGGCTCTGGCACGCCTCCCGCACGGTGTCGGCGAAGCTCTGGCTCTTCTCCAGGGCCATGAGTCCGCAGTAGACGTCGAACGGGCTCAGGGGGTGCGGAGACCTTCCGAAGTATAGCGGCTCCGAGCCATGAAAGGACCAGCAGCGCCCGTCGGCGTAGACCACCATACCCGCAGAATCAGATCCGGGCTTGCTGAATCGACCGTCAGTGTGCCGGGTATAACCTGCGTTTTCCAATAAATATGCCACGTCTCCGACGTGTCGCAGGACCAGTTCATCGTGAATCGATGGCTTCCATGGCACCGACGATTCGTGATTCTTGGCCTTCTCCAGGGACGTCGAGAAACCGTCAACATTTAATTTCTCCGGATTCTTCCACAGATCCCACAGTTCTGCGGGAAGGACGGCGAAGGACGCGCGGGTGCCGTCGAAGTTTACCCACTGAAACGGGGTGCCGGATGGGTGGGTGGTTGGCGGCAGGGCGTCCTGATGCCCGTGTCCGCCTCGGAACTCGAAAGCTACTTTCCCGTCATACTGCACCACTAGCTTGCGGACGTCAGCAATGCCTGCGTCGGGTGGCAGTTGGAATATGCCCTTGGCGCGGGTCGGGTCGCCCCGGGTGATTTGGGCGGTTTGTTTCAAAACTTCGTCCAAATCTAAACCCAGGGTTGAGAAAAGGGCCTTGGTTGCGTCGTAGTTGTCGACATCGAAGGCCATGGTACCGCTACCGGCGTGCACCAAGCCTATGCCGGGCTCGCCGACGGGCTGCTTGGTGAATCCCTTGCCCTGCGGCAGGAAGTACTGGCGGCACTGCTCCTCGGTGGTCACCCAATTCTGCGGTGCCTGCCATGCCTTTGTGCTCGGTGCTTTGCTATTGCTCTTGGTCTGCCCCGCCACGTAGGGCCGAAGGGGAGTGAGCGCGAACTTACATTTCGAGACATACATCTGCGCGTGTGACAGGGCGGACGCAATGCTCGGTACTTTGTTGTTCTGTGTCATGCTCATCTGTCTCTTAACACCTTGTGCAACTTGACTGCGACTGTAGCCCCAATTCCGCTACCGATGCCGATTGCCAAGACGAGGGGCAGACTATACCCCTGCTTGGCAACCTGCGCAACTATGTACACTTCAAAGACCCCCATGGACACCGACGTGGGGAGTATCCACCAGTACTTCTCGTGCGTTACATTCTGCTGCTGAATCGCCTTGAGGAAGACAAAGGCGAGCGCGGAGAAGAACGCGTAGGCGTATACCCCGGCCAGTTCCATGTCACGGGTAGGTGACTACCAGACTTCCATCAGACGCCCGTGCGAACTGCAAGAATAGCACTGCTTCACTGACCTGCACCCATGGAGATGCTGTGGTGGGTATCGCGGCCACCGTGGTAGACGTACCGGTCACGATGCTGCTGTACGTCACGGTGGTGCCGTTGGCGTCCGGCAGCAGACCACCTACATTTGGGTTGTACGACAAACACGTTTGCATATTCTTGGCGGCAGTGGTGTTCATGTAGGTCTTGAGATCAGGTGTTACGTAGTTAGTCCACGTACCATCTGGTTGCTGTATTGCCAGCGTACCAACCACGCACCCCTTGTTGGGCAGAATGGTACCCAGCGCATCGATCTCGTACACCACCATATCCACGCCGCCCAGGATGTCGGTAGCCACCTTGACAGTGAACTCAGCCCCGTCGTACTTGATGATAAGGTCGGTATTGACATCAATGGGAGGTGGAAGCGGTGCGATCAGGTTAAGGGCGCTCAGGTCAACCGGGGGCTTGACTACCGGCGGTGGCGGGGGCGGTGGTACCGGTGAAGAGGACGAACCGCCACCACAGGCGGACAGAAGCAATACGGCGATACAGGCGAGCGTGCGAATCATCGAAATCTCCAACGTAGTGTTAAGGTTACGGTGTCGTGGCTAAGGTTGGCGTATTGATTGCCCCAACCCTCCCCCTTGTCCTTCTCCTGAATGTAGCGGTAACTCAGTACCAGATCGGCATCCTTGAATCTGTATCCAGCGCCCACAATGAACCCGGGGTGCCAAGCCACGTTGCCAGCCGACTCTGGTACCACACCGGTGCTCGGCGAGTACCAGTCGGGTGTAGTCACGCGGAATCTGGTGTTGAAGTATGTCAATCCTATTTGCCCTAGCAGGTTGCCATACTGCGGTTCCCACGTAACAGTCACCATGTGCGGATGCTGCGTACCGTACCAGTGAGAGTACGGATATGTACCGTTGATGCAGATAGGCTCGTTACCGGGGCATGCGATGGCCTGCGTAGACTGCACGCCCAAATCCTCGTAGGATGCGTGCCAACGCGACCAACTGTTTATATTCCCGCCGACTCCGATTCCGATAATCGGGGAATACATGTGAAACGAGTGCGGCAGCGGGCTCTGCCACCATGTGCCATCGCTAGGAGCACGGGCATGGGACATGCCGCCGATTAGCTCGTAGTCCGCAGCGAACACGGGGGCGCAGAACAGCGCGAGAAGGAAAAGCAAACGTATCATTTATCGTCCCCATGCCAGACGTACAAGTATATGTTAATGGACAGTGAGATCATAGCCGCCGGGATCACGATCTCCAGATCCTGCGCCGCTATCACCACCCCGATGAAGTAGCCGTTAAAGAACGGCAACCACTCGCCCAGCTTCCCAATCGTAGTTTTCTGGCGCATTCCAGTTCAACTCCGGTGCCTTGATGCTGTCCCATACCTTCTGGAACTCCGCATCGCGGGCAAGATCAAACGGTTTCTTCTTTTCGGACCAACCAGTATACACGCTTTTCTGCTTTTTAGTCACAGCAGATCCCCAAGAAATGTGCTATGTGGTCTGTCACCTTGCCTTCGATCCTGTAAGCTGTCAGGTCGAAGTACATGGCTGGCAGCTTGTCGCCCAGCATAGCGAAGTCCAGCAGCTTCTCGTCTGACTCCACGAAGTCGATATAGTTCAAAATACCTCCCTGCTTGCGTTGCGTTCGGGGTAGCCCTTTTCGGGCGTCCAGTTCTTCTCTGGGGCGGGACCGTCGGTCTTGTCGGTCTCGATGTCGAACGTGGTGCCGGTCTCCCACAGAATGTGGAACTTGTGCCCGCCGTCGAAGGTACCGCAACCCAGCATGAAACCGTTCTGGTTGTTCGCCATGATCGACCGGTGCTCGGCGTCCTTGCAGTTGAACGACCCGTTCTGCAACACGATGATAACACCGTGCCCTCGGATCACTTTATAGGCGTCGAAGTCCTTGGCCTCCATGGCGTTGGCCGGAGAGCACCCTAGCAGCAGACCGCCCACAATGACACCGGCCAGGAACAGCGCGGCGCGTTCTATCCAGACAGCTTTCTCGTCATTTAGGACCACGGGTCTTCTCCAATTTATCCAGCGGGCGCTCTGGGTAACAGCACCGGTTAGCGGCCAGCATCTCTTCCCGGTACGCATTCGTACAATCCTCGCAGATCCAGTTGTCGCCCTCGGGCGGTGCAATCCTCGCTTGATCCAACCACACGATGAAGTCCCACTCAGTTCTAAAACAAGCGGGCTTGATGTGCGGCGTCCACTTCGTTACCTTGATCGGATTAGAGATCATCTAGGCTCCCTGCGTCCACGCGCAGATGCCTGCGGGGTCGCGTCACGGTTTCCGGCACACCCTTGCGCCGGTTAATATGCACGGTGTCGTAGGTCACCGGCTTCAAGTTGAACTTGACGCCCACCGGGTAGGGGATCTCGTCCCCGTCCGGTCGGGACACGTCGATTGCGGTCACCTCGCCGTTCTCCACGTGGTGGAACTTGTTGTACGGCGTGCCGCGCATGGGCAGGGTGAAATAGGTCATCAATACACCACGTTGTTGTAAAAATCCGCGTCGATTTCCATGGCTTTGCGCCGCGCCCCTTCACGATAGACCTTGTCGTACGCGTCGAACGTAGGGACGTCACGCCACTCGACCTCGGTCTGCTTCCAGTGACCGTCCTCGTTGACCGACTGGGTTTCCCACAACTGCTGGAGAATAGTGCGCGTAGTGTAGCTACCAGCGTCGACATATATCCGCAGCGCGGGTGTTGGACGCCATGTGCTCACGCCGACCTCACGATTGCTTCCAGCACCCGGGCGGCGGCGACCTCCTCGGCCCGCGCCTTGGATAGCTCGGCGATGTAGGCTTGGAGCCCCTCGGGCGGCACCGCGTTCTGCAAGGATTGCAGGCGCTTGACTTCCAGATTTGCCGCGCCGAACGCGGCAGCGGCTGCGTCGATGGCGTCTTTATGCGTTTGTGACAGTGACATGGTTCCTCCGTGCGATGTTTCCAGTGCGTTGCATGTGACGATACTCCTTCTTGAGCAGCTTGTACAGGTGCCGGATGCTGGGGCCCAAGGCCACCTGCCGGGAGAACCGCTGCGGCTCGGGCTTGCCCTCCTTGTTCAGGACAAGGTACTCCCGGGTACCGCGCTCGTCCTCCCGGTACTGCCGTTCGGGTAGCCCCGCGCCCTTCTGGCGGGCCAGGAAGCGCAGGAGCTTCATCTTGTTACTGTGCGGCTGTCGTCTCACTTTTGGTCCTTTCAAGTACGGTCTCTAACTTGGACAGCAGATCCGTGGGTTGGTTCACTTTCCCCTTGAAAAAATCACGCACCTCGATGAGGATTGCGCGATATGCTTTGCGGTCCTCGAACGCCTGCCCGTACCCAAGGTCATAGGCGTGCTGCTGCGCCGGTGTGAACTTGGCTCGGGTCATCCGTTCTTCTTTCTCACGACCATCATCTGGTCGGCGTAGGTGTACGCCTTGCATGCCGCGTGGAACGCGTCCACGTACTCTCCCGCGTGCTTCGCCAGATAACCAGACAAAGCGGCTGCGGCGAAATAGTCGCGCAGGGACACCGTACTCGGTATCTCGTTCTCGTTCATTCCAACCACTCCTTGTACTTGAACTCAAAATTCATCAGCGCCACCTGTACGCCGATGTCGGCGGATTGTCGCATGGCCTTGCGCAGATCCCACAGTGCCTTGCGGTAATGTACCACCATGTGCCCGACCGGGTCGAACTCGTCGGTGGTCTCCATCGGTTTATTGCACACCTTGCACTCGACTACTTCCATGCCTTGGCCTCCAGTGACACGATCCGATGCGCCTGCCCTTGCATGATCTTGACAAGGCTGGATATCTGGTCGTGGTGATTCTTGATTGCGATCAGTGCGTTGTTCTGCGAGATGATCAGCTTCTCCATTGCCTGAGACAGCTTGAGCACCATCTCCTCGGTGGACATGTCCATCAGTCGCGCTCCGGTGGGTTGTTCAGTACGTAGTCCTCGAACTCCTTGATGCGGTCGTGCTCCCAATCCTCTGGGGTCGTGACGAAAGTCCTGTTACTCCCCGGAACTTGTATCTCGATGCCGTCGATTGCGACCTCAGCGGGGCAACCGGGATAGCCCGGGTCGCCGTTGCGCAGGTACATCACGTCGTGGGTCTCGGCGTAGTACACCCCGTGCAGGACGATGGTGCAATCCTCTTGGTTGTAATCCACGCAGAATCTAAAGTCGCTCATTTCTTTCCTTTCAAGTAAGAGAAAACTTGCTGCCAGTGCTTGTTCCACTGTGCATACGGTATGACTGTAGCACGAACGGAAGGTTTCGTGGGTACCGTATTCACGTGAGTACCATCGCGAGAAGGCAACCAAACGCGTACCCCAACCAGTCCTCGGTATTGTCCAGCGGTGTCTGGTGCGGCGTCTCGTACAATCGATCAAACACGTACTCTTTGATGGCGGCGAGCACGAGAATTGTGCCGACGATGGGCCAATAGCTGAACCATCGGTGCAGTTGAGTAGCGGCGCAGTAGCACACACCCCAATGGGCGTTGAAGGCGATGAAGCTCTGGTTGGTCCCGATCTTGGCAATCCATGCGGTTACTTTCATTTCCCCTCCCTGCGCGCGGCGTCGATTGCGGCGTGCAACCTGCGCATTTCCTGCTGCAAGTAAGCCTCTGGCGCGGTCTTGGCGTCAAACCATAG
>Ga0209698_10001863_pt1 | contig 24236 bp, 22 predicted proteins | sample LitLauG_LLR_2012_FD_187203 | JGI IMG/M metagenome (GOLD analysis project Ga0209698, IMG submission 187203) | Freshwater sediment microbial communities from Pennsylvania, USA - Little Laurel Run_MetaG_LLR_2012 (SPAdes) (version 2) | ecosystem: Environmental > Aquatic > Freshwater > Creek >... | reverse complement strand
GCGTTGCGCGATCTCCTTGAGCGCCAAGGCGACTTCGAGCGCGTGGGCGCGCGATTCGAGCTGGCAGGGGCCGGCGATGAGGGCGAGCGGCAGATTGGCGCCGAATGCGACCGCATTGTCGTGGCGGCCAACTCGGACGATGGCGTTGGGAGACATGGCGAATCCGGTCGGGTCCGGCGAGGTCGTAGACCCGGCGCGTGGGCGGGTCAAATGCCTTAAGACACGTGGCTAACGTCACATGATCGCGCTAGAGCGCATGCCGGTGCGGCGCTTCCGCCGCGCGCACGACTTCAAGAGGCGCTTCATGTCTTACCTCCGCAAAGGCGTATCGGGCGAGCCCGTCAAGATCCTGCAGGCCAAGCTCGGCGTTCCCGCCGACGGCGATTTCGGCCCGGCGACGGAAACGGCGCTGAAGGCGTATCAGGACAAGCATCATCTCGCCGTCGACGGCGTCGCCGGCCCCGACACGTTCATGGAACTGGGCCTCAGCGAACTGGTGTTGCTCGCGCAGGGCGCGCAGGGCGCCACGGTCAAGAAACTGCAGGAGGCGCTGGGCGTCGGCGCGGACGGTCAGTTCGGGCCGGGCACCGAGAAGGCGCTGAGGGCGTTCCAGCAGGCGCATGGGCTCGACGTGGACGGCGTCGCCGGGCCGGAGACGCTGGCCAAACTTCCCGCTTTCGCCAGCGCGATCAGCCCCGCCCAGGTCGCCGCCTCGCAGCTTGCCCCCGCCGCTTCGCAAGCCGCGGCCGCCCCGGCGGCGCAGGCCGCCGCCCCGATGGCGGCGCACGCCGCCGTCCTGCCCGCCCTGGACAGCAAGGCGCCGGCGATCAAGGCGCCGGCCAAATCGATTTGGGCGACGGTCAAAGGCTGGCTCTGAAGGCGATCGGCGGCGCTGCGGCGCCGTCGTTTGCGGTCCAAGACGGGCGCCGGCGTTTCCGCCCGAACGCCGGCGCCCGAAGTCTTCGAGCGAAAGTGGGCCCGCAGACCGGAGGGACAGGTCACGTTTTCGATAATATCAGCTACGCCGCCAAGATATTGTAATTTAATTTGAACTCGTCGCTTCTAATAAGTGCGCAACGAAGGTTCTCGCGCGATCCGCATCCCAGATGCGTCTTGACGACCTCGCTGGACTCGGGATCGCGGCCCAAAATGAATCTATAAGCCCAAACAACGTCGTCTTCCGTCAACGGCGGCTGTTCTTTGGCGGGTCCAAAAATGCAAATCTCCGATTGAACCCGCTCTGCAAATTCATCAAATTTGAAGAACGCATCCTCCCCGCGCCAAGAATTGCGGAGATTGCGCATCGTCAAATTATCGCAGGCTTGAAAATCTTCCCAATACCTTTCTCTAATCAGTGCTAATTCCTCTGTGGAGGGCTCGAAACCGAAAATTGGCGCCAAGTCCGGGCTTTTGTTCACCCAAGGCAATTCCACATTTTCGAGACCCAGGCACTTCGTTACAACCGAAAACCCTTTAGCCACGTTATCGTAGTCGATCAAGTAATTCAGCGCCATGTTGCCGGAAATGTCGCGAAAACGATCAACCTGCGGGCGCGCCATATCATGATTGACTTCGCACCAATAATTCAAAAAATCAGAGCACGACATGCCGATTGTGCAGAGAGTCGTGTTTTCAAATTTTGTGCTCTTGTGTGATCTGTATAAACTACCCAACCACTGAACAGGGTTCCTAATAACGCCGAAGCAGAAAAAGTCCGAAATCGAAAAATCATCAATAATGCAAGATAGAGATCTTTCAATCGAAGCTATGCCTTTATGTTTTCCCCATTCCGATCTTGAAATACAAATATCCGAATATTCCGACAGAGCCGTTTCTATTGACGACGACGCCGACTTAAGGTTCGAAACGAACAGGAATTTTTTGCTAAGGCTAACCAACATCTCAACTACTCAACACCTGGACATGTAGAACTGAGGAACTCATCCTCTCTTTGTTAAGATATAACATTTTTATGAATTGTCCACATTCAAAATGGCAGGTTCGATGGGATACGGAGGTGATAGATTGGTATTTTTTGGGTCATGCCAATTGGCGCCAGCGCCAGCCCGTCCGCGCCCGATCCGCAAGCGATGGGCTTCGTGCGAGGTAGCCGGGCGTCAGGCGCTTTGGACCATTTGAATCCGGGGAGAAATACTCCTAAACCACGGCTCACCCAATCGAAAGAGGACGCCATGAGCCGGGAGCCGACCTTCCGCCACATCCCGCACCCCGCGCCGACCCCGGCCGACGTGCGCGCGGAAAAGCTGCGCGACCCCGGCTTCGGCCGTGTGTTCACCGACCATATGGTCGTGGTGAAATGGACCGAGGGCGAGGGTTGGGGAACCCCCGAGATCACCGCGCGCGCGCCGTTTCAGGTCGACCCCGCCAGCGCCGTTCTGCACTACGCGCAGGAAATCTTCGAGGGGCTGAAAGCCTATCGCACGCGCGACGGGATCACGATGTTCCGCCCCGAGCGCAACGCCAAACGCTTTCAGGACTCGGCCGAACGGCTGGCGATGCCGCCCGTCCCCGAAAGCTTGTTCCTCGCGTGTTGCGAGGAATTGGTGAAAATAGACCGCGACTGGGTTCCCGGCGGCGAGGGCAGCCTGTATCTACGCCCCTTCCAATTCGCCAGCGAGGTGTTCCTCGGCGTGAAGCCGGCCAGCGAATATATGTTCGTCGTCATCGCCTCGCCGGTCGGGGCCTATTTCAAGGGCGGCAAGAAGGCCGTCACTGTCTGGCTCTCCGACACCTACACCCGCGCCGCCGCCGGCGGCACCGGCGCGGCCAAATGCGGCGGCAATTATGCGGCGAGCCTCGTTGCGCAGGCCGAAGCGGTGCGTCAGGGCTGCGATCAGGTGGTGTTTCTCGACGCGGCCGAGCGCAAATGGGTCGAGGAACTCGGCGGCATGAACGTGTTTTTCGTGTTCGACGACGGTTCTTTGCAGACGCCGCCGCTCAACGGCTCGATCCTGCCCGGCGTCACCCGCGATTCGATCCTGACCATCGCGCGCGCCGAGGGGCGCGTCGTGCGCGAGGCGCCTTATTCCATCGACCAGTGGCGCGCCGACGCCGCCAGCGGGCGGCTGCGCGAGTGTTTCGCCTGCGGCACAGCGGCGGTCGTCTCGCCCATCGGCAAGATCAAATCGGCCAAAGGCGATTTCGTCATCGGCGAAGGCGACGGCGGGCCGATCACGGACGGGTTGAAGGCGCGGCTGGTGGGCATCCAGCGCGGGCAGACCAACGACGAGTTTGGTTGGGTCAAAAAAGTCATCTGATGCTGCAACCTGACGCGGCGTCGCGCCGTCGCGGAATCATCCTCTATCTGCTCGCGATCTTTTTCTTCGCGCTCAACGACGCGCTCGGCAAATGGCTTGTTGTCGATTATCCCGTCGGCCAGTTGCTGGCGCTGCGCTCGCTGGGCGCAGCCTTCGTGCTGGCGCCGATGGCGTGGCGGCTCGACGCGACGCTGGCGGATCGCCGCCGCCCCGGCCTGCAAATCGCGCGCGTGCTGTGCATGGCGCTCGACACGTGGTGTTTCTACTACGCCACGCGCACCATGCCGCTCGCCGACGTGATGACCTTCTACATGGCCGCGCCGATCATCGTCACCGCGCTGTCGGCTGTGTTTCTTCGCGAAGAGGTCGAGCCGTTGCGCTGGGGCGCGGTCGTCGTCGGCTTCCTCGGCGTCGTCGTGGCGCTAAAACCGACGCCCGACATTCTCTCCACCGCCTCGCCCATCGCGTTGCTCGGCGCGACGCTGTTCGCCCTGGGCCAGACGATCACGCGGGCGTTGCGCGGCGTGCATTGGCTGCAACTGATCGTCTGGCAATTCGGCGGCGCCGGGCTGATCGGCGCGGCTGCCCTGCCCTTCGCGTTTCATGCGCCGGGGCCGCTTGATCTCACGCTAACCTTCCTGCTCGGCGCGGTGGCGATGGGCTGCTTCGTCTGCATGACCAAGGCCCTGGCGCTCGCACCCGCCTCGGCGCTGGCGCCCCTGCAATACACCGCTATCCTGTGGGCCACAGCGCTCGGCTGGCTGGTCTGGGGCGACGGCCTTTCGATGCATGTGATCGCCGGCAACGCGCTGATCGTGGCGAGCGGTTTCGTGATGATCAAAATGGAGCAGGTCTGGGCTGCAAGAAATTCGCGCGACCTGGCCGGCCCGTCCTTGCCGACCCCACGCCGCTAGGCATCGCAAAATATTGAAACGAAAAAAACTTTGCCCAATGAGCCGGAAAGTAAGTAGCAAAGCGCGAATATAATTCCCTTTCTACTTACGTTCCGACACTTCCGCCGCCCCAGTCATTGGTTGCAGCTCACGCCAACACAACTCTTGACGCATATTAGTCCATTAACGCAGGTTTGACCAGGGGGGCAAGTTCCACCAGGGCCGCATTTTGGATGTACCACCTTGCAAAATCCATTTTGGCAAACAGAACCCAGTGCACACGGAGGATTGCAGACCAACTCTGCGGCAATCAGCGTAATCTCCAGCGCCACCACTTCGCGACCGCCGGAATCTGTGACGTACAGCGTCCTTACGCCAGTCTTGGCGTTTGGCGAGATTTTTATCGAGAAGGTCAAAACCTGAGCAGTCTGCGTAATGACTGTAGGGGTGGAAATCTCTCCATTATCCGCCAGATTCTGCGCATTGATACCAAAACTGTTGTTTTGGTTCATTGGTCCGGGTTGCACAGACGAAAGATCGACTGTTCCATTTGCGGCAAGGGTCAACTCGGTCGTTGTGCCATCTTGGACAGTATTAGGCGATAGCACCACCGGGGCACATGGCGTTTGGCCTACCGAAATATTCACTTGTAAAGCAAAAAAAATCCAACCGACAAGACCTATACGGGCGATTTTACTCTTTTTCGCTTTGGCTAACATCGCTATCTCCTAACATTTCGGCTTATTATCGCCGGATTGCTTAGAGTTCTGCAACGATATTTTTATCGCCGAAATTTTATATTTTTAAATAACCAGCATTCAAAAAATAAAGAAATCAGAATTTCGATCGTAATTAACAGCGTATCTTCCAAAAACGCACGACTCGTGAGAAATACACTTGATTTACAGGTTGCGGACTAGATTAGCATCTCCACTTGCATAAATCAAGATTATCACTGGTATACCTTGCGAAAAAAAGCGCTGTTCTTGCACTTACATGGCATCTAATGGGATCGCACGCATTCGCATTCCGGGAAGTTGCAGAGCGCAGTTCCCTATCACCGCCATCCTGTGGGCGAGCGCGCTCGGCTGGCTCGTCTGGGGCGACGGCCTCACGGGGCACGTGATCGCCGGCAACGCCTTGATCGTGGCGAGCGGCGTGGTGGCGCTGCGGGTCGAGCGCCTCAGAACAACTCAACAAAACCGTGCTTTCGCCGGGTTGTCGCCGCCTCCTGTCCCTTAACGTCGCCGACGTTCGCGCAGCGATTGGGAGGACCTGGCATGGCTTGGACGGCGAAGGTTTGCGCCTTGACGGCGGCTCTGGCCGCGACCGGCGCAGCGCAGGCGGGGGAGCTGGCGCTCAAGCGCGTGGTTCTGTCGACGGGCGGCGTCGGGCTCTACGAATATGAGGCCGAGGTCGAGGGCGACGCCACGGTGGAATTGACCGTGCGGCTCGATCAGGTCGACGACGTGCTGAAGAGTCTGGTCGTGTTCGACGACCACGGCGGCGTCGGCGGTTTGGACCTCGCCAGCGCTCAGCCGCTCGCCGAGACGTTCCGCTCGCTCCCCTTCAACGAGGCCGATCTGCAATCGACGCCACAATTGCTGAGCGCGCTGCGCGGCGCCGAGGTCGAAGTCGGCGGCGCGCATGCGATGCACGGCCGCATCGTCGCGGTGACGCGCGAGAGCGAGACACAACCCAACGGCGGCGGCCAGACTTTCCGCAATCGCGTGTCGGTGATGAGCGACAAAGGCCTCGAACAATTCATTCTTGAGGAGGCCGAGAGCGTCCGGTTCGCCGACCCGGCCATCAATCAGGCCGTCAGCAAGGCCCTGCTGGCGGTGGCGTCCAATCACGAGCGGGATTCGCGCGTGTTGCGGCTGCTCTCCAAGGGCGCCGACAAGCGCAAGCTGCGCGTCGCCTATCTCGCCGCCGCGCCGGTTTGGAAGGCGTCCTACCGATTGGTGCTCGATCCCGCGCCCGACGCCAAGACGGGCTTGTTGCAGGGTTGGGCGACGCTGGAGAATCTGTCTGGTCAGGACTGGAAGGGCGTCGACCTGACGCTCGTCTCCGGCCGCCCGGTCTCTTTCCGTCAGGCGCTCTACCGGTCATATATGGTTGAGCGTCCCGAGGCGCCGCTCGACATCGGCGCGACGTTGACGGCGGCGCTGGGGCGCCGGGATTCGCTCGCCATGCAAGCGCCAGCCGCGGCGCCTGTGCCCGTCGGCGGCGTGATGAGCATGGCGAAATCGGCGAATGTCCCCAGAGCCCAACCCGCCACCGACGCGATTGAGCGCGAGCGGCAGACCGCCGAAAAGCCGCTCGCCGCCGGCGCCGAGGTGGTCGCGGCGCAGGAGGGCGTGACGCAGGTCTCGTTCCACATCCCGTTCGCCGTCAGCGTCGAGGCCGGGCGCACGCTGTCGTTGCCTATCATCGATGCGCAAGAGCCTGTCCAGCGCGTCGCGCTCTACGATCCCCAAATCGACCGGCGTCATCCCCTCAATGGGGCGGAATTGGTCAATGACGGCCAGGCTTCGCTGCCGCCGGGCATTGTGACGATCTACGAGAGCGGCGCGGGCGGCGCCTCATATGTTGGCGACGCTCGGCTGCCCGCCCTGCCGGCGGGCGACAAGCGCATTCTGAGCTTCGCGCTCGACCAGAAGACGACCATCGACGAGGACCAATCCGACATGACCTCGCTGGCGCGGGCCAAACAGGCCAAGGGCGTGCTGACGGTCGAAAAGCTTTATCGAACCCACGTCGTCTATCACGTGAAGGCGAGCGAGCCACGCCATCTGGTCGTCTATGTCCCCAAGCTCGGAGGCGGCAAGCTGACCGAGCCGGACAGCAAGAACGTCGTGGAGGCGGAGGGACGCTACAGCGTTCCCTTCGAGGTGAAGGCGGGCGACAAACAGGATTTTGGCGTCACGCAGGAGCGCACCGACACGCAATTTGTCGGGCTCGCCGAACTCGACGACGCCAATCTCGCCGTCTACGTCAAGTCCGGCGAAATCGACGCTGCGACGCGCGCGACGCTCTCAAAGCTCGCCGCGCTGCGGGCGGCGCAAGCGCAAGCGGAATCGGCGTTCACCGACACACAAACGAAAATCGAGGCGGTCGAGGCCGACCAGACGCGGCTGAAGGACCTCGTCGGCGCTGTGGCGGCGGGTTCCGATCTGGCCAAGCGCTATTTGAAGAAACTCGACGCTGACGAGACCGAGCTGGAGGGTCTCAAGGCGGCGCAGGCTACGCGCGAGAAGGCGAGCGCCGACGCCAAGGCGGCGGTGGAGGGGTTTGTGGCGGGATTGTGAGGCCCCACCTCAGAATTGCTTGTCCCCTGCGTGCGATGATAAGCTTCGTGACAATCAACTGAGGGGGGCGTGCGATGAAATACATCGAGAGCCACGAAGACCTGCGCAAGGTCTATCGCGCGCCCGGCGAACTCCCGCTGCGCAAGGAAATGCGGCGGCTCGACGCCCATGCGCGGCATTTCCTCAACAAGAGCCCGTTCGTGCTGATCGGCACGCAGGATCGCGACGGCCATGCCGACGTGACGCCGAAAGGCGACCGGGCGGGCTTCGCGCAGGCGCTCGACGATTTCACCATTGCGATCCCTGACCGGCCCGGCAACAACCGGCTCGACACCTGGGAGAACGTTGTCGTCAATCCGGCGGTGGGGTTGCTGTTCCTCATTCCCGGGATGGACGAGACCTTGCGCGTCAACGGCGAGGGGCGGCTGACGGTGGACGACGAACTGCGCCAGCGCCTCGCGGTGGACGGCAAGCCGGCGCTCAGCGTGCTGGTTGTCAAGATCGGCGCCATTTACATGCATTGCGCCAAGGCGTTCATGCGCTCGAAACTGTGGAACGCCGACACCTGGCCGCCGCGCGCCGAGTTTCCCACGCTGGGCGAAATCCTGCACGATCAACTGGCGCTGCCGCAAGACCCCGCCGAACTCGACGTGGGGCTTGCGGAATCCTATCGCCAGACGATGTGGTGATCTGGAGCTTTGTGCTAATGGAACGATTCGTCATTGCGAGGAGCGCAGCGACGAAGCCATCCAGCCATGCCGTGAGCCGGCGAGCGCCGCGTTTGAACGGGCGCCGGGACTTCTGGGGGCTTCGATCACACTACGGCTGGATTGCTTCGCTTCGCTCGCAATGACGGTGGCTCAACCCAAAAGCAACGTGTTCCAGCGTTTGGCAGTTGGAATGGCGCGGCGGGCTTACATCGACGCGTTGCGCAAAGTCGTTGAGGGCGTCTCGCCGTATTTGTCGCGATATTTGGCGCCGAAATGGCTGAGATCGCAAAAGCCGCTGGCGAACGCGATCTCGGCGATGGTCTGTGTCTGATCGTGCGCCTGCAACGCGTGCCGCGCGAGGTCCAGCCGACATTCGATGATGAAGTCGCGCGGCGAGAATCCATAGGCGCGCTGGAAGCTTTGTTGCAGCGCGCGCATGCTGACGCCAAGATCGGCGGCGAGGGCTGAAATCTCGATGGTCTCGGCGGCGTGCTCGCGGATGAACTCGCGCGCGCGGCGCACCGTCGCCGTGCCGCAATCGATGATGCTCGCGTCCGGCTGCGCGAATTCGGGCAGCAGCGCCGCCGCCATCAGGTTGACGAGCAGTTCCTCGTAGCCAGACGACGCGAAGGCGCCGAGGCCCAGCCGGTGCAGGCCGCCCATCTCCGCCATCGCAGTCCTCGCCGAGCGCGCCAGCGCCTGCGCGATCGGCGAAGCGGCGTCGATCTGATCAACCATGCGCGACAGCGTCTGCGCGCTGCACGGCCGCCCCGTGGCGCGCTCGATGCGCGAGGTAAGGCCATCGACCGGCGCCGTCAGCGCCATGCCGACGCCTCGATCGACCGTAAACCGATGGCTGTCGAACGGGCGCCCTACCGCGAACGGCATGTTGGGCGCAGTTGAGCCGGTGCGAACGCCAGAATGCAGTGTCAGCTGGCCGGACTCGGGGATGATGACGATGACATTGTCCTGCGTCTCCCGCATCATCGACCAATTTCGCATTTCGGTGCGGGTCAAAGTAAGCAGGCCAATCCGCGCGGCCGACATTCGCATTGCAAACCCCTCGCCCAACGTGACGGGCGCCACTTTGGCTGAGTTATCATAGACGAGATGCAACCTGTGGGACGCCGTGTCCGCGTCGCGCGCAGAAAACGTGACAAATTTTGGGCTGGCGTCGGTGGCTTTGGCGGCGGTCATGCGGGGCTCTCGTCGCAGGAGGGCGCCAACGGGCGATCACGAATAATTCAACTTACACGCGTATTGACCATATGATGCACGTATGAGCCGCAGTCAAATCAAGCCGCCTGGCCTAATGTCCATCTCGCCCGATAAGGGATTCGGACTGCGGAGAACGGAAGAATGGTTTCGATTGTCGATGCGCATATTGGATCGAGAGTGAAGCGGACGCGGGAATTGCGCAACGTCGCCTTGTGCGAACTCGCCGCTGCGTTGGAGACGCCCGTCTGGCAGTTGGAGCTTTTCGAACGCGGCGCCGCACGTATGCCGGCGACCGTTCTGGTCGCCTGCGGGCTGTTCCTGAAGGTCCGCCCCTCGTTCTTCCTCGAAGGCCGCATCGGCCGCGAGCGACGGGCTTGCGACCGCGGAGTGACCCTTGCGCGCCGAAACATTTGTGTGCTGGCTTTTGTGACTGCGTTTCGACGTCCCCAAATCTCAAGAGGCAGGCAATGATAGACCTGACTTTCGTCCGCGCCGTGGAATCGGCGCTGGTTTGCGCCGTCACCAGCACGCTTCTCGACGACGCCTCGCCGGTGAGGCCCGGCGACCTGCGCGCGCCGCAGGTGCGCAAACTCTGCAAGAACGCCGCGCAGCGCCTGTTCTTCGATCTGGACGGGCTGGCGCTGCTCGATCTGGGCATGAACAAGCTGGCGGCGGAGCAGCAGGGCAGTCGTCCCATCGCCAGGTTCGCGCCTTCCCACGCCAACGACGAGGCGCAAGACTTTAGTGAGCATCTCCGCCAAAGCGTCCTGTCGTGAGCGACTCGGCGCCTGTCAGGGCGCCTTGGCCTTGCCCGCCGCCAGCACATCCTCCAGCGTGCGCAGCCCCGTCACCGGCGCGTTGACCAGCACCGCCATATTGCCGGGCGCGTGCTGGTTTTTCCACATCTTGGTGTGCGCAAGCGGGATTTGCTCCCACGGGAGCACCTCGCTCATGCAGGGGTCGATTCGCCTGTCGATGACGAACTTGTTGGCCGCCACCGCCTGTTTGAGATGAGCGAAATGCGAACCCTGAATGCGCTTCTGGCGCATCCAGACAAAGCGCGCGTCGAACGTCAGGTTGAAGCCCGTCGTGCCGGCGCAGAAGACGACCATGCCTCCGCGCTTGACGACGAAACACGAGATCGGGAACGTCTGTTCGCCGGGATGCTCGAACACCATGTCGACGTCTTTCTTGCCGGTGATGTCCCAGATCGCCTTGCCGAACTTGCGCGCCTCTTTCATGTGGGCGTTGAATTCGTCGGAATTGACCTTCGGCAACTGACCCCAGCAATTGAAGTCCTTGCGGTTGATGACGCCCTTGGCGCCCAGACTCAGCACATATTCGCGCTTGGACTCGTCCGAGATCACGCCAATGGCGTTGGCCCCCGCCGCCGCGCAAAGCTGCACGCCGAACACGCCCAACCCGCCCGACGCGCCCCAGATCAGCACGTTGTCGGAGGGCTTCAGCCGATGCGGCTCGTGGCCGAACAACATCCGGTAAGCCGTCGCCAGCGTCAGCGTGTAGGAGGCGCTTTCCTCCCAGGTGAGGTGCTTGGGGCGCTCCAGCAATTGCCGGTCCTGCACCCGGCAGAACTGAGCGAACGAGCCGTCGGGCGTCTCGTAGCCCCAGATGCGCTGCGAAGCCGAGAACATCGGATCGCCGCCGTTGCATTCCTCGTCGTCGCCGTCGTCCTGGTTGCAATGCACGACGACTTCGTCGCCGACCTTCCAGCGCTTGACCTTGGACCCGACCGCCCAGACAATGCCCGACGCGTCCGAGCCCGCGATATGATAGGGCAGCTTATGGCCGTCGATGGGCGACAGCGGCTCGCCCAGCGAGGCCCAGACGCCATTGTAATTGACGCCCGCCGCCATTACCAAAACCAGCACATCGTGGCTGTCGAGCGTCCAGGTCGGCAACACCTCGATCTGCATCGCCTGTTCGGGCGGCCCGTGACGCTCCTTGCGGATCGCCCAAGCGTACATCTGTTTGGGGACGTGGCCGAGCGGCGGAATTTCGCCGATCTCGTAGAGATCCTTGACGGGAGCGCCGCTGTTGACCAGCGGGTCTCCGGTAGCGGCGGCGGCGATGCGATCCATGCTGGCTCCGTGTTCCGCCCCGAACCGGGGCGCGCTCCCATGAGGGTTACGCGCGGCAGGCTCCGCGTCTGTTGCGCCGCAAAATGACCGCGAAGCGACATGAAATCAACCGTCCCGGCGCCGGAACACGCCTCTCTTTGGGATGAGGCGCGTTAACCTGACCCTTAGTTTTTTATAGCAAAGCTGTCCGGACGGGATTTCGCGCGCCGTCGGGAGGCATCCATGTTCGTCATGCAGCCGGTCTGGCAGTTTTTCGCCCGGCTCGACGGGTTCGAGACCGCCGCGATTTACATCGCCTCGTTCACGGCCATCGTGATCGCGGGCTTTCTGGTCGATTATGTCCTGCAAAAGCAAGGATTCGGCGTGCTCTACAATTCCATGCTGGTGGCCATGGGGATCTTTCTGGGCCTGTTCGTGCGCTTCGCCTACGCCAAGCCGTCAGTCGTGCCGCTCGCCGACCCGATGCTGACCATCGCCGTAATATTAACGGTGACGACGCTCATGTTAAGCTCCCTCGTCCTGCTGCGAAACCGCTTCTGGTGAACGCTTGAGCGTTCGACGTTTCGCGGGTAGTGCGAGCCCGCGTTTTCTGCTTTTGTGCGCCGCAGTAGAGGCGGCGAGCGAAACGCATGCAATCTGACAAACCCTGGATCTTCCGCACCTATGCGGGCCATTCGACGGCGGCCGAGTCGAACCGGCTCTATCGCGGCAATCTCGCCAAGGGCCAAACGGGCCTCTCCATCGCCTTCGATTTGCCTACGCAACTGGGCTACGACAGCGACCATGCTTTGGCGCGTGGCGAGGTCGGCAAGGTCGGCGTCGCCATCGGGCATCTGGGCGACATGCGCACGCTGTTCGAGCAGATCCCCCTCGCCACCATGAACACCTCGATGACCATCAACGCTACCGCCTGCTGGCTGATGGCGCTCTATGTCGCGGTGGCCGACGAGCAGGGAGCGCCGCGCGCGGTCCTGTCGGGCACCACGCAGAACGACATCATCAAGGAATATCTTTCGCGCGGAGCTTACGTGTTCTCGCCTGCGGCGTCGCTGCGGCTGACCAAGGATCTGATCCTGTGGTGCGCGCGCGAGGCGCCGAAATTCAACCCGATGAACGTCTGCTCTTACCATTTGCAGGAGGCGGGCGCGACGCCGGTGCAGGAATTGTCCTATGCGCTCGCCACCGCCGTCGCCGTGCTCGACCTCGTGCGCGCGTCGGGCGAGGTGAGCGAAGAGCGTTTCGCCGACGTGGTCGGCGCGATGTCGTTCTTCGTTAACGCCGGCATGAGGTTCGTCACCGAGCTTTGCAAGATGCGCGCGTTCGTCGAGCTTTGGGACGAGATCGCGCTTGAGCGCTATGGCGTGACCGATCCCGCCAAGCGCCGCTTTCGCTATGGCGTTCAGGTGAACTCGCTGGGGCTGACGGAGGCGCAGCCGGAGAACAACGCCTATCGCATCCTCATCGAAATGCTTTCCGTCGTGCTCTCGAAGCGGGCGCGAGCGCGCGCCGTGCAATTGCCGGCATGGAACGAGGCGCTGGGCCTGCCGCGCCCGTTCGACCAGCAATGGAGCCTGCGCATCCAGCAGATCATGGCCTACGAGACGGATTTGCTCGAATATTCCGACATTTTCGACGGCTCGAAGGAAATTGAGGCCAAGGTCGCGGAGCTGAAAAAGCAGGCGCGCGCCGAACTCGCCGCCATCGACGCGATGGGCGGCGCCGTGCAGGCGATCGACAGCGGCTATCTCAAGGGCAAGCTGGTTGAAAGCAATACGGCGCGGCTGGAGGGGATCGAGAAGGCTGAGCAGATCGTCGTCGGCGTCAACAAGTTCACCACCACCGAACCCTCGCCGCTGACGGCGGGCGAAGACAATATCTACGTGCCCTCGGCGCAGGCCGAGACCGATCAGATCGCCCGGCTGAAGGCTTGGCGCGAGGCCCGCGATTCCGCCGCCGTGGAGGCGGCGTTGCGCGACTTGCGCGCGGCGGCCAAGAGCGGAATGAACATCATGCCGGCCTCCATCGCGGCGGCCAAGGCGGGCGCGACGACGGGCGAATGGGGCGCGGCGCTGCGGGCTGAGTTCGGCGAATATCGCGCGCCGACCGGGGTCAAGTCGCAGGCGCGGCAGGGCGCTGACGATCTCGACGAATTGCGCGCCGAGGTGCAGCGGGTCTCGCTGAAATTGGGGCGGCGGCTCAAGTTTCTGGTCGGCAAGCCCGGTCTCGACGGCCATTCCAACGGCGCCGAGCAGATCGCGGTGCGCGCCACCGACGCGGGCATGGACGTGGTCTATGACGGGATCCGTCTGACGCCGGACGAGATCGTCGCGCGCGCCGCCGAGGGCGTGCATTGCGTGGGTCTGTCAATCCTGTCGGGCAGCCATGTGGCGATGACGCGCGAGGTGCTGGCCAAGCTCAAGGCGGCGGGACTTGCCCATGTGCCGGTGGTGGTGGGCGGCATCATCCCGCCCGGCGACGCCGAAATCCTGAAGGCGGAGGGGGTGGCGGCGATCTATACGCCCAAAGATTTTGCAGTAAACGGCATCATTCGCGACATTGCGGGCGTGGTGGAGCGCAGCGACCATTCGCACCAGGATTAAGTTGAGAGCAAAGTTAACGAAACCCTAAACTTTCCAAGCCACAGGTCTGGCGAAGGTTAGTCCAAAAGTCTGCGGTCACAACACTAAACGATTTGGGACGACCAGGGCCGCGCTTGTGACGCCGTGCGCCACAAAATCGCCCGACGCTTGCGGTTCCTATAGGGTTAAGAACAAGGGGCGCGCCGAGTGCGAAAATCGGCGATTCGGGGTCGCATTCCGATTGGCGCGACGCCAGCCCTAAACGTCGCCAAGCCAAAACAGGGTGTTCGCTCGTCATGACGCAAAGTGATCGCAGGAATCGGTTTCGGCTCGCCATGCTGGCTTGCGTCGCGCTAGGCGCCCTCGCCCTTTCCCCAAGCTTCGCTGCGGCGCGTCACGGCGACAATCAGGCCGAGTGGCCGCAGGGCTGGGAGCAGTCCGAAAACCTTTCGGTCGCCCGCGAGACGACGCCGACCCTGTCGGTCGCTACGGTCGCTGCGACCGAGAACGCGATCCAGCGCTATCAGGACATCGCCTCGAAAGGCGGCTGGCGGCCGGTTCCCGGCGGGCAGTCGTTGAAGCTGGGCGCCAATGGGCGCGCCGTTCAGGCTTTGCGCCAGCGGCTGCTGACCACCGGCGATATCAACGAGGACGCTGGCGCCGGGGCGACGTTCGATTCGTTCGTGGAGGCCGGCGTCAAGCGCTTCCAGATCCGCCACGGCCTCGGGCCGACCGGCGCTGTCGACAACGAAACGTTGACGGCGCTCAACGTCACCGCCGACGAGCGCCTGCGCGAGTTGCAGATCAATCTGGTGCGGCTGCGCGCCTTTTCGGGGGATCTGGGCGAGCGTTTCGTGATGGTCAATCTTCCCGCCGCTTCGGTGGAGACGGTGGAGGCCGGTCAGGTGTTTTCGCATCACAAGGCCGGCGTCGGGCGCATCGACCGGCAGTCGCCGATCATGCAGACCAAGGCGTTGGAGATCAATTTCAACCCATTCTGGAACGTGCCGCCCTCGCTCATCAAGAAGGATCTGATCCCCAAGATGAAGGCGAACCCGGACTACCTGACGGAGGAGAAGATCCACGTCATCAACAAGGACGGGCAGGAAGTCCAACCCAGTGCGATCAACTGGAACACCGACGAGGCGACCCATTTCCGCTATCGTCAGGAGCCCGGCGGCGAGGTCGACGCGCTGGGCGCGGTGCGCATCAACATCAACAACCCCTATGGCGTCTATATGCACGACACGCCGGAGAAGGGCATTTTCGGCGACGATTTCCGGTTTGTCTCGTCAGGCTGCGTGCGCGTTCAGGACGTGCGCGACTATGTGGCGTGGTTGCTGAAGGACAATCAGGGCTGGACGCGCGAGCAGATCGACGAGACGATCCGCACCGGCCAGCGCCTTGACGTGAAGTTGGTGAAGCCCGTCAATGTCTATTGGGTCTATGTGACCGCGTGGGCGACGCCCGACGGCATCGTGCAGTTCCGCCCCGACATCTACAAGCGCGACGGCGAAGGCGCCGGCCCGGTCGCCGACGCGACGCCGGCAAGGCCGCTGGCGCTGCCGCAGGAGTGACGCGCCGGGTTCATACCGGCGTCCTGGAGACCTCGCCCGAAGGCGGCGGCTCAGTCGGCGTCAGCCCCAATTGACGTAACGGCGACCCGACGAGACCGGCGACCATCGCGGCCAACACGGCGGTCGCGGGCCAGGTTCTCGAAAGGGGCCCCGCCACCTCGTCGCGCATCCAAGGCAGAAATGCGCTGTCGCTCTGATAGACCGGCGTGAACAACCGGCTCATCGCCTGATAAATCCAGACATGGACGCGCCGCAGCGCCACCGCGCGACGCAGTGCGGCGGCGACGTTGGGCGCCGACCGCAAGGACGCAGCGAGAGCGTAGGCGTCCAGCAGCGCCATGTTCACGCCCTGCCCCAGTTGCGGGCTGGTCGAACGCCAGGCGTCGCCGATGTGGATGAGACCCGCGGCGGCAGGAACGGCGAGCGTGCGGTGACGATAGCGCGCGAAGGTCAGTTGATCGGGATCGGCGATCTGATCGAGAAATGGCCTCGTCGCAGGCCATAACGCCGCGACCTTCGCCTTCCAGACGTCGAGTCCGTTTTCCCGCCACGCGTCGAGCCGGTCGCGGCGCAGCGACCAGAAGAACGCCGCCTGTCGCTCCGTGCGGCTCTCGACGCGCCCTATGGGCATCACGCCGCACATCGTATGCGAAGCGACGTATCTTTGCTCCAGCGCCGCCGCGTCGAAGCCGGCGTCCTCGGGCCAGTCGAGGCTGGCCCATAGCGCACCATAGGCGAGGTCGAACCCGGTCGGAGGCGCCAGCGACGAGGCGGCGCCCAACGCATCGACGACCAGATCGAACGGCCCCGCCTCTCCGCCCTTCGCGAAGACGAGGCGGCGACGCCCGCCGCCCGACGGGGGCGCGTCAACCACGGTCCTGCCGGTCTCGATGGACGCGCCCTGCGCCTGCACCGCTTCAAACAACGTGGCGAACAAGGCGGCGCGATGCACGCCGACGCCATACGCCCCGCGCAGGGCCGCGTAATGGACATCGAGCACAACCCGCCCGGTCTGGGTCAGGCCGCGCACGCGCTCAATGCGGGCGCCGCACCCGAGAATCCGTTCGTCGAGGCCGAGATTGGCGAGGACTGCAAGACCTGTGGGTTGCAGCATCAGGCCCGAGCCCAGCGGGCGCGGCGTATCGAAGCGCTCGAACAGCGCGACACGATGACCGTCGCGGCTGAGCGCCAACGCCGCCGCGAGGCCCGCCGGCCCACAGCCGGCGACGGCGATTTGCAGACCTCTCACGCGCGGCTCCCTATGGCGGATTGTCTTGGATGCGCACCGTCTCTTGTGCCGATTGACGCTTGAAGCGTCGCCGGGCGCTCCCCTCATCCGGCCTTCGGGGTTCTTCTCCCCCAAGGGGAGAAGGGCTCTATCCGGCGAACGGGGTTTTCGCCATTGGGATTGACTGCGAGGCGCTACGAACTAGCGAATGAACGAACCGTCGCGCAGGTCAGACAAAGCCTGTTTGATCTCGGCCTGCGTGTTCATCACGATCGGCCCATGCCACGCCACCGGCTCGCGGATCGGCTTGCCGGACACCAAAAGGAAGCGCACGCCCTTCTCGCCCGCTTGCACGGTGATCTCGTCGCCGCTGTCGAACGTCACCAGCGAGCGGTTGCCGACGGGGTCTCGCACCAGAATTTCCTGCCCGTTGACCTCCTCCTCGCGCAGCGCGCCGAACGGCTGCGAGGCGTTGAGGAACGTCGCCTCGCCCTCGAAGATATAGGCGAAGACCTGCCGGTAGGCGTCGACCTTAAATGTCTTGCGCTTGCCGGGAGGCACGCTGACGTCGAGATAGGACGGATCGGCGGCGACGCCCTCGACCGGCCCCTTGACGCCAAACATCTCGCCGCAGATGACGCGCACCCTCGTGCCGTCGTCATCGACGGCTTCAGGAATATCGCGCCCCGAAATGTCCTGATAGCGCGGCGCGCTCATCTTCAGCGACGAGGGCAAATTGGCCCAGAGCTGGAAGCCGTGCATACGCCCCAGCGCGTCGCCGCGCGGCATTTCCTGATGCAGGATGCCGCGCCCCGCCGTCATCCATTGCACGCTGCCCGGCCCCAGCACGCCGCGATTGCCGAGGCTGTCGCCATGCTCGACCTCGCCCGCCAGCACATAGGTGATCGTTTCGATGCCGCGATGCGGATGCCAGGGAAAGCCCTTTTGATAATCGGAAGGGTGGTCGCCGCGAAAATCGTCCATCATCAGGAACGGATCGAACTCGCTGGGGTCGCCAAAGCCGAAGGCGCGGCGCAAGCGCACGCCGGCGCCCTCCATCGTGGGCTTGGACTCAGAGACACGTTTGACGGGTCGGATCGACATGGGGGGTCTCGCGATGCGCGCAGGTGCGTGACCCTCAAATGGCCGAGCGGGCGATCTTTTTCAACCGCGCCCACATGATGTGGGACGCTGAGCCCGCCATTCACGGCGCCGACCCCCCGGTGTATGAGACGGCCCCACCAGGAGATTTTGCCATGAGCATGCGCGAGCGCATCGAAACGCGACTACGGGCGGATTTTGCGCCGCAATCGCTGGAGGTGATCGACGAATCCGCTCTGCACGCTGGCCACGCGGGCGCGCGGGGGGGCGGGGAGACGCACTACCGGGTCGCCCTCGTCAGCCCGGTTTTCGTGGGCCTCACGCGGGTGAAGCGGCACCAGCGCGTCTACGCGGCGCTGGCGGCGGAGATTGCGGCGGGCGTCCATGCGCTGAGTCTGGAGACGCGCGCGCCCGGCGAGGCATGACGCCTGTCGCCTACGAATTGACGCAAGAGGAGGCGGAGATCGCCGGCGCGCGCGCGGCATGGCGGCTATGGCTCGCCGGGGGATTGCGAAGCCGCCATATCGCCCCGCTCGCCGCCTTCGGGCTGGCGATCGCGATCATCGCGGCGCTGGGGCTGGCGGGCGCGATTTCGCGGCGCGCGGCGGAAATTTCGCTGATTTTGTCGGCTGTGGCGTTCATGGCGCTGCAATTGTGGACGCGGCGCGGGCTGGCGGCCGCGCGGCGGCGCGGCGCGGTTCTGGCCGGACAATTGCGCGGCCCCGTCAGGCTATCGCTCGACGAGGAGGGCTTTGCGCTGGAGGGCGCGCGGACGGCGCGATTGCGCTTCGCCGACGGGCTGCAAATCGAGGCGACGGACGAGCTAACCTACGTCTGGCCACGCGAGGGCGCGCCGCTGGTGTGGCCGCGCCGCGCGCACGAAACGCCCGAAGCGGCCGACGCCTTCCTCGCCTTCGCGCGCATGCGCGTCTGACGCCTCACGCCGCGCTGGCCGCCTCCAGCCTGGCGACGTCCTGCGGCGCCAGCCTCAGCGCCGACCCGGCGATCAGGCTTTCGAGTTGGCCGAGCGTCGTGGCGCTGGCGATGGGCGAACTGACGCCCCTGGCCTGCGCCAGCCACGCCAGCGCCGCCTCCGCCGGCTTGGCGCCGCGCGCCGCCGAAATTTCGTCGAGCGCGGCGAGGATACGAAAGCCGCGCGGGTTCAGATAGGCTTTCACGCCGCCGCCGCGCGGGCTCCGGCCCAGGTCCGCTTCGCTGCGGTATTTGCCGCTCAAGAACCCCTTGGCGAGGCTGAAATAGGTGATGACGCCGATCTCCTGCGCCACGCAGAGGTCTTGCAAAGGCCCGTCGAACGAGGCGCGGTCGTAGAGATTATATTCCGGCTGCAACACTTCGTAGCGCGGCAGGCCCGCTTTCGCGGCGGCGTCGAGCGCGGCGCGCAGACGCGGCGCGTCGTAATTGGAGCACCCGAACCAGCGGATCTTGCCCGCCTTCTTCAGCGAAGCGAACGCCTCCAGCGTCACCTCGTGGGCTACGGAATCGTCGGGGACGTGCGCCAGATAAAGGTCGATGGTCTCAATCCCCAGCCGCTTCAAAGACGCCTCGCAGGCGGAAGCGATATAGGCCGCCGATAGCCCCTTTTTGTCGTCGCCCATGGGGCTGCCGACCTTGGTGATGATCGTCGTCGAGGCCCGCTTGCCGCTCCTCTTCAACCATTCGCCGATGATCGTCTCGGACTCGCCGCCCTGATGGCCTGGCGCCCAGCGTGAGTAGACATCCGCCGTGTCGATGGCGTTCAGCCCCGCTTCGGCGAGCCGGTCGAGCAGCGACAGCGAGGTCGCCCTGTCGGCGGTCCAGCCAAACACATTGCCGCCAAACACGACGGCAGGAACCTGGATATCCGTGCGACCGAGGCGGCGAAGCGACATGGAACTCTCTCTTTTTCATCCGTCGGGCGCAAAAGCCCGACGCAAGTAAAGCTGTAACATCGCCACGCCTGCACGTCACCTTTGCGTAGCCTTGCGGGTACGAACATTCCCTCGCAAATGAGGGGTGATCGCATTCACGCAAAAGTCTAGATCCTCGCCATGGCAAGGACGCAAGGCGAGCCTGCGCCCCGGTAAATCGCCATTTCAGGAAGCGACGAGAAATTGGGTTGCAAAAAAGCGACCCTTCAAGAGTTGTTTCTACTTCAACCTGCATTGACTTATTTTTTCATATGCCGCACCTTCCAATCAAACAAGCCTAAGATCACAAGCAATCAGACGCACCGCCTTCAATCCAGACGTTTCGCCCGGCAGGATCGACGCCGGAAAATCGGCATCGTCCAAATTGGCGATTCCTTTTGACCCCGATGTCAAACACATCGTTCAGGGGAGAAAACCGATGCCGTCATCCGTTGTCTCTGCAAGCGCTATCTCTGCAAGACTGGCCTGCCTGTTCGCCCTGGCGGCCGGCATGGGTTTCATCTCGTCGCCTGCGCGCGCGCAAAGCTGCCCCGCGACGCCCGTGACGGACATCAGTTCGTCCGCGCCGCCCAACGATGTTTGCGTGCCCGCCGGTTTTGGCGGCAACCCCATCGCTTATTTCGACGACTTCTCCTGGCGCAGCTTCGTCGCGCTGGTCTGGCCGGCCAAGACCGGACAACGCGGCGATCCCGATACTGCGCAACAGGTCGGCGGCGCCGGCCCGCGCGTATTCGAGACGTACAAATCGCTCCACGAACTGTTCCTCACCAACGGCTCGGCGCCGAGTTCATGGAACAGCTTCGACGCGCCCGCCTTCAACGCCTGCGGCGTTCAAATGGCTTTCGGCGACCTTGCGCTGGCGTCGTTCTCGAAATTCGCCAATCTGGGGCAGGCGGGCGTCGGCCATCTCGTCGGGCCGCTCGTCGCGCAAAACAAGACCTACGTGCGTTTCGAGACCGGATTCAACCAATCCCTGTTCAATCAGATTGTCGGCCCACAATGGTATCTGCGCAACAAGCTTCCTGGATCGATCTCCTTCGCCAACGGCTCCATCGACGTGAAATCGTCGTGGGTGGATATGACGAACCTGCCCAATCCAGGGCGCTACTATACGCGCGACGCCTATCTGGCCGATCCGCTGACGGGCAAATGCGCGTTAAGCAAAGTCGGCCTCGTCGGCCTTCACATCGTGCAGAAAACGCCGACACGCCCGCAATGGATTTGGAGCACATTCGAGCAGATCGACAACGTGCCGCCCGCGCAGACGGGCGCGCCGGGAACTTTCACTTTCAACGACGGCTCATCGACGCCGATGCCGGGAGTCAATCCCTATAGTTTGAATGCGCTGACCGCCTCGCCGGCTCCGTTCAACGTCACCCGCACCTTTCCCGTGCATCCCTCCACCGAGAAAACCAACACTGCCTATCAGGCCGCGCTGGCGGGAACGCCCTGGCGATTTTATCAACTGACCATGACGCAATGGCCATTGAGCGTCAGCGATCCGTCCAAGCCTGGCACGCCGGCCAACACCTTTCCCGGGATCGGCGCGACCACCGCTTTCGCCAACACGACTTTGGAGACTTTCGATCAGGGTCGAATTCAATCGGGCTGCATGAGTTGTCACAATTCGACGCGCCTGCAGACCGATTTTCTCTGGTCGCTGGAAGACCACGCGTTTCCCTCGAACGTCCCCAATCTGTTGCTTGCAAACGACGCGCCGATCCGGGCGCTCATGCGCATCCTGCTCGAAAATCCGCATACCGACATCACGGAGAAGGAGCAAAAAATGCTTGAACTTCAAAAAATGAAATAAAGTCATCGGCGCCAGCGAGCGCCTCGCGCCCCCTCAATCAGGAGACTTCTCATGACGGGCCACGACAAGCATCCGCACGACCACAGCAAGCCCCATCCCGGCGCCAAGGCGCCCGCCGCCGCAACGACGCTGGATCATTGGCCGCAAATCCAGGCCTTCCTGATCAGCACTTTCACCGCAGATGTGGGAAGCGGAACCAACGCGGAAGCCGATGCGGCGCAAAACGCGCCCCACGCCGCGTTCTGGCAAAGCATGACCTACTCCCAGTTTGTAACCGGAAATGTGCCCGGCGTCACCGATCCCAACACGGGAGCGGCGCTGCCGATTCTCATCGTGGGAAATTCGCAAAAGTCCAATATCGTGATGGCGCTGCAAGGCACGCCCGGCTCGATCTTCGATCCGACCACCGGCGGCATCGGCCAGATGCCGCAGGGCTTCACGCCGATCACGGCTGCGGGCATTCAGCGGCTCGCCAACTGGATCGACGCCGGCTGTCCGCAATAGCCATCGAGGCTGCGTACCCGGTTCGAACGTCGAGCGACGGCCCGTTAAGGCGCGCGCGCTAGAATGTGCGCCGCCCTCTGGAGCCGCCATGACGCCCGCCCTCGAACTGCGCGCCCTGCGCAAAGCCTTCGCCCGCCCCGCTGTGGACGGCCTCGACCTCACTGTGCGCGCGGGCGAGACCTACGCCTTGCTTGGCCCCAACGGCGCCGGCAAGACGACGACCCTACGCATGATCGCGGGCCTGCTGCCCGCCGACGCGGGCGACATCTTCGTGTTCGGCGTCGACGCGCGCCGCCATCCCATCGAGGCCAAGCGGCTTATCGCCTGGCTGCCCGACGAGCCCCAGCTTTACGACAAGCTCGACCCGCTCGAATATCTCGCCTTCGTCGCGGGCCTGTGGAGCGTGCCGCCGGCGCTCGCCAAAACCCGCGCCGACGAATTGCTGGAGCAATTGGGACTGACCGGACAGCGCCGCCAACGTTGCGAGGGCCTCTCCAAGGGCCAGCGGCAGAAGGTGGCGCTCGCGGGGGCGCTGTTGCACGATCCCCAGCTCCTCATGCTCGACGAGCCGCTAACCGGCCTCGACGCCGCCTCGGCGCGACAGGTCAAGGATATGCTGGCGGCGCGGGTGGCTGCGGGCGCGGCTCTGGTTCTGACCACGCATATTTTGGAAGTCGCCGAGCGCGTTGCTGACCGCATCGGCATTCTGGCAAAGGGCCGCCTCGTGGCTGAAGGCGCATTCGCCGAGCTTTCGCAGGGCCGCGCCGGGGCCACGCTGGAAGACGTATTCCTCGCTCTGACCCAAGCCGCCTGATGCGCGTCTTCCTCGCGCTGGTCGCGCTCGACCTCAGACTGGCGGGACGTGGGGCTTTCGGGTCGTTGCAGGACAAGAGCCCCGCCGTCCGCGTCGCGATCCTTCTGGGGATCGTCGCGGTCCTGCACGCGGCGGCCTGGCCGTTGGGGCTTTGGATCGGCGAGCAGGGGGAGGGGCTGACGACCGGCGCAAGGACAGCGGCCTTGTTCGTGCTGCCGTGGACGCTGGCGAGCCCTATGACCGGGATGTCGCGCAGCCTCGCGCAGCGCGGCGATCTCGATCTGCTGCTGGCCTCGCCGGTTTCGCTACGCGCTCTGTTCGCCGCAAGGCTGCTGGCGCTGGGGCTGGAGAGCGTCGGCGCCTCCGCGATGCTGCTGGGGCCGCTCGCCAACGTGCTGGCTTTGCAGGGTCGCCCGCAATGGCTGGCGCTCTACCCGACGCTGCTCGGCGCGGGCCTGGCGGGCGCGGCGCTCGGCGCGGGGCTGGCGCTGGCGTTCGTCTTCGCGCTGGGTCCGCGAAAGGCGCGCTCCCTGTCGCAACTTTCAGCGGCGGCGATTGGCGGCTCGGCGGCGCTGGCGGCGCAGGCCGCCGCCTTCCTGCCCGACGGCGCCCGCGCCGGGCTCGCCCGGTGGGTCCCCGCCGATTTGCTGGATCCGCCGCTACGTGCGGCGATGGGCGAGCCGCGCGCGCTGGCGCTGTGGCTGGCGTTCGCGCTCGCCGTCTATGCGCTGGGCGCGCTGGCGCTGGCGGGGCCGTTCGCGCGCGCGGCGCAGCGTTCCGCAGGCGCGACCCACCAATCCGCCGTCGGCCGCCCTCCCCGCTTCCCCACAAACCTGCCCGCCGCCCTGCGCGACAAGGAGGCGCGGCTGCTGTGGCGCGATCCGTGGCTGCTGTCGCAGATGGGTTTGCAAGCGCTTTACACGATGCCGATCGCCTTCATCCTGTGGCGCCACGGCGGCGTGACCGCGCAACCCGGCCTGGCTTTCGCCCCTACCCTGGTCGTGATTGCGGGCCAACTCTCGGCCTCGCTGGCCTGGATTGCGCTGTGCGGCGAGGACGCGCCCGATTTCCTCGCCACCGCGCCAGCGACGCGAGCGACAATCGAGCGCGCCAAACTCGCCGCCGTGGCGCTCCCCGTGGCGCTTGTGACCGCCCCGGCGCTGGCGGGTTTGGCGATGGCCTC
>Ga0209698_10001862_pt1 | contig 24241 bp, 18 predicted proteins | sample LitLauG_LLR_2012_FD_187203 | JGI IMG/M metagenome (GOLD analysis project Ga0209698, IMG submission 187203) | Freshwater sediment microbial communities from Pennsylvania, USA - Little Laurel Run_MetaG_LLR_2012 (SPAdes) (version 2) | ecosystem: Environmental > Aquatic > Freshwater > Creek >... | reverse complement strand
TCGACGACCTGCGGATTCAACGAACCGCCGCGCGCGATCCGGATGGTTTGCGTGCGATGATGGGCTTCTTCTCCGCCCGCCCGGCCGGTGGCCCCGGACTGGGCCCCCCCGAGATCCTCGGTTCGTGGGAGTTCATCGCCGGAGTAATAAACCACATCGTGACTGGACAAGCGCGGCGCGACATAAGGCCGCATCTGGTCGATCTTCACCTTGATCGCGATCGCCGCGAAGATCAGGAACGCTTCCAGCGCCAGGCTGGGGACCATGCCGCGGTAGGGAAACATTCCATAAGGCGCCTCGCCGGCCAGGCGAGCGTCGGACCGGGCCAGGGCAGGACGGACCGAGGTCACGAACTCCTGCCACGGGGAAGACCACTCCACCAGCAGCTTCGGAACATCGTGAACCTGCAGTTCCGGCTCGAGTTGGAGCGTCTCAGTCACGGCGTGATGCTGGTTTCCTTTCCCAGGGTAATTTCAATTTTATCGCCCACCACCGTCCCCGTTTCAGCCGCCGTTCGACACGGGAGTTCCAAGACCGAAGTGGCCTGGGAGCGGATGGGCGCAAAGCGCCAGGGCCGCAAGTCACTTTGCACGTGAACGACGGTCAACTCGCGATCGAGGTAAACAACGTCGATCGGGAAGGCCATGCCCAGAGTATGGACGCCGTGGCAGGGAACAATCCAGAGGCCGTATCCATTACGGAAGTCACCGGGAGCGAGGCCAAGCAGGCCGCGCAAGCGGGTCCAGTGCGTGTCGGCCAGGGCCAGAGAAGTGGCCAGATCGGTTTGGCGGGTCTGATTGCGAACCCGCCGACGCGTGCAAAACAACCCCATGAATGTAAGCAACTCCCCAGTGTTCCGCGCCGCGCTAGTGGCCCAGCTGACGGATCAGCGAGATCACTGCCGGTCCAATGGTCACGAATATGATCGACGGCAGAACGAAGATCACCAACGGGGGAACCATTTTGATGGTGGTCTTGGCCGCTTGTTCTTCGGCGCGTTGCCGGCGTTCCGTGCGGAGGGAGTCGGAATGCACGCGGAGGGCTTGGGCGACGCTGGTGCCGAAACGGTCAGTCTGAATCAGTGTACCAACAAGAGAGCGGATGTCGTCAACGCCGGTGCGCTCGACCAGGTTGCGCAGCGCCTCGGCACGGGGTTTGCCGGCGCGCATTTCCAGGTTGACGAGGTGAAACTCATCGCTCAGATCGGGATGAGCATGGTGTAAATCCTGGCCCACACGCATCATGGCCTGGTCCAGCGCCAGACCGGCTTCGACGCAGATGACGGTGAGGTCCAGCGCGTCAGGCAGGGCCAGGCGGATGCGCTGTTGCCGGTCATGGATCATGCGCTTCAAAATGAAGCGCGGGAGAAAGAAGCCGAAGCCAGGAACGCCGGCGAGAAGGAAGAGATTGTCGAAGCCGGAGAACAACACGACTCCCAGAAAACCCAGGGCGGCGCCTGCAACCCGTGCGCCCAAATAATAGTTCACGTGGATCGCGTCGCGGAACCCGGCCTGGATCAGCCAGGCGCGCGTGCGGGAAACGTCGGCGGGCGAAAGGGGGACTGCCTTGGTCAGCGGATCGATGACTTGCTCGACCCGTTCCCGGAAGCCGGGCTTGGTCTCCGCTCTCGGCGGCTGGCCGCCAAGGGCGCGCAGCCGAGCTCCAAGGACCGAAGTGGGGGTCAACGCCGCCGCACCGAAGGAGAACACTACCAGCGCCACGGTGACGAACACGACGATCGTCAGGATCAGCGGCAGCATCGTTACACCTGAATCCGGATGATCTTGCGAATCACGAAATATCCAACCGTTTGCAAGGTGATCCCGCCGACGAGCAGAACGTGGCCGATGGGATCTTTGAACAGCGGTTGAATGAACAGCGGATTCAGCAGCATCATAGTCACGACGATGATAGGCGGCATGCCCATCAGCAGCGCCATGGTCAGACGTCCCTGCGCGGTGTAGACGCGCACCTGACGCTGAATCTTGAACCGTTCGCGGATCACGTAGGAAAGGTTGTCGAGAATCTCGGCGAGGTTGCCTCCGGTCTCGCGCTGTAGCATGACCGCGGTGACGAAAAACTTGACGTCGACCGAAGGCATCCGCTCGGTGAGGTTCAGCAGGGCATCCCGAACCGGCATGCCGAATTTCTGCTCTTCGTACAACTGGCGGAATTCTCCGGCGACCGGCTCGTTGATCTCGCTGCTGATCATTTCGAGAGCGGTGGTAAAGGCGTGCCCGGCGCGCACCGCCCGGGCGAGCGTGTCGATGGCTTCGGGGAACAATTCGTCGAACTTGGTGAAGCGCTGGTGCCGCTTCATGGAAGCATAAGAATAGGGCAGGAAGAAACCGATCAGCATCGCCGCCCAGGCAATCTCGATCCGCTTGCTGGCAATGTAGGTGGCGATCAAGGCCACGATTCCCGCCAGGAGGCACAAACCCAGGAAATTGCCGGCGCGAATGCCAAGGCCAGCCTGGGCCAGCATTTTCTGAATCTCGGAAACACGGCCGGACCGCCGCAGCAGGCTGTCGAGCGCGGGAATCTGGCTGAGTTGCTCGTCGCGCGTCACCGCCAGTTCTTCTTCGGGGGTGCGCTCGGGGGCTTTCTGCTCGTCGGCCAGTCGGTCCCGGATCAGGCGGGCGCGGGCGCTGCGCTGGTCAAACGCGGACCCCAACGCAAAGATGATCACCGCCACGATAACGAAAACCAGAAAAGCAAGAAGGGCCGCTGACATAGAAGATCTAGACCTCGGCTTTCGTTTCGAACAGCGCCGGGCGCAACCGCGCGCCGGCAGTCGCCAGTCGTTCGGCGAACTTGGGACGTAAGCCGGTGGCGCGGAAAGCACCGCGCACCTTCCCGTTTTCGTCGATGCCGGTGCGATCGAAAGAAAAAATGTCCTGCATGGCAACGCTTTCGGCGTCCATGCCCATGATTTCCGATACCGTGATCACCTTGCGCGTTCCGTCGGAGAGGCGGGCGATTTGCACGACGGCATGCACGGCGGACGCGATCTGGTGACGCACCGCCCGTTCGGGGATATTCAGATTCGCCATCGAGACCATGTTCTCAACCCGGGCCAGAGCGTCGCGGGGAGAGTTGGCGTGCACCGTGGTCAGCGAACCCTCGTGACCGGTGTTCATTGCCTGCAGCATGTCAAAGGCCTCTTCGCCACGCACCTCGCCCACCACGATCCGGTCGGGACGCATGCGGAGACTGTTGATGACCAACTGGCGCTGACGCACCGCGCCTTTGCCTTCGATGTTGGGCGGGCGGGTTTCCAGGCGCACCACGTGCTCCTGCTTGAGCTGCAGTTCGGCCGCGTCCTCGATGGTGACGATTCGGTCGGAGTTGGGAATGTAGCCGGAAAGCACGTTGAGCAGCGTGGTCTTGCCGGCACCGGTGCCGCCCGAAACCAGAATGTTGAGGCGCCCCTTGACCATGGCGGAAAGCAGTTCGAGCATGGACTCGGTGAGCGTGTGATTCTCGATCATCTGCCGTGCCGTGACGGGATCTCTTCCGAAGCGGCGAATCGACAGGCAGGGGCCATCAATGGCGAGCGGAGGGATGATGGCGTTGACGCGGGATCCGTCGGCCAGCCGGGCATCGACCATGGGCGATGATTCATCTACGCGGCGGCCCACCCGCGAGACGATGCGCTCGATGATCTGCATGAGATGGACATTGTCCTTGAAGGACAAGGGAGTGATTTCGAGTTTGCCGGCACGCTCGACGTAAACCCGGTCGAAGCGGTTGACCAGGATGTCAGAGACGGTGGGGTCCTTGAGCAAAGGCTCGAGCGGTCCCAGCCCGAAAATCTCGTCGAGAATTTCGCGCGAAAGCCGTTCCCGTTCGGCAAAGCTGAGGGGGACGATTTCGCTGTTGACCGCGTTGCGGATGACCACCAGCACTTCGTCGCGGGCCGAATCGCCCGACGTCTTCCCCAGTTTTTCCAGATCGAGGCGGTCGAGAATCTTGCGGTGCAGGTCAGCCTTTACCTGCTGATAATCGGCGCGCTCGAAGGTTTGCAGATTTGCCATAAATCCTCAAATCCCTAAACCGATTTGAACAGCGACCAAGCCTCGCGCTTGGTGTTGAGGTCGTTGCGGGTTAACTCCTGCGCCAGACCGGCAAAACAGCGGGCGATCTCACTGCCGCGCTGGTCCATGACCGGGGTGCCGCGATCGATCGCAGTCGAGACGGCGAAATACTGGTTGGGCACCCGCCACAGCAGCTTCGCGCCCACCGCGGCTTCGGCGTCCTCTTCGCTGAAACCGGGAACCTTGCGAAAGCGATTCAGCACTAACCGGACCCGTTCGCGGCTTCCCGTTTCTCCCAGATACTGCTGCACCCGGGCCGCACTCCATAGCGAGGCCACATCCGTGCACGCGACCAGCAGAACCGTTTCCGACAGATTCGCGATCAGGCGGCTGGCGGAATCAAAGCGCGAGGACGCGTCCACGACTACGTAGCGGAAGTGCGTCACCAGCATATCGAAGAGCCGGACAAACTCCGCCGTCGACGGATCAATGGCTGCGGGAATCGTGGTTCCGGCCAGCAGTTGCAACCCGCCGCTGTGGCGCGTCATGAAACTCTCAAGCAGCGAACTATCCATGCGGTGCAGGTTGCGGGTGGCGTCGGCCACGTTGAACACCGGCTTGAGATTCATGTGCAGGGCGGCGTGGCCCAGCGGAGCCAGGTCAACCAGGGCAGTGTGCCCGTGGGCGGTCTGCAGCGCCAGCGCGAGATTCACCGCCACCGTGGTGGCGCCGTTTCCGCCTTTGGCATTAATGATGGAGAAAACCTTGCCACGGGTTCCTTCCTGGCGAACCCGGCGTTGCGCTGCGGTGAGGCGCACGAAAGCTTCCAGCAGATCGGTCGTGGTGGTGGGACGCTCGACGAACTCGCGGGCTCCCGCGCGCATGGCGTTGACGATCACCTGGGGCTGGCTGAGGCTGCCCACGGCGAAAATGGCGCCTTCCGGGGCTTCCTGATGCAGCAGTTCAATGGCGCGCAAGGCCGGCGAGGCGTTATCGGTAGGGATGTCGATCAAGGTCACATCGGGATTGGCGGCGCGAACCCGGCGCGCGATCGGATCGGAGGCGGCCACGGGATAGTTGGAGCAGGTGTGCACGGTGCGCGCCACACTGGTACCGTCGACCAGCACCTGCAGCACGGCGCGTTGTTCGTTATCGGTCGCGACAATGACGACGGAAAGCTCTGGCATGGCCAAACCGCGGTTCCCCACAACCAACTCGTCCGGATCGTGCCCCGGACCCGGCCCGTACATCGGCTTACTTGCCCTTGTCGAACTTGCCGTCATCGATGAACGGCTTTGCATTCTTGGGCGGAGCAGGAGGTTCGGTGGTGGGCGAAACCCGCCGCACTGTGCACAGAACCATCAACTCCGAATTGCTTTTCTGCAGGCTCTTGCTGCGGAAAAAATTTCCCAGGATCGGGATGTCGCCGAGTCCGGGAATCTTGTTATAGATGTCGGTGACCCGATTGTCCATCAGGCCCGCAATCACAAAACTCTGGCCATCCTGCAACTCAAATTCGGTGTCGGCCTTGCGGGTGCTGAGCGCCGGCACAGTGAATCCCGAAATCGTGAGCGCATTGGCGAAATCGAGCGTGCTGACTTCGGGCGCCACGTGCAGATGGATGTTCCCGTTGGGCATGATTTCCGGCTTGAACTGCAACCGCACTCCAAATTCTTTAAATGAGATTGTAACCGCAGTAAAGCCCTGGCCGGGCTGCACGATGGGGAAGGGGAACTGGCCGCCAGCCAGGAAACTGGCCTCCTTGCCGTTCACCGCAATCAGGTTGGGCTCCGCCAGGATCTGCAGCAGGTTCCTGGTCTCCAGCGCCTCAAGCACCGCGCCAAAATTAATGTCGGGGCGGAAGACGAACAGGTTCAGCACGTTGCTGACCGTGGTTGACGTCGAGGAAGAGCCCGAACCGTTGGAACTCAGGTTCTGGCTGGAAAATCCGCCATACTGGCCGGTGGTGACGGTGCCTTGGGTATTCGCGGCACCCGTGGAGATGAAGTTCACTCCCATCTGCGTGAGAGCGCTGCGATCGACTTCGGCGAACTTCACCTGCAGCAGCACTTCCTGGGCACCGACGGGGCCGAAGGTCAGGACGTTAACGACTTTTGGGGAATACGCGCTGGCCAGTTCTCCGGCGTGCTTGAAGACCTCTTCCGTGGAAACGTGACCGGAGAGCACGATCGCGGATCGTGATGGTGTCACCGTAATCTGCTCTTCGGGGAAGACGCGATGTTCTTCATCGGCGCAGGCACTGACGTCGACATCGACGCGCAGATCGAAGCTGCGATAACGCTCCACTTCGTCCCAGATGAGCAGGGAAACTTCGCCCGGGGTTTTGCCGTGAACCAGAATTTGCGTGGGAGTGACCGGTTGCACAAAAGCGACATTCGCATCGGTGACGGAAACGCGTCTCAGCCGTTCGGTGGTATTGATGAGCAGCGACTTACCCACCATGACGCGCAAGGGAGCAGGTCCCTGTGGCTGTTCCGATTGCGGCGGCAGCGTGGTTTGCGCGGCCGGAGCCTGCGACTGAGGTACGGAGTCGGGCTGCTGGAACCGTTCCGCCCATGCGGGAGCGGCGAAAAGCGTGCACAGAAGAATCCATCGCGACCACGTTCGAACGTTCATTTCCCGATGCATCTCCCTGGCGGGCACTTTGCCCGCGGGCAGCGAACCAACTGGCAAGATTGAGAGTCGTCCCGTCACTTGCTTCCGCAACCATCCTCGGTGCATTTCACGTCGGACTTCTTGTCGCCCTGGTATACCTCAACCGACATTCCGGTGGAAGTCGGGGGGGGCGCAGCCTTCTCGACCACTTTGGTGCGATGAGCGGGAGCGTGTACCGGGACGGCCGGGGCAGCGACACCCTTATATAGACCTCGGGTGCCCGACGATGGAACGTCGGTGGGCCGGGTGTCGAGCGGATTCCGCAGGATCAGCTGAATGTGGCCTTCCGAACTGGCCAGCGTCAGCCGCTGAGCGTCTTCGGGGGAAACCAGCAGCGTGATGACCGGCGTATTCTGCGCCTCTCCGGTCGAGGACCGTTCCATCGTGTGACCGGATGCCAGGACGGCGACATTCTGCAAGACGGTGGTGGTCTGCTGTTCGGTGCCGCCGGTGGGCGTGCCGGTGAGCAGGACGTCGACGCGCGTTCCCGCGGTGACGAAGCCGGCTACCGAAACCACTTCGTTCACCCGGACCGATACGGCTCGCAGTCCCGGAGGAATCAACGCGGGCAGCCCGGACCCAGCGTTTTCGCCGGCCAGTTTTGTGGAGAGAATAAACTCGCCCTTGGTGATGGGAATGATGACCCCATGACCGACCACGTCGGCCTTCCGGCGGGGCGCCCCAACAGGCAGAGCACCGACCGGGATCCGGATGATTTTGATATCGTGTTCTTCAACGCGGGATCCCACCTGAAGATCGTCGGCCGCCACGATTACATCGATTGTTGGCTCGGACGGCCCCCCGGATTTAGATTGCAAGTTCTTGTAGACGTATACGCTTGTAAAGAAGCCGAGCGCGAGCGCCAGGACTCCGATCATCAACATCCGCGAGCGGTTCATCGTACTCCCTGGAAAGCAAACACTGATAAGCCTTTAATCGCCGTTGGTGCCGGTCTGTCAGTGGATCTGTGGCGGTTACTGGATGGCGCTGGCGACATTGGAGAACACGTTGTTCGCGTTCGATCCGATCAAACGGATCGTTCCCACTACAATCACCAGGATCACAGCCAACATGACGGCGTATTCGGCGATGTCCTGGCCGTCGTCTTCGCTCCATAACCTTCGGGCAATACTCATAGACGCGTCTCCTCTGCCTTCACAATTGTGTGGAATGGATGGGCTTGGAAGAACGGAATTTGCCGACACTGATCCGCCAGTGCCCCTTCCCGATGCGCCAAAGGTTTCCATTCCCGGTAATCATACCCTGCAAATTGCCTGAAAAGGTTGTAATTTTCTGCACACCTGCACTCAAAATAGTTACCACCGTGCTATCCCCCGGCGCCGCAAACTTCCCGGCTATTCAATGGGTTGCCCGGCTTGCGCAACAGGACAATGGCCAGCATGGGCAGATACGTCGACAGCACAATCCACCGCCCGACTTGCGTGAAACTGGAGGGTTGATGGTACCAGCGGAAGGCCCCGGCACACCAACTGAAGAATACGGTGGCAAGGATTTCACGGCGCGACTTGGGGATAAGCCAAAGAATGAAGCTATCGAAAAACCATCGCTGCGGCATCAGGGAAGTGATCAGCAGAAGCCAGGCATCGCGATCGCGATGGCGCAACAGGGCCAGCACGACGATGGGGCCGGGCAGGACCAGGATCGCGAAGAAATGCTGGTAGTAGCCAGTCTGGCCGAGCCACAGTTGCGGCCACCGCGGCAGCAGGACCAGGCTGGCAACGCCCACCAGCAGGCAAGCCAGCAGGCCGCGGCGGTTCAGGCGGGTGAGGAAGATGGGCAGTCCGACCTGCGGCTTGGCCATGGTTAGCGGCAATAAGATCGGAAAGAACGCGCTGGCGAAAATCACGGTCGACCACTGCGCGGTGAGCAAGCCAATCCAGTAGGGATAAGCCAGGAAAACAAACAGCCGGTGGTAGCCCTCGCGGGTCAAGCCCAGTGCGAGCAGGGTAGAACTGAGTCCGTAGAAAATGGCCGCCGCAAGCTCCGGCCGCAGGCCGACGAATGGCAGAGCGTACAACGCAGCCGTGAAAGGATATTGCTCGAGGGGAGTATCGTAAGGATTCTGTCCGGCGAGGAAACGTTGGGCGAGGTGAATGGCCCAGCGGAAGTCTCCCGCATCCTGACGGAGCCTGGTCAGCAGGAAGAAGCAAAAATAGCCGGTGAGCAGGCCGATCAGTGCCGAAACGGCGATGCGCCCTCGAATCGCAGGCATTGGAACGATCAGTTGTACCATGAGCCGGACCCAGGGCGTCGCGATAGAAGTTAGAAGGAGAGGCCTCTCCGAGTCCGCGCGATCTGGCTGTAAGATGATTTCCCTGGACATGGGCAAAAAGTACTTCAGCGTTCTCGGAGCCTGCCTTCTGGCCGCGTCGATGTGGGTGTGGGTCCAGAAAATCGCGATCCCTCACCAACAGGCAGAGTCGGCGGCGCTGGGAACGCCGCGCGGGAACCTCTCCGATCTTTATCCGCGCTGGTTGGGAGCGCGGGAACTGCTGCTGCACGCGCGAGATCCCTACGGCACCGACATCACGCGGGAGATTCAAACCGGGTACTACGGGCGCCCCATCGATCCCACGCGCCCGAATGACCCCAAGGATCAGCAAGCGTTTGCTTATCCGCTCTACGTGGTGTTTGTTTTGGCGCCGACGGTGCGTTTGCCGTTTCCAATGGTGCAACGGGGATTCTTGTGGCTGCTGGTGATGCTGACGGCGGGTTCGATTCCGCTCTGGCTGAGGGCGCTGGGTTGGCGCTTGTCCATGAGTTCGCGGCTGGTGTGGATACTGCTTACGCTTGGTTCCTTTCCTGCCATCCAGGGCTTCAAACTGCAGCAACTGACGGTTCTGGTTGCAGCCCTGATGGCAGCTTCGATGAGTGCGTTAGCCGGCGGCTACTTCTTTTGTGCCGGAGCGCTGCTGGCACTCGCCAGCCTGAAGCCGCAACTGGTCGCCTTGCCGATCGCTTCGCTGTTCATCTGGGCGCTCGGAAACTGGCGGGAACGGAGGCCATTCGTGTGGGGGCTCGGCTTTACCATGATCGCAATGAGTGGCGGCAGCGAGTTCCTGCTGCCCGGGTGGATTTCTGAATTCCGCAGTGCTTCGGCGGAGTACTGGCGCTACACCGGCGGGGGCAGATCGGTGCTCGATGTCGAACTGGGGCCGTGGTTGGGAAGGCTGGTCTCGGCGGTGCTGGTGGCTGTTCTGCTTTACTGGGCGTGGCGGCTGCGCCGGGTCGCGGTGCGCACGGCGGATTTCGCCTGGTTCGTAGCGTTAATGATGGCGACCACTCTGGCCGTGATTCCCATGTTCGCGCCTTACAATCAAGTGCTGCTGGTGCCCGCGTTTATGGTGGCGGCGCGGACTATCGGGAGGCAGTGGAAAGCGGGCCGGTTATCGCAGTTCTTGCTGGCGTTGACCGGAATTTCGGCGTTCTGGCCCTGGCTGGCGGCGCTGGGCTTGGCCGTAGCGCTTCTCTTCCTGCCCGGAACAGAAGTGCAGAAGGCGTGGCTGGCGCCGCTATTCACCAACTTCGCAATTCCGACGTCCACTCTGGCTCTGTTGCTGGTGAATCAAAGGGAGATGCGCGAGGCGACCCCCTCTTCCGGCCAGGTGATTCCGGCGCAATGAGCCCTGATGAGCCCTGCGTGCGGCTTGCGAGACGGCGCAAGGGCAGAGTAGTCTGGAGCAGCAAGACTCGCGGTGGATTTCTTGGAAGTCGGTCCGCCCGGGTGCGTCGTCTGTTCTCCACAGCAGCATGGCCCTCAACGCAATCAGTCACAGTTCCGGCTCGGGAGTGTTTCCAGCCCTCGTATTCGTGCAGGGCAGCGAGCAGAAGAACATCGTCCTGAATCGAACCCCTTTCAGCGTGGGCCGCAAGGTGGACAAGGACCTCGTGATCGCCGATCCGCGCGTCTCCCGCGATCACGCCCAGATCATGCAGGAGGGGCAGGACTTTTTCATCGTCGACCAGGGCAGCAAGCACGGCACGTTCGTCAACGGCGAGCGCATCCAGCGCCAGAAACTGGAGCGCGGCGACCGGTTGGAGTTCGGCGCGCGCGACTCGGCTTATATCCTGTTCAATCCGGCGCATGCCACCTCCAATACGGCCCGCGAATTTCTCAGCCAGATCTCGGTGATCGGCATCAAGCCGGAAGCCACCGAACTAGAGAAATTGACGCTTTTTCTGGATGCGGCCCGCAAGCTCAACACCGCCGGAGTTCTGGACGAGATTCTGATCACGATGCTCGACGTCACCCTGCAACTGACGCGGGCGGAGCGTGGTTACGTGTTTCTGAAAGACGAAGACGGAAAGCTGCGGTTAATGGCCGGGCGAAATTCCAAGAAGGAACCGCTGCTGGATGACAAGACCATTTCGCATTCGATTCTGGAAGAATCCATGCGCTCAAACTCAGAGTTTTTGCTGACTGACACCAGCCAGTCGCTCGATCTGGCAGGTCGGCAAAGCATCGTGGCGTACGATCTGCGCACTGTGGTCTGCATCCCGCTGCGCAAGATGCAAGTGCAGGCCACCCGCGACGCGATGACCCCGGCGCCCGGCAATACGGCCGAAGCCATGGGAGTCCTTTACGTGGATTCGCGCTTTGCCTCCCGCGACATCAGCGGAGTCGATCAGAAGATTCTGCACGTAATCGCGACCGAAGCGGCCTCGCTGATCGAAAACGCCCGTCTGGTTCAGGCGGAAGAAGAAGCGCGCCGCTACCAGCAGGAACTGAGCATCGCCGCCAGCATTCAGCAGCGGCTGATGCAGGTGAAAATTCCCGAAGTGCCTTTCGCCCGACTGCGAGGCCGGAACCTGTCTTGCAAGGAAATTGGCGGCGACTTCTTCGACGCCGTCAACACCAAGGAAGGCCTCGCCGTGGTGCTGGCCGACGTCAGCGGCAAGGGAGTTTCGGCGGCGCTGCTGGCTTCGACCCTGCAGGGGATGATCTATTCGCACTTGCTCGCGGGCATGGCCTTGCTGGATGTAGTCGCCGCGGTGAACCATTTCTTCGCGGAAAAGATGGGTGGCGAAAAATACGCCACCGTGTTGCTGGTCAGGTTGCGGCGCGACGGCGAACTGGAATACGTGAATTGTGGTCACGTTCCTCCGCTGCTGGTGTGCGCCGGCGAGGTGATGCGGCCCCCGCACGGAAATGTGCCGGTCGGCTTGCTGGCCGACGCCACGTTTGAGAGCGCGAGTTGCCAGATGAAATCCGGCGACCGCTTCATCCTGGTGACCGATGGGGTCACGGAAGCGGAGAACGCCATGGGAGATTTCTTTGAAGACTCGCGGTTGGAGGCGGCTGCGGCGAAGTCTCCGACGCTGGAAGGAATTTTTGGTGCAGTCTCGGAATTCTGCGCCGGCAATCCGTTGAGCGACGATTGCACCGTGGTGGAATTGACCTACACCTGCGCGGAAAACTGAAAGTCGTTCTTCCCCCAGCGCATCATTCCTGAATCGCAACCGTAAAATTCGTCCCTTCCCAGCGATTCTCCCTCGGCCAATAGAAAGTGAAAGAGACCTGCGTCCCGCTGGCCAGGGAGGCGGTGGGTAAGTCGAGCGTGTGAATGCCAAGGCCGGTGTCGCGCGCATCCGTATCCTGGGTTGTGATCCACCCGTCGAGACTCCAGTGCACCCGGGCCGGGGCCAGAAGGATGAGGCGCAGCGTCTTGCCGCGCGGGATGGCCCGCGTCTTGTTGTTGAATCTCCAGCCAAAGATTTGTCTCTTGTGCTGGTCGACGAGGTATCGCTGGACCGTTTGCGGAGGCTGATCGAAGACTCTCCCATCGCGTATCGAACGACGCAGTTTGATGTATTCCGAGTGGGCCCAGACCAGCGGGCAAGCCGATCCCGTCGGCTTTCCACGAAACAGTTCGAGCGCCGCAATGTCGGCAGAATCCCAGACCTGCTCGGGAAGCAAGCGGCTCTGCCCGGGGGTGGAGTTCTCGATCACGGTCAGCAGCGCCTCGGCCTGGTCGCGGTGTCCCCCGGCGAGGCAGTAGTGCGCGCGTTCTCCAGCCAGCAGCGGCCAGGGACGGCCGATACCGGTGCCATCGAACGCCGCCCCGTCTTTATGCTCCCCGTAACCGTCGCCGTTATAGCGATACCAGCACGGCCCCTGCGGGAGTTCGACGCAGAGCAGTGCGTCGATGGCGCGAAGGGTATTGAGAATGCGCGGATCGTCCGCCGCGCGCAGGCCGAATCGCACCAGAGCCAGGGCATCCGGACTGATGACGTGGTAGGTTGCTTCCCCATCTTGTCCGGGTGGGCGGTTCTTGATCGGAACGAAGCCCTGCAGGGGCGAAGCCGCCGCCCCGTCGGTGGCCGGCGGGGCGATGCGCACGTAGTATCCCTCGATGCCCAGTTGCCGGGCGAGGTCGGTGCCGGCCGCGTAGACCCAGCGCTCGATGTTGTCGTTCCAGGCGTCGGCCGAGTCGCGCATGATCTGGGCTTCCGCGCCGTGTCCGGTCAGATCGGCAAAGTCGGCCGCCGCCAGCAGCGCGGAAATCTCAGCCGCCAACGTGAACGGGGAGTAACCCGCGTCTTCTTCCCACCGGTCTTGCTGGGTAACCGGACCATTCCGCAGGATGAAACCTGCGGCTTTGCGGACCATCGCCCACCAACGATCGAGCTTGCCTAAAGAGTCCGGAGCTTCGCGGCGCAGCAGGTCGAGCAGCAGGATGGGGAAGGCGGTTTCATCCATCTGAATCCCGCTCCAGTAAGGGCGGCCATCGAGCCACAGGTTCTGCGCCCAATTGCCGTCCGCTTCCTGCGTGGCCTCCAGATAGCGCAGCACCCGCACGGCGTCAGACACGGCTCCGGCCGCGAGCAGCGCTCCTGCCGTCTCGACCAGGTCGCGGGGCCACACCAGGTGGTAGCCGCCGAGATCCTCGTCCCCCTTGTTGAAGCCCCAGGGGATCGAAAGACTGGCAATGATGCCACCCAGAAAGTCCTTGGACTCGTGGGTGCGCAGCACCGCCGTGGAGGACCGATAGAGATCGTATTCGCGCGCCGGTTGATCGAGCGGAAGGAGCTTGGCCTGCCAGTTGCGCCACTGCGACACGTAGTGCTGGCGCACGTCGGCATAGTCCTCGAACAGGGTCGAGCGCGCCTGCTGTCCCGCTTCGGTCCACATGCCACCAAACCCGAGAGCCACGAGAAATTCCCCGGCGCACGCCGCAAGATCAATCTCACCGGTGCAGGCGATGTTGCCATTCTCAGCCCGCTCGTAAGCCCACTGCATCTGGAAGTGCTGGGAAAGATCCTGCCAGCCATCGGAGACGCCGACGAATCCCACCGACATGGCCTTCCAGGGAGCGGACGAGGCCAGGCTCAAAGTGACTCCGTCGCGCTCGGCGAAGAACATGGGTGCGCCTTTGTAATCGCCGACCCAACCCGTATTCCCGTTGCCCCAGTTGGCCAGATGCGGCGACAGCAGCGCGTACAGTCGATAGTCCGACAAGCTTCCCACCAGTGCTTCGAAACGGACCTTCTGCAGCACGACATTGCGGTAAGGATCGGTCAGGACTTCTTTATGGATGCGGTAGCGGCCGCTGTGGCAGGAGTTCGTCAATTCGAACGCCGGAATGCCCGGTTCACACGGGCGGTTCTCGAACCAACAATTGCGCTTTTCCTCGGAAAAAAAATCCACCCCGTTGGTCACCACAAATCCCATGTCGCGGGTGCAGGCCTGATCGACGCGCGGGAAGTAAACCTCGTTGAGAATGCCGTGGCTGATCGTGAACCACACTTTGCTGTGCTGGTTGAGGGCGGTGCCGGCGCCAGTCTTCGCGCTCGAAGTCCAGCGCGGTGGAATCCCCGGCCAACCAGGGGCGTAGCGGATTGAGGAATCGCTCATGAACTTCCTTTGGGCGCCCACAAAGAGCCCGGGCGGATTTTACAAGCGGATTTTACAAGAGGATGACAACTCAGCCAGCCAGGGCCGCTATCGCATGCATCCAAATGCAACAGTAGGGATCGGGTTGTGGCCGATTGCAAGCCGCTTCAGACACGCGTACCGTACGAGCGCGAACCTATGTCGAAGCCCGCCAGATCATGGGATGCCGCCCGCATGCTTAAAATAGCAGCATTGTGGGCCAGTGTAGCCGTCTGCTGCGGCGCGAGGGCGGAGGACTTTCCAAGGATCGGCGGAACATCCCCCCTCGATCGGGGATATCGCGGGCTCTACAACCTCGACTTCGCCGGAGCGCAAAGGGACTTTTCCGACTGGCAAAGCCAGCATCCGGAGGATCCGGTCGGCCCGGTCAGCGAAGCGGCCGGGTTCCTGTTTTCCGAATTCAACCGTCTCGGGATCCTCGAAGCCCAGTTCTTCGAAAATGACGACGATTTTGTAGGGCGGTCAAAAGTGAAAGCCGATCCCGCGGTGCGAGACCGCTTTCAGGCCGCGATCGGGCGAGCGGAAAGCCTGGCGAGCGTGCGCCTCGCCCAGGATGCGAACGATCGGGACGCGCTGTTCGCACTTACCCTGTCAGCCGGCCTGCAAGCCGACTATGCGGCCCTGATCGAAAAGCGAAATTTCGCTTCGCTGCGTTTCACAAAACAAGCTTCCAGTTCGGCGCAGCGCCTGCTGGCCATCTGCCACGATTGTTACGACGCGCTGCTGGCGACCGGTTTCAGCAAGTACGTTATTGGCAGCATGGCGGCGCCGGTGCGCTGGATCCTCCGGCTGGGAGGGTTGCCGTCCGACAAACAGGCCGGCATCACGGATCTGCAGATGACGGCGCAGCACGGGCACTATCTGGCCCCGTTCGCGCGCATGTTGCTCGCCATCGCTTATGTCCGGGAAAAGGACAAGTCCCGCGCCATCGAACTGCTCGCCGGTCTGCGCGCCGAATATCCCGCGAACCCGCTGTTTGACCGCGAAATCAGCCGCCTTGAGAGCAGCCACTAGAGAAGAAAGTTTATAGTCCTGAGGGGCGCTTCCACGCCGCAACCCCCAGCCGCATTCACCAGAAATTCACCCGGTTGTAACCCTCCTGTAACACAGCGCCGATAGAACGAGGACATCTTTGAATTAATGCCGCAGGAGGAACGATCTAGTGAAACGCAAAATCGTGCTGCTGTTGGTGTGTGTTCTCATGGTCCTACCGGCGCTGGGGCAGACAAGACTAAATGGAGCCGGCGCAACCTTTCCTAATCCCATCTACTCGAAGTGGTTCAGCGAATACCACAAGCTTCATTCTGACGTGGAGATCAATTATCAATCCATAGGCAGCGGTGGCGGAATCCGGCAGGTGACCGAAGCGACGGTAGAGTTCGGCGCCAGCGATATGCCCATGTCGGACGAGCAGCTCAAGGAAGCAGAGGGCAAGCTGAAAACGAAGATTCTCAATATCCCGACAGTGTTGGGAGCGGTGGTGCCTGTGTACAACGTTCCCGGGGTTGCAGGCGAAGTGAAGTTTACTCCCGATGTTCTGGCGGGGATCTTTCTGGGCAGGATTACGAACTGGAACGACAAAGAAATCGCCAGCGTCAACCCGGACATAAAGTTCCCCAATCAGGAGATCGTGGTGGTGCACCGCTCCGACGGCAGCGGTACGACGTTCATCTGGACGGACTACCTTGCCAAAGTCAGCCCCGATTGGAAGAGCCAGGTGGGAAGCAATACCTCCGTAAAGTGGCCGAAGGGGATGGGAGGAAAGGGCAACGAAGGGGTTGCGGGCTCGATACGCCTGTTGCCCGGTTCGATCGGATATGTGGAATTGATCTATGCCGTGCAGAACAAAATTTCCTATGGGAGCGTCAGAAATTCCTCCGGTGCATTCCTGAGGGCTTCGCTGGAGGGCGTCACGGCGGCTGCGGCTTCGGCGCCGAAAATGCCAGCCGACTTCCGGGTGTCGATCACCAACGCGCCGGGTAAGGATGCGTATCCGATTTCCAGCTTCACCTGGCTGCTGGTGCCGGTCAAGTCCAAAGATCCGGCAAAAGGCAAGATCCTTTCCGATTTCCTGAGTTGGATGGCGACCGACGGCCAGAAGTTGACGGCGGCACTCGATTACGCGCCGCTGCCCGACAACGTAGCAGCAAGAGTGAAGGACACGATCAAGCAGGTCAAATAGGCTCCGCAAGATCAAGCATTGGGATTTTCATTTACCACAGCAAACTCAAGGAGAGAGCCATGAAGTCCGCATGGACATTCTGTGCAATTCTAGTTCTGGCGACCGGGCTGGTGAGCCAAACCAGCCCGGCGTCGAAGAAAGCGAAGGCGCCGGCGGTTACCGCGGCTGATGTGCAAGCCCTGAAGGATGCCATCGCTTCGCAACAAGCCGCGATTACGCAGCAGCAGCAGCAGATTCAGCAACTGATGGATGAGCTGCACCGCAAGGATCAGGCGGTACAGCAGGCCCAGAGTGCGGCGACCGACGCATCCAGCAAAGCCGATGCTGCTGCCAGCAAGGCGTCGCAATCCCAGGAGACAGTGACGGCGCTCAAGGGCGACGTGGGCGATCTCAAAGCTGGCATGGCCAACACGGTCATGACTCTGCAGGAGACGCAGAAGGCGGTTTCCGATTCGCCAGCCGCGCTTCACTTCAAGGGCATCACCATCACTCCCGGCGGCTTCCTGGCGGCTGAATTTGTGCGCCGCTCGCGGGCGCTGGCGGGGGATATCAACACCCCCTTCAACTCCGTAACCATGCCCGGCGCCTCCCAGAGTTCGATCTCGGAGTTCTTCGGATCTGGGCGCCAGTCGCGAATTTCGATGCTCGCGGAAGGACGCCTGAAGAGCGCCAAACTTTCCGGCTATGTCGAAGCGGACTTCCTCTCCGCTGGTATCACGTCCAATAACAACCAGAGCAACAGCTACACGCTGCGGCAACGGCAGGCGTGGGGCCAGGTTGCTCTAGACAGCGGTTGGGCCTTGACCGGCGGCCAGATGTGGAGCCTGGTCACCGAAACGAAGAAGGGCCTCGACAACCGCAGTGAAGCGTTGCCCATGACCATCGACCCGCAGTACACGGTGGGATTCAGCTGGGCGCGCCAATATGGGCTGCGCCTGACCAAGAACTTCAACAACAAGGTCTGGTTCGGGGTGTCGATGGAAAACCCACAAGCGACAATCAGCACCCACGGGAACGCATCCAACTTCCTGGTGGGATCAGCGGGAGCGGGTGGCGGACTCTACAATGGCGCCATCACCACTTGTTCCACCAGCAGCACCGGTGTAACGACATGTTCGCCGGCCGCCTCGTACGCGTTTAATCCCTCACCAGATGTCATCGCTAAGTTGGCTTTCGAGCCCGGCTTCGGCCACTACGAAGTGTTTGGAGTGTACAGCCGCTTCCGCGACAGGATTTTCCCCTGCCAGGACATTGCAGCGACCAAAGTTTGCGGCACCGCGACCGCTCCAGGCCCGAACTCCACCACCGCGTTCAATAGTTCGAAGAACGGCGGCGGTATCGGCGCCAACGCTCGCTGGTCCTTCTTTAACAAGCGGATCGACTTCGGTCTCCACGGCTTTGGTGGAAGTGGGGTCGGACGTTACGGAACATCCACCCTGGCGGACGCCTCGGTTCATGGCAATGGAACTTTGGATCTGATCAAGAGCTATCAGGGGCTGGTCACGCTGGAGTGGCACGGTCCTAAGCTTGACGTTTACCTCAATACCGGCGCGGAATACGCAAGCCGCGCGTGGGATGTCGACCCGCTTTCCGGCAAGCCGGTTGGGTACGGCGCGCCGACCTTCTCCAATTCCGGTTGCTATACCGAGACGCTCCCGGCGAACGGAACGGGATTTCTCCCAGGAGGGCTATCCAGTTGCACTGCCGACACCCGTGTCTTGATCGAAGGCACAGCCGGTTTCTGGTGGAGAGTGTACGACGGGTCCAAGGAGAAGGTGAACCGGGGCCGAGTGCAGTGGGGGCCGCAGTTCTCCTACGTTGATCGCGAGACTTGGTCTGGCGCAGGTAGCATCGAACCTCACGGGCTGGACGCGATGGTCTTCACCTCGTTCCGTTACTACTTGCCGTAACTCAAAGCCGGCCTTTAGGGACGGTCGGAATGCGATTTGGCCCGGCACCTGGATAAACTTCCCCCCCCAGGTGCCGGGCTTTTCCGTCTCGCGCTCGGTGCGACGGCTTTCGGCCGTGGTCGAGCACGAGTGCCTCGGGATGGTCTATACTGTGCCTCTGGCATCCCCCCAGGGAAGGCTCCCGATCCGCAAAGATCAACCGCTGAAATGATGCAGTACGCGTGCGTCGCTCATGGCTCGTATTTCGCTGGATAACCCCGACTACTTCCTGAACCGCGACATCTCCTGGATCGCGTTCAACCGGCGTGTGCTGGAAGAAGCCGAAGATGAGGGCAACCCCCTTCTGGAGCGTCTGAAATTCCTGTCCATCTCCGCCAGCAACCTCGACGAGTTCTTCGAAGTGCGCGTCGCCGGCATGATGCAGCAGATCGAAGACGGGTACAACGAAGCCGGACCCGACGGTCTTACGCTCACCGAAAAGCGCGACCAACTGAGCAAGCTGGCCCACCGGTTCGTCGAGGACCAGTACGATTGCTGGAACGCGCGCCTGCGTCCGGCCCTGTGCGCCAACGGAATTCGCGTGCTCGGCCTGCACGAGCTCGATGCCGATGGGCTGCGCTTCGTCGACCAATACTGCGAGAAGGAACTGGACCCGCTGCTGACCCCGGTGACGGTGGATCCGGCGCATCCGTTTCCCCGCGTCATCAACAAGGCGCTGTGCGTGGCCTTCCTGCTGCGCCGCCGCCGGCGCTCGGCGCTGACCTACACCGGGGTGGTCTCGGTTCCACGGGTCTTGCCCCGGCTGATCCGGCTGCCGTCGGAGGGCACTGCGGATTTTATTTTCCTGGCTGACCTGGTGGCCCATCATGCGGTGCGCATGTACCACGGGTATGACATCGTTTCTTCAGCGCCTTTTCGGGTAACGCGGAACAGCAATCTATACCTCGCCGAAGAAGAAGCGCGCAGCTTGCTGGAGTCGGTGCGGACGGAGCTGCACAACCGGCGCAAGGGTGACGTGGTCCGCCTCGAGATCGAGGCCGACGCCAATCCCGAGATCATCGATCGCCTGCGCTCGGTGTTTGAGATCGATCCCTGGCAGGTCTTTCCCGTCAACGGCCCGGTCAACCTGCTGCGCCTGTTCAACGTGTACGAGCAGGTCGAGCGCCCGGACTTGAAATACCGCCCTTTTTCCGCGCGCGAATTGCGCCTGACCTCAAAATCGAAGGACCTGTTCGAGGAACTGCGTGGGCACGACGTTCTGCTGCATCACCCCTATGATTCCTACGATGCCGTGGTTTCCTTCATAGAGTCGGCGGCGCGGGATGAGCGCGTGCTCTCCATCAAGCAGACTCTGTACCGCACCAGCGAACACTCGCTGATCGTGCCTTCCCTCATCGACGCGGCCTCGCGCAAGGAAGTGACGGCGGTGGTGGAATTAAAAGCGCGCTTCGACGAGGCCTCGAATATCCGCTGGGCCCGCGATCTGGAAGATGCCGGCGTGCAGGTGTTTCACGGCCTGGTGGGGCTGAAGACGCATTGCAAATTATCGCTGCTGGTGCGGCGCGACCCCGACGGCGTGGCCCGCAGCTACGCCCACATTGGCACCGGCAACTACAACGCCACCACGGCGCGCATTTACACCGACCTGAGCCTGTTCACCGCCAACCCGGAAGTCACGCGCGCCGCCCACGATGTGTTCAGCTTCCTGACCGCGTACGCCGAGAATCCCAGTTACGAGCCCCTGCTGGTGGCGCCGCTCGACCTGGCGGAGAAATGCGTTGCCCTGATCGATCGCGAGGCTGACCATGCCCGCGCCGGCAAGGAAGCACACATCATCGCCAAGATGAATGCCCTGCTCGACAAGAAAATCGTCCAGGCGCTGTATCGTGCTTCCCAGGCAGGGGCGCAGATCGACCTGATCGTGCGCGGCATCTGCGCACTGCGTCCCGGAGTGCGCGGGGTGAGCGACAACATCCGGGTACGCAGTGTCGTGGGACGCTTTCTCGAGCATAGCCGGATCTACTACTTCGCCAACGGCGGGGACGAGGAAATCTACATCGGCAGCGCGGACTGGATGCCCCGCAACCTCTACGAGCGCGTGGAAGTGCTGGTCCCGCTGCGCGACGAGTTGTTGCGCGAGCGGGTACGCCACGAGATTCTCGACGCTTACCTGGCCGACAACCGCAAGGCGCGCCTGCTGCTGCGCGACGAGACCTATATCCGCGCCTGGCAGCCGCTGCACGGAAAACGAAACCGGCGTCCGCCCTCCGGTGCGGCGGTGTTCAGCGCGCAGGATTATCTGATCGGCGTCTCGGAAGGGAAGGCCCCCGCCTTGCCACCGGCGCCTGTTCTGGCCGGTAAGCGCAGAGCACGAGTGACCATGGGAAAGGACCGATAAGCGGTGACGATCCTCTATTTTCTGCGCCACGCCAGCGCCGGAACACACTTCGAAAGCCCCAAGAAAGACGAGAAACGCGCTCTCGATAAGGAAGGCATCGAGCAGTGCGGCTACATCGGACGGGCCCTCGCGGCGCTCGATGTCCAGGTCGACGTGATTGTCACCAGCCCGCTGAAGCGCTGCACCCAGACCGCGTCGCTGGTGGGCAACGAACTCAGCTACGAAGGCAAGTTGCAGCTCGACCCGGCGTTGCGGCCCGAGGCCGGCCTCGCCGATTTTCGCAAACTGCTGGAAAAATATGCCCGCCAGGAAGCGGTGATGGTGGTCGGCCACAATCCCAACTTGAGCCAGTTCCTGGGATCGATCATCAGCGACTCAGGTTGTGAGGCGTCGCTGGAACTCAAGAAGGGCGCCGTGGCCAAAGTCGAAATGCGCCGTTCCACCGGAACTCTGGCATGGTGTCTGACCCCGAAGATTCTGCGCACCCTTCACGACACCGCCGTCGAAAGTTCCCGTCCGAACACTTCGCGAAAATAATCGCGCTCCTTCTCGATCGCCCACAGTTCCAGGTCCACGCCCAGGTTCCGCCGCGAGACCAGCGTGAGCCTCACTTCCGCCGAGCGCAAGCCAATGCGCACTTTTTGCACCGCCCGGCTGCGCCCCAAGTTGAGCGCGCGCGCCAGGCGAAGCAGTAGTATCGCCTTCTGCACGTCCACCCGGTCAGCCGTATCCACCGCCTTCATGGGACCGTCTTCGACCGTGGGGCGCGATTTGCCCAGGTAGCGCGCGATGGCCGCGATCAGGCGGCGTTGCTGCGGGGTGTATCCCAGAATCTCCGAGTTCGAAATGATGTAGTGGGTGTGGCGATGATGGCCATTGCGATTCACGTAATCGCCGACTTCATACAGCATGGCCGCGGCCGCGAGCCATTCGCGGTATTCCGGCGGCAGGCGATGCAAGGAACGCAAACCGGCGAACAGCGACATGGCTGACTCGCGCACGTCGAGCGCGTGCTTGCGGTCGATGTGGTATCGGTCGACCGCCTTGAGGATCGATTCCCAGCGTTCGGATTCGATCTGCCGGCCGGAGCGTGTGCTGCGATCGTAGTCCGCTGCCATCTGCGCCAGCACGCCGTCGCGCAAGCCGAGCGGCGAATAGCGGAAGCCGGGAAGGTGCAGGCGGTCGAGCAACTCGTGATACACCGTCGCGCCGGCCACGATGATTTCCGCGCGCCGCGGGCCGATGCCTTCGATCTTGCGTCGTTCCGCCACCGGCAGGCGCGCCAGAAGCTTCGCAATCTGCGTCATTTCTGCTCGCGACACCAGCGGCCGTTGCCGGCCATTCCCACGCCGCAACCGCCTGGCCACAGCCGCCAGCGCCGCCGCGGTTCCCGAGGTAGCGATCACGTTTTTCACTCTTGCGGCGGCGATCCGGACCGCGATGCGGTTGACCTCGCGCGCCACAAATCCCCGCAACCGTTTCAGTTCGCTCTTGCGCGAAGGATCATGGGGAAGGAATTCATCGGTCAGCCGCACCGCCCCCAGCGGCAGACTCACTGCGTCGCGGATATGTCCTTGGTGCGAAACCGTCAGTTCGCAACTGCCGCCGCCCAGGTCGATCATCAGCGTAACCGAGCGGTCCACGCGGGCGCTGGAGACAAGTCCTAGATGGATCAGACGCGCTTCTTCCACGCCGGAAACAATCTCGACCCGCCATCCCGTCGCCGAACGCACCCACTCCAAAAACGCTTGCGAATTCCGCGCGTCGCGCAGGGCGCTGGTGGCCACGACGCGCACGGTGTCGGTCACGATCTGCTGCGTGGCGCGATGGAAGCGGCGCAGCACCTTCACGGTTTCCGCCATCGATTCCGGTGTGAGGAATCCGGAGCGGAAGACGCCTTCGCCGAGCCGCGTCACTTCGCGGTCTTCATGAATCGCCCGCAGGCGTCCAGCTTGCAGGCGCGCAATTTTCAACCGGACCGAGTTCGAGCCGATATCGACCGCGGCGAATGTGGGCATGGGAAGCCTCACAGTTTACAATGCTGTGCCGGCGATCGTCACCGCGATTGCGGGACTGTGCGACTGACCTGTGTGCGGTCGGGGACGGCGGTCGTTTGTGGCGCAAAAACCGGTGGATTTTTAACACCTTTGTAACAAGCCTCTGCTAGCTTGATCGGGAATGGCCAATCCTGCCTTACCCCGGCCTGATATGCCTGGTCCGCAACCTGTTGCAGCGTCGAAGGTTACATCCGCACCGGAGCACCCAGCGGGTCCCTTGTTACGTGCTTCCACGGGCGAAGTGCCCGATCGCATTTTCTCCTACGCCATGACGGCCTGCGGCCTGGCAATCTTGGGAGTGTTGGGACTCATCATTTACGAACTGCTGCGGGGGTCCGCGCTCTCCTGGCACGCATTCGGCTTCAAGTTTTTCGTAGCCAGCGACTGGGATCCGGTCAACGAGGTGTTTGGCGCACTGCCGTTCGTATACGGAACCGTGATTTCTTCGCTGCTGGCGCTCATCATCGCCGTGCCACTGGCGGTCGGGGTCGCTGTCTTTACCACCGAGATGTGCCCCAAGGCGTTCCGCGGTCCGCTATCATTTTTCGTCGAACTGCTGGCCGCCATTCCCAGCGTGATTTACGGGCTGTGGGCGCTCTTCGTTCTGGTGCCGCTGTTGAGTCAGTACGTTCAGCCCGTCCTGTCCAAGACGCTGGGTTGGACCGGGCTGTTTGAAGGCCCCATATTCGGTTACTCCATGCTGGCCGCGGGCGTCATCCTGGCCATCATGATCATTCCCATCATCTCTTCCATCACTCGCGAAGTGCTCGCCGTGGTGCCGCAGCATCAGCGCGAAGCTGTGCTCGCGCTGGGAGCGACGCGCTGGGAAATGATCCGCATCGGCGTGCTGCGCAACGCGCGCGCCGGAATAATGGGCGGCATCATCCTTGGCCTGGGCCGCGCTCTGGGCGAAACCATGGCGGTCACCATGGTGATCGGAAATCGCCCGGAGATTGCCAAGTCGCTGTTCGCCCCCGGCTACACCATGGCCAGCGTTCTGGCCAATGAGTTCAGCGAGGCCACCGGCGACGTCTATCTGTCTGCCCTGGTGGAGATCGGACTGGCC
>Ga0209698_10001861_pt1 | contig 24242 bp, 21 predicted proteins | sample LitLauG_LLR_2012_FD_187203 | JGI IMG/M metagenome (GOLD analysis project Ga0209698, IMG submission 187203) | Freshwater sediment microbial communities from Pennsylvania, USA - Little Laurel Run_MetaG_LLR_2012 (SPAdes) (version 2) | ecosystem: Environmental > Aquatic > Freshwater > Creek >... | reverse complement strand
TTGGTCAGTTGTTCATGGTCTGGTGCCGCGCCAGCTTCCTGAACGTGGCGAACCCGGAATACCTGCAGTGGCGCGATGAGATGGCGAAGTACCACGTTGGTTCCTTTGCTATGACCGTCCACGTCGACGGACCGTTCTTGTTGCGCAGTGAACCCTACGAAGCCGCCGAATTGCTCAATCGCCTGCAGCACGACTCGAAGTTGCCACTGTTGATTGCCGCTGATTTCGAGCGTGGCGTCGCCACCCGGCTCAAAGGCACAACCGACTTCCCGCACGCGATGGCTTTTGGTGCTGACGGCCGACCTGAGGACGCCGAAATGTCCGGACGCATCACAGGGCGCGAGGCGCGAGCCATTGGCATCCATTGGAATTTCTTTCCGGACGCGGACGTGAATTCCAATCCTGCCAACCCGATCATCAACACCCGCTCGTACGGAGAAGATCCGAAGCAGGTCGGAGATCTGGTGACGGCCTATATCAAAGGCGCGCACGAGGCCGGCATGTTAACGACGGTGAAGCACTTTCCTGGGCATGGCGACACGGCGACTGACTCTCACTTGGGAGTGGCTAGCGTGAACGGCGACCGCGCCCATCTGGATTCGATTGAGCTTCCACCGTTTCGGCAAGCTCTGGCCGGAGGCGTTGACGCCGTCATGGTTGCGCACGTCACTGTCCCAGCGCTTGATTCTGACCCGAACCATGTGGCCACGATTTCTTCCAACGTGGTGACGGATCTGCTGCAGAACCAGCTTGGATTCAAAGGACTGATCGTCACCGACGCGCTGGACATGGCGGGATTGACTCAACTGTTTGCGAATAATGTCGGTCGCGCTGCGGTTGAGGCCTTCAAAGCAGGGAACGACCTGCTGATTATTCCCGCGGATCTGCCAGCCTCCTACGATGCCATGGTAGCGGCTGTTCGGTCGGGAGAGATTTCTCGCGAGCGCCTTGACCGGTCGGTCCTCAAGATCCTCAAAACAAAGGCATCTTTAGGGCTGAACGAGAACAGGATGGTCGATCCCAATGCCATCGGCGCGAGTGTCGGAACCCCGGAGAACATCGCCTTCGGCCAACAGGTCGCGGACAACGCGATCACTCTGGTGCGGGATAACGGCAAGGTTCTACCGCTGAAATCCAAGGGAACTATTAAAGGTGGCCTGCCGTATATGACCAAAGAGGAGATTCATAACCAGGTTCTCGCCGTGCTTTTTTCGGACGATATGCGCACGGAGTCTGGACGGGCGTTTGGACGCGAATTCCGCGCCCGGATCCCTGACGCGCTGGTGATTTATGTGGACCCACGAACTGCGGGCGGAATGAGCGCGGACGTTTTGAAAGCGGTCGATGAGGCGCAAACGGTGGTGGCTGCCGTTTATGTCATTCCGGTGGCAGGCCGAATCGGCAACTCGGTCGCAATGGCTGATGCGACCGGGACGTTGCTGCAGCAATTGCTGGATCATGCTGCAGCGAAAACTGCAATTGTTGCGATGGGGAACCCTTATCTGGCCAGCGATTTCCCCACGACCGAGAACTACATGTGTACATTCTCCAACGAGTCCGTTTCCGAGGTTGCAGCCGTGAAGGCTCTGTTTGGAGAAATCCCCATTCGCGGGCGTTTGCCAGTCACGATTCCAAAGATCGCCGAACGGGGCGCTGGCCTGGACCGCCCTGCGCAAGTCGCCAGCGGAGGAGGACAACATGCGCCGAACTAGATTCAGTTTTATGGCCTTGCTATTTTCCTGCATGCTGATCGTTCTTCTCGCCGCGTGCAGCGTGAACGTGAAGAAAGAACAGAACGGGCAGGACAAGCAGGTGGACATTAAGACGCCGCTGGGCGGTATCCATGTCAGCAAAGAGGCGAATGTTGCGGACATCGGGCTGGCGGTTTATCCCGGGGCTCGCATCAAGGTGAAGAGTGACGACGACGGCGACGACAAGAGCGCCAATGTGAATATTTCCGGCTTCGGTTTCGGGTTAAAGGTGGTCGCCGTGGAGTACCAGTCCGACGATGCTCCATCGAAAGTGATCTCGTTCTATCGAGATCAGCTGAAAAAATACGGGAACGTGCTCGAGTGTCATACCGAACACCTCGACCTCGACACCGATGTAAAGAATTCCGATGACCATTCACACGAACTTACCTGCGCTGGATCGAATGGCAACAACATTGAGTTGAAGGTGGGGACCAAGGAGAACCAACACATCGTCGCGGTGGAGCCCGAGGGGAAGGGGTCGAGCTTTTCGTTGGTATATGTCCGCACTCACGGGAAGGACGCCGAGATCTGATCGGCGAACTGTGGCAGCTGTAGAGGAGGATTATGACTCGTCATTGCGCGATTGCCTTGCTTCTGTTCATCGCACTTCCAGCCTTCGCCCAGAACTCAAATGAGAAGCCATTGGACGTTACCAGTTCCATGGGCGACCTGCACATGGGAAAAGATGCCGATGCGCAAAAAGCGGGCCTGCCGCTCTATCCCGGCGCCCATCCTAAGGTTGATCCGAATAACGATCCCCTGAACTTCGGTGTTTTGACCGAGAGTTTCGGCATGAAACTCGTTGTCGCCAAGTACGAATCTGCCGATTCTCCGGCGAAGATTCTCGCGTTTTACCGCGACAAGATGAAGAAATACGGGAAGGTACTCGAATGCGACGACGCCAATGACAACACTAGCGTTCATTCCGATGATGACAAGGACGCTTCAACCCCTCTCAAGTGTCAGGGTGACAATCGCGGACCGGTAAAGACCCTGAAAGTGGGAACTGAGGGAAACGCGCATATCGTGTCGATCGAATCTGGCGATGCGAGCAAAGGCACGACGTTCGCCATTGTTTACTTCCATCGAAGAGGGAAGAGCGGCGACATTTAGATTTGGAATCCCTTCGAACGAAAAATCAAACCTCCACCGCAGTTCCTTGCCACTGGCCTGCACTCTGCGTTACTTTCGACGTTACGCTCTTCTCGAGAATCTACGCGCATTAAGTGATGGAGCAGCCCTGCTACAAGTGCGGACAGGCGGTGGAAGAAGGAATTCCCTTCTGCCCGCATTGTTCGGCGCCGCAGATTCGAGTCATAGTCCAAGAGGCCGCACCGATTGCGGCCGGCGCGGTTGGACTTCCTCCGTCGGCAGATGGGGCAGTGGTTCTTCCGCTTGGCCCGGGCAGCCCTGCGCTTCCTCTGCGCGGGGGACACGTTCTTAAGGCTTGCGCCCTCGCAGCCATTGTCGCCTGCGTTCTGGTGATGTTCCGGCTCAATCTGCTGGTGGCCCTGATCGGCGCGGGATTCCTCTCGGTGGTGTTTCATCGTCAACGGTTGCCGGGAAACCCGCCGAATGCTGTTTCGGGAGCGGGTATTGGCGCCCTCGGCGGGTTGCTGTTCGTGCTTTTCAGCGGCGCTCTGATGGCGCTGGCGTCCGCGTTTCCTGATGCCAGGGCGAAATTCCGCGAGCAAGTGCTCGAAAGCGCACAAAAGTGGGCGGCATCGCGCCCGGTAGATCCACAAGTGCAGTCTGCGATTGAGCAACTCAAGACTCCGGAAGGATTCGTGATGACGATGATCGTGGCCGGAATTATCTTTCTTCTCCTCTGTCCGTTGATCGCAAGCCTTGGCGGAGCCCTCGCGGGAGTTCTGTTTGGCCGTCGAAGGAAACTTTAAACCTCGCCGAAGCGCGCTTTGGGTGCGGGATTCGGACGCCCCTTGCCGTTTCACACGCCCGGCGCGTATCATGCACCGTTCGCATCGTGCCAATGAATAAACCTGCACGCGGTTCGCTGCTCGGGATCGAACATCTCGAGGCGAAGGAAATCCTGGGCCTGCTGAAGCTGGCCCGCCGCATGAATCCGCAGAAGGCCCGTCCGCTGTTACGCGGCAAACGCGTCGTGCTTCTATTTTACGAAGCCTCGACTCGCACACGTTCTTCTTTCGAATTTGCGGCGAAATCCCTTGGAGCGATGACCACGCTGGTGCAGTCGTCCGGTTCGAGCATCGAGAAGGGCGAGTCTGTGCTCGATACCGGATACACCTTGCGTGCGGTCGGGGCCGACTGCATCGTGATGCGCCATCCGTCAGCAGGTGCTCCACACTTGATGGCCAAACACCTCGACATCCCGGTCATCAATGCGGGAGATGGCATGCACGAGCATCCGTCGCAGGCCCTGCTTGATGCATTCACGATTCTGAAGCACAAGCGATCGTTCAAAGGCCTGCAAGCCACGATCATCGGCGACATTTATCACAGCCGCGTGGCGCGCAGCGCCTGCCATCTCCTGACAAAGTTCGGGGTGAAGGTGACGCTGTGCGGCCCGCCCGAACTGGTGCCGGAGGTCGCTGCTACAGTTGCTCCGGGATTGCGTGTTACGCGTCATATCGAAGACGCACTGCGCGGAACGGATGTGATCATGCTGCTGCGTGTGCAGTCTGAACGCCTCGCGGGTTTGAAGATTCATTTACAGGACTACATTGCGCGCTACCAGATGACAACGGCCCGGCTGAAATTGGCCAAACGTGATGCCATCGTCATGCATCCGGGCCCGATCATTCGCGGTCTCGAACTTACCGCTGAAGTGGCCGATGGACCGCAATCAGTCATTGTCGACGAAGTTCACAATGGCGTCCCGACGCGAATGGCAATTCTGGCGCGGGCGCTGGGGAAAGCCCGATGAAGCGCTTGACGTTACTTCTGATTTTGGCTTGCGCTTTTGCCACCGCGCAGCAGAAGTCTGGTGTTGTGTTGGCCGTCTTTGCTCATCCGGATGACGAGACCACGGTGTCGCCGATTCTGGCGCGATACGCTCAGGAAGGACACAAAGTCTATCTCGCGATTGCCACGAAAGGCGAGAAGGGAACCAACGATCGCGCCGGAATTCCAGCGGGTGAACCTTTGGCCAAGGTGCGGGCCGAAGAGGCTGCATGTGCATGCCGTCACCTTGGGATCGAAGCGCCGATTCTGTTTGGGCTGAATGATGGCGAACTCGGCGCCATCTCAAGCCCGCTCGGGCACAATATCCAGGAAGTTGCCGACAGGGTCGAGAAGCTGATTGCCGATCTGCATCCGGACGTGGTGGTCACCTGGGGCCCCGATGGCGGGTACGGGCATCCTGATCATCGACTCGTCAGCGAAGCGGTCACGCAGGTGATCCAGGCTTCGAAGTCGAATCTAAAACTTTACTATGTTGGATTCTCCCCGGATCAGGTCAAATTCATAAACGAAATGTGGCCTATGAAGTGGCATACGACGGATCCGGCATTTCTCACGGTGAAAGTCTCCTTTACGAAAAACGATCTGTCGGCCGCCCATCGCGCGCTGGAGTGTCATAAGTCGCAATTCTCGGCGGAGGAAATGCAAAAATTCGAAAATGCGCTCGACCGGGGATGGAACGGGAGCGTGTCGTTTCGTCCGTGGCTCGGAGAGCACAAGTCGGACGATTTATTAAAGTAACGCCACAGGAATCTGGGTTTATCGTGCAAAGCAAAGCGAAACCGGAATCAAGCCTGCTGATCAAGAACGGGCACCTGATTGATCCAGCAGCGCGCATCAACGCGCCGATGGATATTCTGCTGCGCGAAGGTCGCGTCGTCGAAGTTGCCCCTCCCAATAAGATCCGCGGCGGTGCCGATGAAAAATTCGATGCCCGAGGGCTGATCGTGGCACCAGGCTTCATCGATCTGCATGTTCATCTGCGCGAACCGGGACAGAGCTACAAGGAGACGATGGCCGCCGGTACGGCCGCGGCGGCTGCCGGAGGGTTCACTTCCGTCTGCACCATGCCCAACACGGCTCCGGTCATCGACACGGCGGAGTGGGTTTCGTGGCTTCGCAATCCAGAGCGTGGTGCGGTAGTGAACGTGTTCCCGATTGCAGCGGCGACCCGAGGCAGCCGCGGTGGGACCCTGACCGATTTCAGGGCGTTGCAGCGTGCGGGTGCGGTTGCGGTCACCGATGATGGGAAACCGATCCTCGAAGACGACATCATGCGGATGGCGTTGCGGCTGGGCGCCGAGTTGAATCTTCCTGTCGTCCAGCATGCCGAGGACACACGCGTCACCGAGAATTGCTCCATGCATTTGGGGCCGACCAGCTTCCGCTTGGGACTACGCGCTATGCCTGCATCCGCCGAAGCGAGCATGGTCGATCGTGACGTGAGCCTTGCCCAACAGATTCGCGACTCGCGCCTGCACGTCGCGCATCTTTCCACTGCGGATGCGTTGAAAGCCGTGCGTCGCGGCAAGCGCGCTCATGCGCACGTAACCTGCGAGGTAACGCCGCATCATTTCACCTTAATCGACGAAAACGTCGGAGAGTATGACACGCACTGCAAGATGAATCCGCCGTTGCGCAGCGCGTCGGATCGCGAGGCGATCCTCGTTGCTCTAGCCGATGGCACTGTGGACGCCATCGCGACGGATCACGCGCCGCATGCTACCCACGAAAAGCAGGTCGAATTCGAGCGCGCCGCTTTCGGCATTACCGGGCTGGAAACGGCTTTGGCTCTGGCCATCACGCAACTGCACCGCGGGCACAAAATCCCGCTGAACCGAATCGTCGAACTGTTCACCGTTGGCCCGGCGCGAGTATTCGATCTTCGGGCACGCGGTTCGCTGGCCAAAGGCAACCACGCCGATGTGACCATCTTCGATCCCAAGAAGCGTTGGACCTTTGAGGCTGCGAAGTCGCGATCACTCTCCGGCAACACTCCGTTCGATGGCTGGCAACTCACGGGAAAGGTCATAGCGACGATCGTTGGCGGGAATGTCGTATACCGTGGCGACTGAATCAGAGCGGGCGTTCCCCGTGAAACGCCCGCGTTAATCCCAGACTTATTTCACCGTTGGTGGTGCTATAACCTCGTGCAGTTGCGGGTTGTTGCGCATCCTGGCGAACTCCTCGTCTTTGTACACGTTGGCGAGGTTGCGGTAGCCGTCTTCTTTCGCTTTCCTCAGGCATTGCAAGCATCCTTCGGTGTCGCCGCGCCGCGCGTAGATCTTGGCCAGCATGTAGGAGTACTGCGCACGCTCTTCCGGACTCGAGATCTGAGCGGCGATTCCAACCTTGGAATTCTGACGTAACGCGTCCGGATCCAGTTCAAGCGCCCGGGCATATTCCATGACCGCACGCTCGAACTTCTTCTGGCTGAACCACGCGGCGCCCAGGTTCACGTGGAACGTCGCGCGAGTCTCTTCCAGCGCGACTGCCTTCTTGAAGTACTTCGCCGCGGAGCCAAAATTCTTTCTCATGTAGTCCACGGCACCGATGTTGTTCACCGCCTCTGAGTACTTTGAGTTGAGCTTGGCGGATTTCTCGAAGTCCTGGCGCGCTGACTTCAGATCATTGTTCCTCAGTTCTGCCAGCCCCACCTTGTTGTACAGGACGGAATTCTTCTTATCCTTGCGCAAGGCGGCTCGGAAATATTCGATAGCCTGGTAGTAGTCTTTCTGCGCCCTGGCCTCGTCGCCAGCCTTTTCGAGCTGGGCCACGGTCATCGACCTCGTATCGATCGCATTCTGTTGCGGCGCCGCCATGACGCTGCCAGACAGAGCTAACAGCAGGACCGATAATAGCGATCCAATCTTTGCCATGATTTTGCTCATACCCCGTCTCCTTCCCTGTGCGGTCGGCCGCACGCCTGTCCCTGTTATGGCGTAGATTCTTATGTCGCACAACGCTACAACCGCTACGAAACGGCGACTCCAGCAGCGAATGCGTCGATGCAATCCAACTTGTGGTTTGGGAATGACTTGCGGGACCCCGCGTGGAGGTTACAGACCGTTACACGCTCCGCTTAACCGTTTTGTAGCGAACCAAGACGGGTGGAGAAGCGTATAAAGGGAATAGAAGGCGCGTTAGTTCAGGAGGGCGTACTTGTGCCTTCGATCACAGAACAGGCCGTCGGTTGGGACGCGGAACGCACCGAGCTTCATGCGGTCTTGGAGTCCCATCTTTTTGCCCGTTCCCCGGCGCTAAGCCACCTTCTCTCCTACCTTTGCGAAAAGAAGTTCGCTGGCGAAGCTGATCAGATCAAAGAGTACTCGGTTGCGCTGGAAGTATTTGATCGCCGCGAAACCTTCGATCAGGATTCCGATTCCATCGTTCGAGTGCAAGCCAACCGGCTGCGCAAACGGCTTAGCGAGTACTACGCGTCGGAGGGTGCCGGGCATCCACTCCGCATCACGATTCCGGTTGGCCAGTACATACCGACGTTTGGGAAGGTGGAAGCGCCAGAAGCTCTCGGATTGCCGCCGTCTGCCTTGCGGATGACAGGGAAGTCGTCGTGGCGTCCCTCGGCTACGCTGATCTGGATTTTGGCGAGTGTAATCGTGATCTTAATGGTGGGAGCAGTGTTCCTTGCCCGCCAGAGGTCCCGGGCCCCGGTCCAGAGTCGCCCCCTTGAGACTGCCCAGATGCCAGAAACATCCGTCGGTCTTCCTGTCGGAGAAGAGATTCGCATTCTTGCGGGGGCAAGCCGTAAGTACGTGGACCACGCCGGAAAGATGTGGAGTCCGGACTCGTACTACTCCGGAGGCACGGCGGTACCGAGCGCGACTCAGCACATCTGGCGCACGCAGGATCCCATCATCTACCGCACAAGCCGCCAGGGAGATTTCACCTACAACATACCGCTGAAGCGGGGGACGTATGAGTTGCGGCTCCACTTCTCTGAGAATTTCTACGGGCCGGAGAATTCCGGGGGAGGAGGCGAGGGCAATCGCCTGCTGACAGTCGCTGCCAACGGTCAGACGCTCTTACGCGATTTCGACGTGCTCGCGGATTCAGGAGGCGATCGCACCGCCGACGTGAAAGTATTTCCGGAGATCTCTCCGGCTGCCGATGGACAGCTGCGCCTGGCTTTTTCCTCGGCAAAAAGCGGCAGCGCCATGCTGTCAGCCATCGAAATTTTGCCGGGAGTGAAGGGAAAGATCCGCCCGGTCCGCGTCGCCGCGCGCGATGTGCCCTATTACTCCAACGACAGCCTGTGGTGGAGCCCGGATGCGTATTTCAAAGGCGGACAGCTGAGCACCAGCCAGGAACCCGCTCAGGGTACGGACGATCCGGAGTTCTACGAAACCGAACGGTGGGGACACTTCTCGTATGCAATCCCGGTGTCGCCAGATCGATACACCGTGACGCTCCATTTCATAGAGCATGCAGGCAGTCAGGATCGAAATGCGGGCGAGCAGCGCGTCTTCAACGTCTTCTGCAACGGGAAGGCGATTGTGGCAAACCTGAATATCATGGATGAAGTTGGCGCGAATCGGCCGCTGGTTCGGAGGGTCAAAGGACTCGCGCCCAACGCTCAGGGAAAACTGCTGCTGGAGTTTGTGCCGGTGACTGGCTATGCCACCGTTACTGCAATTGAGGTTCTGCCTGAGTAGGCTCCTGTTGCCTTAATGCAGAATTGCCATTCGCTTGCCCACTTTTTTCAGCACATCCAACGCCTGTTCCAACTCTTCCTTGGTGTGAGTCGCTGTCATGATCGTACGGATGCGGGCTTTGCCCTCCGGCACTGTAGGGAACGCAATCCCGGTACCGAGCACGCCTTCTTTAAACAGCTCACGCGAGAAATCCATGGTCAGCTTGGCGTCGCCGATGATGATGGGCGTGATCGGAGTTTCGCTGGCAGGCGTGGTTTTGCCGCCGATATCGAAGCCGAGCAGGCCAAGTTCTTGTTTCCAGAAGCGGGTGTTTTCCCAGAGCTTCTCCATGCGCTCGGGCTCTTGCTCGAGAACATCGAACGCGGCGATGCACGTCGCGGCCACTGACGGCGGATGCGAGGTGGAGAACAGGAACGGGCGCGCCCGGTGATACAGGAAGTCAATCAGGTCACGCGTGCCGCAGACATATCCACCGAGCGCGCCGATTGCCTTGGAGAGAGTGCCCACCTGGATGTCTACTCGACCATGCATCTTGAAGTGATCGACGGTCCCGCGGCCATTGCGGCCGAGAACACCTGAGGCGTGCGCGTCGTCGACCATCATGATCGCGCCGTATTTTTCGGCCAGATCGCAGAGCGCGGGGAGAGGTCCGATGTCGCCGTCCATGGAAAAGACGCCGTCGGTGATGAGCAGTTTCTTCCCGGGATCGCCTTTCACGCTGGCGAGGTGCTCCTCGGCGTGGGCCATGTCTTTGTGGCGGAAGACGAGAATCTTTGCCTTCGAGAGCCGCGCGCCATCGATGATCGAGGCGTGGTTCAGCGCGTCCGAAATAATGAAGTCATCTTTTCCCAGTACCGCCGATACTGTTCCCGCGTTGGCTGCGAAGCCTGACTGGAAGACTACGCACGCCTCCACGTTCTTGAAGCGGGCGATCTTCTCTTCCAGTTCCATGTGGATCTTCATGGTCCCCGCGATCGTACGAACAGCTCCCGATCCAACGCCGAACTTGCGCGTGGCTTCCAGCGCTGCCTCACGCAGCTTGGGATGCGTAGTCAGTCCCAAATAATTGTTCGACGCCAGATTGATGACTTTCTTGCCATCAAACGTGCAGACTGGTGCCTGCTCGTCTTCCAGCACACGCAGTTTGAAATGCGTGCCCTTGGCCTTGAGTTCGTCGAGTTGCTGGGTCAGGTAAGAAAGCGGATTCACGCGGGTCGCAGTCGTCATCAAAAACCTCGCCGAGGATTAACACGGATCTACACGGATCTCTTATGAGTGTAATCCCAGAAGAGTGCGAGACGGGGGATGTGAAGAGTAGGAAAAAGTAAGAGCCTCGAACTTTCGAGGCTTTTGACCTATGGGTTTAAACGGCACCCCGCGACGAGGCAAGTCTCGTTTCTGAACTGACGGAGCCGCAAGTTCTGTCGCATCACCCCTGCTAGAATCAAAGGTTAGCCCATCCTCATGGACGCAGCCTACATCCGCAACTTCGCGATCATCGCGCACATCGACCACGGCAAGTCCACGCTCGCCGACCGACTGCTGGAGCTTACCGGATCCCTGACTGCGCGCGAGATGCAGGCCCAGGTGCTGGATTCCATGGACCTGGAGCGCGAGCGCGGTATCACCATCAAGGCCCATGCTGTCCGAATGGCGTATACCGCGCAAGACGGTCAGACATACCAACTCAATCTGATCGATACGCCGGGTCACGTCGACTTCTCGTATGAAGTCTCACGCTCGCTGGCTTCGTGCGAAGGTGCGTTGCTCGTCGTTGATGCATCACAGGGAGTCGAGGCGCAAACGCTGGCGAATTCTTACCTCGCCATTAACCACGGACTCGAGATCATTCCTGTCATCAACAAGATTGATCTGCAGAGCGCCGACATTCCGCGCACCAAAGAGATGATCGAAGGCGCGGTCGGGCTCGACGCATCCGACGCCGTCCTCATTAGCGCAAAAACCGGGCAGGGTGTCCCCGATGTGCTGGAAGCGATCGTGAAGCGCGTGCCGCCGCCCAAAGGATCTCCCGATAACCGGCTCCAGGCGCTGGTTTTCGACTCCTGGTTCGACGCCTACCGCGGCGTCATCGTGCTGGCCCGAGTATTTCAAGGGACACTCCGCAAGGGGCAACGCATTCGCCTCATGTGGAACGGAACCACGTTCGACGCGGAAACGCTCGGCGTGCTCACGCCCAAGCCGGTCGAGATTGACCAACTTGTCGCTGGCGAAGTCGGCTTTCTCATCGCGAATATCAAGAATGTTGCCGACACCAAAATCGGCGACACGATTACCGACGACACGAATCCCGCCATCGAACCTTTACCTGGTTTTGAAGAGATCAAGCCCATGGTCTTCGCCGGGCTCTATACCGTCGACGCCCACGAGCACACGGTTTTGCGCGAAGCGCTCGAAAAGTTACGGCTCAACGACTCTTCATTCTTCTTTGAGCCCGAGAGTTCCGTGGCCCTCGGTTTCGGCTTTCGCTGTGGCTTCCTCGGCCTGCTTCACATGGAGATCATCCAGGAGCGGCTGGAGCGGGAGTTCAATCTTGACCTGATCACCACGGCACCCGGCGTGCGCTACAAGATCACCCTGACGGACGGCGCCTTAATCGAGGTTGATAATCCATCGCGCTGGCCCGATCCGAGCGAGATCGCCAAAGTCGAGGAACCGGTCATCCTTGCCACGATCCTCACCAACGAAGAATTTGTCGGTGGAATTTTGAAGCTGGTTGAAGAAAAACGCGGCAAGCAGAAGACGTTCGAGTACGTCAGCGCCACGCGCGTCATGTTGCACTACGAGTTACCGTTGAATGAAATCGTGCTCGATTTCTACGACCGCCTGAAGTCGGTCTCCCGTGGCTATGCCTCTCTCGATTACCACCTGGCTGACTATTGGGAATCGCCCATGGTCAAGCTGGATATCCTCGTGGCCGGGGAGCCCGTCGACGCGCTGTCCGTGATCGTCCACCGTGATTTTGCCTACGATCGCGGACGAGCACTGGTTTCGAAAATGCGCGAACTGATCCCCCGCCAGATGTTCGAAGTCGCCATTCAAGCCTCCATCGGAGCGAAGATCATCGCCCGCGAAACTGTCGCCGCCATCCGCAAGAACGTTTTGGCGAAATGCTACGGCGGCGACATCACCCGCAAGCGCAAATTGCTCGAGAAGCAAAAAGAGGGCAAGAAGCGGATGAAGCGCATCGGTCGTGTTGACATTCCGCAAGAAGCATTTCTCGCGGTGTTGAAAGTCGGCGAGGGCAGCTAAACCCTTCCGGGCAACTCCACCTTCGATCACCCCATCTGATCATCCTGGAACTTCGGCGTTCTCGCGGGAGTCTATCAATCCAACTTCTGCTTCAGTGAGATCAGGAGGGCTGATGCGCCGCCCGGTCATTCTTCGATCCGCGATTCTCTGCATTTGTTTGACGTCGGTCTGGGCTCCGGCCCAACAACTCGAATCGGCAAACACCGCTTCGCACACGGACAAGCAGTTGTTATCGGCCCGCCAAACGGCCATAAACCTCATCGAAGAAGCTCTCGCCGGGACTGGTACGCTGACGGTTCCATCCAATCGGCTGGCCATTGAGCTGCGCGCATTTCCGATTGTCTGGTCGCGCAGCGACTCTCGCGCGCGCGCGTTGATTCAACAAATGGCGGGGGAATTCGCCGATGCGGCCAATGCGTTCAAGCAAGACCCCGACCAGAACCCTGTCTACGCACTCAACATCCTGCGCAACCAGCGCAATGGGATTGCACACGGACTCGCGAACACGGATCCCGAACTGGCGCTGCTCTTCGTTTCAGCCACTTTGCCGTACCTCAAATCGATGAGCGTCGACGACGACTCGGAAGACCACACCCTGATAATTGAACTCGCTGCTCAAGTTGCGCTTCATGACCCACGCCATGCCCTCGAGGTGGCCGAACAGCAATTGAAAGAGGCCGACGATCTTCCGCAATCGATGATCGCTCTGCTGGAACAAGTTCAGCGCAGCGATCCGCAAGCCGGAGCTCATCTGTTGCGCGACATCGTCGATCACCTTCGGCATCAGAATCTCACCGAAGATACGGAAGCGCTCTCTTTCGCCGCTTCGCTGCTGGGAAGTCAATTCGTACGGCCGTCGGGAACAGGTGAGGCCGACGCCGAACTCCGCACTCTCGCGGAGACGATCGCGACTGCGGCGTTGGGTTCCAACGTAATGCAGAATCAAGCCTACGTGTTGAGCGATGCGATGGATGCGCTTGGTGCGCTGGTTCCTTCCAAAAGCGCGGCATTGTTCCCTGCAAATCGTCGGAACGCGCAGGTGTCGTCAGACCAATCATCGTTTTGGCAAAAGTTCAACCAGGCGCGCGCCAGCGGTGACGCCAGCCAGACCCTCGCGTTGCTTTCTCAAGCTCCTGAAGACCTTCGGCCACAAGTACTGCAACGAGCCGCATGGGATTTCGCCAACAACGGGGACTTGGAGCGAACACGCCACGTCGCCGCGAGCCTCGAGCCTTGGGAGAGAAACAACGTCGTGCAATCGGCGATTCGTTCCGCCGCGCTAGCCGCGGGCAGTCGCTCGGATTTTGCGACCGCCCGTCAGCTCACCGCTCAAATCACCGATGAAGAATCTCGCGCGATGTTGCTCAGTGACCTTGCCATCTACGCGAATGGGAGTGGCAAACCACGCTTGGCTGAAGAGATGCTCGGCGAAGCCGCCTCCCTTGTCATGAATCGCACCACGGGCACATCCGCCTTTGCCGCGCAATTGAGGGTCGCGCAGTCCTATCTGCGCGTGAAACCCGCTTTGGCAATTCCATTGTTAGAGCGTTCTGCAGCCCAAATCGAGGTGGCGCTTTCTGCTGCAGCCCAGCTCGACGGTTTTCTTCCGGACCGTCATTCGTTCGAAGGCAGCGAACTGATTCTCAGCCAGGGCTATCTGTACACGTCGTTGCTGGAACCTTTCGCTCTGGCCACCGCCGAACTGGCGTCGTTCGACCTGCCGGCGGCCCGAACACTGGCGAACCGCCTCCCCCTTCCTGAAGCGCGGTTGATGACGGAGGTCTTCGTAGCGGCGGGGGTTCTCGGTCAAAAAGATCAGACCCAAGCTGCCTCGAACCGGCCACCTCGCATAGAGCTGTGGCTTAAGGAGAGTCAATAGGTGTGACGGCAGGGGCCTGCCATCGCACTGACGGCGGCGAGGTGAAAAAGGGTCGGCGGTGGTGGCGGCGTTCCACTCTGACTCCCGATGGAGAGATTCGACACCAGAGCGGTGTATGGACAATCTGGTAATACAATCAGACCCAGCAAAAAAGCGGATCGCTGATAGGCCCGTAAAAACGCCTCGGTTACGAAGGTCCCGGAACCGGAAATGTGCAAATCTCAAATGAGGAAGCGCGGCGGTTTAATTCTTTGCGGGGGTGATGTTAACGTCCGGTAAATTATATAACTGGTTACTCCTCATCAGTTTAAATGCGAAATTCTGAAGGCGGGTCGACCGACCGAGTGGTCTTTTCTCAAAGGAATTCTGCGGGTGGTTCCTCAATTCCACAAGCTTTTCCACAGGCGGGAGAGGTCAAATCGGGACTCCGCAAACCTAACGGACTAAGGTACTTACCACCCACCCTCTACAGGATTCCCATTAGGAATAAATTCATCACTCTTCGGAGGCAACCCCACCTTCGAGCAGCGTCTCGAAGCGGGTACAGCTCTTGAGGAAGGCCATTCTGAGTCGGCCGATGGGGCCGTTTCGTTGCTTGGCAATGATGATTTCCGCTTTACCCTGCAGCTCGGGATCGTCCTGCTTGTAGACCTCTTCGCGGAAGATGAACATGACGAGATCGGCGTCTTGCTCGATTGACCCAGATTCGCGTAAGTCTGCCAGTTGCGGACGATGATCGCCGCCGCGGCTCTCCGGAGCGCGACTTAATTGCGACAGCGCAATCACCGGGACACTTAACTCCTTAGCCAACGCCTTCAGCCCGCGGGAGATCGCCGAAACTTCCTGCGTGCGATTCTCAAAGCGCTTCCCACCGCCGGACATGAGTTGCAGATAATCGACGATGATCAGATCCAAGCGGCCGCCCTGCGCCTGCTTCAGCCGTCTTGCTTTGGCCCGCATCTCGCTGAGCGAAATTCCGGGAGTGTCATCAATGAAAATCGGAGCGTGTGCCAGCTGCTCCATCGCGCGGACCACTTTCTTTGTATCGTCCTGCCACAAAGAGCCAGTCCGCATCTTGTGAGCGTCTACGCGAGCCTGGGAGCAGAGAAGGCGCAGCAGCAGCGCCTCGCGCGACATTTCCAGCGAGAACACACCCACGACCTGCTGATCCTCAATCGCAGCGTTCTCCGCGATGTTCATCACGAATGCCGTCTTGCCCATCGACGGCCGGGCGGCAATGATGACCAAGTCGGAACGCTGTAGTCCGCTGGTCATCTCGTCCAGATCGGTGTAATGCGTGGCCAAGCCGGTAATCCTCTGGCCGCGCTGCAGGAGCGCGTCCACCGACCCGAAGGATTCGCGGACAATCTCCTGCACGCCCATGAAACCGCGGCCGATGCGCTTTTCGGAAAGCTGGAAGATGGCGGCCTCGGCATCGCTCAACACATCTTCGGCCAAATCCGACTGATCGGATGCCCGGGCGATCGCCGCACTGGCTGCGGAAATCAATCCCCGTAGCAGCGCCTTGTCGCGGACGATCTTGACGTAGTGCTCAATGCTGGGCCGGTCCGGTACGCCTTCGACCAGGCTCGAAACGTAGGCCACGTCGCCGATCGCTTGAAGGTCCTTGTGCCTGTCGAGCTCCTCGATCAACGTGATCATGTCGATGGGCCGCGACGACTCGGCCAGATCGACCATGCGCGAATAGATGCGCCGGTGCGAATCGAGGGAGAAATCCTCGATGCGGAGGTGCTCCGCCGCCTGGTTGTACGCGAAGTTGTCGAGCAGAATCGCCCCTAGAATCGAGCGTTCTGCTTCTACGTTCGCAGGAAGCGTGCCGATGGTGTATTCCGAAGTAGCCAAATCCGGTCTCGCTCAAGAATTTCTAAGGTGAAACTGAACAGTAGCTTGAGTCGCGCTGTGAATGCGATGCGAAGCCTCTGGAAAACTCCGGCCCAATACAATTTTTTTTGCCGAGGCGAAAATGCTCATGACAGCACGCCCCAGGCTTGTGGCGCAAACGGAGAAACCTTCAACCGGAGCCATTCTCTCATGGAGGCGAAGGTAAAGCGAAACAGTTTCAGGAGTGATGAAGGTGTACCGGAAGGAAGAGCATCAAAACCATGAGAATCAAAGTCAGGGCTTCGGTCAGCAAAGCATAGTTCGTGATCCGTTTTGCGCGGGGAAAGTGCGCGAATATACGGCTCATCCCAAGTCCCAGTAAAACAAGTGGCGACGCAAACAGCCGGAACATACAGGCGTAGCCCAGCAGGGAAATCCCCTCACTCACCGCGGGAATGGCCATCACGCCGACAGATACCGGAGCACTCACGCTGAGCGCAAGGATGACTTTGGAGTACATCGTATAAGCCGTCTCGGATTGGCGGATGACTAGGACGAGAAAGAAACTCACGAACAGCAGCATGCCGCAGATGAAAAGCTCGAGCATCAGGTCCCCGCCGGCCCACATCCCGCCCGAGGCCGCCACGTCGTCGGGATGACTCATGTATTGCAGGTAGCGTGCGACGATCAGGATGGCAGACAGCGCCAGCACCATGGCGTAGCAGAACGCAACCAGGCCAAGTTGCACTCTCCATGGGATCCGCATCATGACACGATGCTAGCGGCCGGTTATGAAGGTTTCCTGTGACCGAGGTAACGATTGGCTCAGGTATCGCGGCGCTCGCAAGCACCCGGGATGCGACGACAACGCTCTCAATGAGGGGGAGAGTTGACAACTGAGACCCAAAATTCGAGTGCGGTCCAGGCCAGCCACCCGGACCGCATCGGACGTGGATTCCTGCTCCTGCCTTTTGTCACCGCACGGCGGCGGAATGACTGCTTCAGCCCGACAGCGCTCCCGCTCTCAAGGAGCGAGGAGTGCCGCATTTGCCAAAAGCCAGTTGCGCTTCGCAGGTCACGCGACCGCGCCGCACAACTGTTGCGGTGGCCAGCGGCCCTGCCTGTTCTCTCAAACAGGCGAGGGGAGGAGGCCGCAATGCCCGGGCAACCAGCTCGCGCTCACGCACGGTTCTGGGATGTCCCTCGGCGACTCACCTTCGTGAATCACCGGCTGCCGCTAGCTCTTCCGCAATCATCCGGCCAGTTCAGGAACGCTCACGTTTCGCTGAACCCACTCTCCGTCAAGTTGTTGCGGGTCGCAATACAAAAAACAGTCTCGGTTGTGAAGAAACTGTGGAGGATGAGAGTTCCTTGTGGAGGCATGAGGAAAACTAAGCCATAACTTTGGCCGGGAATCTGCCCTCTGTGAATTCTCAATCACTTACAGGCACTTATGGAATCAGCAGTAGCTTTCCCGTTGTTTTTCGGCCTTCCAGTTCGCGGTGTGCGCGCTGGGCTTCCGACAGCGGATATACATGCTCAATTCGGAGTTTGAGTTTCCCCGCCCCGATCATGCCGAATACGGCGCTGGATCGCGCCATCAACTCGTCGCGGCTCGCGATGTAATGCGCCAATGTCGGCCGGGTCACATACAAAGATCCCTTCTGCGATAGCGCGATCAGGTCGAACGGAGGCACTGCCCCACTGGAACCCCCGAACAACACCATCATGCCGCGCGGACGGAGAACGTTCAGTCCTTTCTCGAAAGTCGTTTTTCCCACCGAGTCATAGACGACGTCCACGCCCTTGTCCGCGGTCAGGCGCGTTGTTTCCGCCTCAAAATCCTGCCGCGTATACAGAATGGTTTCATCGGCCCCGGCCTCGCGCGCCAGCTTTGCCTTCTCCTCGGTTGATACCGTGCCAATTACGCGCGCGCCGATGTGGTGAGCCATCTGGACGAGCAACAATCCCACCCCTCCGGCGGCGGCGTGCAGCAGCGCGGTGTCGCCCCGCTTGAGGGGAAATGTGTCGTGCGAGAGATAGTGCGCGGTCATGCCCTGCAGCATCGCCGCGGCTGCTTGTTGGTCGGTAACTCCGGCCGGGATGGGTACGAGCCGGTCGGCAGGCACCGCGGCATATTCGGCGTAAGAACCCAACAGTCCCGTCCACGCCACGCGGTCCCCGGCCTTTACCGACTTCACCTCCGGCCCCAGGGCGGTGACCACTCCGGCGCCCTCTTGCCCCAACACGAAGGGCATGGGTGCTTTGTACCGTCCTTCGCGGAAATACACGTCGATGAAATTGATACCCGAGGCAGACACCTTCACGACCGCTTCGTTGGGTTTCGGCTGGGGAATCGGCAGTTCCACCAACTCCATCACCTCTGGGGTACCGGGCTGCTTGACCTGAATGGCTTTCATAGGGGTTTTGGATTCAGCGCATCTCAAGAGGATTCGGAACTGCCCATAGTCTTATTTATCGCGATCGCGTGGACCGGCACGACCGGAGTGGTCTGGAGGATCATCTGGATCCTCTGGATCCTCTGGCTTCAGCCCCGCCGCAGCCATGATCGCTTGGCCAAACTCTTCGGGAGAAATCTTGAATGCTCCTGCTGTTTCAGGTGCGTTACCGTCGACGCTAACGTCGGCTACAAAACGATAACCTCGGCCGACCACTGTCTGCAGGTATTGCGGCTGGCCAGAATCGTCTTCCAGTGCTAGGCGAACCTTGCGGATTGCGGTGTTGATTCCTTGCTCGATGTCGACAAAGACATCTTTACCCCATAGGGCATCCGCAATTTGCTCACGAGTGACTAAGTTTCTGTGGTTATCGATGAGGAACATTAGAAGTTGCAAAGGAAGCCCTTCCAGACGGACCGGTACTCCCTGTCGGCACAGTTGGAAGCGTCCGAAGTCCAATTCAAATTCGCCAAAACGGACTCTCTTTTCGGGCACTGGCTCCTCTTCTCGGCCTTCGCCGCAATTTTTGACTGGGAGTAAGGGGCTGTCAAGCACTCCCAAGACATTTCTTCAGATCAATTCAGATTTCTTCAGACTGCCTCCATGGACGTTTTCTCGTTTCAGGTGCAACATTGCAATCACTTCGGGCTTGAAAACGAAGGAGATTCTTGGAGGTGAGTTATGAAGAAGGCGACGAGAATGCTGGCTCTGGTTTTGACGATGATGCCGCTGTTCGCGGCTGCGCAGTTGCAACGGGACACCAGGATCGTGACGAACGTGCCCTTCGATTTCATGGTAGCCAACAAGTCCGTTTCGGCCGGGGAGTGGATCTTGCAGTCGGCCAGCGATGGCGGGAGAACGCTGCTGCTCAACAACAAGGATGCCAGGACGAGCTTGTTCTCGGGGGCCTCTGAGCAGATCTCGAAGCAGCCGGCCGGAGCTGATGCTCTTGTCTTCCACAAGTACGGTGACCGCTACTTCCTGGCCGCGGTGAAGCTTGCCGGAAGCAGGACGATGTATCGCATTTCTGCAAGCAAGGCCGAAGCGGAGATGATTGCTCGAAATGAGACCGCGACGGAAACGATCTTACTCGCCTCTGTTAAGTAGTTCAGGCTGTAAGTGCGGAAGGGTACGGGTTCTGGGGAAGCCCGTGCCCTTTTGTTTTGCTCCCACTCTCGCGAATACTGCCCTGCTACACTCGGGTTCGTCAGGAGAACCCGATGGCCGAAAACAAACCTCAGACTCTCGCCAATCACACTCGCCTTGACCCATCCTTTCACTTCTTCCTCGTCCCAGTATTCGCGGTGGGAGTTGTGTTCGCTCTCATCCATTTCTTTGCGCACATCACGCGCGGCGACTTTCGCGAGCATTTCCATGCCTTTCTGCTGATCGTGCTGGCGGCGGCACTCCTCGGGTTGGTCTTCAAGACCAGACTGTACGCACTGAAGGTGCAGGATCGCGTCATTCGGCTGGAAGAGCGCTTGCGACTGATGCAACTTCTGCCCGAACCACTGAGATCGCGCATTCCTGAACTCACGGAGAGTCAACTGTGCGGGTTGCGTTTTGCGTCGGATGCTGAACTTCCCAAGCTGGCGGAGCGCGCCTTGAACGAAAAACTCTCGCGGAAAGAAATCAAGCAGGCAGTTCAGCAGTGGCGCGCCGATTACTGGCGAGTCTGACCTTGCCGCTCGCGAATTGCACACGATTCGCAAGGCCTCAGAAGTTTTACGATTCGGGTTCGATGCTGTCGGTAGGTGGAGTACCTTGTCCGAGGCATCGCCCCGGGCTGAAGGAACTTCCGCCCTGCGGACGAGAGCACGATCCAGTAGGGCGTTGCGCTGAGCGACTCCGAGAATTCTCGTCAGATAGGCTCGAGAGCGACAAGTGAGGTACGCCAAAAAATACACCAAGGTTGCCGATTGCGACTTTCCTCAAGCCGCCTCGATCTTCGACGGAATGACCGCAGGAATCTCCAGGAGCTTCGCCCGCAGATGTTCGATGTGCTCGTGGATTACGGTTTGAAGCTCGCGGGTTAATTCCAAAACCTTCACTTCGTCTTCGCTGGCGATAATGGCTTCAGACAAGACGCGGACACGTTCCTCGATGGACATAAGAAGGCATACCAATTCCGAAGGGCGCCAACGGAACGCTGTCATTCAATTACATGAGCGGTATCGAAGTGTGGATACAGTTTTCCACTACAATGCCGTCAAAAATTCAGAAAGAGGTGGAGTCTTCGTTGTTCATCTCGCGTAATCCGACATGTGTAATCTAGACGTGCTCGGCACCGGAATCAATTTCAAGCTACTGATAATGGCGCGCCAACGTACTTATTCTGGGGCGGCTGCGGACCTGCCTCTAGAAAGCTCCAGACCTGCCCGCTGGTTTTCCTGAAGTCGCAGAAGAACGGACAGCCGCCTGGCTACCTCCGTAATCCTCCTCCGCCGATCGTCATAGGTCTTCGCCTCTTGCGTCATCATTCCGACGTAGGTGGCGGCTCTCAAGGCACGCAATTGCTCTTCAGAGAGTTTCGCGAACTCTTCTTTCAGGTGAATAAGACTCCCACCCGGTTCGGCCTGATCCAGCATGACTCCCCCGCGAAGCAGACCGTAGCACATCCGACATGCGGGATGCTCTACAGCAGAACCCCTAGACTTTCCTCGATCGCAGTTTCTGACTAGTCTTGGCGGAAGCGGGAGCGACACGCCCCTTTTAGGCTTGGGAACCGCGTCAAGAAACATGAACGTCCAGGGTAACCATTCCGGTCGATGTCTAAAGTAACGCGGCTCATGGTTTTTCGGCATTGACCCAAGGCGCGACCGAAAGTACGATTTTTGGTAGAATTCACGCGACGTTCACAGTCGGATCAAAAATCAGGAGAAGCACGCATCTCATAGAGAAATATGGAATTTCCGAAACTCTATGCCCGGACCGCGGTGCTCGCATTCCTGATTCTGGCGGTGTCAGCCTGCCAGACAGCTCAGAAACCTGTCTCGTTGTTGCCGCCCAATTCGGCCCCAGCGTTAAAGCCAGCGACACCTGCGGCTTCATCCCAAGTGCAAGCGGAACCTGTACCGGTTCCCGCGCAACCACAGCAAGAGCCAGATTCGAAACCTGCTCCAGCAGAGCCTGCAGCCGCCCAGTCGCAGTCCAGTCCGACGCCGGATCCTGTCGCCGATCTGATTGCACGGGTGGAGAAGGAATATCAGGCAGGACTCGCCGATTATCACGCCACGAAGAACGAGGAAGCCAAGCAGCATTTCGACAACGCGCTGAATACCCTGCTCGGAAGCAGCCTCGATGTCCGCTCCGATTCACGGTTGCAAGCAGAATTTGATCGGGTGGTACAGGGCGTAAACGAGGCGTACCCAGGTGGAACTTCGGAAGCCGACGCGCAGCAGAAATCTGAGCCTGCCCCGATCGACGAGACCAACGGAATTACCCCCGCTTCCGACGCCGGCACCAAGGCGAAGGCTGAAGCCGAAATCAAGAACACGAATTCCGACCTGCCTCTGATGATGACCGACCAGGTTGCCGGCTACATCAGCTACTTCTCGATTCGTGGACGCGGAGTTTTCGAGCGCGCCTTGGCCCGCAGTGGGCGGTATCGCGACATGATGTTGCCGATCCTGAAACAAGAGGGCGTTCCTCAGGATCTGATCTACCTGGCTCAAGCTGAGTCTGGTTTCCACGCTCTCGCCGTCTCTCGCGTCGGTGCCCGCGGTATCTGGCAGTTTATGGGCAGCCGGGCACGCGGTTACGGCTTGTCGCATAACATGTATGTGGATGATCGCCAGGATCCGGAAAAATCCACCCGTGCCGCCGCCCGTCACTTGAAAGATCTCTACAAGCAGTTTGGCGACTGGTACCTGGCTATGGCCGCATATAACTCTGGTCCAGGCACGGTCCAGGCTGCCGTGAAGCGCACCGGCTACGCGGATTTCTGGGAACTCTATCGCCGCAACGTACTGCCGAAAGAAACCCGGAACTACGTGCCGATTATCCTCGCCGTGACGATCATGGCCAAGAATCCGTCGCAGTATGGGCTGGATGACGTGGTGATGGATAAGCCGGCGGATGCCGATACGGTGACGATCAATTATCCGGTGGACCTACGCCTCGTGGCCGAATGCGTAGGATCGACACCGGCAGAGTTGCAGGACTTCAATCCGAGCCTGCTACGAATGAGCACACCGCGGACCGGGTCTTTCCAGCTTCGCCTGCCCGCTGGAACCAAGGATCAGTACGAGACTGCGATCGCCTCTATCCCACCGGATATGCGGTTGTGGTGGCGTTACCATACGGTCCGTGAAGGGGACACGCTAGCTTCGCTGGCTCGGACGTATCGCACTACCGCCAAGCAGATTTCCGAAGCTAACCACCTGGACAGCACGGAATTGGAGGCCAACGCTCGTCTAGTCATTCCAGTGGCCCCGGGCAAGCATCCGGCAAGCGACACGGCGACCTACGCCAAGCGGATTACTCGCTACCACGTTCGTAAGGGCGACACAGTGGAGACCGTCGCGGACAACTTTGGCGTATCCTCGACCATGCTGCGGCGTTGGAACGGCATCCATGGCGATAGCCTCCGAGGCCGCAAGGTGTTGGCACTGCACCTGCCGATCTCGCCCAGCGCCCAGGATGCCGAAGTAGCGTCCTCCTCTCGCTCGAGCCGCATTAAGCGCCCGAAGCCGACCCAGACAGCGTCCTCCAAGGCTCCTGGGACGAAGTCATCTCAAGTCGAACGACTGAAGGAAAACGAAGAAGTCACGATTGTCCGCCATAAGGTGAAGAGCGGCGAGACCTTGTATTCGATTGCAAACCTCTACAAGACTACCGTTGCTGCCCTCAAACGGGATAACCGCAACATTGCCGTGCTCCATCCGGGAATGATCCTGAACGTTCCCCGAATGCGGTAGTCTAGAACTTCGACAGTCTTTCCCCGCAAGGCAAGCAAATTGAGCCATTCTTTCGGCACCACATCTCCGGAGGTCTCCATGCGATTCGCCTATTTTTTGGCTCTGGCATTGCTCGCCATGCCGGCGTTGCTGTTCTCCCAAGGCCCAAACGCCGATTCTTCGAAGAACGAAGCGAAGGTCATCCGCCAGATCGAAGACAGTCTCATCGACGGAAAAACCACGAATGCCGACGCACTTGAACGAGTGCTGGCCGACGACTACATCAATCTCGTCACCCGCGGTATCGGTCCCGGTAAGTCTGAGATAGTCGCGAGTCTTCGACAGCACGCCGAACAGAGTCTGCCGTACACCACGGAAGTGGAAGATATGCACATCTACATCCTCGGCGATACTGCCGTAGCTGCCTTCACGAAGGTCTACACGGCAAAAGAGAACGGCAACGTTGCCCGGGAAGACACGACCCATATTTTCAGGAAGGACCAAGGGCTGTGGAAGCTGAAAATCTC
>Ga0209698_10001860_pt1 | contig 24246 bp, 15 predicted proteins | sample LitLauG_LLR_2012_FD_187203 | JGI IMG/M metagenome (GOLD analysis project Ga0209698, IMG submission 187203) | Freshwater sediment microbial communities from Pennsylvania, USA - Little Laurel Run_MetaG_LLR_2012 (SPAdes) (version 2) | ecosystem: Environmental > Aquatic > Freshwater > Creek >... | reverse complement strand
CTCCTGACCCCGATCTCCCCCCCCATCATTTCCACGAGCTGCTTGGCGATGACGAGCCCGAGGCCGGTCCCGCCGTGCTTCCTCGTCGTGGAGCCGTCGGCCTGGGAGAAGGCCCTGAAGAGCCTTCCCCGCTCCTCCTCCGATATGCCGATGCCGGTGTCCCTGACCGTGAAGCGGAGGGTGACGATGTCCCCCGAGCGCTTCTCGCACTTCACACCTGCTTCCACCTCTCCGTGCTCGGTGAACTTCACCGCGTTGCCCAGGAGGTTCGTCAGGATCTGACGCACGCGTCCCGGGTCGCCCCGCACCTCCGCCGGGACCCCATCGGCGACGTCGCAGCAGAGCTCGAGACCCTTCTCCCTCGCCTTCGCCGACACGAGGTCCATGGACTCGTCGAGGATGGTCATAAGCTGAAAATTTATCTCCTCCAGATCGAGTTTTCCCGCCTCGATCTTCGAGAAGTCGAGTATGTCGTTGACGATCGAGAGGAGGACTTCGCCCGACGTCCGGATGATCTCCGCGTATTCCCGCTGCTCATCATCCAGGGACGTGTCGAGGAGAAGGCCGGTCATCCCGAGGACGCCGTTCATCGGCGTCCGGATCTCATGGCTCATGTTCGCGACGAATTCGGATTTCAGCCTGGAGGCCCTGAGCGCCTCCTCGCGCGCCTTCCGCAGCTCGAAGGTCTGCACCCCGAGCCGGCGCGCCTGCTCCTCCGCTTCGGATTTTGCCCTGAGGAGGTCATCGGCCCGGCGGGAGAGCTCGGCTTCCACCTCCTTGCGTTTCGTTATGTCCTCCTTGACGCAGACGAAATGCGTCACGGCGCCGCTCTCGTCGCGAATGGGGGAAATCGTCTCGTATTCCCAGAAGAGCTCACCATTCTTCTTCCTGTTCTGCAGCTCTCCGCTCCATTCCCCGCCCGCGGCAATCGTCTGCCAGAGACGCTCATAGACCTCTTTCGGCGTGTTGCCGGACTGCAGGATGCGGGGATTCCTGCCGATCGCCTCTTCGGGGGAGAACCCCGTCAGCCGGGAAAAGCGCGGATTGACGTATTCCATGTTCCCGTGCGTATCCGTAATGACGATCGTCGACGGACTCTGCTCCACGGCGCGGGAGAGCTTCCTCAGCCTGTTCTCCTGCTCTTTCATCTCCGTGATGTCGCGCGAGAAGCCGACGGTCCCGATGACGGTGCCGGACGAATCCCTCAGGACGGATTTGTATTTTTCCGTGAAGCACTTTCTTCCCGACTCGTCCCGGCCTTCCTCATTGACGACCCGGCTCCCGGTGTCCATGATCTCAAGATCCTGGTTCCTGAGCCTCGCCGCTTCCTCCGGGGGGTAAATATCGAAATCGCTCTTCCCCCTCATCGCTTCGATCGAATCAAGCCCGCATCGCTCCGCAAGCGACCTGTTGCAATCGATGTATTTCCCCTCGACGTCCTTGAGCCAGATGACGTACGGGGCGTTATCGAGAATCGCCCGGAGGTAGGCCTCGCGGCGCTCGAGAGTCTGATTCGCGTGCTTCCGCGAGGTGATATCGATGAGGGTCCCTTCGAGGAACAGCAGGTTCCCGGCATCGTCTTTCTGCCCCCTGATATTCGCCGAAAACCACCCGGTGGTCCCGTTGGAACGGCGGTATTCGGCCTCGAACTCCCGCACGTGCCCGTCCCGCCGGATCCTGGCGATCATCTTCTCACGGTCGACGGGGTTCGCATACACGGACCCTAAATGCAGCCCGTGAACTCTCATCAGCTCATCGACAGAGCTGCATCCGAACAGGGTCGCCATGGCGGGGTTCGCGGCGACAAGCGTCCCTTCCGGAGTGGACCGGAAGAAACATTCCACGGCGTTCTCGAACAGGCTCCTGTACTTCTGCTCGCTCACCACGAGCGCCTTCTCCGCGCGGTCCCTTCCGGTGACGTCACGCATCACAATCGCCGCGCCCGCGACGGGAGGGTTCCCCCCGCGTACGGGAGTGACGGTGCATTCCACGGGTAATTCCAGCGCCCCGGGGGCGAGAAGCGTGCAACGCAGGGGCCCCGCCACTTCGCCGCCGCCCGACACCATCTGATCGACAAGACCGGCGAGGCGCGCGGAATCCCCGCCGTCACGAAAGCGCACGACATCCAGGAATTTTTTCCCGACGGCCTCCGATTCCGCAACACCCGTCATCATGCAGCCGGCGGGATTCAGCAGCGTGACGAGCCCGCCGGGGCCGATCGTCACGACGCCGTCGACGATGCCGCCAAGAACCGCAGAGAGCCAGGATTCGCGCCCGCGCAGCTTCCCATCCATCGCGATATTCCTGAGCGCAGCCTCCACGGCGGCGAAGAGGACCCGGTCCTGAAAAGGCTTGAGAACGTACGCGACCGGCCCGATCTCTCTGGCCTGTTCGAGCGCAGATTCATCACCGGGGTCTGTGAGGAACAGCACGGGGGTCTGAAACTTATCGCGGAGGGCACCGGCGCATGCGACGCCGTCCAGGGGGGACCCCGGCGCCGCGTCGATCAACGCCAGGTCCGGTCGGACGAGACCCGCCGCGGTGATCGCCTCATCGGCGGAAGAAGCGACAACGGGGACTTCGTGTCCCCGCTGGACCAGACGGCGCTGAATGTCCTCCGCGACGCTCCGGTCGTCTTCGACGACGAGAATTATGGCCATTCTTCACTCTGCAAATCGAAATTTCGACGCCGCTATGCCCAGCGTTGTTCCGCACCGCTTTGTCCTGTGCGTAAAGAGGAGGATCCCCTCGGGCGGGAGGCCTGCTTCTATCCGACGCCGGTTCACCTGGTAACCGTCCATCACCATCGTCCGGTCCGCCAGAAATTCTTCGCGTGTGTGCCATTCCTTCCGGCACATCGAACATCGTTTAAACGGGGTCTCTGTGTTGGGCATCGCAGTCTCTCCCTGGTTCCGCTTTGCTTTCGGCACGGCTTTACCGCATAGCGGGTTGCATACTGCGTGCCACTTAAAGAGAGGGAGGAAACCGCAGAGAGGGACGGATGAAGGGAGATTTTCCTACCCGGAGGAAGCGAGAGGAAGGAGAGGAGGGGGACGGGTGGCTGATGATCCGCACCTGCATAATATCAGCCAGGCGCGGGGAGGCCTCTATGTCGCGACATTTGACGGGAATCCCACGGAGGATGCCGGGAGTCCTCCCGGCTGCCGGGATGGGGGAGGATACCGACTGAGTCCCCACAGCCGGCGATGTTCAGTCACGGAGGACGCGATGAATCGTGCCAAGGAGTTCCTGCGGGTCGTAGGGTTTCTGAATATACTCCTTGACCCCCGCACCGAGCATCTTCGCCTTCTGGCCGGGTTCGAAGTAGCCGCTCGCGAGCACAAAGCGGAGGTCCGGCCTCAGCCGCTTCATTTCGTGGAAGAGGCTCTCGCCGTTCCGCCCGGGGAGCCCGAGATCGGAGATCACGCAGGCAATCGCATCCCGGCCCTCCCGGAAAATGTCGAGGGCATGTTCCCCGTCGCCGGCCGTCAGGACGACGTACCCTTTCGATTCGAGAAACTGCCTGACCATGTCCCGGATCATCTCCTCATCCTCCACGAGGAGGACCGTCCCGCCACCGCCGGCGTGATCCATCGCCGGCGCCCGATCGGGCTGCACCGGGACGTCCGCGCCCTGCGTCAGCGGAAAGAAGCACCGGAACGTCGATCCTCTTCCCGGTGCACTCTCCACGGTGACAAACCCGCCGTGGGTTTCCATGATCCCGAAGACCATCGAGAGACCGAGACCCGTCCCCCTGTCGCGGCCCTTCGTCGTGAAAAACGGCTCGAACATCCGCCGCTGCGTCTCCGGGTCCATCCCCGACCCGGTATCGGCGACGGTGAGGACGGCATATTCCGCCGCCGCGGCATTCGGGTAGCGCGCACGGCAATGTTCGCCCGACTCCCGGCCGGCACCGATCGAGAGCGTTCCCCCCTCCGGCATGGCGTCTTTTGCGTTCAGGCAAAGATTCAGAAGGACCTGGTGCACCTGCGTCGGATCGGCGTCGACCGGCGGGAGCGTCCCCCCGCGGGCATCGACGACGTCGATCGATTTCGGGAGCGTCTCGCGCAGGAGCCGTATCACTTCATCGACCACATCGCCGATGTTGATGCGCCGGATCTGCACGTCCGACTTCCGGGCGAACGTGAGGAGCTGTTTCACCAGGTCGGCCCCCCTCGCGCTCGACTTCGCAATGGCATGAATGCGCTTGCGGACGAGCGCCGGGTCGCCGAGCGACTCTTCGAGAAGCGACGCGTGGCCCGCGATGACGCCGAGGATGTTGTTGAAATCGTGGGCGATGCCGCTCGAGAGCGTCCCCAGGCTTTCGAGCTTCTGCGCCTGGAGGAGCTGGGCGACGAGCGTCCTCCGCTCGGTGATGTCGCGCGACGCCCCGTAGACTTCGACATGACCCGTCACCGGGTTGACGACGCCCCGCGTCCTCGTCTCCGTCCAGACCGTCGTCCCGTCCTTGCGGAATTGCTCGAATTCGTCGATGTACGATTTCACGACGCCGCGTTTCAGCTCCTCGAGGCGCGCCGGCAGAACCCGGACCAGGTACTGGAGCGACGCGGGGGACAGGCTCTCGGAGACGTCCTGCCCCATCACCTCGTCCACCGTGTACCCGCGGAGCTGCGCGACGGACGGGCTCACGTAACGGAACCGGTACGTCTCAATGTCGAGGATCCAGATCACGTCGGAGATATTCTCGGCCAGCAGCCGGTATTTCTCCTCGCTTTCGCGAAGCCCGGCCTCCGCCCGCTTGAGCCCCGTAATCTCCAGCGAGTTCAGCATGGCAAACACCGCCCGTCCCGACGCGTCAGGAACCGGCTGGATGTTGTTCAGATACCAGCGTTCCCGTCCGTTGACGACGGAGAGCGATTCTTCGACGACGCCCTCGTTCGTCTCAATCACGCGCCGGATATTCCGCATCTGCCGCTCAGCGACCGCGGGCGGGAAGAGCTCGCCCATCTGTTTGCCGATGATATCCCCCGGCCCGGCACCGAGCTGCGCGGCGGCGATGCGATTGACGAAGTGAAACCGGCCGTCGCCGTCGATCGTCGCGATGACGGAGCTCGAACTCTCCACGAGACTCCGGTACATCGCTTCGCTCCTCCGGAGGTCCCTTTCCCTCTGCTTCCGCTCGGTGATCACCTCCGACGCCAGGATGATTCCGCCGACAACGCCCGGACGCTCGTACCACGGGTGGATCTCCCACCTGACCCAGTCCATGCTCCCGTCCGCCCTCGGGAAAGGATCATCCTCCGCCCGTTCCACGGCTCCCGCGAGGCAGCGGCGGTGGATCTCCTTCCACCGCTCGGGGATTTCCGGAAAGACGCTGTAGTGCGACCGCCCGATGAGGTCGCGGTCGGCCAGGCGGTAGTCGATGCTGTACCGCCGGCTCGCCGCCAGGTAGTGCATGTCGCGGTCGAGCATCGCGATGGCCGCGGGCGCGTTCTCGACGAAAAGCCTGAGCGTGCGCTCGCTCGACTCCAGCCTCTCCTCCGCGAGTTTGCGGGGGGTGATGTCGATGGAGAGACAGAGGACTCCTTCGGGCACAGGCTGGAGGCTCAGATCGAACCACCCGGCGGTCCCGTCCCCGTACGGAAACCTGTTTTGCAAACGGACCGGGACGCGTTCATCCATGCATCGCTTTATGGATTCGTACACGGGCGTCGACGCGGCGGCGGGCCAGATCTCGATAAAAGATCTGCCGAGGAGATCCCCGTTCGGCCGGCGGTTTTGAATCTCGGCGGCGCGATTCAGGTAGAGATACCTCCAGTCGCGTCCGAGAATCTGTATCCCCTCCAGCATGCTGTCGAATGCCGAGCGGTAGAGTCCGGCTTCACTTTGCGGCGTGTCCCCCGCGAGGACGCCGGGGGTATGTTCTTTTTCCGTCATAGAAACGCCTCCCTTCCCATCGGGCGATCAGGGTCCGGTTTCGTTACGCACGGTCTTGATCGAGAACTTCACGGATCGTCCGTATGAAGAGCTCCGGGGGAACCGGTTTCTGTATCGCCCGGAGATCCTCTTCCGCGAGAAGCTCGGTGATGACGCGGTCGGACATATAGCCGGTGCAGAAAAACGCCTTGATCCCGGGATTGATCTTCTTCAGCTCGAGATAGAGCTGCCCGCCGTCCATCCCCGGCATGACGAGATCGAGGACGACGATGTCGATCTCGTCCCGGTGGGACGTATACAGCTCGAGGGCCTCGCGGCCTCCCGGCGCAACGTGGACCGCGTATCCCTGCTCCTCGAGGAGCTCCTTCCCCAGGTCCAGCATGACGGACTCATCATCGACAAGAAGCACACCCTCGGGCCGTTTCCTCCCGGGGGACCTCTCCCCGGTCCGGGGATTCTCTCCGGGGACGGGAGGAAGGAAAATCCTGAACGTTGATCCGCTCCCCTCCTCGCTCTCCACGAGTATCGTCCCGCGGTGGTTCCGCACCACGTTGTACGCAACGGAAAGACCGAGTCCGGTCCCCTTTCCCCGTTCCTTCGTCGTGAAGAACGGCTCGAATATGCGGTCGCGTATCTCCTTCGGGATGCCGCTCCCCGTGTCGCTGACACGCAGCTCCACGCTCCGCTCTCCGTACGCCTGAAGCAGATGGGGGCTGACGGTGCCCCCCGCGTCGGCGGAGACCGCTTCGATCGTGAGCACCTGGTCCCCCGACCGGCCTTCTCCCGTCATCGCGTCCCGGGCGTTGACGCACAGGTTCAGCAGAACCTGGTAGAGCTCATTCCTGTCGCCCACGACGTGCGGCAGGTCTCTCCCCACGATCTTCCTGACCGTAATCGACGTGGGGAAGGTATCGGTACAGAGGGCCGCCATTTCGTCGACGAGCGCCGCCACGTCCACGGGCGAGGTCTCCCGCCGCGTCTTGCGTGCGAACGACAGAAGCTGCGCAGACAGCTCGGCCCCCCGGACGGCCGACTTTTCGATCGTCTGGCAATAGCGCTCCACCTTGGCGGCATCGGCGGCGTGCTTCCGGAGCTGCATCGTGAAGCCGAGGATGTTGTTCAGGATGTTGTTGAAGTCGTGCGCGATGCTGCTGGCGAGTGTGCCAATCCCCTCCATCTTCTGTGCCTGGTTCAGCTGCTGCTCGAGCTGGAGCCTGTCCGTGATGTCGCGCGTAATCGAGAGCATGTACCGCTCTCCCTCGATATCGATCTGGCGCGCCGAGATGAGGCCGCTCCTGATCTCGCCGCTCCTGATGCGGAACGAGGCCTCAAAATTCTTGACGTCCCCCCGCGCTGCAAGCTCCCGGATAAACTGATCGCGCTGCGCCGGATCGGCCCAGATCCCGAGCGCCAGCGCGCTTTTTCCGACGGCCTCTTCCCGGCCATAGCCGGTCTGTTCGGTAAACCCCTGGTTGACCTCGACATACGTGCCGTCCGCAATCCTGCTTATGACGATGGAGTCCGAGCTCGTCCGGAACGCCTTGGAGAACCTGTCTTCCGACTGCCGCAGAGCACGTTCGGTCCTTTTCCGCTCCGTGATGTCCTGAAACACCTCGAGAACCGCCGGTTGACCGTCGTACGTCATGCGCGTGTGGGTGATCTGGAAGGTCCTCCCGCCGGCGATCCCCGGGACCTCTATCCCCATCGGACTCATGGGCGCCTCACGCGTCTTCAGGGGACAATCGCCGCACTGCGTCCTGTCCTCCCTGTAGATTTCCCAGCAAAAGTGTTCGACGCCGTTCGTGCTGAATTCCCGCTTAAGACTGTCGGACATGAAAAGTATCCGCCCCGATTCGTCCACGATGTCCATGCCAAACGGGATGGTCTGCACCAGGAGACGGTTGAACGCGTTGCTCTCGCGGAGCTGCCGCTCCATCCTGTGCTTGTAGAGCGCCATTTCAATCGTAATGCGGAGCTCCCGCTCTTCGAACGGCTTCAGGAGGTACCCGAAGGGCTCCGTCACCTTCGCGCGCTGGAGGTTCTTGTCGTCCACAAACGCGGTCAGGTACACGACCGGCACGTCCATTTCCAGGCGGATCGCGCTCGCGGCCTGGATGCCGTCCATCGGTCCGCGGAGCATGATGTCCATGAGCACGAGGTCCGGCTTCAGCTCCCGGGCGCGCGCTATCGCCTCCTCGCCGGTCGCGACCGGCTCCGAGACGGAGTACCCGAAATGCTCCAGCCGCGCGCAGATGTCGCGGGCAACGATGTTTTCATCCTCGACGACAAGTATTCTTTCAGACGGCATACGAGAAATTCCTTTCGTGTACGTTGCCCTGGACGCGCCCCGCTCAGGCGGGATGGCGTCTCTCCTCCAGGGGGCTGAAGGCGATGCGAAACTCGGTCCCGTTCGAGCGATCGACCTCCAGAACCCCCCCGATCTGCGCGACGAGCGTGTTCACGAGCTGGAGTCCCAGGGATTCGGGATGCGTCACGTCCACACCGCGCGGGAACCCGATCCCGTCGTCCTTCACCGAGAGCCGCATTTTTCCCCCCTGGGCCCTGAGCCCGAGAACCACCTTCCCCCCGCGCCCCGCGGGGAACGCATGTTTGAGGGCGTTCGAGAGAAGCTCGTTGATGATCAGCCCGCAGGGGACCGCGGCGTCGATGCCGAGCGAAACGTCGCCGAAATCGATCTCGAGGGTGACGTTCCCCCCGTCGGACCGGTACGAACGGAAGAGCGTCGTGGCCAGGCTCCGGGCGTACTGCGGAAAATCGACGAGGGAGACGTTTTCCGATTGATACAGCTTTTCGTGGATGAGGGCCATCGACCGGATGCGGTTCTGGCTGTCCCGGAACATCTCCACGTCGTTCCGGTCCCGGACATACCCCGACTGGAGATTGAGGAGGCTCGAGATAACCTGGAGATTGTTCTTCACGCGGTGGTGGATCTCCTTCAGGAGAACCTCCTTTTCATCGAGCGACGAGCGGAGGCGGTCCCTTCCCCGCTTTTGCTGGAGGATCTGCCATACGCTGTTCCAGAAGAGCGTGAGCTGATGAATATCCGATTCGGTGTACGCGGTCTCCTTGTTCGCCACGCCGGCCAGCGCCACGACCATCTCCCCGTCCATAACGGGGACATGGAGGGAACGCGTCATCCCATCCATGGAGACGGGCCACGCGTCGGGACCGCACCCTGGCGCATCCGCAAGGCTCGGGGAACGCCGCCGGAGCGCATCCGCCCATACGCCGGAGGGGGGGATCCGCACCCGGCCGCGGTCTTCCGGGACGGAGGATCCCGGCGCGGCGTCCGGGGGGAGCAGAAGGAGCGACGTCGTACGGCCGTCCTCGCCGAGCGCGGCGAGGTACCCGGCGGTACTCCCCGTCAGGCGGGTCCCTTCCGTAAGCGCGTAGCCGCACATCTCGTTCACCGTCGCGTCGAGCATCTGCGAGAGACGCAGGTTCGCCTTCAGGCGGTCTTCTTCCCGGCTCAGGGTCTGCTCCGCGAGCCTCCGCTCGGTGATATCGTGCGAGACGACGACGACGTGCGTGACGTACCATCCCCCCTCGTGCTGCCAGTAGGGGGAGTAGGTCACGTCGTAGATCCTGATCCGGTCGCTCGGAAAGCGGAACGACGCCTCATAGCTGACGCTGCGCCCCTGCAGGCATTCATCGACCGCAGGCTTCAGTGTCGAGCGGAAGAGGTCCTCACCCCAGAGCTCGCTCATGGTCCGCCCGATCAGCTCGCCGCGCTCTTTCCCCTGCGCGACACAGTAGGCGTTGTTGGCCGCGACATACCTGTAGTCCCGGTCCACGAGCGTCATCAAACTCCCGGTCGTATTCGCGATAAACTCGTACTTCCTCAGCGCGTCCTCGGCCCGTTTCCGGTCCGTGATGTCGCGGACAACGGCCTGCGTCAGACGCTCGCCCGCAATCTCCACGCCGGTCAGGCAGATTTCTGCGTCGAAGAGGGTTCCGTCCGGCCGCACCAGTTTCCATTCGAAAAGCTGCCGCTCTCCCCCGAGCGCCGCGTCGAGCTGCACGCGCCATTTTTCATACGACGCCTCCCCGTCGGGCTGCCGCGGCGGCGAGAAATCGCATGCCGACTTCCCCAGGAGCCCGTCGCGCCGCCGGTCGAACATCGTCAGGGCGCGTTCGTTCGCATCGACGAACAGGGCGTCCCGCATCAGGAGGATCGCATCCGATCCCTTCTCAAACAGCGTCCTGCGCCTCTCCTCCGAGTGCCTGAGCTGTTCCTCGACATTCCGCCTTCCTGTGACATCGCGTACCACCATGAGCACGTTTCCGCGCCCTTTCACCCCCCGCACCGACACGTCAACGAACCGGCCGGGACCGTCCCCCGCGGCAAGCCGCGATTCAAACCTGTCGCCCGGGGCACGCCCGGAGGCAGCCTCCCGGACGGAGAACCGGACGTGCTCGTCTCCCGCAAAAAGAACGGCGACGTCGGCAATCGCCAGGAGCGCTTCCCGCCCGGCACCCGCAAGCCTGCAGAGGCCGTCGCTCACATAGAGCGGGCGTCCGTTCCTGCAGACAATGACGCCTTCGTCCATGTCGTCCTGGGTGGCGAGAAGGGACTCCCACAGGGCCGGGCATCCGCCGGCCTGAATCCCGGCCACCCGGAGGGACGGGCGGCGGCGCGCAACCCTGGCGCGGGCGGTCTTTCTCACGGCCCTGTTCTCCTTTCCGCTGTCCGGGTCGACGGGGGCATGAACGTCATCCCCTGGCCGCCGTGTAACTGCGCTGCTCGGGGTGGATGCCGAGCTGTTCCATCCTGTACCGGAGCTTTGACCTCGTCAGGCCTAGGACTTTGGCCGCCCGCACCTGGTTGCCCCCGACGATGTCGAGTGTTTTGAGAATCAGCTCACGGATGACGTCGTTGATGTTGACCCCCGTCTGGCGGATCTCGAGATGAAATCCCTTTCCGTTGTCCCCCGCAAGCGGGAGCTGATGTCCGTCCTGCCGGTTCAGGAACGCAAAGTGTTCGGGGAGGAGCAGCGGGGAGTTGCTCAGGAGGACGACCCGTTCGATCGCGTTTCTGAGCTCACGGACGTTCCCCCGCCAGGGGAGACCCACGAGGAGCTCCATCCCCTCGGGCGAGAGGGACGGCACCTCCTTGTTCTGCCGCTTTGCGAACTCCGCAAGGAACGCGGCAACGAGGTCGGGGATGTCTTCCTTCCGTTCCCGCAGCGGGGGGATCCGGACCGTGGCGACGTTCAGGCGGTAGAAGAGGTCCTCGCGGAACCGTCCCTCCTCCGCTTCCCGCGCGAGTTCCCGGTTGGAGGCGGCAATGACGCGGACGTCGACGCTGATTTCCTTCGTCCCTCCCAGCCGGTAGAACCGCTTTTCCTCGAGGACCCGCAGGAGCTTCACCTGCATGTCCAGCGAGAGCTCGCGGATCTCGTCGAGGAGGATCGTCCCCCCGTCGGCGAGCTCGAATTTCCCCTGCTTCATCCGTTCCGTGGCCCCCGTAAACGCGCCCTTCTCGTAGCCGAAAAATTCGCTCTCGGCCAGCTCTTTCGGGATCGCCCCGCAGTTGACGGTGATCATCGGCCGTTCGGCGCGTGCGCTCCTCTTGTGGAGGAACCTCGCGACGAGCTCCTTGCCGGTCCCGCTCTCTCCCTCGATGAGCACCGTGGTGTTGTCCCCGACGGCAAATTTTTCTGCCGTCTCCATGACGTGCTGGATTCCGGCGCTCCTGCCGATGATCCCGGACTGGGACCGCGTCGTTTCCAGCTCCTCCTGCAGCAGCCGCACGCGCGTCTGCAGGGAGGCGAACTCGAGGTTCTTCTCGATCAGGACGCTCAGGTGGCTGAGGTCGAACGGTTTGACGACGAAATCCGCGGCACCCTCCTTCATCGCCTTGACGGCGAGCGCAACGTCCGAGTGGGCGGTCATGATGATGACGGGCGTCTCCCATCCCGCCGCGCGGAGCCCCTGGAGCAGCTCGATGCCGTTGACCTCCCCCATGTAGATGTCCATCAGCACGAGGTCCGGCTTCGCGGCGGCGAAGCGCTCGTCGAACTCCTTCCCCTTGTTGCAGACCGCGACTTCATAGCCCTGCTCGCTCAGGATCTTCCTGAGCGTATTGCTGAGGATTGTCTCGTCGTCCACCACCAGAATGCGCGCCTTTGCCATGTTCTGTCCTTTCTAACCCTGAATTGGAAATACGAGCTTGACGATCGTGCCGCCGCCGACGGCCGGCTCGATGCGGATTTCCGCGTTGTGCCTGTCCATGATGAATTTCGATAGCGCAAGTCCCAGACCCGTCCCCCCCGCCTTCGTCGTCCGGAACGATTCGAAAATCTGCTTGACGTGGTCGGGAGGGATCCCCGCACCGCGGTCGCGTATCCCGACAACCGCCTTCCTGAGCGAGCCGGGCGTGCCGTCGGTCCGTGCTTCGACCGCGATTCCCGTCGTCACCGTGAGCATGCTCCCCTCCGGGGACGCGTCGATGGCATTCTGCAAAACGTTGATCATCACCTGCTGGATCTGGCGCGCATCCGCGGAGATCGAGGGGATGTTCCTGTCGAGGCGCGCCTCGATCGTGATGCGCTTCTGCTGCACGGCGATCTTGACGTACCGGAGGACCTGGTCGATGAGACCGTTGAGCTGGTTCAGCTCCAGAACGGGGGGGGCGACGCGCGCCAGGTTCAGCGTATTGCCGATCACCGTTTCGATCCGGCGTGCCCCTTCGAGCATATCGTCGAGCGTCTGGCGGAGGTCCCCTTCCGCGCCAAGCTTGGCGACAAGGTACTGCAGGTTCAGGGTGACGGCGGCAAGCGGGTTCCGTATTTCGTGCGCGATGCCCGCCGCCAGGCGCCCCATCAGCGTCAGCTTCTCCGCCTGCAGGAGCTCCGCCTGCATCTTTTTCTTCTCGGTGACGTCCCGCACGAACAGCATCACGCGCGGATCCTGCGGGCGTGTCACCGGGCCGACGACGACGTCGGCCTGGATCACCTCACCGGATTTCGTCCGTATCGTGGTCTCCCCCGACGCGTACAGCGCGGCGGCGGACTTGTGTGCGCCCGGCTCCGCGCCGAAGGGGAGCGCGGGCATCGCCTGAAGCTCCTCCTTCCTGTAGCCGAGGAGCGCGAGGGCCTGCCGGTTCGCGTCAAGGATGCGCCCGGACTCGTGATCGGTGACAAAGATCGCAATGCTCGCGTGGTCGAAGAGGGCGCGGTAGCGCTCCTCCGAGGCCTGGATTTCGCGGTTCTTCCGGACGAGCGTGTCCGCGTACATCTCGAGCTCCGCCATCTTCTCTTCCAGCTTCCGGATGACGATCGCGCGGTGCTGCTCGAGAAACGCGTGCTCGTCGATCTGCTCCGCCGCGGCGACAGGCTGGACCGCGCGGAGGCCGTACCGCTGCTGCACGAGCTCATTGACGGCGTCGACGAGCGCCCCGAGTCCCGCGTACTTCACGACATATCTGTCGACGCCGATGCTCCGCGCGAGCCGCTGGTCGGTTTCGTCGATGTAATTTCCCGTGTAAATGATGAACGGGACCGCCGCGCACCCCGGGAGGGTCCTGACTTCCTTGCAGAGCTGGAAGCCGTCCATCTTGGGCATCATCGCGTCGGCGACGATGAGATGGACCCTCTCCTGACGGAGCTTCGTCAGGGCCTCGACGCCGTTACGGGCGAGCACCGATGTGTAATTATTCTCCGCGAGGACATCCTGGAGAAGCTCGAGGTTCTCCTGGATGTCATCGACGAGAAGGATGTTGAGCCCCCCTGCGGGCACCTCTCCTTCGTCCGGATCGGACAGGCCCGGGCGGAGATCGGCAGTTTGTGCCATTGAACGAAGGTGGTCAGTGTGTGAAAGATCGCCAGCTGAAGAAAGGTGCACCAATGTATAACTGTCGGCAATTGCGGACAATACGCGGTTGCGCGTATTTAACAGATTTGATTGAACACGGGAGACGGAGGAGTGAAGACGGGGAAGCTCTCGGGTGATACGAAGGGCGCAGAATGACAGATTATTAGCGGGGGAGAATCACGATGCCGTTCTTAATTGCGTATGTCACGAGGCTGGCCGTGTCATGGAGATTGAGCTTCTTCATGATGTTGTTCGTGTGCGTGTCGACGGTGCGGACGCTGATGAAAAGCCGGTCGGCGATGTGCTGGTGGGTCTCCCCCTCGGCGATGAGCTGGAGGATCTCTCTCTCGCGCGGCGTGAGTGCGCTCCCCCGCAGCGGGTCCCTGCCGTCCTCCAGCGCCTCAGGCATTCCGATCTCCCGGTCGCCGAACCGCTCCGTCAGGGAACGGCTGAAGAACCGGTGTCCCGCATTGACCGTCCGTATCGCGGCATAGAGCTCTTCGGGTGAAGTGTCTTTCAGGACATACCCGTTGGCGCCGCTCCGCACGACCTGGCTGACGTACTCATCGTTGTCGTGGGCCGAGAGTATGAGAACCTTCACCTCCGGCGCTTCCCGTTTCAGCCGGTGTGTCGCTTCAAGACCGTTGAGGACAGGCATGCTGAGGTCCATCAGGACGACGTCGGGGCGGAGGCGGAGCGCCATTTCCACGGCGCTGCTCCCGTCCTCGGCTTCACCGATCACTTCGATGCCCTGATTGAGAGAGAGGAGGGAAACGAGCCCGCGGCGGAGGATTGTATGGTCGTCCGCGATCAAAACGGTGATCCTGTCGTTCATCGTCTCCCTGCTGGATGGGGGCGAATCCCGCGTGCCAAGCGTGCCGAAAACTGCGGAAAGCGGACGCCGCGAGGGGAATGTAACAAAAATGCCCGTCGCGGTCAACAGAAGGGTTACGGGGGGGAGTTCACGGGGCGGACGGACTACGCCGATTTGAGAATATCATCCATCAACCCGTCAACCACTTTTTCCATCACCTCCGGGGAATCGTAATACCCGTCGTGAAGACGGCTCCTGATCTCCTCGAGGCGCTTTGACTGGTCCGCTTCGAAAAGCGATTTGGCCGCTCCCGACACCTGGACAGTGTCCTTCGCAGCCGACGCCTGCTTCGCCGGCGCAGAACTCTTCTTCTCCTTGACCGGCTCTACCGGGGTAATATCCCCTTCAATTCCTCTGATAGCCATTGCATCCTCCTAAACAGCATACTCTGAAAGCCTTCGATGTCCTTCCGCTTCCGCGATGTTGCGAACAATCTTCCGCCGCTGCGCTTTCAGCGATTCGATGAGGAGCGTGTTCTCCCTTTCGAATTCCCTCAGCGCAGGGAGTATTTCCGACCAGGTCTCCCCCGTCCCCTCTTCCCCGACCGCCGGTCTTCCCAGGGACGCAAGAAGTCCCGGCACTTTTACCAGAACCCCGTCCCGCTCGTGCATGCACACGACGAGCTCACGGATCTCGCCCCGCTCCGCCAGGCGGCACATCGACCGGCTCAGGACGACCGCCTCCCTGAGCGATGTCACCGTCTCATGCGCCATACGACGCAAAGCTGTTGAGGAGCGTCTGCGTCTGCTGCGCCTCATCGAGAAGCTGCTGGATGTCGATGAACTGCTGTTTGTACGCATCGACCTGCGTGTCGATCCTGGCGTTCAGCGTGACCAGCCTGCTCGCAATGGTCTTGATCTGCGCGTTGTCCCCTTTCGTCTCGGTGTCGATCGACCCGCCGTACGACACGAACGACGAGAGCTTCGCCTGCAGCGTGTTCGCGACGCCGTTCGTTGAATTGAACAGATCGGAGACCTGCGTCGGGTTCGCCGCGAGCGCCGTTTCGAATTTCGACGTGTCGGAAAGGCTCAGCGTGCCGTCGTCGTTTGTCGTGATCCCGATGGAAGAGAGGACCGACGGCGCCCCTGCCGCAACGCTCGAGACGGAATGGAGCATCAGCGAACGGAGATCGGACGCCAGGTAGCGGACGTTCATATCATCGGCAAAGGGGCCCCGCGTCCCCGCCGTCGCGTCGATCGCGGTCTGCGTCCCCAGGTACGTTATCGTCGAGTTGTACGCCGAGAGGAAGCTGTTCACCGTCGACTCGATGCTCTGGTTGTCCGGAGATATTGTCAGCGTCACCGGCGTCGCGGAGGTCCCCGTGAGGTTCAACGTCAGCCCGTTCACGGCGTCGGATATCGTGTTGGTCCCGCGGGTCATCGCAACGCCGTTCAGGGAGAACGAGGCGTCCAGGTTTTCGCTGTATCCCTCGATGAACCCGGCCTGCGTCGGGGACGCGATCGTCCTGGGGGTCGTCCCGGGCGTATCCGTGAAATTCACCGCGCCGTATCCGAGAAGCGCGGCGAGCGTCGAGTTGCCGTCGGTCACGGAGGCGATGTGGCTCGCGGTCCCGGTCGATTTTGCGGTGAGCGCGAGCTCCGTGTGGGTGGAATCCACGTGGAGGACGGAGGCGTTGACGCCGACGTTCGGCGTCCCGTTGACGGCGGTCGCTATCGCGGCGATCACCTGGTCGTTCGTCTGTCCGTCCGTGAGATTGACCGTCACCTGCGTCCCGTTGATCGAAAACGTTTTGGCGCCGGCGCCGAGCGACGTGATCATCGACGTGTCGGACGCCGTGAGCTGGGCCGACAGGAGGATATCGGATTTTGCGAGCCGCGTGACGCTGTCGAGCGTATGCGTCCCGATCGCCGCGGCGCTCGTTGCCGTCCCGTTTGCGACCCCCGACGAGGAGCTTGCAACGGAGAAATCGGCGAAGGGGGACGACGATCCGACCTTCTGCAGCGCCTGCACGCTCGTATAGAGCGTGTTCAGCTTGGATTTGAGCGCCGTGAGCGCGCTGACGCGCGTCTGCAGGGTGTCTTCCTGCGTCTGGACCGGCGTGACCGACGTCGCGACGAGCGTCGCCCTGTACTGCGCGGCGAGCGAGTCGAGCGACGGCGTGGCGGATGTCGTCGACGACGCCGTTGTCGTCGGTGTAATTGTCGTGGCCATTATGCCGCCTCTTTCAGGTGAAATGCCTCGGCCCAGGTCGCCCGCAGCCCGTCGAGGATGTGTATCGCCTTGAGAAAGTCCCCTTTATAGATGCACATCTTGCAGTAGTCATACAGCCGGAAAAATCCCATGGAGACGTCCGCGTACTTGAAATCGAGCGCGAGGATGAGCGCGTTCACCGCGCGGACCGCCTGCGACTTGTCCTGCTTCCTGCACCCCTGAATTCCCAGCGACATCAGCTTGTGGACGATCTGCTCGGGGGACAGGTGCATGAACTCTTCGCGCCTGTAGGCGTCGCGGGCGAGCTTCCGCCTGACGGGGGTTCCGCCGAACCCCGCCTCGATGGCGGCGGCCGGGGTGAAATTCTGCGATGCGTTCGGAGAAGAATACGCCTGGTTCATTATCATGTCCTCAGTCGGTCAATCCCTTGTCGAACAATCCGGGTGCCGGCGTTACGGCCCGGCACCCGTTCCATTACCCCCCAGGTAGACGGGAGAGGATCCCGGACCCGGCGCCGAAGCGCCGGATCCCGATCCGCTATCCATCATGCTACTGAAAAAGCTTCAGGAATACCTGGTTGCCCGTGTTCGCCTGGGCGAGCTGTGTGACCGCGGTCTGCTGCAGTATCTGCAGCTTCGTGGACTCCAGCTGCTCCTGCGCGATATCCGCATCCATGATCCTGCTCTCCGCGGCCTGCGTGTTCGTGATGGCCACGTTGAGGTTCTGTTCCTTCGCATCCATACGGGAAATGAGGGAACCCATCGTCTGAAGCGCGGTGACGACGGTGTTGACCTGGGCGCTGACATCGAGGTTCGAGACGCTGACGGACGTCTGCGTGGCGATGCTTGCAAAGCTCGCGCTGTACGTCACGTCGATGGAATCGGCAAGCGTGGCACCGACCTGGAACTTCTGGCTGAAGTTCGCCACGTTGAACAGCGACGTCCCGTTGAAGTCGGTCTGGGTAATGACGTCGTTGATTTCCGTGGTGAGCTGGTTCACGTCGTTCGACAGTGCCGTCTTGTCCGACACAGGATCGTTCGCCGCCGCAACCTTCTCCTGAATCGTCGTAAAGAGGTCACGAACGGTCTGCAATGCCTGCTCGGCGGTGTCCATCATGTTCTTTGCGTCGCCGATGTTGTTGACCGCGGCACCGAGAACTCCGGCGCGCGATTCCATCTGCTTCGCAATCGTGTACCCTGACGGGTCGTCCGCGACCGAGTTGATGCGTTTGCCGGTCGACAGACGGAGCTGACGAACGCTCAATTGCTGATTAACGTTGTTCAACGCATTGTAGGCGTTGTACGCGTTGATCGGCGTATTGATGCGTGCACCTGTTGAGTAAGCCATGACTACCTCCCTGTAGTGTGTTGTGTGAATGAGCGGGGGCTTCCGTGCCCCTGTGCGCTGAGATCAAATTCAGCTTCTACTGATGTTATCGGCAGGCCGAGAAAAAACTTTAGGCGGATTCCGGAAGGCCGCTCCGGGTAAGTGAGCGGACAGGGGTGAGCCCCCTCACCGCGGGTCCGGTGAAGAGACATGGGAACCGGTGGCGGCGAGCGCGGCGGCGAAATCGGACCTGATTCCGGGCGACGCAGGATCGAGGCGGAGCGCGTGCGCAAACGACGCGAGCGCGGAGGCCGCGTCGCCCGTCTTCCACAGGCACTGGCCCATGATCCGGCGCACAATCGATTCATCGATCTCCAGGTCGACGCCGATGCCGACCTGCGGCCGGGAGGGGACGTCGAAGAACATCGCCAGGATCTCGGCGAGCGGGGAAAGCGCCGACGCATACTCCCTGCGCGCGATGCGGGCGCCGACGATATACCAGCGGGCGGTGAATTGCACGGGGGCGAGGCCGAGCGATGCGCGGCAGCACTCTTCCGCTTCCGCCGGCGCCCCCGTCCGCAGCTCCGCCTCCGCAAGAAGGTTCCAGACGATCGCCCTGATGGAATCAGGGAGCCCCCCCGGCCTCAGCGCCCTGCGGAGGTACTCTTTCGCCTCACCGTACCGCCCGAACATCGACGCGGTGCTCCCGATGTGATAACACGCGTAGGCGTCCTGCGGATTTTTCCCGAGCCGCCGGTGAAGGAGCCGGAGATTCCTCCCGGCCTTCTGCTCCATGATCCCCACGCCCTGTCCGTACCCGAGATGCTCGATCAGGATCCCCGTGGAGACGATTTTTCCGCCGGCACGGGCGATGGAAGGGATGATCTGCTCGTGGATCGTCCCCTCGAAACGGTACGCGGGATCGTTCCGGAAGAGCCTCGCGTACGGCATGACCTGGACGGCAATCCCGGTGGGGAGGGTCGAACGGCTCCGGACCTGAAGCATGCACGCCGAGACGGTCCGCTCCGTGCAGCACGCGCGGAGCGCCTCCTCCTGTCCCGGGGCGAGGCGCTCGTCGGCATCAAGCATCAGCACCCATTCACCCGTGCACCGGCGGAGCGATGCGTTCCTGGCCGAGGCGAAGTCGTCCCGCCACGGGGCGTGAAAAACCCTGCAGCCGTGCGCGGCGGCGATTGCCGCGGTGTCGTCCCTCGATCCCGTGTCAACGACGACGATCTCCTCCGCGACGCCGCGCACGCTCCCGAGACATCCCGGGAGGAACTTCGATTCATCCCGGACGATCATCGCAAGGGAGAGGAGGGGGCGTTTTGCGTCCTGTCGCTCCACGGGTCACCTCACCACGCGTTTCAGAAGTTCCTCCCTGACGTCCCGCATCACTCCCGCCCAGTCGCCGTGGGAGGTCTGCCGGAAAAGACGCATGCCGGGGTACCAGGGAGAATCGGTCCTGTCAAGGAGCCATCGCCAGTCGGGCCGGAACGGAAGGAGGGTCCACACGGGCCTCCCCATGGCTCCCGCGAGGTGCGCGACCGACGTATCGACGGCGATCACCAGATCGATATGGGTCAGCACGGCCGCAGTGCACGAGAAATCGGCGAGAACCGGATCGAGATTGTCGATGGACGCTCCGCCGGGGAGCGCGTCGAGCTGCGCGACCGGCTTCCCTTTCTGCAGGCTGAAGAACCGTACGCCGGGAACGTCCAGGAGCGGGAGGAACTCCTGAAGGGCGCACGAGCGGTTCATGTCGTTCCTGTGAATCGGGTTCCCTCCCCACACGATCCCCACGTGAAAGTCCCCTTCCCGGAACCTCCCGCGCACGGAATCCGCGGCGGCGCGATCGGCATGGATGTACGGGCCGGACCAGGGGATCGATCCGATCGAGTGTGTCCCCAGCAGGCCCGGAAGGCTCAGAAGCTGGACGTACCGGTCGAAGGGAATATCCGGGGCCGTCCCCCGGAATTCGAGAAGCTCCTCGACGCCGGGAAAGGCGCGGAACACTCCGCACAGTTCCTTCGGGCACTCGAACAGCACGCTCGCCCCCATCTCCGCAAGAAGGGGGATATAGCGCGCGAATTGTATCGTGTCGCCGAACCCCTGCTCCGGGCGGACGAGCAGCCGTTTTCCCCTGATCGACGAGCCGTCCCAGCGGAGGTCCTCGGGTCCCGGGGGGACGTAGAGACGCCGGGGATCCTTCACCTTGAATCGGAACTCGTAGTCGCGCCACCCCTCCTCGAATTGCCCGCGGAGAAGGAAGACAAGCGCCCTGTTGAGACGGGCCTCCGCATACGAGGGATTGACCCGGAGGGCATCGTCATAACATTTCAGGGATTCGTCGAACCGGTGCTCGAACTGGAGGGCGGCGGCGAGATTAAAATGCACCTCGGGGATCCCGGGATTCTCGGCGATCACCGACCGGTAGATCTGCTTCGCTTCGTGGAACCGCCCCAGTCCGGCAAGGGCGTTCCCCAGGTTGTTCCATGCCAGGTGATAATCGGGGGAGAGGCGGGTCGCCTCGCAGAATTCCTTTTCCGCATCGGCGAAGCGGGAGCCGTCGAGGAAGAGGGACCCCAGATTGTTGTGCGCGGGGGAATACTCCGGATTGGACCGGATCGCCATGCGGAAACATTTCTCGGCGAACACCGGCTTCCCCTGTTCCTTCAGCACCATCCCCATGTTGTTGAGGACTTCCGGGAAATCGGGCTTGATGCGGAGGGCGGTTTCCAGGGCGCGGTAGGCCTCCTCCGGTGATCCCTTGAGGATGAGCGCGGTCCCGAGGCGCGCCCAGCCCCCGGCACTCTCCGGCTCCAGCTCCGTCACCCTGCGGTAACACCGGATCGCCTCGTCGATCTCCCCCCTGGACTGGCGGAGGGGGCCCGCAAGCCGGTAGAGCTCCACGTCGGTCGGATCCGCGGTGAGGGCGCGGTCGAACGCAAAGAGCGCCCCCTCGTCATCATGCAGAGCATGACAGAGCATTCCGACGTTCTTGAGAAGGACCGGGGAGGTCGGGTTGAGCGCGAGCGCGCACCTGTATTCTTCCAGTGCGCCGGAGGGATCCCCCTGTTCGTTAAGAAGAATCCCCAGGTTCACGTGCGCCTGCAGAAATTCCGGATCTCTTTCAAGGGCGGCGCGGTAACACGCGGCCGCTTCCGCCGGATTTCCCCGCTCCTTCCATATGTTCCCCAGGTTGTACCGGTATTCCGCGTTCTCCGGCTCAAGCGCGATCGCGGCGGCGATCCCGGCCGCGCCGGAATCACGTTCCCCCAGCGACGCGAGAACGACGCCGAGCGCGTTACGGGATTCCGCATGGGCCCCGTCGGCGGCGACCGCCTCACGGAGAAAGCGGAGCGCTTCCGCCGAATCGCCGGACCTGAAAGAGGCGGAACCGCGCTCAAACAAAGAAGCGGCGCGCGCGCGCCAGTCGGGCGGGGGATCCGCCCCCGGGCGACGTGCAAGTTTTCGCTCCGACTCGCCCTCGAGGGCCGCGCCGACGCGATCCATGACGCCGGACCAGTCTCCCGGGGCCGATTGACGAAAGAGCCTCATGGATGGATACCAGGGGGAATCCTCCCGGGCGAGCTGCCAGCGCCAGTCCGGCATGAACGGGAGCAGGAGCCAGACCGGCTGCCCCATCGCCCCGGCAAGATGTGCGACCGCAGTGTCGACCGTGAGCACGAGATCAAGATTCGCAATGACTCCCGCGGTAACGGAAAAATCGTCGAGCTCACCACCGAGATCCCTGAGGCCGGGGAGCGGGACGGACTCCCCCTTCAGGGCATGCTTCTGAAGGCTGTAGAGCTGCACCCCCGGGATCGAGGCGACCGTAAGGAAGTAGTCCCGGTCCATCGACCGGGCGGCGTCGTTCCTGTGAGAAGGATTACCGGCGCGCACGACGCCGACATTGAGCGCGTCACCGTCACAGAGTCCCCGGTAACGTTCCACGACTGCGGGATCCGGATGGATGTACGGACCGTTCCAGGGAATATCATTCCCGCCGGCCGAGAGTACCCCGGGAAGGCTGAGGAGAGGGACGGCGAAGTCGTATGCCCCAGCCCCCGCGGGCGCATCCCGCGCGGCGATGCTGTCGACACCCGGGAACGCGCGGAGAAGAGGGACAAGATCCCCCTGGCATTCGAACGTCACGGTCCCCCCCCGCTCCCGGGCGAGAGGGATGAACCGCGCAAACTGCAGCGTGTCGCCGAAACCCTGCTCCGCGTAGACAAGGAGGGTTTTCCCGGCGAACGGAGAACCGTCCCAGGACGCCCGTTCACGATCGGGATCCCGGTACGACGCGTTCGCGCCGCGGATACGAAAACGATACTCGTACTCTTTCCATCCTTCCGCCAGCCTGCCAAGCGTGAGAAGCGCGTTCCCCCTGTTCCAGTGCGCATAGGGATGGGCCGGGGAAAGTTCGAGCGCGCGGTCGTACAGGCCGAGAGCACTTCCAACGTCCCCCCGTTCGTGGGCGATGACACCCAGGTTGACGATTGCGTCCGGGAGGCGCGGGTTGATGGCGAGAGCGTCGTTGTACGAGGCGACGGCGGATTCCGTGTCTCCGCGGACCTGCAGTGCGTTCCCCAGAACCACAAACGCCTGCGCGCAGAGGGGATCGGCCCCGATCGCCCGGCGGCTGAACCGCTCGGCCTTTTCCGGATCGTTCAGTTCCTCCAGGAGGAGGAGCGCAAGATCGGCCAGCGCAGACGCGTACTTCGGCTTCAACGACAGGAGGCTCCGGAAAGCATCAAGAGCTCCTTTCAGGTCCCTCTTTTTCCATCTCGTCCGGGCGAGCAAATAGAGCGCATCGACGTGACGGGGGTGCGCCCCGGCCGCCTTCCCGAGGGACAATTCGGCCCCGTCAAGATCGCCCGCGTAGTATTGCGTTCGCCCCGCGTCGTAGTCTGCATCGATGGCGGGCGGACGCCCGTCGCCGTGTGCGCCGTCTTCTCTCACATCCCCCCTCCGCCGGACGACAGGAGCGCGTTATCACCGGGCGCGAGTCCGAGCGCCGCGTTCACCTTCGCAAGTCCGGAAGCCCCGAAACTGTTTCCCGCGGAGAGCGCCACCGCATGCTCGAACATCACTTTTGCCTCCGTGTCGAGACCGGCGAGATACAGGACTTCCCCGAGCCCCGCGCAGGCCTGCGTCGAAGCGGGACGGATGCTGAGCGCCCGCTCGAATGAGGCCCTGGCCCCTTCGAGATCGCTCAACCCCAGACGGCTCATCCCCCTGAAGGTCTCGAGCCCCGCCGTTGCCTCTTCCCGGGCCCCGGGGGGGATTCCCGCGATGATATTTTCGGCTCCCTCCAGCGCGCCGATCGCTTCCCCGAACATCTTCCTGCCGAAAAGCTCGCCGGCGACCGCCAGCCGCGCGCCGAGCTCGCTCACCGGCGCGGACGACGCGCGCGGCGCGGCGGCCACGGGGGTAAACTTCGCCAGGCAGAATCCCGCCTTCTCTTTCACCGCGGCCATGACTTCGAAACGCGGATCCCCGGAGAGCTGCAGGAAGCTCCCGTGATGCTTCACGTGGTAAATGTCGTCAAGCATAAGGTAACAGGGGCCTCTCAGGAGACCGACGACGTAATTGAACTCGACGTTCCCCATGTGCCCGCCGCTGTCGAGGAGGACGAAATCAGGCTCGAAGGAGAAGACGTCGAGGACCCTGCCGAGGAGGTCTTCGGCAACGCCGGGAAAATCGGTCTCCCGGAAATAGTTCTCGACGCGGTCATCCACGGGATGATCGACATACAGAGATATCGTTTCCGGCTCACGCACCGTCCGCTTCTCGATCTCCTCCCGGTTCGGGAGCAGACCGCGGGGAACGGAGAGACCGTTCAGGAGCGTCACATAGGCGAGAAGACCCTCCTTCTCGAGATTCTGACGCGCCAGGGCGTGAAGCCCGGGGTTGACTTCGATGGAATAGAACACGGAATCATCGAGCGCAAAATCCCTGATCGCGGCGGCGATTACGGCGGTCGTCCCCGTCCCCATGAAGGTGCCGGTCTCCAGAATCTTCTTCGGCCTCACGCGGACGAACAGCTCGCGGATCGTCCGTGCAAGGAGGGAATCGGCGTGGACCGCGGTAATGTCTTCCGGGCCTGCAGGGGCGGGGAGGGGCTCGTCAACGGG
>Ga0209698_10001859_pt1 | contig 24259 bp, 20 predicted proteins | sample LitLauG_LLR_2012_FD_187203 | JGI IMG/M metagenome (GOLD analysis project Ga0209698, IMG submission 187203) | Freshwater sediment microbial communities from Pennsylvania, USA - Little Laurel Run_MetaG_LLR_2012 (SPAdes) (version 2) | ecosystem: Environmental > Aquatic > Freshwater > Creek >... | reverse complement strand
GAGCGCGAGGGCCGGGTCGGCTCGTGGCTGCGCAACGGGGACACCGCTGACGGGCTTGCCACCGGGGCCCCGCCGGCGTTGCCTGGACCGACCCGCCGGCTGAGCCTGCTCGACGCTTTGGGCCGGCGAAGCCAGTAGCCGTACACCTAGTGGCCGTGACTCATTCGACGAACCGAGGGAGATCCACGTGGACGCCCGCTCAGCTGCCCTGTTGGCCGGCCGGTGGATGGCCGGCGCCGACACCGCCGAACATACAGCGGCGCTGGTGTCGACGTCCTCGATCGGCACCTCCTTCATGCCTGGCCTGCTGCCGCGCGGCGCCGTCGACCAGGCGGTGGCTACCGGGCTGGTCGCCGCCGTGCAGTACGGCCTGGTCGTGACCTCCCAGTCCGGGTACACGGCGCTGGCGCGGCGGGTGGCTCGCGGCGACGACACCAGCGCCGGCCGCACCCGGGCTGCTGCCGCGCAGGTGGCGGTGGGCTTGGCCGTGGCGGTCTGCGGATCTGTCCTGGAGCGTTCCCTGCCGTACCGGCCGGGTGAGCACGTGCGCCGCGCCACCGGGCGCACGTTCGGGCGGCGAAGCCAACGGGTGGGGCTGGCCGGGGTCGGGGTCGCCGCGGTGTCGGCGGCCGAGGCCGCGTTCGGCGGCGGAAACCGGGTCCTGCGGGGGCTGTCCGCCGGCGCCGGGGTGTTCGCCGGCACCTTGATCGCCGGCTGGGCCATCCGCACTTTTCGCGCCGAGGACGACTCGGACCAGGCGCCGGCGGTCACCGACCCGGTGACCGGCCGCAGCCCGCAACAGTCCCCGACCTTGGACCAGCGGATGGCTTCGCTTCCGCCGCTGGGCCGGTCCCTGGCGATGGGTGCGGCGGTCAGCGCGGGTCTGCAGGCCCTTGCCGTTGTCGAGGGCGGCTTCGCGCGCTCGGTCGCGGCCGGGGTTCGCCGCGTCGCCCCCGGTGCGGGTCCGCTGGCGCCGCTGGTAGGGCACGCGGTGATGCTCGGCACGACGGCGGTGGCTGCGTTCAGCGGGGTCGAGTACCTGGCGCGGGCCGCCGAGTCCGGTGGCGCCGCCATCGACGCCGCGTACGCCAGTCCACCGTCTACCCGCACCGTCAGCGGCGGCCCCGGGTCGGGAATCGAGTGGGCTGGCCTGTCCCGTGAGGGTGTCCGGTTCGTCAACATGGCTCTGCGTCCGGACACGATCGCTGAGGTGACCGGTGTGCCGCTGGACCAGGTCCAGGCCCCGATCAGGGCGTTTGCCGGGCTGGCCAGCGCTGTCACGGTGGATGCCCGTGTCGATCTGGTGATGGCGGATTTGGAGCGGCTGGGTGCTTTCGAGCGCAGCGTCATCTGCATCGCGTCCCCCACCGGCAGCGGCTACGTCAACTATGTGGCCATCGAGGCGATGGAGTACTTGACCCGTGGGGACTGCGCCACTGTGGCGTTGCAGTACTCGCTGCGCCCGTCGTTCCTGTCGTTGGACCGGGTCGCGATGGGGCGAGAGCAGAACCGGGCCCTGTTCCACGCCCTGTCGTGGCGCCTGAAGGGGCTGCCTGAGGACCGCCGTCCGCGGCTGGTCGGCTTCGGGGAGTCGCTGGGCGCCCACACCATCCAGGACGCGTTCTTGCACGAGGGCGTGCAGGGACTGCACCGCGTCGGCCTGGACCGGGCCCTGTTCTTGGGCACGCCGGCGGGCAGCAAGTGGGCCAAGGACTGGCGGCTGGATCCTGCCCGCAACGACCCGGACGGCGAGGCTGTCGAGGTCGCGTCATATGAGGAGTGGATGGCGCTGCACCCGGACCGGCGGGCGGGCGCCCGTTTCGTGCTGCTGTCGCACCATGACGACCCGATCACTGTTTTTGAGCCGCTGCTCGCCGTCCAGCAGCCAGCGTGGCTGGGGCCGTTGCAGACCCGACCGCCTGGAGTGCCGGCCCGGGCCCGCTGGTACCCGCTGACCACGTTTGTGCTGACCTTGGTGGACGTGAAGAACGCGATGGACGTGGTCCCGGGGATCTTCGTCGCACGCGGTCACGACTACCGTGCCGATCTGGCGAGGATGGTCGGGGCGGCTTATGGCCTGCCGGTGGACGAGGCGGAGCTGGCCCGTATCGAGATGGCGCTTCGTGACAGGGAAGCAAAGTGGGCGGAGCGCCGTCTGGTCGCGGAGCAGCTTCACCGGGCCAAGGAGTCCGTGCAGCGGCAGGTCGACCGGTGGGGAATGCCTGCACCGCAGATGGCTCCGGCGTGAGGCGGGCAGGGCAAACGCCCTGCACCGGTGCCCGGGCCGCCATCTGGACGCTCTGTCAGCCTGGCCGGTCAGGGGTCGGTCAGCTGGGCCGCGGCGACGCCGGTGGCCGGGGCCGGTCGGCGGCTACCCGGAACCCGAAGCCAACACCGTTGAGGGCCCAGTGCACGCAGATCGGGGCGAGCAGGCTGCCGCTGGCGCGGCGGAGCAGGCAGAAGCCGACGCCAGCGACTGCTGTCGCGGCGACGTTGAGCAGCACCCACATCGTTCGCGGTCCGGGTCCGTGGCTCATCGAGGCCGGAACTTTGACCCCAGCGGTGCTGCTCAGCGACGGCAGCACGTGCCAGAGCCCGAACAACACTGATGACACGGCGGTGGCGGTCCAGGGGCCGTGACCGCGCTCGATCATCGCCCACAGAACGCCGCGGAAGCCGATCTCCTCCAGCGCGACCGTGCTCAACGGCACGTCGACGAGTGCTTTGAACGCGGCCGGGCCCGCACCGGGGGACGGTTCGGCGGCTGCGCGGACCGCGGGGACTGCCAGGCCGGCGGCATAGGCGCAGGCGACTGCCAGCGCGCCGGCGCCACCCCACGCCAGGCCGGACAGCATGTGTTGTGGGCTGAGCCCGAGGTCGGCCCAGGAGTAGCCGCCGTGACGTGCGATCGCCAGCAGCAGCAGAGCTGCTGCTGGCGATGTCAGCAGGGTCGCTTTCGGGGCCAGGAGGTTGTTGGCCAGGTTCGTGCAGACCAGGACGAGCAGGGCGACGGCGATCACGGCGGTGCGGTGCTGGCCGTCGCCCTGCTCGGACCGGACTAGGCCAGGGCCTTCGCCTTGAGGGCGTCGAACTCGGCCTGGGTGATCGCACCGCTGGCGAGAAGGCCGTGGGCCCGCTCGATCTGGTCGGCGGGGGTGGATCCGGCTACGTCGCGGATGTAGGAGTTCTGTGCTTCCTGCACTGCCTGCACGTGCTGGTAGTCACGCTGGGCCATCCCGGCTCCGCGGGTCACGATGTAGATGAACATCGTGATCAGTGGCAGGACCAGGATCGCGATCAGCCAGACCGCCTTGGCGACGCCGGACAGCGAGCTGTCGCGGAAGATGTCCATGATCACTCGGAAGAGCATCAGGAAGTACACGACCATGAAGAAGATGACGAACAGACTCCACATGAAGTCGACGAGATGCATGACTGTTCTCCACAAGATTGGGGGGCGCGCAACTGGCCCTTGCGCGGGGAGCCTATCTGACCCGATCTTCCGAACTGGACTTTCTTCGCGGCGGCGCATGTCCGCAACCTCGGCGTCGGCACCGGTGCGCGAGTCCGCCATCGAGCGGGGGGTGTGTTCAACGGGGTCCGGGATGCCCCTGGGCGCCGGCCTCCGTCAGGCCCGGGGTGAGGGTCTGCCGCATCTACCCGACTTGCCAGAGCCCTCTCCTGCGCCGGTTCCGCACTGGTGTGGGGCAGGAGGTCTGTGGATGCGGGCTGGGGTTGGTGCAGCGCCCGATGGTTCGTCTTCGGTAGTGCGCCGGCCTACGCCGGGGCGACCGGGCCAACTTGTGTCCCAGCGGCGTCATCGAGGCCGTGACCTGCGGCCTTCTCCCCTGCTTCTTCGTCGGCCGCGGCGTCGGACAGCTCTGGGACGAGCTCGTAGCGGTGGGAGTAGGTCTCCAGGACACTGACCGCCGCGGCGGCCAGCGGGATCCCGATGAGGGCTCCGATGGGCCCCCAGATCGCGGCTCCGACGAAAACTGCGGCCAGTGCGATGGCCGGGTTGACTTCCATCGTGCGCCGGCTGACCCGGGGGGTGAACACGTAGCTCTCCACGTTCTGGTAGACCGTGGCGAATGCCACGATGGCCAGCGCCTGCCACGGGTTGGTGAACACCGTGAACAGCACCGGCAGGACGATGCCTATGTAGGTACCGATCAAGGGGATGAACTGTGCGGTGACGCCGACGAAGATTGCGAACGGCAGCCAGTAGGGCACCTTGATGGCCCAGAAGAACACTCCGTGGAACACGGCGGACATCGCCGCCAGGATCACCTTGGACGCCACGTAGCCGCCGGTCTTGCGGACGGTGATCTCCCACACCGTCAGGAAGACACGCTGCGCCTTCGGCGGCATGCCCTGGGCGACGTAGCGCTGCAGCCGCGGTCCGTCGGCGGCGAAGTAGAACCCGAACACCAGCACCGTGACCAGGTCGAAGACGATCGACGACAGCGAGGACACCACGCCGAGGACGCCGCCGGCCAGGTTGCTGGCCGTCGAGGTCAGCTGCCCGGAGGTCAGGTTCAGCTTCTGCTGAAGACTGTTCTGGTCCAGGTGCAGGTGGAAGGTGTGGTTGATCCAGGTGATCAGCGACGACGCAAGCCCTGGGACCCCTTTGACCAGCTGCACCATCTGCTGGAAGAACAGGTCACCGAACAGGACCGCGAGCAGCACGAACGCCAAGATGGCCAGCGTGCCCACCAGCGCCGAGGCGCCGCCGCGTCGCATCCCATGTTTCATCAGCCGGTCGATGCCCGGCTCCATCGCGACGGCGAACAGCCACGCAAGCAGCACCAGGAATAGGAAGTGGCGGGTGACGTCGAAGATCCACAGCACCAGCAGGAACGCCGCAACCGATACCAGGATGGTCGCCATGGACCGTCGAAGGTTGATCGGGTCCAGCACGATGGTGGTCCTGGTCCGTGGGACCTGGGGGTCGGCGGGATGGTTCCCGGGATTGTTCACGGCGCTTTCCTCCTAGGTCCTTCGCGCCGAGACTAGCGCCGGTGCTGCCGACATCCGCGCAGGTCCCGGGCCGAGTTTGGGCGGGGTTGCTCCGGCCCATTGACAGTGTCGTCGCCCTGCTGTCTGGTTCGAGTGTCGGGCGCATCCAGGCGGACCGACCGCCGGGTGCAGCGCCGCAGGAAGGTGCTGGGGATGAGCGAGTGGAACGCGATGACGTTCGAGGGCAAGGACACCATTTTGCGGGTGGTGCGTGACGAGGCGGAGCGGTTCTTCGCACTCGCCGAGGACCCGGGGGCGTGGGAGCGGCCAACCCCCTGTGACGGCTGGACGACCCGCGACATCGTGGGGCACATCGTCGACACCACTGAGGGGTACTTCGCCGCGTTCGACGTAGCCCGCGGCGGCGGCCAGGCCCCTGCGCCGCACGGCCTGCCTGCGATGAGCTCGTTGGCGAACCAGGGCGCGGTGCGGTTCCGGAGCTTCGGCCAGGCGGAGCTTGTGGAGCGGCTGCGGTCGGACTTTCACAAGATGATGGAGATCTTGGATCCGCTCGGCCCTGATGACTGGACCGGGCTGATGGTCACCCACGCGTACATGGGGCCGGTTCCTGCGTTCTTCTACGCCGCCGGTCAGCTGATGGACTACGGGGTGCACTCCTGGGACATCCGGCAGGGGTCGGGGCAGTGCCATGGGCTCGGCGCCGACGCCGCCGATCTGCTGGTGCCGTTCATGTTCGAGATTTGGCGGGGCACCGTGACCGAGGGCGCGGTCAAGGACCCGATCCAGATCGGGGTCAGGGTCAGTGGCCGCAGTGCCGGCGAGTACCACGTCACGGTGACTCCTGAAGGGCTGACCTACGCGCCTGGGGCGGTGGAGGAGCTGCCTGCGTTCATCGACTTCGACGCAGGCAGCCTGGTGCTGACGGCGTTCGGACGGTGCAACGCCGGGACGGTGCGCGGCGACTTCGACGTCGCCGAGCGCTATCTCAACCTGTTCTTCCGCATCTAGCCCACGCCTAGTCCTGAGCTGCGGTCTAGTCAGCGGTCGGCGGCAGGTACTGCGTCGCCCGGTCGACCTCGTGGTAGATGAGCGGGGCGACCGGGCGTCGCATCTCCTCGGCGAGATGCCCAAGCAGGCCAGCGGTGCGGGCCAGCAGGGCAACGCCACGCAGCATGGCGACGTCGATGCCGGCGTCGCACAGCGCTGCTCCGCAGACCCCGGCACCGTTGAGCGGTAGCGACCGGCCGATCAGCTCCGGCGCCACCCGGCCCACTGCCTCGAACAGGCGAAGGTGGGGGCCGCGTAGCCCGGCCTGCTCGGCGATGGCGATCAGCACCGGTGTGCGCGGGTCCCCGTTCTTGTGCACGGGGTGCCCCAGTCCCGGGACGAGCCGGCCGGAGCTGCGGCGGGCCAGAACCGCCTCCCGGGCGATCGCGTCGAAGGCCTCGTCGCTGTCTGGGACCTGGCCGCGCCCGCTCGCCTCGGCCAGGGCGTCGTCGAGGAACCGGCCGCAGTCCTCGGTGACTCCGAGGTAGACCGAGCCGCCGCCCAGCAGGCCGGCCGCCAGCGCGCCTTGGATCGAGTCCGGCGCGCCGAGCAGCGTCAGCCGGGCCGCGAGCGCGGTGGGGGTGAATCCGTGGTCGGCCAGGGCCACCAGGACCGCCTCGAACACCCGAAGCTGGCCCGGTTGGGGTCGGCGCATGGTCAGCAGCCAGTAGGCGAGCTCGGTGAACCCGACCTTGCCCATCAGCTCCCCGGCCACGTCGTGGCCGAGCAGGGTGATCGACGTCGAGTCTGAGGTCCCGATCGAGGTGGGGTAGTCGGTCATTGCGGATCCTGTTCGTCGGTGGCTTGAGCGATCACTTCGGTGACTGCGTCCCACTCCCCCGGCGGGTGCCCGGTTGGCAGCCGGTGCTTGGCGACGCGGGACGTGGGGGTGCGTGGCAGTGCGTCCACGGCTTGCCAGAAGCGTGGGACCTTGAACGCGGACAGCCGGGCGCCGGCGAACTCGTGGAGCGCGCCGAAGTCCGGTGTCCGCCCCGGCGCGGCGACCACGAACGCCTTCACCTCCTCCTCGGACAGGTCCGAGGCGACCCCGACGACGGCGCACTCCACGACATCAGGGTGCGCGAGGATCGCGTCCTCGACCTCGGCCGGCGAAAGGTTCTCTCCTCGGCGTCGAAGGACCTCCTTCGTGCGGGCGACGAACGTGAAGCAGCCGTCGGCGGCCTCAGTGACCAGGTCACCGGTGTGGAGCCAGCCGTCCACGAGGGCCGCGGCTGTCTCCAGTGGCATCTGCCAGTAGCCCGGGGTGACGGCCGGGTTGTGCAGCAACAGCTCCCCGACCTCGCCGGGCTCGACGTCGCGACCGTCGTCGCCGACGACCCGGCAGCTGTTGACCACACCCAGGCTCGGATGCTGGCGCAGCGCCCCCAAGGTCCCGAACGGGCGCTGCCCGCGGGGCCAGATCAGCCCGTACGGCGACTCGGACATGGCGTAGCCGCAGACGATGCGCAGGCCGAACCTGGCTTCCATCTCCTCATGGCGTTCACGGGTCGGCGCGGGCCCGGTGTACACCAGACGCAGTGCGGTATCGGCGTCGTCGCTGCGAGGGGGCTGGCGCATGAGGATCTCAAGCATGGCGCCGATGGCGTTGAACTCCGTCGCCGCGTAGCGCCGCGCACAGTCCAGGAAAGCGCTGGCGGAGAATCGCTGCAGCAGCACCAGTCCGGCGCCACAGGCCAGTGATCCCATCGTCGAGTAGGCGGTGGCGTTGATGTGGAACAGCGGCAGCGACGTCATCAGGCAGTCCTGCTCGGACAGTTCCATCCAGTGCGGGAAGCCCTCCCCGGCCATCGCGTAGGCGCGGTGGGTCTGCATCACCAGCTTGGAACGCCCGGTGGTGCCCGAGGTCGGGATCAGCGTCGCGACGTCACCGGGTACCGGCTGCCCCGCAAGGTCAGGGCCGCCCGACACCGGGTACTCGCCGGCGTCGGCCAGGTTCTCCACGAGCCGGACGCCTTGCTCGCAGTACCTGGCCGAACCCGCTGCCTGCAGCCGCGGCAACAGCTCACCGTCGGTGACGACCAGACGGGGTCGGACCTGCGCGAGCATGCCCTCGAGCTCAGGTATCGCCATCTCAGGGTCGGTCGTCACAGCGATCGCACCCATTGAGGTGACCGCGAGCCAAACGAGCAGGTGGGCGGGCGTCGTGCGCATCGTCAGCAGGACCAGGTCCGCTCTTCGCACCCCTGCGTCAGCCAGCCGCTCGGCGGTGCCGGCGACCCGCGCGAGCGCCTGGGCGAACGTGAGCGGGTCGCCGGCCGCAGCTGACGAGCCGGGGGTGTTGGTGCCGCTGTCCCCGCGCAGCCAGACCTTGTCCGGCGCCCGGGAGGCTGCCGCCCGGAGCAGCTCTGGGATCGTCGAGGGCATCGCCGCTCCGGGGTTGTTCGGTCGTGGGTCTGCGACCCTACGCCCGAGACGCGGTCTCGGTCAGCGTGCCGCTGCCTGACCCACGACCGAGCCCAAAGCTGCCTGCAGCGCAGGGCTGCCACCTTGGGCGACCAAGGTTGCAGCGCTGGCCAGCACGATGGCCGAGATCGGGTCACCGAGCCCGTCGAGGTAGTGCGGACGCGGGCCGGGCCACGGCCACCAAGGCGGGCAGATCCCGTCCTCCCAGTCGGCGGCAGCGTCGAGGAAGGCGGTGCGCTGCTCAGCGCTTGCACGCACTCCACGCTCGCTGGCCTCGACACCGGCCCGGGCCGCCTCGGCGACCTTCTCGGTCAGCTCCGCAGCCCCGACGGTGGCCACGGCACGGACCACAGTCGAAGCGATCAATGCGTCGATCTCGTAGGTGTACCTGGCCCTGATCAGCAGCTGCCAGGGCACCTGGCCGGCCCCCGGAAATTCCTCTTGGCTCCACATGGCTTCTCCCGTTCTGACCAGCCGCCCGCTGCGGCCGCGTCGTAGGGTCGAGACCGGCAACAACGCGCTGATACGGCCCGGGCACGACTGGTGCAACGCTGAACGGATGGACACGGCCAACCCCGGTGAGGCAGTGCCTCGCCTGCGGCGAAGAACCCCACCTCGGACGCCCCCACACCGCACGAGCCGCGATCAAGGGCGCCCGACGGTCGTCGTCGATACCCCCATGGGTATACTGGGGCTGGCCGTGCGCCCAGCACTCCCGCCGCGTTCGGCCGCCGGAGCGAGCTTTGTGCGCCGGCATGTCACCCGACCGAGGAGGCCGAACATGACGCACGGATCGCACGTCCAGGACGAGCTTCGCCCGCTCGCCCGCGACCTGCGCAGGATGATCCCGGACGTCTACCGCGGGTTCGCCGCGCTGCACGACGCCGCTCTTGCCGACGGTGCCCTCGATACCAAGACCAAGGAACTCATTGCGTTGGCCATCGCGGTCAGCAGCGAGTGCGACGGCTGTATCGCCGCGCATGCCCACGCGGCGGTCGTGCACGGCGCCACGCCCCAGGAGGCCGCCGAAGCGATCGGGGTCACCATCTTGATGAACGGCGGCCCAGCCACCATCTATGGTCCGCGGGCGTTCGCGGCGTTCAACGAGTTCCACGGCGCCCAGGTCGCGTCCTAGCTTCCCGGGACATCCAGGCAGCCGACACTGAGCCCGGCTCGGAGGCAGCGCCTTACTCCGGTGCTGAACGCCGATGGCCGCAGGACCCCGGCGCGTCAGCGTCCCCAGCGAGGAGGGGGCGTCGGCGCACGTCCCCGCTGGTACGGACACCACTCGCGGTCACCGCGACTGGGCTCCCCCCTGGCGGGCCACCCGGTTCGGTGCACCCCCTTGTCTGAGGTCCGAAAGAGGGTATTTAGTCACTATGTGTGACGACTTGAGCGCTCAGTGGGTTGCTCGCGCCCCCGATGCATGCAAACGCACATTTGCGGGGAAGGATGGTGTTCCCCCGGCTGATGGCACAGGCGCACGTCTGCGTCTATGGTGCCCCAAGATTTGGCAGCCGGGGCTGAAGGAGGGACCTGCCGATGGTGCGTACGTCTGGTCGTAGATGGGGGTTGGCGGCCGCCTTCTTAGGGATAGCCGCCGTGGCATCGACCTCGGTCCTGATGGGACCGGCCCAGGCCTCGTCCACCCTTTCGCTCAACGTTGATCAGACCTACCAGGCCAACGGGCGGGTGGCCGCAATCCTGCCGGTCGGAAACACGATCTACCTTGCGGGCTCGTTCACCTCGCTGCGCCCCTACGGTGACCCGGCCGGCACCGGTGAGGTCGCTCGCAAGTACTTGGCGGCCGTCGATCGGGTCACCGGCGCGCTGCTTGCCTGGAACCCCAGCGCCAACAAAGAGGCGTACGCACTGGCCGTCTCCCCCGACGGCTCCACCATCTACGCCGGCGGCCTGTTCACCCAGGTCGGGGGCCTGAGTCGGCAAAAGGTCGCGGCGCTGTCCGCCACGACCGGGGTGCCGACCTCGTGGGCGCCCACCGCCAACAACAAGGTGATGGCCATCGCAGTGACCGCCAGCAGGGTCTTCCTCGGCGGCACCTTCACCTCAGTCAACGGGACCGCGCGCGCCTCACTGGCGTCGCTGACGACATCGGGGACCTTGGACCCCGCCTGGCAGCCCGCTGCCGACAACACAGTCCGCGCCCTGCTCGCATCCCCCGACGGCTCCACCATCTACGCCGGAGGGGACTTCGTCAGCATCAACGGCGACACGGTCCAAAAGCACTTCGTCTCTCTGTCCGCCTCCACCGCGGCGATCCAAAGCTGGTACTTCCACCCAGGCTGGCCGGTCGCGGCCCTGGTCGCCAACAGCAGCATGCTGTTCCTGGCAGGCAACGGCTCGGGTGGCAACGCGGGCGCAGCGACGCTCACCACCGGCGCCAAGGTCTGGACCGTGCAGACCGACGGCGGCGTGCAGGCAGCCACCTTGATCGGGTCGGTTCTCTACCTCGGCGGGCACTTCGACAACATCTGCACTGCCACCGGGTCTCCCCCACCCATCGGGTCCGGATTCAAATGCCCGCAGTTCGTCACCACCAGGCACAAGATCCTCGCGGTGGACGCGGCCACCGGGACACTGGACCCGTGGAACCCGGGAGCCAACAGCCCTCTGGGGGTCTACGCCTTCGGCACCGGTGGCGGGTCGCTGCAAGTGGGCGGCGACTTCACCAAGCTCGGCAAACCAGACCAGCTCGGTCAGGCAACCCAGGCCCAGCAGAGCTACGGGCAGTTCAGCTGACCGCCTCCTGAGCACCCGGTCGTCGCCCCGCCCCGCAAGGGCCGGCGGCGGCCGGCCCGACCTGCGAGCCGCCCCGCTCGAGACTGGCCCGCCGCCCGCGTCGCGGTGTTGGGATAGCGCTGACATCGCCTTTGCGCCCCTCGAACAATGGTCAGCTAGCGTCGACGACATGCCAGATGATCTTCGCAGTGATCTGGCCCACCTGTTCCGGCGGGCCGGCTTCGGAGCAACCCCCGAACAGCTCGACGCGGCGGTGCGGGCCGGCTACGCGGCCTCAGTGACGGACCTGATCACCCCCCGGGCCGCCGACCTCGGCGCCGACGCCACCCCAGCGCCCGCCTTCGAGCTAGCACAGCCGCCTGGGCGCGGCGCAACCACCACCCAGCGCCGCAGCTACCAGATGCAGGTGGCCACCGAGGGCAAGCAGCTGATGCTGTGGTGGCTGGACCGGATGGTGATGGCCGACCAGCCGTTCGCGGAGAAGATGACCTTCTTCTGGCACGGTCACTTCGCCACTGCCCTGCAGAAGGTCCGCAGCAGCGCGTTGATGCTGAGACAGAACCAGCTGTTGCGCAGCCACGGCATGGGCACGTTCGACGCACTGGACCTTGCGGTCGCCCAGGACCCGGCGATGATGATCTGGCTGGACACCAATCAGAATGTCGCCGCGCACCCCAACGAGAACTTCGCGCGCGAGAACATGGAGCTGTTCACGCTCGGGTACGGCCGGTACACCGAGAACGACGTCAAAGAGTCGGCCCGCGCATACACCGGGTGGCGGTACCTGCGCCGGACCGACGCGTTCACCGAGATCGCCAGGCTGCACGACGGCGGCTCCAAGACCCTGCTGGGGCAGACCGGCAACTTCGACGGCGGTGACGCCATCCGCATCCTGACCCACTCGCAAGCGTCCCGTCAGTGGATACCCACCCGGGTCTGGAGCCGGTTCGCCCGAACCGTCACCTTCGACCCGGTCGTACCCGAGCTGGCAGCCGCCTACGGCCCGGATCTGGACCTGAAGGCCCTGTTCACCGCGACTTTCACCGCTGCGGAGTTTCTGCAGACCAAGGGCGAGCTGGTCAAACAGCCTGTGGAGTACGTCGTCGGGCTCCTGCGGGCTCTTGGGCTGCGGCCCAGCTCCGTTCGATATCTGGCTGTCCTGCGGGCCCTGGGCCAGGTTCCCTTCGACCCGCCGAACGTCGGGGGCTGGCCGGCAGACGAGGGCTGGCTGACCACCGCGGCAAGCCTGGCCCGCCTGCAGTTCGCCCACGCGGCGGCAAAGGCAGCGGACCTGTCGGCAGTCGAGCAGACAGCCCGCCGAGACCGGATCGATGCGGTCACCCAACTGCTGTCCATCGACGGCTTCGGGGCGACGACCACGGCCGCCCTCAACGAGGTGGCCGACGACCCGGTCACCTTCGTCACCCTCGCGCTGTGCGCGCCCGAATACGTCGTGAACTAGGAGCCGGCCATGCCGCAGCGGATGTCCCGTCGCCAGTTCCTGGTAGCCAGCGGAGTCATCGGAGGCGCCGCCCTCGGCGCGGGCGCCACAGCAGTCACCTTCAGCAGGCTCGCCGCGGCCGGCCGGACCAACCCCCTGCCCGTCGGCAGCGGCATCGTGGTCCTGGTGACGTTGTACGGGGGGAACGACGGCCTCAACACAGTGATCCCCTATCAGGACAAGACGTACTACGCCCAGCGCCCTGGCCTCGCCTACGACCAGAGCGTCGTCCTGCCGCTGGCGGACGGGATGGGACTCAACCCGTCGATGACCGGCTTCAAGAAGCTGTACGACGCCGGGCATCTAGCCGTCGTCCGTGGCGTCGGGTACCCCTCCCCCGACCGCAGCCACTTCCGCTCGATGGCGATCTGGCAGACCGGCTCGCCAACCTCGGTCGTGCCCACCGGCTGGCTCGGACGCTGGCTCGACGCCAATGGCGCTGACCCGTTGCTCGCGGTCAACATCGGCCCTGTCCTGCCACCGATGCTCGCCGGGCACAGCTGCGCAGGCGCAGCGCTACCTTCCTCGGGCTCCATCACGCTCCCGACTGGCAGATATGGGCAGGCACTTCGCGCCCTGGACACTCCCACGTCGGCCGGTACCGCACTCGGACAGCGGGTGGTCCAATCCGGCTTCGACCTGGAGCGAGTCGCTGCAACCCTCGGGCCAGCCCTAGCGGCGGCGGGCTCCGCGACGGCCGCAGCCAGCTCGTCGGCCACCGCCAGGGGCAGTGACTTGGCCGGGCAGCTGGACATGGTGGCCGCGTGTATCGCAGCCGACGCGCCAACCCGGATCTACAGCGTCTCTGTTGGCGGTTTCGACACCCACGCGGACGAGAAGGACGCCCAGAGCCGGCTGCTGGGACAGGTCGACTCCGCAGTCTCTGGGTTCGCGTCCCAAGTGGCCTCCGGGGCCCGTGGCCGCGATGTCGTGGTCACGCTCTACTCCGAGTTCGGTCGTCGGGTGGCGGCCAACGCCAGTCGCGGAACTGACCACGGCACCGCCTCCAACGTCTTCGTGCTGGGCCAGGGCGTCACCGGCGGACTCTACGGAGAGCAGCCAAGCCTGACCGACCTCGACCAAGGGGACCTGAAATACAACGTCGACTTCCGCTCCGTCTACGCGACGCTCCTTGAGCAGACCCTGCGGACCGACGCCGACAACATCCTGGACTCCGCCAAGCTTCCGCGACTGGCGCTGGTGTAGCCCACAGCCGGGCGAGCCGACTGGTGGCTCTGCCGCCCGGCCTGAGCCGTGTGCGCCATCCACACAGAAGAAAGCGACGTGGGATCGCGGACAGAACCGGCTGCGGGTGCCCGCGCGTCGGCTCAGTTGTAGTAGCCAGCAACGTCGATGATGAAGTCTGCGGTACCCAGTGCAGACGTGAAGATCGTTAGCTGGCGGTCCCCGCCGAGCGTCATGTCCTGCGCATGGGCCAACGCCGCCTTGGTCGACCAGTTGATCGACGACGAGGCGTACCGGTGGAGCCGCCCGGTGTGACCGCCAAGAACCTCGACGTTGACACCCCAACCACGGTGAGGTTCGCCGACACTGCTACCGCACCTGCAGGAACAACGTCCGTTTACACGACGGCACCAGAGCTATCGATCTTGTTGGCCACACTGATCGTGCGCTTGGCGCCCAGCCCGGCGGCGCGTACTCCAAGCGCCAGCGTCGTCGGACCGACCCGCCGGACCGGTCGACATCACTTCGGGTGGGGTCCTCGTCGGTCGCGTCGCCATCGCATGGCGCGTAGGGTCGAGGGAGCCGGGAATGCTACTTCCCGTCAGCGCGGGCCCGGTTCATCGTCATACTCGGCGCGGCCCTGGCATGCTGAGTTCCGTCCGGTTCTGGGCGATCGTTTCTTGGACGCTGGCGGCGCGCAAAGTTGCGGAGGGCACATGAGCCAACGGACCGGCGAGGTGGCCCGCCTACGTGCACTTGTCGCCGAGGAGTCGTCCGCCTCTGGCTCGGCCGGGACGGCAGATTGGCTGTCGGGGCTGTGTCGGACTGCCACCCGGGAGCTGCCCGCTTCGGGGGTGGCAATAAGTCTGATGACCCTGGAAGGTTCGTGGGCGACAGCGGCTGCCTCGGACCCCATGTCGAAAGCCGTGGACGAGCTTCAGTTCACCCTGGGCGAAGGGCCGTGCCTCGACGCTTTCGCGGCCGGCCGGCCGGTCCTGGTCTCGGACCTGGCACACGACGCCGCCGGGAGGTGGCCGGTCTACTGTTCGAACGCTCAAGGCCGCGGCGTGCACTCAGTGTTCGCGATGCCGATGCGGATCGGGGCGGCCACGCTGGGAATCATGGATGTCTTCCGCGAGCAACCGGGACCACTCTCGGCCACAGCACTGTCCCAGGCCCTGGCTTTCGCAGAGGTCGCCACGTTGTCTCTGGTCAACGGGCAGGACGGCATGCCCGACGGTATGGCGGCCGGAGTCGGTGACGTGCTGGACTCCAGCCTGGAGGTCTACCAGGCGCAGGGGATGGTCATGGTTCAGCTTGGGGTGAGTCTGGCTGAGGCTCTGGCCCGCATCCGGGCCTACGCTTACGCCAACGACCGAGGGGTTGGCTCCGTGGCCCGCGACATCCTGGGACGGAAACTCACCCTAGAGGGAGACCAGCAGCGACCGTAGCGTGGTCGCGGAAGGGAAGCCGATCATGACCACGATGTCTGCGGCGCGAATCTCCGAAGTCTTCGTGGAGCTAGCGGACACCTTGGTGGACGAATTCGACGTGATCGAGTTCCTGCAGAAGGTCACAACCCGCGCTTCGGAGCTGGTCGGATCGACGGCCGCCGGGCTACTCCTCGCCGATGGCGATGGGCGGCTGCAGTTCATGGCTGCCTCCGACGAGCAGGCCCACCTGTTGGAGCTGATCCAGGTGCAGTCTCAGGAGGGGCCGTGCCAGGACTGCTTCCGTGGCGGCACCGCGGTAACGAACGCGGACTTGCGTGAGGCTTCCGACCGTTGGCCGCTGTTCGCGCCTCGTGCGGTAGCGGCGGGATTCCGCTCGGTGCATGCATTCCCGATGCGGCTGCGCAAGGAAGTAATCGGTGCGCTGAACCTGTTCAGCACTGAGACAGGTCAGATCGACTCCACCGACGCTAGCGTCATCCAGGCTGTAGCTGACGTGGCCACTATCGGACTACTGCAAGAACGCGCCGTGCGGCGCAGTGAAGTCCTCACCGAGCAGCTGCAGAGGGCGCTGACCAGCCGGATCGTCATCGAGCAGGCCAAAGGAGCGCTCGCCCAGATCCATGGCGTCACCGTCGACGACGCCTTCAAACTGCTCCGCACCTACAGCAGGAAGAACAACCTAAGACTTGGCGAGGCTGCGCAAGCGGTCCTGACCAACCCCACATCAGTTCCAGGGCTGACAGCACCCTGAGTAACCGCCCAGACCACGTCCACACCTGCCGCAGCACCCACAGGATCGGACCTCCACGATCCTCTGGCAGTCAACAAATGTGGTTGGCAACCCTGCACAAGCAGATCGCACGGGCCCCAGCTCCCGGCTGATACATCGACCGCGTGGTCGAGATCATCCGAGCCGGCGGTGCCGGTCCCGCGGGTCCGCTCATCGGGTTGAGCTTGGTTGCCGCGACGTTGACGATCCCCACGCGCTGTGCCGTCCAACGTCGAAATCGCAACTGCCCTTCGTCTGCTCCCTGTAGCTGTGTCAATCCGTCTTGGCACTACTGACGCCGAACCTCCCTCTGCAATGACCGTCCCATAGACACGCGGCCAGCAACGGCGCGTCGGCTAGGTCGCCTACACACGCGGAGCCACGATGGTCGAGTTGGCAATACTCGGCGAGAGGTCTGCTGTGACGAGAACGCCGAAGGGTCGAACGAAGGCCTTCGGAACTGGTGTGCTCGGCGCAGCCTTGACCGTGATCCTGGCTGTTGCGGCCGCGGCTTCCGGAGGCACCACAGTCGTGGTGCGCCCGTCGGCCCTGAACGGTTGGACGCTCGGGGGTTCCGCGCAGATCATCACTGGGCAGCCAGCCGGCGGTACGGGCTCGGGAGCCGTACGCGTGGAGTCCCAGGTCGCGACGACTGGGCGCGGGTTCGTGCGCACCGACGTGACTCCGGTGAGCGGGTCCAGGCTGGCCGACCTCACTCGAGTTGACTACCAGGTCGCAGTCACCGCCTACCCGCCTGCGTCCCAGTTCCTCACCGGTTATGTCAACCTGTCCCTCGCACTGGACGGCAATCCCGCAAATACCGGCAACGCTGGCCCAGGCCAACCCAACTTGGTCACCGTCACGTACGAGCCCTGCTACGCGCTTCCGGCCAGCTGCAGCGGAACGATCCAGCCGTTGAACAGCTGGCACACATGGTCGGCTACCCCCGCGTCACCAGCGTGGTGGCCCGACGACCAGATCGGCGCGCACGCCCCCGGGAGCATCTACTCCACCTTGGACGCGGTCGTGCTGGGTGCCTACCCAGACGCCGTGATCACGGCCATGAAGGTGCAAGTCGGCCAGCTCGGCGCCGGTGCCCCTTGGCAGGGCTGGAGCGGCTGGCTGGATGGCGTCCGGTTCGTGACCGGGGGTGCCAGCCCGGTCGACGAACTGGTCGACTTCGAGCCGAACCTACCGGCGCTGCCTGGCGCGCCGATCAAGGTCAAGGCCTCGGCGACTACCAGCACTGCAACGCTCACGTGGGCGCCGCCGACCACCGGTGGAATCCCGATCCTTCGCTACATCGTCGTGGTCAATGGGGTTTCTCATACGGTGCCCGCGTCCGCGAGGTCCTTCATCGTCGGCGGTCTCAGCGTTGGCACGATCGTCCACTTCACGGTCGCGGCCGTGAACGCCGCTGGCACCGGCCCGGCCGGGGCAGTCGCGGTAGTGGTGATCGCCGCGCAGCCCGAACCCCCCGCCGCACCAACACTGCCGGACACCGGCGCTGAACAGCTGGCAGCATCACTGCTGGCGGTAGCGGCGCTGCTCGGAGTAGGAGCGGCGCTGACCCTGGTCAACGTTCGGCGAGGCAGGTCACGCCAACCCTGAGCTCAGCCGATCCCGTAGCGACGTGCCCTCGAATGCGAGACGACGCCAGCGGTCACGCTGTCGCCACCATCATCTGACCCCTTGCAACATGTAGCCGTTTCTAAAGCAGCACGGATACTTGGATAGCTGTGCACATCCACGAGTCATTGCCTGAGAAGCGTCGGTCTAAGAGGCTCCCAGTCGTCTTCTGCTTGTTCTCCGCTGGGGTTCGCGCGTCGGGGTCAAGGCTCGGGCGTAAGTCGCACCGCAATCATGTCTCCCGCGACTGGCGCCGACCAGCCCCACCGGCTGCGACGGTGATCCCGCCTCCTGTCGCTGGGCTGCCCAGGGCGCGGACATGCCCGGTCCCTCTGGTGGGTCACGCGAGGACCGGCTCGGTATCGACAGTTAGCCGTCGATTGGTGGCACCAACTGCACAGCACCCGGGGAACATCACACCGGTTGAGTGCGAGAACGCCTCCCACAGTCAGAACAACCCCCGTCCCAGCCGCAGCCGGAAGAACCCGCCTATCACTGAACCGGGGACAGTTCAGACCCGCTCGCCCGTGCCACCGTGACCGGCTAGGCCGGCACTGCCTGGTAGTCGATCTGGACGCTGTCCTTGGCGATCGCCGCAGCCACCTTCTCCTCGGACATGGCCGAGGAAATCGCCCAGTAGTAGATGACCAGGCTGAAGGCGATCACCACTAGCAGGTCGATCCACTGAGGCAGCCAGTTGTGATTGCCGACCCCGTAGCGGCCCAGGGCGCCGATGATGACCGAACCCAGGATCCACGGGCCGATCCAGAAGGAACTGCGTAGCATGCCCAATGCGTCGGTTCGGGCGATCGACGAGCCGATCCCGAACAGCAGCAGACCAACGACGAGTGCGCAGGCGATCTTCCACGTGTAGTCGTAGCCCCCCCAGTAGATGATCAGGTTCGCTGAGCAGAAGGCCGTGGGCAGCAGGATCTTCGGCATCGGCATCCTGTAAGGGCGCGAACGTCCGCCGTCGCGTCTGTGCAAGGCGCCCAGGGCCACCGGGGCGAACGCGTACATGATGGCGGTGGCCCCAGTGACGACACCGACGAGCTTGTTCCAGCTCGGGAACGGCCCGAAGGCTGCCCAGCCGACGACCGCGGCCAGCAGGATCGACCAGACCGGGACACCGCGGTCGTTGACCCGGGCCAGCACCCCCGGCATCTCACGCTCCTCGCCGAGTGCGTAGGACAGCCGCGCACTGGTTCCCACGTAGACGATGCCGGTTCCGGCCGGGGAGATCACAGCGTCAATGACCAGGACGGTCGCCAGCCACGAGGCACCGACTGCGAGCGCCAACGTGTACCAGGCGCCGTAGTCGGAGCTGTTGCCACCGAGCGGGTTGCCCCAGCCGTGGATCAAGTTCTTCGGGTCAAGGGCGCCGATGAAGGCGATCTGCAGAAGGATGTACAGCAGGGCGCCGATCGTCATCGCCATGATGATGGCACGCGACAGGTCCCGCTTGGGGTCCTTGGCCTCGCCAGCGAGCTGGACGCACTGTTCGAAGCCCTGCAGGGCGAAGACGACCCCGGCGGGCAGTGCAGCGAAGACCCCGTGCAGCCCGAACGGCATGAAGCCGCCGCCGGCGGAGAAGTTGCCGGGGTGGAAGGCCAGCGAGCCCACGACCACGATCGCCAGCAGCGGCACAGCCGTCTTCCAGATCACCACGATCGCGTTGCTCTCGGACATGAACTTCGCGCCGGCCAGGTTCATGCCGGTGAAAAGGATCATTGCGAGGGTGGCGACCACGAGCCCCCGGCCGTTGAGCAGTCCGGCGCTCGGTCCGCTGTCGCTGAGCATCGCGAAGTGCTGGTGAATCCAGGCGACGCTGTTCAGGTAGGCGATGGCTGCCAGAATCTCGATCGGGGCGATGAACACGGCCTGCAGCCACGAGGACCAGCCGGCGGTGAAGCCGGCAAGCGGACCGTGCGAGAAGTAGGGGAACCGTCCGGTGCCGCCGGCGACCGGGTAGGCGGCACCGAGCTCGGCATACACCAGCGCGATCACCGTGAGCATCGCGGCTGCCAGGATCCACGACAAGATCGCAGCCGGACCAGCGGTCAGCGTGGCGTTGAGCGCCCCCAGCAACCAGCCGGAGCCGATGATGGAGCCGAGCGAGACGAACATCAGCCCGAGGAACCCGATCTGTCTCTTCAGGTGTCCAGGGACATGGCCTTCGATGGTCGTCACGTTCGGTCCCCTCTCGGTGCTACTGAGGCCAAGGCCCCGGAGCCAGGATCGTTGTTGATGTAGCAGGTGCATGTTTCTCGCCCGGGCACCTCCACGTCAATGCATCCGACACGACCGCGTCGACAAAGCCGGCAGCGTCACCCTGCCCCACGCAGGCCGACTCCACCACATCGGCCCCGGCCGAACCCACGCCGGAACCCACGTCATCCGTCTCGTCCAAGATCTCCAGATCCGCATCGTCAACGCCACCACCGGCGAGCTCCTGCGCGACCTCGTCCTCGACCCGAACCGGGACTACCAACCCACCGGAGCACCCAAAGGACCCACCCGAAAATGACAACAACCGGACCCAGTAGAGGGTCCGGCTGTCGCCGATGTCCTGAGACATCACAATCGTAGCGGGGGCAGGATTTGAACCTGCGACCTCTGGGTTATGAGCCGCGGGAGCAAGGGACGTGAGCGGACTGTTGTGGACGGTCCTGGAGGCTGGTGGACTGGGTGTCTTCGCAGGTCAGCGGCCCGCCAATGTCCGCAGATGTCCAGCGGCGTCCACGGTCGTCGTTGCACGTGCTGTTGACATTCCGTTGACAGCCGGCCCATGAATCCAGCAGGTCCAGCCGGTCTGCGTAGCAACCTTAGGTCATCTTATGCCTGACCGATAAGTTGCCCTAAGGTTGCTACAGGAGGTGGGAAGTGGATCCGAGGGACAACCCGTACACGCCCGGCGCGGGGACGGTTCCGCCCGCGCTGGCCGGGCGAGAAGCCGAACTCGAGCGGTTCGACGTCTTGCTCGACCGGCTCTGGCGAGGGCACACGGCCCAGAGCCAGATCGTCACCGGGCTGCGCGGGGTGGGCAAGACGGTTCTGCTGAACCGCTTCCGGGAACTGGCCGAAGAACGCGACTGGATCACCGTCGAGGCCGAGATCGAGACCAACACCGCACTCGGCCCACTCATGGCCCGCCTGTGCCGCCGATCCCTGTACAGCATCGACGCCCCGAAGCGGTGGGGAGCGCGAGCACAGCGCGCGGCAGAGGTGCTCAAGAGCTTCACCCTGACCGTGGACCCGGCCGGCACCCTGACGTTGGGCGCCGACATCGAGGTAGCGCATGGCCGCGCAGACTCCGGCCTGCTCTCCGACGACCTCACGGACCTGTTCGTCGAGCTCGGTGAGGCCGCCAAGGAGAAACACACGGGAGTGCTGTTTCTGCTCGATGAGATCCAGTTCCTGTCCAAGGCCGACCTCGCAGCGCTCATCCTCGCCCTGCACAAGACGACACAGCGCCGACTCCCGATCACGTTGGTGGCCGCCGGCCTCCCACAAATCCCCAAACTCGCCGGCGAAGCCAAGTCGTACGCGGAGCGACTCTTTATCTTCCCCAAGATCGGGCGCCTCCCCGACCTCGACGCAGCCCGCGCTCTGCAGGAACCGGCCGCCGACCACGGAGTCGTCATAGACAAGGACGCGGTCATGGTCGCAGCCCAGTTCACGGAGGGCTACCCCTACTTCCTCCAAGAGCTCGGCAGCGCCGTGTGGGACATCGCCGAGGACGACCACGTCACCGTCGAAGACATGCGCACCGCCCTACCCGTAGTCCAGCGAAAGCTGGACGACAGCTTCTTCCTCGTCCGCGTCGAACGATGCACCGACCTGGAGCTGGCGTACGTGCGCGCCATGGCCGAGCTCGGTCCCGGGCCGCAGAAGTCCGGAGAAGTTGCCACTACTCTCGGCTACTCGAAGTCCGAAGAGCTCGGCCCGACCCGCGCGAACCTGATCAACAAGGGGCTGATCTACACCCCGTCGCATGGCTTGGCGGAGTTCACAGTCCCCCAATTCGACCAGTTCCTTCGCAGGCACATGAACCTCGAGACACGGAGCCCTCGACGCCAAACAAAACGCTGACCGCTGCAGGTGTCGAAGAGAGTCGGGTACCGCATCAGCCGAGTCGCAGCCGGAGGAGCAGGCTGTGCAGCGCCGGTTCACCGGTCGGCTGGTCAGGCAGGCTGGACTCGGCTCGAGCTGCTTCCAGCAGACCCTGAAGGCGCTCCACGTCGTCCTTCGCGGACAGCGGGCGAGATCCACCGTCGACCGGTTCGAGGCGACTGTGCTCGCCTGTCGCCTTAGCAGCGATCAACAGGCTCAGGTACGTCGGGGCTTCCGGAACCGCATCGATCAGCTCGGGAAGGTTGGCCTGCACCTGCCCGGTCCGCATCAGGTGGATGCCTGTCAGCAGTGCCCGAAAGGTGTAGAGCAGCGGCTTGAGCTCGCCGCTTCTCTCGAACAGGTCCCACTGGGACTGCGCGAAGCCCAGGTAGTGGTGCGCGTGGTGGCGGGTCACACACTGCTGCGCCAACGCGATGAGCTCCTCGTGCTCCTCAGTGGTGCTCACCACCAGGGGTGAGAGAAGCTGCTCGAGCACATAGCCGTTGCGCCGCAACAACATCCGGAAGAACTTGGCAACATCGTGGGTGACCACGTCCACCTCGGCGCCGTGCTCCACCCACGACCGGTCCAACGTGTCGGGACCGTGGCTGAGCCCGACCACCTGCTCAGCAGGCAGCACGTGTGCCCCACGAAGGTCGACGTCGGAGTCCCGCGACGGGAAGCCGTACAGGTGGGCGCCGGACACCGTGGAGAAAAGCAACGGGTAGGCCTGTTGCGCAACGATCTGCGCCAGCTCCTCCAGATCCAGGACCGTCATGTCCCGACCAAGCCCGCCGTTCACTTCACGTCCTCCGCGGCGGATCGAGAGCGGACAGAACGGAGCCACGCATCGACGCGCTCGACATCCGGTACGGGGGGTAGCGGGGTGACTTCGAGCGCCCGGTCGAGCTGCTGGTGCAGTAAGAGGCGCCAGGCCTCTACCTCGTCCCAAGGAAGCTCACCCCGGCGAACCGCCAGCAGTCGTTCGCGCTGGTCCCCCACGTCCAGCGTCAGTCGCCCCTGCTCCAGCAACCCACGGGCTGCGATGAGGAGCCGGATCAGGTGCATCACGTGCTTCCACTTGGGGGCACCGTGCTGGCGGAAGTCGGCCTCGAGCTTCTTGAACTGGCTGAGCACGTAGCCGGAGTACGTCTGGTAGACGAGCTGGGACAAGAACGCCGAGCGGAGGTCGAGCAACTCCTGCCCGAGCCCGGTCACGGTCACGACATCAGGTGAGTGGAGAACCTCGAGCAGGTTGGGGTTGGCCTTCAGGGCCAGCTCGCAGAAACCTCTCGACCTCCCAGGAGAACCATTCCGGGCCGGGACCCTCCACGTGCATGGGCGGTTTGACCAGCGACCAGAACGCCGAAGTGGGCGCCACGTACACGCCGCGCGTGTCGACGTCGGAGGTGTCGGTGTCCAGGCCGAACGCACGGGATCCGACTACCGCGGCGTAGATCGTGTGCCGCCGTACCAGGTCGTGCCCGTCTGCGGTTGTGGCATTCGGGCCGATCGCGAGGTCGTGCTGGTACGCCCGACGTAGCGAGACCTGGTCGCGCAGGCACAGGGCCAGCCGCCCGTCCGTCAGCTGGACGCGGTACCTGCCATCCGGTTCAAGCGCACTGACGCGGCCCGTCGCCCCCTTCTGCGCGATCAGGTCATCCATCCCGGCGAGGGCGTGGCGTAGTACCACCTGCGTCCCGACCGGCAGGACCGGCGATCGTCGCGGCTGTCCGCGCATGTCCGTCTCCTACAGCCGGGGGTCGACGGGTTCGGACTCGAGGGCGAGCACGGCGAACACGCACTCGTGGACCCGCCAGAGCGGTTCCGCGCGGGCGACCCGGTCGAGACCCTCGATGCCGACGGCGTACTCCCGCGCAGCGAGTGAGCGCTTGTGTCCCAGCCCTCGCTGACGGAGCCGCTCCAGGTTTGCCGGTTCGGTGTAGTCGGGTCCGTAGATGATCCGCAGGTACTCCCTGCCTCGTACCTTCAGGCCCGGCTGCACCAGGCCCTTGCGGCCGCGAACCAGGTTCGCCTCGGGCTTGACCACCATGCCCTCGCCACCAGCCGAGGTGAGGTCGTCCCACCACGCGGTGGCAGTCGCGACGGAGGCCGGATCGGTGGTGTCGGCGTGCAGCCTGCGGGTGGGAGCGATGAGGTCCGGGGCCGCGGCTACAAGTCGGTCTACGACGTCCAGGTGCCAGGCGTGCGGGCGGTCCTGGTAGGTCGCGCCCTGCGTGGCGAGCAGCTGGAACGGCGCCAACCGGACACCGTCGAGCCCATCGGTCGGCCGGAAGATCGTGAGGCCGGTCTTGGCATCACCGCGCGTTATCGGCCAGTTGATCGAGCTCGGGCCGCGGTATTTCGGCAGCAGCGACGGGTGATACTGGATCGTGC
>Ga0209698_10001858_pt1 | contig 24260 bp, 21 predicted proteins | sample LitLauG_LLR_2012_FD_187203 | JGI IMG/M metagenome (GOLD analysis project Ga0209698, IMG submission 187203) | Freshwater sediment microbial communities from Pennsylvania, USA - Little Laurel Run_MetaG_LLR_2012 (SPAdes) (version 2) | ecosystem: Environmental > Aquatic > Freshwater > Creek >... | reverse complement strand
CCCGTCGGGGCGGGTTCCTTGCCGTGGCCGCCCGGGATCGGTCCGACGGGTCGCTCGTGGGCTACGTGCAGGTCGACGACGAAGGCGACCGGTCGGCGTCGAGCGCCGAGATCGTGGTCGGCCGGGGCGGTGCGGAGGGTGGACGTATCCGCGACCGCCTGCTCGACGCCGCCGTGGCCGCGTTCGGCGCGGACGGCGGCGGCCGGCTGCGACTGTGGGTGACCCGGGCCGGTCCGGCTGACGACACCCGGGCGGCCGACCACGGCCTCACTCCCGAGCGGGACCTCGTCCAGCTGCGCTGCGTGCTCCCCCTCCCGCCCCCCGAGCGCGCCGACGAGGTCGTCCCGACCCGGGCCTTCCACGTCGGCGTCGACGAGCCGGCATGGATCGTCGTCAACAACCGCGCGTTCGCCGGCCACCCCGAACAGGGGTCGTGGGACATCGCCACGCTCCAGGCCCGGGAGGCGGAGCCGTGGTTCGACCCGGAGGGCTTCCGGGTGTTCGATTCCGACGGGCGACTGGCCGGGTCGTGCTGGACCAAGGTCCACGGCTCCGGTGACGGCGCGCTGGGTGAGATCTATGTGATCTCCGTGGACCCCGACTTCCACGGGCGCGGCCTCGGACGCGCGCTCACCCGGGCCGGCCTCGAGTCGCTGGCCGCCCGTGGGATCACCCGCGGGATGCTCTACGTCGACGGGGCCAACGCCGCAGCGGTGGGGCTCTACGCGTCGATGGGGTTCACCACCGATCACGTGGACCGTTCGTACGTGGGAGACGTTCCCGAGGGGGGCGGCGGCGCCTGAGCCCGGGCGGTCGGGTCAGCCGGAGCCGACCAGGTGGCCGATCGTGTAGGTCACCGACGCCGCGGCCGTGGAGATGAGCAGCTGGCGCGAGGCGGACCACACCCATGACCGGCCGGTGAAGAACGACAGGGCGCCACCCACCGCGAACGACGCCACCGCGCCGAGGCCGATCGACCACCACAGCGCGGTCGACCCGCTGGTGGACAGCCACGGCAGCAGTGGGATCAGCGCGCCGACGGCGAACATCACGAACGACGAGAGGGCCGCCTGGAGCGGCTTGCCGGTCTCCCCCGGGGTGAAGCCGAGCTCCTCGCGGGCGTGGGTCTCCAGGGCCAGCTCCGGATCACGCATCATCTTGACCGACAGCTGGTCGGCCAGATCGGATTCGATACCCCGGCTCCGGTAGAGCGCGGCCAGCTCGCGGCGCTCGTCCTCGGGGTCCGCGGCGATCGCCCGCCGTTCGACGTCCAGCTCCCGCTCCATCAGCTCGGACTGGGCCCGCATCGACACGTACTCTCCGGTCGCCATCGAGAACGCTCCGCCGATCAGACCGGCGATCCCGGCGAGGCGCACCGCCCCGGCGCTCGAGTGGGCGCCGGCCATGCCGAGGATCAGCGAGACGTTCGAGACCAGGCCGTCACTGATCCCGAACACGGCGGCGCGTGCGCCCCCGCCGCTGATGTTGCGATGCTTGTGTTCCTCGTACACGACAGCCAGCGTACCGACCCCGACCCGATGAGGCGGTACGGCGCCCGGACCGTAGGGCAGCCTGACCGGCCCGATCTGCGCTGGTGACGGTCGACGGCCTCACCTACAGTCGGGGCATGGCAACCACCGTGCACGGCATCGAATCGTTCAAGGACCTCGTCGGGACCCACCTCGGCTACAGCCAGTGGCACGTCGTCGACCAGGCACAGGTCAACCTCTTCGCCGACGCCACCGGCGACCACCAGTGGATCCATGTCGACCCCGAGGCGGCCGCCAAGGGCCCCTTCGGCGGTCCCATCGCGCACGGGTACCTGACGCTGTCGCTGGCCCCGGTGTTCCTCGGCGAGGTGCTCCATGTGGACGGCATCTCCATGGGCGTGAACTACGGCTGCAACAAGGTCCGCTTCCCTTCGCCGGTGATGGTCGGCTCCAAGCTCCGGGTCGGCGCCGCCGTGGCCGAGGTCGAGGACGTGACCGGTGGCGTGCAGGTCGTGCTGGACCTGACGCTCGAGTGCGAGGGTGCGGCCAAGCCCAGCTGCGTCGCCCAGGTGGTCTACCGGTACTACGCCTGACGGCCGGCCGTAGCGGCGCGCTCTCTGGCGCGCCCGGTCCGAGCCGATCCCGACGCAGCCGGCGCCACCGGCGTACTCCCTGGTCAGCCGGGTGACGGTGGGTCTGCTCCGACAATACGAGCAACTACTCCTAGAGTGGTGGCATGGAACTGCGGGTCGAGCAACTGTCGGCGCAGGCCGACGTGTCGGTGGACACCATCCGCTACTACCAGAGCAAGGGCCTGCTGGACCCGCCCCGGCGCCAGGGGCGGATCGCCTGGTACGGCGAGGACCATCTCGAGCGGCTGCACCGCATCCGGACGCTCCAGCGACGCGGGTTCACCCTGGCGACCATCGCCCGGCTGGTCACCGGTGAGCTCGATGCCGCCGACGAGGCACTGCTCGGCCAGCTCTCCGGACTGCCCGCCCCGGTCGGCCCGTGGTCCGGTGCACCGGACGGCCATGGTGCCCGGGGCGAGGGCGCCGAAGAACAGGCCGAGGGTCCCGATCAGCCCACCTACTCGCTCACCGAGCTCGCCGGCCTCACCGGCATGCCCCTTGCGCTGCTCAAGGCCATCGAGGCCGAAGGCCTGTTGATCCCCACCCGGGTGGGTGGCCAGGAGCGGTACACCGCGGACGACGTGGCCGCCTCCCGCGCCGGCCTCCTCCTCCTCGAGTGGGGCATCCCGCTGTCCGACCTGCTGGAGCTGGCCCGCCGCCACAACGAGGCCACCGAACAGGTCGCCCGCCAGGCGGTCGACCTGTTCGCCCGCCACGTCCGGGAGCCGCTCCGCCACGGCGACCTGCCCGATGCGCTGTCCCACCGACCGAACGGCTTCCCGGCCGGGGCCACCGGCGACCCGGCCGTCGACGGACTGCTCCAGGCCTATGCCGAGCTCCTCCCTGCGGTCAACACGCTGGTCGGCCACCACTTCACCCGGACCCTGGTCAAGGTGGCGCTCGACCACGTCGAACAGGTCGGGTCCGACGAAGAGCGCCGGGCGGTCTGGGACCGCATCGAGTCCGACGGTGCCGACGGGGCCCTGGTCGGCGCCCGGGAGCGCGGGACGGGGTCCCGATGACCGACGGCGGCACGCCTCCCACCGACACACACGGCGCCCACGACGCTCCGGCGTCCGCGGCCATCTCACTCGACGCCGCGGCGCGGGCCCGCGAGGTGGACCTGCCGACCGGTGCGGCCAAGACCGAGCTCGTCCGGACCATGTTCGACGCCATCGCCCCCCGGTACGACCTGGTCAACCGGACCATGACCTTCGGGCTCGACGTCCGCTGGCGCAAGCAGTCCCTGCGGGCCCTCGGGCTCCCGGCCGGGACCACGGTCCTCGACCTGGCCTGCGGCACCGGCGACTTCCTCAAGCTGCTCCGGGCCGGCGGCTACCGGGCTTTCGGCATGGACCTGTCCTGGGGGATGCTGGCGGCCAACCACACCGGCACACCGCTGGCGCAGGCCAACGGCGCCGCCCTGCCCGTGGCCACCGCCAGCGTCGACGGCGTCACCTGTGGGTACGCGCTGCGCAACTTCACCGACCTGGCCGGCGTCTTCCACGAGTTCGGCCGGATCGTGCGCCCCGGTGGACGGATCAGCCTCCTCGAGGTGTCCGAGCCCGACTCGGGTCTCCTCCGCACCGGCCACCGCATCTGGTTCCGCCGGGTGGTGCCCCTCATCGGCGGCCTCCTGTCCGATCGGGCGGCGTACCGCTACCTCCCGAAGTCGACGGCCTACCTCCCGTCGACCGAGGAACTGCGGGCCATGCTGACCGAGGCCGGGTTCTCCGCCGTCAACCGCCGCGGGCTGTCTGGCGGACTGAGCCAGCTCATCACCGCCACCCGGGTCGGGCGTCCGTGAGCAGCCAGGCGCTCCCGACCACCGTCGACGTCGACCGTCGGTCGGCGGCCACCGTGGCCCCGCCGCGCCCACCGGCGGCGGTGCGCTTCGCACTGCCGCCCGGGGACACCATCGACCCGTTCGCGTTGGCCGGTGATTCCGGAGTGGTCCTGGTGGACGCCGACCGGGTGCTGGTCGGCGTCGGTGGGGCGTGGACCCTCCCCCTCCCCCAGGGTCTGGACGACGCCGCCGCACTCGACGCCGCCATGGCCGCCCTGGCCGCCGTGCCCTGCGACGACCGGCTCGGCTCCGGTGCGGGCGCCGGACACCCGGTGATCGCGGTCGGCGCCCTCCCCTTCGACCGCGCCGAGTCCGCCCACCTGCTGGTGCCGGCAATGACCTACGTGCGCACGGCGGCCGGACTCGAGTGGGTCACCCTGGTCGAGGCCGGAGGGACCCCGCTGCCCGATCCCGACGACCTGGACGTGGCCGGAGCTCTGCGGGCCGACCTCGTCGCACGGGCGGCGTCCGCGGTCACCGGCCCGGCCGACACCGGTGCCCCCCGGATCGTGCCCCGGTCGTCGGACGACGACTTCGCGCGCTCGGTGGCTTCGGCGGTGGCCGCCATCCACCGGCGCGAGCTGGTCAAGGTCGTCCTGGCCCGGACCGTCGACGTGCAGGTCGCCGCCGATGTCGACGTGGCCGGCCTGCTCCGTCGGTGGAGCGACCTCGAGCCCAGCTGCACGCTGTTCAGCATCCCCACCCCCGCCGGGCAGTTCGTGGGAGCCAGCCCCGAGCTCCTGGTCGAGCGGACGGGTCGCCGGGTACGGAGCCGGCCGTTGGCCGGGACCACCGACCGGTTCCACGACGCCGGGAGCAGTCTGCCCCAGGAGCTCCTGGAGTCAGCCAAGGACGGGGAGGAGCACCGGTTGGTGGTGGACGCCGTCCGCGCCGAACTGGGACCGGTGACCACCGAGCTGTCCGCTCCGGATCGACCCGAGCTGGTCCACCTCCACGCCATCACCCATCTCGGCACGTCCATCGACGGGACCCTGCGGGCCGGACCCGGCGGCAGCGTGCCTACGGCACTCCACCTGGCCGCCCGGCTGCATCCCACCCCGGCGGTCGGCGGCGTCCCCCGCCAGGCCGCCGTCGCGCTGATCCGACGCCTGGAGCCGACCCCCCGGGGTACCTACGCCGGTCCTGTCGGCTGGGTCGACGGCGCCGGTGACGGTCGATGGATGGTCGGGATCCGGGCCGTCACGGTGCGCGGGCCGGAGGTGCGGATGACGGCCGGGGTCGGCATCGTGGCCGGGTCGGAGCCCGCCACCGAGCTGCTCGAGACCGGCCTCAAGTTCCGGTCCGTGTTCGACGCGCTGGCCCCGGGCGCCTCGTTCGACACCGCCGCTACCGGCTGAGGTCGGCCACCCGGGACACCACGTCGGCCAACACCCCGGGGGCGTCGCGGGCCACGAAGTGCCCGGCGTCGGGCAGCTCCACCAGCTCCGCCCCGGCCACGGCGGCAGCCAGCGTGCGCGACGTCGACGGCCGCACCACCAGGTCCCATTTCCCCATCACTACGGCGGTCGGTACCGTCACGCGGGACAGGGCCTCCACCACGTCGGGCATCTCGGCCAGCAGGGCCCGCTGCTCGGTCACGAACGTCCTCCGGTGGCGGCCGAGCGCACCGCGCTCCCCTCCCAGCACACCCTGGTCCGGCAGCGCCGAGCGGAACCGGGCGCGATAGCGCTCCGGCAGTCGGGGGGACAGGCGCCGCACCCGCGGGAGCACTTCGCCCAGGGCGAGCAGTCCGGCCACGGTCAGCACCTCGCCGACCACGGGCAGGGCCAGTGCCCGGTCGGTCACGTCGAGGCTGTCCGGCGTGCAGGCGGCGCCCACCAGCACGAGGCCCCGGACCAGGTCGGGGCGCCGAGCGGCCAGCAGCACGGCCGCTCCCCCCGACCAGCTGTGGGCCACCACGGTGGCGGGGCCGGCGTCGAGTAATTCGAGCAGCTGGACGGCGAGGTCCGCGTTGGCGGCCACGCCCTGGGCCTCGCCGGAGGTGGCGCCGTACCCGACGCGGTCCGGGGCGAGGACGCGGAACCGGTCGGCGAGCAGTTCGGTGACCGGGTCCCACGACGCCCCGGTCCCGGGCTGGCCGTGGAGCAGCAGGACCGTCGGTCCGCTCCCCCTGTCGATGGTAGCGAGCACGGGTTGCGTCACCGGTGCACCGGTGCGGTGCCGGGCTGCGCCGCGGTCACCCCTCGGCCCTGGTCACCGGTACGACCGGGCAGCGCCGGCACCGGCGCACCGCCGGTCCCCGTCGGCGTGCCTCCGCTGTCGGCCGGGATGTCGTCGGTGCCGGCCCGCGTGCCCGGCACGGGCGAGGTGACCCCCGGGTCGAGGGGGAGCACCACGGTGAAGGTGGCTCCGGCGCCAGGTGCGCTGACCACGGATGCGGAGCCGCCGAAGGTGCGGGCCAGGCTGGCCACGATGAAGAGTCCGAGACCGGAACCGCTGCTGCGGGTGGCCCCGGCGCCACGGTAGAAGCGGTCGAAGACCCGTTCGGCCTGGTCGGGGTCCAGGCCTTCGCCGTGGTCGCGCACCTCGAGGGAGGCCCGGGACCCGTCGGTCGTCACCCGGACTTCGACCGGGGTGCCGGACGGGGTGTGGGCCAGGGCGTTGCCCACCAGGTTGTGGACCAGCTGCTCGAGCCGGGCCGGCTCCGCCAGGACGAGGACCGGCCCCGGCGCCTCCAGCTCCAGGGGACGGGACCGGTCGATCATCCGTGCGTCGTCCACCACCGCCGCCACCAGTCCGGCCAGGTCCACCGGCCCCAACTCGGGTGCCGGCCCCTCGCCCTCACGGGCCAGGACGGCGAGGTCCCCCACCAGGACGCCCATGCGCGCCGCTTCCTGCTCGATGCGGTCGAGCGCCCGGCCCCGGGCGGCCGGGTCGGGCAGCGCGTCCTTGCGGAGCAGCTCTGCATAGCCCTGGATCGAGGTCAGAGGCGTCCGCAGTTCGTGGGAGGCGTCGGCCAGGAAGCTGCGCAGACGCTCCTCGGACCCCGCACGCTGGGCGAAGGCGGTCTCGATCTGGGCGAGCATTCCGTTGAGGGCCCGACCGAGCCGGGCGATCTCGGTCAGGCCGTCGCTCGGCTGCACCCGGCGGGTCAGGTCGCCGGCGGCGATGGCATCGGCCTCGCGGGACATGTCCTCGAGCGGGCGCAGACCGCGACGGACGATGACCGCGATGACCCCGGCCAGGAGGGCGAGCAGAGCCACGGTCAGCGCGATCAGCAGGACCCGCAACGAGTCGAGCGTGGCCGACACCGAGTCGAGTCGGGTGGCCACCACCAGGGTCCGCCCGGGGATCGACACCGCCAGCAAGCGGTACTCGGGCCCCCCGACCCACCGGCGTCGTCGACCGGTGTGGACCGACGAGCCGACGGTGATCGCGCTCGACGCGGGGCGGTAGGCCTGGGACGGCTGGTCGACGTCGTACCCCCCGCCCAGCGGGTGCACGGGCAGCGCAGCGGGCAGGCGGGGTGGCGGATCGGCCTGGAACCGCGAGCCGGAGGGGGCCGACACGCCCGGGACCCCGTCGGGACCGAGGAGCACCACGTACACGTCGGGGCTGACCCGCTGCCGGATCTGTGTCGCCGTGACCGGCTGCCCGGCCAGTTCGGCCCGCCGGGTCAGTGCGGACACCTGGTGGGCGGCGGTCGTGAGCTGGCTGTCCACCCGGCCGTACAGGAACGAGTGGAGCGAGGTCAGCACGATCAGGTCGACGGCCACCAGTCCGACCGCCACCACCGCCACGATGGTGACCACCAGCCGCTGGCGGAGGGTCACCGGACCGCCTCGCGCAAGGTGTAGCCCACGGCCCGCACGGTCCGGATCAGCGGGGGGTCGTCCCGGTCCACCTTCTTGCGCAGGTAGGAGATGTAGATCTCGACGATGTTCGACTCCCCCTCGAACTCCTCGCCCCACACCTCGTCGAGGATCTGGGCCTTGGACAGCACCCGCCGGGGATTGGCGGCGAGGAAGGCCAGGAGCCGGAACTCGGTGGCGGTCAGGTCGAGCGGACGCCCGGCGCGCCATGCCTCGTGGGTGTCCTGGTCGACCACCAGGTCCGCGTAGCGCAGCCGGGAACCTTCCACCGACGCGCCCGTGGACCGTCGGAGCACGGCACGGATGCGGGCCACGAGTTCGTCGCTGCTGAACGGCTTGGTCACGTAGTCGTCGCCGAGGGCCAGGCCCTCGAGCTTGTCCGCTCCGGCGTCGCGTGCGGTCAGGAACAGGACCGGCGTGGCGATGGCCTCGTCGCGCAGGGCCCGACACACGGCGAAGCCGTCGCTGTCGGGAAGCATGACGTCGAGCACGATGCAGTCGAAGTCGCCGCGGCGTGCCTTCGCCAGCGCCTCCGCCCCGGTGGCCGCCTCCTCGGTGGCGAACCCCTCGAAGGCCAGCGCCGAGGCCAGCACATCGGTGATGTAGGGCTCGTCGTCGACGACGAGGACGCGCAGCGGATCGGTCACATCGAGCGCCTCAGGCGCGGACGACCTCGGGCTGGCCACGCCGCGAGCCCACCAGTCGCTGGAGGCCCCACAGGGTCACCAGGCCGAGCGCCTCGAACACGATGTGGGCCGACATCTTCGACTCCCCCTCCACCCGGTCGACGAAGCTGATCGGCACCTCCAGGATGGGGGCGCCGGCGCGCCGGGCCGCGTAGGTCATCTCGATCTGGAACCCGTAGCCCTCGGCCCGCACCTGGTCGAGGTCGATCCGTTCGAGGAGGGAGGCCGCATAGCACCGGAACCCGGCCGTGGCGTCGGCCACACCCAGACCCAGCATGGCCGAGGCGTACAGGTTGCCGCCACGGGACAGCAGCCGCCGGTGCCACGCCCAATTCGGGATCACGCCGCCCGGGACGTAGCGCGACCCGATGACCAGCTCCTTGCCGCCGGCCAGCGGCGCCACCAGTGACGGCAGCGCCTCGGGCTCGTGGGACAGGTCGGCGTCCATCTCGATGCAGGCGTCGAAGCCGCGGTCGAGGCCCCAGCGGAACCCGGCCCGGTAGGCGCTTCCCAGGCCCGACTTCGACCGGCGGCGCATGACCTCGATGCTCCCGAGCTCCTTGCCCAGCACCTCGGCCGCGTCGGCCGTGCCGTCCGGACTGCCGTCGTCGACGACCAGCACCGTGGCGTCGGGAAGTGCGGCACGGATCCGTCGCAGTACGTGGTCGATGTTCTCCGACTCGTTGTAGGTAGGCAGCACCACCAGGACGTCCATCCGCACAGCTTACGGGACCGACGGTGACGGGACGGTGGCACGGTCACCGTGGCGAGGGAGCGTCCCCTTCGGGCGATCAGGAGGGGGCTCGTGCCTGTCTTCCCTGGTCAGCGGCCTGGTCGACCGAGGCCGGTGCCGGCGGGTCCCCCGTCGGCACCGGGCGGGTCCGATCCCACACCTCCCGGAACACCACCTGGATGGCACCACCCACCGGAATCGCCACCAGCGCCCCGGTCAGTGCCCCCAGCGTGGAGCCGAAGACGCCGCCCAGGTTGGCGCCGACGAGCACCGACAGCAGTACCCACAGCGGGTTCATGCGGACCGTCCGACTCATCACCACCGGGTAGATGAAGTGGTTCTCCACCAGCTGGAAACCCACGAACACGAGGAGGGTGGCGACGCCCGCCGTCGGCGAGTGGAGGGCGGCCAGCACCACGGCCGGCACTCCGGCGATGAGCCCCCCGACCAGCGGGATCATGGCGACGAGCGCCACCCACAAGCTGATCAGCAGGGCGAAGGGGACGCCGAGCACCACCATGGTGATCAGGATCACCAGGCCGAACATGAGCCCCATGGCCGCCGTGCCCAGCACGTAGGCGGTGACCGAGCGCGACACCGTGGCCGACACGTCCGACACCGTCTGGCGCAGCCGCGGGTTCAGCGTTCCGAGCAGGCTCGTGCGCAGCACCGGCGCCTCGAGGAGCATGAACAGCGACAGGAAGGCGATGGTGGTGAGCGCCACGATCGTCGAGATGACCGCCTTCGACAGGTTGGCCCCCACGGAGAGCGCGGGCTTGCCGAGGTTGTGGGCGTACTGCTTGAGCTTCGGCGCGTTCTTCTGGACCCAGGTGAGCAGGTGGAACCGCTGGAGCGTGTGGGCCAGCCACCCGTGTCCGCGTTGGACCTGGTCGACCATGGTCGGCAGGCGCTCGGCCACCCGGGTCAGCGAATTGACCAGCGGATAGCCGAACAGTGCCAGCAGACCGGCGAACACCAGGACGGCGGCGGCGAACACCACACCCACCGCGGCGCCCCGACGGAACCGTCGGCGCTGCAGTGCGGCCACCGCCGGGTTCAGGACCAGCGCGATGAATGCGGCGATCAGCACCCACAGGATCACGTCGCGCAACCGGCCCAGGAGCCGGTAGAGGACCCAGGTGGTGATCACCACCGCGTCGACGGCCAGGATCGTGCGCAGCGGGACGCCCTTGGCCGCCGCCGCCGCGAACAGGCGGTCCCGCCGTGGAGAACTGGGGTCGACCCCGGCGTCGGCGCCGGGTGCGTCAGGCCCGCCGTCGGTGCCGGGTCCGTCGGCCCCCGACGGGATCACCCCCGGCACGCGGTGCACGGCGGTGTCGTCGCGCTCCTGGTCCAGGTCGGCCACGCCCTCAGCATTACAGGTCCGACACCTCGCGCCGTGCCAACATGGTGGGGATGGAGCCCACGACGGCAGAGGCGCCGCACGCGGCGCCTGCAGACGACGCGCGCCGTGCGCGGTGGTGGCACCGCGGGCCGTTCATGCGCCGCGAGGTACGGGTGAGCGTGGGCACCGTGCTCGCGTTCCTCTTCGTCTTCTACATCGCGCTCCCCCTGGTGGTCAGCCACCGCAGCCAGGTCCGGGCCCTGGCCCACATCAACGTCGCCTACCTGGCCCTCGGCGTGCTCCTGGAGGTCGCCGCCCTGGCGGCCTACGCACAGCTCACCCACTCGGTGCTACCCCGCGGCGGCCCGCGGCGGTTCCGCCTCTTCCGCATCAACCTCTCGACCCTCGCCCTCAGCCACGTGTCGCCGGGTGGCACCGCACCGGGCGCCGCACTGGGTTACCGGCTGCTGACCCAGTCCGGGGTGAGCGGGGCCGACACCGGGTTCGCACTCGGCACCCAGGGCATCGGCTCGGCGGTGGTACTGAACGTCATCTTCTGGTGCTCGCTCGTGTCGTTCCTGGTGCTCCACGGGTTCCGGGTGCCCGCAGGACTGGGCGGACACGGGTCCACGTCCGCATCGATCCTGGTCCTCGTGGCCGCCGCCGTCGGCGTGGTCCTGCTGGGCGCCTTCGGCGGGCTCTTCTACCTGCTCACCCGGGGCCAGGCACGGGCGGGACGGGTGATCCACGCGGTGAGCGCCCACATCCGGTTCCTGGACGCCGACCGGTGCACGTCGCTGGTGGAGCGCCTGGCGGCACGGTTCGCGGTCCTGGTCGACGACCGGCCGCTGCTGTGGCGGGCCGGTGGGTGGGCGGCCGCGAACTGGCTCCTCGACGCGGCGTCGCTCTGGGTGTTCGTGGCCGCGTTCAGCCACTTCGTGTCGCCCGTCGACCTGCTGACCGCCTACGGGCTCGCCAACATCCTGGCCGCCATCCCGATCACCCCTGGCGGGCTGGGCGTCGTCGAGTTCGTGCTGGTGACGATGCTCGCCGGCTTCGGCCTGACCGACGGACAGGCGCTGTCAGCCGTGCTCGCCTACCGGGCGGTCAACTTCTGGCTGCCCATCCCCTTCGGTGGCCTCGCCTACGCCTCGCTCGAACTGGAGCAGCGCTCCGTGCACCTGCGGCTCCGTCGGCAGCTGGCCTCGGCTCAGGAGCGGTGTGCCCTCGCGCTCGCTAGCGCGACCGCCTGGCACGGCCGAAGAGGCGGCGCCACCACGGCACGCGCACCGTCGCAGCCTCCGGCACCGGATTCGCCCCCGCCGGCCGCGCAACGGTCTGCTCCGTGGTGGTCGTCTGCGGCACGGTCGGCGTCACGAGCGAGGCACCCGGCCCGACCGATGGATCCGGTTGGCGCAGCGACGGCACGGCCTGGTCCGCTTCCCGGCGACGCTGCAGGGCGTCGATCGCCCGTGCTCGGCAGTGACCCTGCAGGCTGAAGCCCGGTTCGGCTGGCGGCGGGACGGCGGCACGGGTCCACCTGCCGTCCGGACCGAGCGTCCAGGCGTTGGCCCGGTCGGCCAGTGCGGCGTCGAGGACCTCCACCAGACGCTGCTGGATCACCGGGTCCCTGACCGGCACGATCACCTCGACCCGTCGGTCGAGATTCCGCTCCATCAAGTCGGGTGACCCGAAGCTGATGCGCAACGGGCGGCCGTGGTCCCCGCCGAACCGGAAGATGCGGGAGTGCTCGAGGAACCGGCCCACGACGGAGCGGACCCGGATGGTGTCCGACAGGCCGGCGATGCCCGGCCGAAGGCTGCAGCGCCCGCGCACCACCAGGTCCACCGACGTGCCGGCGGCCGACGCCCGGTAGAGCGCGTCGATCACGTCGGGGTCGGTCAGCCCATTCGTCTTGAGCACGATCCGTCCCTGCGGTCCGGCGCCGGCCTCGGCGTCGATGGCGGCGATGACCTCGCTCCTGGTCGACAGCGGGGACACCACCAGACGGCGCAGCGCGATCGGGGAGCCGGAGCCGGTCAGCAGCTTGAACACCTCGGCCAGGTCGGCGCCGATGTCCGGGTCCGCCGTCAGCAGGCCGATGTCCTCGTACGTCCGGGCCGTGACCGAGTTGTAGTTGCCGCTGCCCACGTGGCAGTAGCGGCGGGTGTGGTCACCCTCGCGGCGGATGACCAGCGACATCTTCGAGTGGGTCTTGATCCGTCGCAGGCCGTAGACGACCTGCACGCCCGCTTCCTCGAGCGCCCTGGCCCAGGCGATGTTGGCTCGCTCGTCGAACCGGGCCTGCAGCTCCACCACCGCCGTGACCTGCTTGCCGGCCTGCGACGCCTTGATCAACGACCCCACGATCGGGCTGTCGGTCCCCGTGCGGTACAGGGTCTGCTTGATGGCCATCACGTCGGGGTCGGTGGCCGCCCGCTCGACGAACGCCTCGACCGACGCCGCGAACGACTCGTACGGGTGGTGGAGGAGCACGTCTCCCTCGGCCAGCACCGCGAACAGGTCGGACCCCCCGCACAGCTGCGGCGGGACCAGGGGGCTCCACGGCTCGGGAGCGAGGTCGGGCCGGTCGAGCTCGGCCACGGTCCGCAGTCCACCGAGGTCGATCGGCACGTCGGACAGGAACACGTGGGTCTCCGGCACGTCGACCTCGCCCACCAGCATGTCCAGTAGCTCGGTGGAGATGCCCGACGACACCTCGAGCCGCACGGCCTGTCCGAAGCGCCGACGGTGGAGTTCGAGTTCCACTGCGGCCAGCAGGTCCTGGGCGTCGTCCTCGTCCACGATCAGGTCGGCGTTGCGGGTCACCCGGAAGACGTGGTGCTCCGACACCGACATCGACGGGAACAGGCTGTCCAGGTGGGCGGCGATGACCTGCTCCACCGGCACGATCCGCCGGTCGTCGGGCAGCACGATGAACCGGGGCAGCAGCGGCGGGACCTTGACCCGGGCGATCCGCTGCTCGTCGGTGGCCGGATCGACCACCCGGACCACCAGGTTCAGGCAGAGGTTGGAGATGTAGGGGAACGGGTGGCCGGGGTCGACCGCCAACGGGGTCAGGATCGGGAAGATCACCCGCTGGAACACCTCGTCGAGGTGGAGCCGATCGGACGCACCCAGTTCGTGCCAGTCGCACAGGAGGATGCCGGCGGCGGTCATCGCCGGGAGCACCCCGGTGGCGAACACCCGGCTCTGACGATCGACTAGTCCGGTCACCCGTTCGGTGATCGCCTCGAGCTGTTCGCCGGGACTCAGCCCGTCCGGCGACCGGGTGCGGAAGCCGGCCGCCACCTGGTCCTCGAGCCCGGCCACCCGGACCTGGAAGAACTCGTCCAGGCCCTCGGTGAAGATGGCGAGGAACTTGACCCTTTCGAGCAGTGGTTGGCGCACGTCCTCGGCCAGGTCGAGGAGCCGGTCGGCGAACTCCAGCCACGACAGCTCCCGGTTGGCGAAGCGCTCGGGTGAACGCGCCAGGTCCCCGGCTGCGGGCCCGTCGGCCGGGTCGCCGGTCAGGGCGGCCACCGAGTCGGGGGGGATCACCGGCAAGGGGCGCCCGATGGCCGGTTCGGGGCGCCTGGAGGCCGGTGCGGGGGGCCTGGAGGCCGGTTCGGGGCGCCTGGAGGCCGGTGCGGACCCGACGGGTGGGCGGAGGTCGGGCGTGACGGCGTCCTCGTGGCGCTCGTCCCGTGCCGCCAGTGGGTCGATCATGTCCGTGCCGCCGTGCCGGGGCTCGGTCGCGCGCGTGGGGGGCTCATCGTCGGGCCATCGTACCCCTGCACGACCCGAGCGGCCCCGGACGGGCCGTGGGCGGCCGGCACCCCTGGGACGGCGGAACGCACTCCCCCGCACCGGCCCCGGCCACCGGTAGGCTCGCCGCAGTGCCGTCGCTCACCCTGCGTTCCCTGACCACCACCCGTGCGCGCCACGGGGTCAAGGCGCGCCGTCGGACCGAGCTCGGCCTGCTCGTGGCGGCCGGGGCGATCGTCGTCGCCACCTACGTGCTGATGATCCTCGGCAACACGTCGAAGGTCCCGGCCAACCTCACGCCCCTGCTGATCTCGATACTGGCGCTCGGCGGGGTCACCCACATCGCCAACCGGATCTTCGCTCCGGACGCCAACGCGGTGGTCATGCCGGTGGTCTTCCTGCTCAACGGGCTGGGGTACGTGATGATCTCGCGGATCGACCTCGGCACGGGCAAGCACTACGCCCCGCTCCAAGCGGCGTGGACGGCCGCCGGGGTGGGTGCCTACGTGATCACCCTCTTCGCCATCCGCCGGTCCCGCGACCTCGACCGCTACCGCTACCTCCTGCTGGCGGGGGGCGCACTCCTGCTCCTCCTGCCGCTGGTGCCCGGCCTCGGGGCCAACATCTACGGCGCCCGCCTGTGGATCCAGGTCGGGTCGTTCGAATTCCAACCGGTGGAACTGGCCAAGATCCTGCTGTGCGTCTTCTTCGCCTCGTACTTCGCCGACAAGCGCGAGCTGCTCACCATCCCGACGGCCCGCTTCGGCAACCGGCTGGTGCTCGACCCCCGGCCCCTGGTGCCGATCGTGCTGGCGTGGGCGTTCGCCATCATGATCATGAGCCTGGAGCACGACATCGGGTTCTCGGCCCTGCTGTTCGCCCTGTTCATCGGCCTGCTGTGGGTGACCACGGGCCGAACCGGCTACCTGGTGCTGGGTCTGGTGCTCTTCGGCATCGGGGCCTACATCACCTCGAAGTACCTGTCCCAGACCCACGTCCGGATCCAGGACTGGCTCAACCCGTGGCCCCTGGCCAACGGCAGCGGCGGCCAACTGGTCCGGTCGTGGTTCGCGATGGGGACCGGGGGCGTCGCCGGTACCGGCCTCGGACTCGGGTTCGGCGCGTATTCGATCGCCAACGCCCGGACCGACTTCATCTTCGCCGTCATCGGCGAGGAGATGGGCCTGCTCGGCTCCACCATGATCGTCGTGGCCTTCCTGCTGCTCGTCGGTGCGGGTCTCCGCATCGCCCAGACGGCCCGCTCCGAATTCGCCAAGCTGGTGGCCACCGGCCTCACCCTCATCATCGGGTTCCAGGCCTTCTTCATCATCGGCGGCATCGTCCGCCTCCTGCCCCTCACCGGCATCACCCTGCCGTTCGTCTCCTACGGGGGGTCGGCGCTCATCGCCAACTACGTACTCGTGGCCCTGCTCATGCGGATCTCCGACGAGGGATCGGCCGGCGTCGACAACGCTGAACAGGCCAAGTACGAAGAGGACATGGAACGTCGACGGCGGCTCCTGACCGGCGGCTGACCGGGACGGGCCGACCTCCCGGGTGCCGTCAGCCCGGACCGGGCCCCGCCGCCCTGGTGCCGGCCTCGGTGAGCAGCAGGCGCAGCTCGCGCCGCACGATCAGATGCGCCTCGTGCAGGAGCGCACGGGCCTCGTCCGTCTCGAACACCGTCCCCGGTCGCACCACGTCGTCCCCGTCCGCCGGGACCCCGACGAGGGACGGGTGCACGGACCGCACGACACCGCCGTCGGACCGCGCCGCATCGGTGACCCGCGTCGTCGGCACGCGACGCTGCAGCTGCCGGTCGAACGCCCGGATCTCGCGGGCGAGCGCATGGACGAACGAGCCGCCGTCGGACAGGAGGACGATCAGCGGGTCGCCGGTCAGGAAATCGACCCGCAGGGCGCCGTCGGGATCGTCCACCAGCGTCGTCATCACCACCTGCTCCAGACCGAACCGGGCGGTCACCCCCGAGCGACACACCCACAGGGCGCCCTCGGTGAGTGCCACGTAGGGCGCCCAGCGTCTCAGGGCACCTGCCACCGGGAACGGGACGTGCATGCCCACCTCGTCGGCCCTGGCCCAGGCCAGGAGCGACTCCTGGCTCGGGATCTGGAGGCGCCGCCTCACCTTGGTCGCACTCCACAGCATGTCCGTCCTCCGGTACCCCGACCGCCACGTCGCCTGTCTTCGACGATTACAACGGGTGACACCCCGTCAGGGTTACAGGCAGGGGTGGCTCAGGCTCCGGGCGGGGCCACGTCGCCCTCGGACTCGAGCAGGCGTGCGTCGATCAGGATCGGCACCTGGACCGGCTGGTGGAGGGCAATGGTGATCGCGTCGCTGGGCCGACATGACAGCACCGACCGCCCGGTGCGACCCCGGAGGTCGAGCTCGGCGAAGTAGACGGACCCGGTGCGACCTACGATCCGGACGGCCACCACGTCGATGTCGAAGGCCTGGAGGGCGTCGCTCATGAGTTCGTGGGTGAGCGGCCGGGGCGTGGCGATCCGCCGGTGGGCATGGGACAGGGCGACGGCATCGGGCATCCCGATGGCGAAGGTCAACTGGCGCCTCGGCGTGTCCGTCTCCCGCAGCACTACCGACGGGTGCTGGCTGGGCAGGTCCAGCGTGACCGAGGACACCAGCGCCATCCGGAAGTCCACGGCGTCGCCCGGCAGCGGCCTGCGGGTCGTCGGGAAGGGAACATCCGGCCCGGTGCGCGCCGTGTCGGTGCCGACCGTGTCGGTGTCTCCCGTGTCGATGCCGACCGTGTCGGTGTCTCCCGTGTCGGTGCCGGTCGTGTCCGTGCCGGCCGGCCGGACGCCAGCGAGGTCGTTGCCGGCCGTCGTGGAACCGTCGGGGGACGGGTCCACCACCGGTTCGGCCACGCCGCCCGGGGCTGCCGCCTGGTCGGGCAGCGTCAACGCACGCTCCGCTGGTGGACGCTGGTGACGATCCCGATGGCGGCCATGAAGCCGATCATGGCCGACCCGCCGTAGGAGAGGAACGGGAGCGGGATGCCGGCCACCGGCATGATCCCCATGTTCATTCCGACGTTCTCGAACACCGAGAACACGAGCAGGGCGAACACGCCGGAGCACAGCAGCCGGCCGAACGCGTCCTTGTCCAGCATCGCCACCCGCATGACCCGCCACGCCAGGATCCCGTAGAGCACGAGCAGCACGCCGGCCCCCACGAAGCCCAGCTGTTCCCCCACCGCCGAGAAGATGAAGTCCGTCTGCTGTTCGGGAACGTAGGCCAGGTTGGTCTGCGCTCCACGGAAGAGTCCCTGACCGAAGATGCCGCCGTGGGCGATCGCCGTCTTGGCCTGGTCCACGTTGTAGGTGACGGCCACGCTGGCGCTGTTCGGGGAGATGAAGCTGGTCAGCCGCTGGATCTGGTAGTGCTTCACCAGACCGAGGTTGAGGGCGACGATCACCACCACGATGGCGCCGACCACCAGCAGGAGCAGGTAGCGCCCGGGCATGCCGGCGACGGCCAGCATGACCAGCAGGATGACCGAGCACACGATGGCCGTGCCCAGGTCGGGCTGCTTGATGATCAGGAGGATCGGGAACCCGGCCATCAGCAGCATGCGGACCAGGTCACGGAACTCGAGGCCCTCGGGCCGGCGGGCGCAGTAGGTGGCGATGGCGATGATCAGGACCAGCGTGGCGAATTCGGATGGCTGCAGCTGCAGCGGGCCCAGGGAGAACCACCGCTGGGACCCGAGGGCGTGGGACCCGATCGGCGACAGCACGGCGAGCAGGGCCAGGACGATCCCGACGTACAGGATGGTGGCCAACTGCTCCCACCGGCGGTAGTCGAACGCGGCGACCACCACCAGCACGATCAGCGAGATCAGGAAGAAGGTGAGCTGGCGCTTCACGTAGTAGTGCGGGTCCAGCCCCGCCAGGGCGAGCTTCCCCCTGGTGGCCGAAAAGATCATGACGATCCCGGTGAGCGCGAGGACCAGGGTGGTCACGAGCAGGATCGGGTCGACCCGGGTGGACACGTGGCGCGAGCGTGTGGCGAGGCTGTCGGTTGCGTAGGTCACAGAGGGTCTCCGGTCAGACAGGCTACCCGCCTCCCACCTGCCGCCACGGGCCGCCCTCCTCCCCCCTCGGTCGGCGGGCGGCCACCAGGACGCCCAGGGGATCGTGACGGGTCTCAGGCGTCCAACCGGGCGGCCACCGCCGTCCACATGGCGTCCACCGGGGCCTCCAGGCCGGTCCAGCGCTCGATCTGGAGCGCCGCCTGGTGCACGAGCATGCCGAGACCGTTCATCGTGAACGCCCCGCGCCCGGCCGCCGCCGCCAGCCAGGGCGTCCGCAGCGGGTGGTAGACCAGGTCGACCACCACCTGCGCCGGGCCGAGCAGGGCAGGGTCCACCGGCCAGCCATCCGGCCCGCCGGTCACGCCACCCATGCCGGCCGGGGTGGCGTTGACCACCAGGTCCATGGCGGGCGCGTCGCCCGCCGACCCGACCCGGCCCACCGGCCCGGCCAGGGTGGCGGCCACCAACGCCCGTTCGGGGGTGCGGTTGACCACCACCACCTCGGCCGCCCCCGCATCGGCCAGCGCGGCGACGACCGCGCGGGCGGCGCCGCCGGCTCCCACCACCAGGCACCGGCGCCCGTCGGGCGCGAACCGACCGCCCCGGGCCAGTGCAGCCACCAGTCCGGCGCCGTCCGTGTTGTCGCCCAGCCATCCGTCGTGCTCGGCGGCCACGCAGTTCACCGCGCCGAGCCGTTCGGCCGCAGCCGTCAGGCGGGCCACCGCTCCGGCCACATCCTCCTTGAGGGGCATGGTGACCGAGAGTCCGCGGATCCCCAGTGCCCGGGCATCGTTCAGGGCGGAGACCGCGTCTCCCGGTCGCACCGGGAACGCGAACGACGCCCAGTCGATGCCGAGTTGGCCGAAGGCGGTGTTGTGGAGCAGCGGCGACAGCGAGTGCGCCACGGGGAATCCGATGACCCCGACGACCACCGTGGAGGGTGCCACGCCCTCGGGAGGGCGGAGCACGCCGCCGTCGGTGCCGTCCGGTCCCATACCCCAGTCTCCCGCGCTCAGCCCAGGCCGTGCTGTGCCGCGATGGCCTCGTTGGCCTGCTGGCCGGCGTAGGTGTCGGCGAACGCCTCGGTGCCGTCCTGTGCGACCACCACGAAGTACAGCCAGGAGCCCGGCGGCGGGTGCAGCGCGGCCACCAGCGCCGCCCGGGAGGGGAAGCACGTGGGCGTCGGCGGAAGGCCCTTGTTGAGGTAGGTGTTGTAGGGGCTGACGGTGCGCAGGTCGGCCGACGTCACCGTGCCCCCGTCACGGCCCAGGGCGTAGAGCACCGTCGAGTCCATCTGCAGGGGCATGTCCCGGGCCAGCCGGTTGACGATCACCCGGGACACCGGTCCCAGGTTCTTCGCGATGACGCCCTCCTTCTCCACGATGGAGGCGATGATGACCACCTGGTACGGCGTGCGCCCGAGTGTCCCGGCACCCGAGGCCAGTCCGATCTGGGCGGCCTGGGCGTCGAACCGGTCCACCATGCGCTGCAGTAGGTGCCGGTCGGTCTCCCCGGGCGGGACGATATAGGTGCCGGGGGCCAGCAGTCCCTCGAGGCTCGTGACACCGGTCGGCTGCCAGGGCGACCGCACCGACCCGTCGGTGGCGGCCCGGTCGAAGGCTGACGCGTCGTGGCCGGGGAGCTGTCCGACCCGGGTCGCCAGCTCCGACACGGTGAACCCGGGGGGAACCTCCAGTGGGAACACGTTGGGCCCGCCGGCCAGGACCGCCTGGGCCTGGGCGAACGACGAATTGGCCCGGAAGGCGTACGGGCCCGGTCGGATGCCCGGCAGGCTGTTGAACTGGGACCAGATCCGGTAGGCGAGACTGCTGGTGATCACTCCCCGTTCCGCCAGCAGCGAGGCGGTGGCGTTCTCGCCGTAGCCGACCGGAACGGTCACTACGACCTGCGCGCCCTGTGGTCCGGACGGGTTCGCCTCGTGCTGGACCCACAGATAGCCGCCCACCAGGACCAGCAGTCCGATCACGATCAGCGCCAGGGCGGCCAGCCGCCAGGGGTGGCGGGCCCGCCCGTGCGGGGTCCGACCGTGACCGGCGGGCGGCGTGCGGGGATCGATCGTCCGGGGGGCGGCGTCCTGTTCGTAGGGGACGGCGCCATCGGGCAGGTCGGCGGACGGGAACGCCGATCCGAGGGGTCCGTCGGCGTCGGCCGGAACGCCGGGGTCCACCGGGCCCGTCATCGGGCCGCCCGACGTCCGTCGAGCCATGCCATCAACATGACCGCGGCCGCCGTCTGGTCGACCACGGCCCGTTGGTTGCGCCCCCGCGTCCCTCCGGCGGTCAACGCCTGGTGGGCCGAGACGGTGGTGAGCCGCTCGTCGAACAGTTCGACCCGCACGCCGTGCGGCTCGAGCAGCCCCGCAAGGGCGGCGGCCTCGGCTTCGGCCTCCAGGGCGGCAGGGCCCCGCGTCCCGTCGAGGGACAGGGGGTGCCCGACGACCACCACCACCGCCTCCTCCTCGCGGGCCAGCGCCACCAGCTCCCGCCGGTCCCGCTCCACGTCGCCCGACCGGACGATGGTCCCGCGCCCGGTGGCCAGGGTGCCGGCCGAGTCGCTGACGGCGATGCCGATGCGCCGCGCACCCAGGTCCACACCGACCGCCCGCCCGGGGCGATCGACGGTGGGCTCAGGCACCCGAGGTCAGCCGACGGGCCTCGTCCAGGGCGCCGTCGATGCCGGACGGGTCCTTGCCGCCGGCCACAGCCACCTCCGGGGATCCCCCACCGCCGCCGCCCAGCAGCGGTGCGATCTGCTTGACCAGGTCACCGGCGTGGAGCTGGCCGCCCTCGGCCTCGTGTCCGGCGGTCCGGTCGGCGGCGACGGCCACCGACGCCTTCACCCCGTCGGGACTACCGCCGATGACGACGACCCGCAGTCCGCCCTGGGACCGGACCGCCTGGGCCAGGTCCCGGAGCTGGTCCGGGGTCAGCCCGTCCCGACGGGCCACGACGGCACCACCCACGGCGTCCCCGGCCAGTGAGCCGGCCTCGGCCCGTAGCTCACGGGTCTGCGCCTGCTCGAGCGACTTCTCGACCGCCTTCTGGCGCTCCTGGAGCCGTTCGATCGCCTCGTGCACATGCTCGGGATCGGTGCGCAGGAGTGCGGCGGCCTCGGCCAGCAGCAGCTCGCGCGACGCCATTCGGTCCAGGGCGCCGGTCCCGGTGACGGCCTCGATCCGCCTGGTGTTCGACCCGATGGACGCCTCCGAGACGATGGTGATCGGGCCGATCATGCCCAGGGCGCCGACATGGGTGCCGCCGCAGAGCTCCACCGAATGCGGACCGGCCCGGACCACCCGGACCCGCTCGCCGTACTTGTCGCCGAAGAAGGCCAGTGCGCCCATCGCCTCGGCCTCGGCCTTCGAGGTCTCCTCCACGGTGACGGCGGCGTCGGTCAGCACGTCGGCGTTGGCGAGGGACGTCACGGCGGCCAGCTCCTCGGGCGCCACGCCGCCATGGTGGCTGAAGTCGAAGCGCAGGCGGTCGGGCGCCACCAGCGACCCCTGCTGACGGACCTGGTCCCCGAGCACGGAGCGCAGGGCGGCGTGCAGCAGGTGGGTACCGGTGTGGTTCCGGCGCAGGGCGTCGCGCCGGGGTCCGTCGATGGACGCGAGGGCGTCCTGACCGGCGAACAGCTCGCCGGTGACCGTGGCCCGGTGCGAGGTCAGCCCGGGGAGGGCGGACACCGTGTCGAAGACGAGGGCGGTGCCGGTCTCGGTGACGATGGTACCGATGTCGCCCATCTGACCACCGGACTCGGCGTAGAACGGCGTCCGGTCCAGGAACACCTCGACCTGGCCCGTCCGTTCGGGGTCGTTGTCGACCAGCACGGCCACGATCCGGGCCGGGGCCGCATAGGCGTCGGGGGACCGGCCGACGAACGTGGTGGTGCCCTCGGTGTCGAGCACCGAGCGGTAGGCCTCGTCGCCCGCCGTGGCCCGTCCGGACCGGGCCGCCGCCCGTGCCTGCGTGCGCTGTCGGTCCATGGCCGCCTCGAAGCCCTCCAGATCTACCTTGGAGCCGACCTCCTCGGCGATCTCCACCGTCAGCTCCACCGGGAAGCCGTAGGTGTCGTGGAGCCGGAACGCAACCTCACCAGGCACGGTCGGCGCACCTGATGCCAGGACCTCCTCGAGGATGGCCGAGCCGGTGGCCAGCGTGCGGAGGAAGCCCTCCTCCTCGCGGGCGACCACGTCGACCACCAGCCGGTGCTGCTCGGCCAGGCCGGAGTGGGCGGCGCCGAGCACGCCCACGGCCGCGTCGACCAGGCGCTCGGTGCAGGGCTCGGTCACGCCCAGCTGACGGGCCCGCCGCACGGCGCGGCGGATGATGCGGCGCAGCACGTAGCCCCGGCCCTCATTGGAGGGCAGGACGCCGTCGGCCACCAGCATGGCCATGGCGCGGCCGTGGTCGGCCATGATACGGAGGCCGACATCGGTGCGCTCGTCGCCGCCGTACGTGCGGCCGGTGATCGACTGGGCCACGTCCAGCATGGGGACGTACAGGTCCGTGTCGTACAGCGAGTCGACGCCCTGGATCACCGGCAGGATCCGCTCGAGGCCGGCGCCGGTGTCGATGCTGGGCCGGGGCAGCGGCTCCTGGGAGCCGTCCGCACTCCGGTTGTACTGCATGAAGACGAGGTTCCAGATCTCGACGAACCGCTCCGACCCGCCGAAGGCCGGGCCCCCGTCGGCCCCGTAGGCCGCACCCTTGTCGATGAAGATCTCGGAGCTCGGACCGCACGGACCGGTGTCGCCCATCTTCCAGAAGTTGTCGTCCCCCAGCCGCTGGATGCGCTCGGGACGCACCCCGACCTCGTCACGCCAGATGGCCTCGGCCTCGTCGTCGGTCTCGTAGACCGTCACCCACAGACGGTCGCCGTCGATGCCGAGCACCTCGGTGACCAGCTCCCATGCGAACGGGATGGCCTCGGACTTGAAGTAGTCGCCGAAGCTGAAGTTCCCGAGCATCTCGAAGAACGTGCAGTGGCGCAGCGTGGTGCCGACGATGTCGATGTCCACGGTTCGGAAGCACTTCTGCACCGACGTCGCACGCGTCCAGGGCGGGACCTCATCACCCAGGAAGAACGGCTTGAACGGGACCATGCCGGCGATGGTGAACAGGACCGAGGGGTCGTGCGGGATGAGGCTCGCCGAGGGAACGGCGGTGTGCCCACGCGCCACGAAGAAGCGGGTGAACGCGGAACGCAGGTGATCGGCGTCGTGCGCCGTGGCGGAGGTCACGACCGCAAATCCTACTTGCCCAGGTGGGAGGGGGATCTGCGGGTCCGGCGTCGGCCCCGGCCCCGGCCGGCGTGCCCGTCGGCGCCGCCACGCGTGTCGGGCGCGCCGTCTGCTCGCGCCGGGGTGCCCGACGTGCCCGGGGCGACGTCCACCGCGGCGCGGTCCCCGTTGCGTGCACCGCTGGCCGCGGCACCGGTGGCTTCCGCCACCTCCACCGCGCCCGACGCCACCAGGTCGGCCCAGAGCTCGTCCTCACGTCGGTGCATCTCGTTGCGTCCGGTGTCCACTGCGGCCCGCACCCGTCCGCCGGTGCTGCGTGCCGCCTGCCGGGCGGTGCGGCCCACCCCGGACACCAGGGACTCCGGGGCGAGCCGGGCCGAGGCCGCCTCCAGGGTCGCCTTGAGCTTGCGTTCGGCGTAGAGCGAGGAGGCAGCGCCGGCGACGGCGCCGGTGACCAGCCAGACGGTGCGACGGGCCATCCCTACCGGCTCCGGTCCCGCGGGGCGGGGGTCGCCGGCACGGCGGGGGCGCTGCCGGCCAGTCGTCGCATGCCGCTGGCGGCGCCGGCCCGCACGGCCAGCACCTTCAC
>Ga0209698_10001857_pt1 | contig 24264 bp, 19 predicted proteins | sample LitLauG_LLR_2012_FD_187203 | JGI IMG/M metagenome (GOLD analysis project Ga0209698, IMG submission 187203) | Freshwater sediment microbial communities from Pennsylvania, USA - Little Laurel Run_MetaG_LLR_2012 (SPAdes) (version 2) | ecosystem: Environmental > Aquatic > Freshwater > Creek >... | reverse complement strand
ACGCCGATCTCGGCGCCCAGAGACAGCGCGAAAGCATGCGGCAGCTTGATGCTGGCGCCGGGATAGGCGTGCGTGCGCAGCGCCGCCACCCGATGCGTGGTCGCCTCGGGCGGCCCCAGCGCGGCGCCCTCCAGGTAGCCGACGTAGCCGTCGCGTTGGAGTTGCACCCACGCCCAGCCGTCGCGTCCCTCATAGACGGCGACGGCCTCGCCGAACAAAGCCTGCGTCTCCCATGACCCCGCCGCCTCCGGCCGCCGTCGCAGGGCGACGGAGGGCTGGATGACGCAAGCGGCTGACGGCTCGATGAAGTGCGCCGCCTCGACCTGTCCGCGCAGATGTTCGGCGGCGAGGTCCGCGCGGGCGGGGGTGAGGCGGGAATCGAAGCTCATCGACGCAGCTTCGCCCCGCCGTTCGGCCTGTCAAGCCAGCGTCCGGCGCAGGAAGTCCGCCAGCGCGGCCAGCGTCTCGCCCGGCCGCTCGAATTGCGGCGCGTGCCCGCAGCCCGGCAGCATCAGCGTCTCGACCGGCGCCCGCGCCGCGATGGCCTCGACCTGCGCCTTCGTGCCGTAAGCGTCGGCCTCGCCCTGAATCACCAGCGCCGGAACGCGCCAGCGATCGACGAACCCGGTCAGGTCGAAGGCGGCGAAGCCGGGGTCGGTCCAGGCGCGGCTCCAGCCGAAGAAGGCGCCGTCGACGTCGTCGTGATGCCGCGACAGCCGCGCCCGCAGATCGCCCGCATAGGCGCGCTCGGCGGCCTGAATGGCGGCCAGACTCTCGGGCTCGCGCAACACATGCGGCGCGATCAGCGCCAGGCCCTTGAGCCGGGGATCGTCAAACGCCCCCGCATAGACCGCCGCAATCGAGGCCCCGTCGCTGTGTCCCACCAGCCCGAAGCGCTCCGCCCCCAGCGCGTCGAGAACGCGCGGCAAGGTCTCGACGGCCTCGCGGGTCATATAATCGAGCGGCCGGGGCAGGGCGGCCGGCGAGGAGCGCCCATAGCCTTGCCGGGAATAGGCGAACACGCCGAATCCGGTCGCTGAGCTCAGCTTCTTGGGAAAATCCCGCCACAGCCCGACGCTGCCGAGGCCCTCATGCAGCAGCACAAGCGCCGGCGCCCCTGGGGGCGGCGGCCTCCAGGCCGCCGTTTCCAGCCGCACGCCGTCGATGTCGAGCGGTTTCGCGTCGTTCCAGTCGAACCGGGTCATGCCGCTTTCTACCCGCTCGCGCCGCCGCGTCGCAAAGGGGATTGACGTATGCAGATAACTCTGTATAACAGAGTTATCTGCAATGGGGCAAACATGGTCACGTCACTCGTTCTCAAGGCGCCGCTTTACCTGCTGGCCCTCGCGGGCCTCGCCGCTCTGATCTTCGCTGTCCTCCTCGCCTTTCCCCTCAAGCGCCCGCCGACGCTGACCTCGCTGCACGCGGGCGCATTGAAACTAGACCACACGGACATGCCGGAATTGACCCGCTTTCAGGCCCGCGACGGCTCCTGGCTCGCCTACCGGCTCTATCCCGCAACGGGCGCCGACACCGGCCAAAAGCCCGCCAGAGTGGTCATCCTCGCCCACGGCTCCTCCGGCTCTTCCTCGCAGATGAACGGCATGGCCAAGGCCTTCGGCGCCGCAGGCGTGACGGCGGTTTCGCCCGACATTCGCGGCCACGGCGCCTCCGGCACGCGCGGCGACACCGCCTATCTCGGACAGATCGAGGACGATCTCGCCGATCTCGTCGCGCAAATCCGCCTCTCGCGCCCGCAAGCGCGCTTCGCTCTGGTTGGCCATTCGCTGGGCGGCGGCTTCGTCGCCCGCATCGCCGGCCGCCCCGTCGGCGGCGAATTCGACCGTCTCGTGATGGACGCGCCGTTCCTCGGCCACGACGCGCCAACCAACGGGGAGGGCAATTCGCGCTGGGCCGTCGCCGACGTTCCGCGCACCATCGGTCTGGTCATTCTGCACGGCTTGGGGATCACCATCGGCGAATCGCTGCCCGTCATCGCCTACGCAACCGATCCCGCCGCCAAGTCGACGACGTCGAGTTACAGCTTCCGCCTGCTCGCCGATTACGGCCCCGGCTTTCGCTGGGCGGAGACCAAGGCGACGCTGCGGGCCAACGCCGCCAGGTTGCGGCTCGTCGCCGGCGCTGACGACGACCTGATGAACGCGCCCGCCTTTGAGACCGAAATCAAGCCGCTCGGCGTCCCGGTGACGCTGGTGCCCGGCGTCGATCACATGGGCGCCTGCTACGATCCCGCTGCGCTCGCCGCCGTCGTCGCCGCCGTCAAGGACAATTGAGCCATGGGCCTCATCCGCTACGTCGCCGCCGAGTTCGGCCCGCTCATCGTATTTCTCGCGCTCTCGGCCGCCTTCGACATCAAGATCGCCATCGCCGGAACGGTCGCTGCGACCTTGATTGATGCGGGCTGGCGTTGGTTCGCCAGACGCCCCTTCACCCGGCTCTATCTGATCGTCACCGCGTTGACGCTGGGCTTCGGCGCCGTCGATCTTCTCGCCCCCACACCATTTCTCATCGTCTACGAGGCCCCGATCACCAACCTGCTGACCGGCGCCGCCTTCCTCGCCGGGGCCTTTGGCGAAGAGCCGCTGGTGATGGAGATCGCGCAGAGCCGCGCGCCCGAGCGCATCCCGCAGACGCCGCAGACCCGCCGCTTCTTCCGTCTGTTCACGCTTGTCTGGGTCGCCTATTTCGTCCTCAAGGCCATCGCCTACGTCTGGATCGCCGCGACCCTGCCGATGGCTCAAGCCATCGCCTTGCGCTCTGCGCTCGGCGGGATAAGCCTCGCCGTAATGATCGCGATCAGTTCGACTCAAGGCCGCCGGTTGTTCAACCTGTGCCGCCGCCGGGGATGGTTGGGCGCGTCGCAAACGGAGACGATATGAGCGTGAGCAGGGCGCAGGCGGGGGCCGAACTCGCCGCCATCGACGACGTCGTCAAGCGCGTCAAGCAATCGCGGATGTACCGGCTCACCGGGCAGATCACGATTCTCTGGGGCGTGCTTCAAATTGTCGAATACGCATTGGTGAGCGCAGCGCCGGGAACGGGCCAGGCGGGAAGCTGGGCGATCATCGATGCGCTGGGCGTCGCATTGACGGTCTGGATGATCAGCCGCCTGCGCGGCAAGCCCTCCGCCAACGTGATGCGCGTCGTAGGCGCCTTTGCGCTGTTTTATGGCTTTGGCTTCCTGTGGGCGCTGGGTCTGGGACACCTGGGCGGTCGCGAACAGGAGGTCTTTTGGCGCTCGCTGTTCCTGTTCGGTTATTGTCTAGCCGGGCTCTGGTTCGGCTATGGCTTTCTCGTGCTGGGCCTATCCCTCACAGCGGCTATCTTCGTCGTCTATTTGTTCGCCGGCGTCTGGTTTCCGTTCGCCGTCGCCGCCGTCTCCGGCCTTGGCTACATCCTGTGCGGCCTTTGGATGCTGCGCGCATGACCGCCGCGCTCGACGAGGTCATCCACCAGCCGGTGCGCCTGCGCATCATGGCCGCGCTGTGCGCCTCGGAGGGCGAGGGCCTCGATTTCACGCATCTGAAGAAACTGACCGGCGCGACCGACGGCAATCTGGGCGCGCATATCGATCACTTGACCAAGGCGGGGTATGTCGAGGCGACCAAGGCTTTCGTCGGTCGAAGACCGCGCACGACGGTGACGGCGACGGCGGCGGGGCGGGCGGCGTTTGCGCGCCACGTCGCGTTCCTGAAGGAGATCATCGCCGGCTAGCGGGCGACGTTGGGCGTGCAGAGCCCGCCTTGCGGCGGCCCCGATCTGTAGCTCGGGGCTACAGGGGGGCGGCGCTTAGTGGCGATATTGCTGGATGCGCGTGGTGCGCAGGCCGGCGAGTCCGTGCTGGTCGATGGAGACCTGCCAGCTGAGGAATTCGTCGACCGTCAGCGTGTAGCGGGCGCAGGCTTCTTCGAGCGACAACAACCCGCCCCGAACGGCCGCGACGACTTCCGCCTTGCGGCGGATTACCCAACGTTTGGTGGAAGGCGGAGGGAGATCCGCGATCGTCAACGGGCTTCCGTCGGGACCGATCACGTATTTTACTCTCGGCCGAAGCGCGTCACTCATTTGGCTCTCACACGCGAACGCAACTCTAACACTTCCCCACCTTACGAGCGTCGGCTTAAAATTTGGCTAAGCGAATTTGGCCTTTTTTTTCAGTGTCCCCGGCGCCACACTTGGCTCTCGCGCCCCTTTGGCGCGTTCGGGCGAATTTCGATATTCACTCTTGCGCGCAGGTTCGGGGTTCCCCAGATCGGCGTGGAAGTGTTACGGGTTCCTCCATGTCCCTTGTCGCCACGCGCGAAGCTCCGCTCAATTCCCTCGGCCTGCGCAAGCCGGCGTCGGAGACGCGCGTCGTCGTCGCCATGTCGGGGGGCGTCGATTCCTCCGTCGTCGCTGCGCTGTTGGCGCGCGAGGGCTACGACGTCGTCGGCCTCACCATGCAGCTCTACGATCACGGCGCCGCCGCGCATCGCAAGGGCGCCTGTTGCGCTGGCCAGGACATCCACGATGCGCGCGACGTCGCCGCGCGCATCGGCGTGCCGCATTACGTGCTCGATTACGAGGCTCGCTTCCGCGAAAAGGTGATCGAGCCGTTCGCGCGCGCCTATATTGCGGGCGAGACGCCGATCCCCTGCGTCGCCTGCAACCAGCATCTCAAGTTTGTCGACCTTTTCGAGGCGGCCGAAGATCTGGGCGCGGACGTGCTGGCGACCGGCCATTACGTCGTCAGCCGCGACGACGGGCAGGGCGCGCGCTCGCTCCACCGGGCGGCGGACGCAGAGAGAGACCAGAGCTATTTCCTGTTCGCCACGACGCCGGCGCAGTTGCAGCGCCTGCGCTTTCCGCTGGGCGATCTGCCGAAGTCGGAGGTGCGCGCGCTCGCCCGTGAGTTCGGCCTCGTCGTCGCCGACAAGGCCGACAGCCAGGACATTTGCTTTGTGCCGACCGGCCACTACAGCGCTGTCATCGAGCGGCTGATGCCGGGCTCGGCGACGGCGGGCGACATCGTTCATATCGACGGTCGCGTTTTGGGTCGCCACACCGGCATCCTGCACTACACCATCGGCCAGCGGCGCGGCATCGGCGTCGCGGCGGGTGAACCGCTCTATGTCGTGACTTTGGACGCCGCGAGGGCGCGCGTCGTGGTCGGGCCGCGCGAGGCTTTGTCAACGCCGCTCGTGCGCCTGCGCGATTTCAACTGGATCGGGCCGGGGCGGCTCGCCGACATTCCCCTCGAAGGGATGAAGGTCGCCGCGCGGGTGCGCTCGACCCGCCCGCCCGCGCCCGCGCATCTCTACCCCGATGGCCATGTCGCGTTCGCCGAGCCGGAATCGGGCGTCTCGCCGGGGCAGGCGTGCGTGCTCTATGACTCGATCGATCCGCACGCGCGGGTGCTGGGCGGCGGCTTCATCGCGGCCAAGGCGCCCTGACGCATGGCTGGGTTTGATGAGGAGAGCGTTTTCGGCGCCCGCCCCGTGAAACCGGCGGCGCATGTGGTGGGCGAGAACGTCGATGCGCTGTCGGTGCACGAACTCGACGCGCGCATCGCGCTGCTCGGCGCCGAAATCGAGCGGCTGCAAAAGGCGAGGCGCGAGCGCGAGGCCACCCGTCTCGCTGCGGAACAGGCGTTCCGGCGCTGAATGTCCCGTTTCGGGACGAAGAGGCGCCGCATTAACCTCTTGTTAAACTTTTCAGGTTAATGTTTTCTTGCAATCGGATCGTGCTCTGGCCCGTTTCCGGTTTCTCCTCCCAAACCAACCTTGGCCGCCGCTCCGGCGGCCTTTTTTTCGCTCCTATCGCGCCGTGCTCTTCTGGATTAACCTTAACTAAAAGCAAACGCGGCGGATCGCGCCCGACGGCGCTATGTTTGCGCTGTACCGGGCGGAGCACGGGACCTGTCCCGCTGGGGAACAGGGTTCGTGTCTCGAGGCGGCTCGAGGAGTGAAGCGTATGAGTGCTCAAGGTCAGGCGTTCGGGGGCCAAGCGGACGCAGTGTCGTTCGTCCAGCGCCATGCGAATTCGGAAGCGTTCAAGTCGTTGTTTCGTGAGGGCATGACGCTTGTCGAAGAGGCGGCGGGCTATCTCGACGGCCCCGGCCGCAGCGCCTCCAAGACATTGCGCCGGCCCGCCGCGCTCGCCTACGCGACCGAAAGCATGCGCATGACCACGCGCCTGATGCAGATCGCCTCTTGGCTGCTGCTGCGCCGCGCGGTGAACGAGGGCGAACTGACGCCCCAGCAGGCTCAGAGCGAGCGCCACCGCGTCCGCCTGACCCGTCAGGACCTTTCCTGCGATCCGGCCTTGCTGGACGAGCTTCCCGCGCCCTTCGTCGAACTCGCCGAGCGTTCGCTGCGCCTTCAAGCGCGCGTCATCCACCTCGACCGTTCGCTGAGCGAGCGTCCGGCGACCCCAGCGGCGCCGTCGGGCAATCCGCTGGCGGCGCAACTGGCGCGCGTCGAGGCGGCCTTCGGCGGCGGGTGAACCGCCCCGAATTGGCCGCAAGCGGGCGCTAGGGGGCGCTTCGATGCCTCATACGCGCCTTTATCTCCTCACCCCCGCGCTCGCCGACGCGAGCGCCTTTTTGCCCCGCTTCGAGGCGGCGCTCGCCGCTGGCGACGTCGCCAGCGTGCTTGTGCGGCTGGCCCCGGGGGCCGACGCCAAGCGTGTCGTCGCGCCGTTGCTGGAGATAGCGACGGGCCGAGACGTCGCCCTGCTGATCGAGGACGACCCGCGCCTAGCCGCCCGCCTCGGCGTCGACGGGGTTCATGTCACGAGCGATCAGGTCGGTGAGGCCGTCGCCAGCTTCAAGGGCCAGCGCATTGTCGGGGCCGGCGGCATTGGCCTGCGCGACGACGCGATGGCGTCGGGCGAAGCGGGCGCCGATTACGTGATGTTCGGCGAAGGGGAGGGCGCGACGGCTGCGGCGACCCTGGAGCGCGTCGACTGGTGGGCGCCGATTTTCCAGACCCCCTGCGTCGCTTATGCCGGCAGCCTTGAGGACGTCGCCGCGCTGGTCGCGGCGGGCGCCGATTTCGTCGCGCTCGGCGCGGCGGTGTGGGACGCGCCCGATCCGGCGGCGGCGGTCACGGCCGCGATGAAGGCGCTGTCGTGAGGGCGCTCGCCTTCTGGCTCGCCATGGCCGGGACGGCTTTGGCGTTCGACCCCAAATCGCCGATGTTCGAAACGCCGTTCACCAGGCCCGTCGGTCCCGACGCGCCGCTAAAACCCAAGCCCGGCGATCCCCCCGGCGATCTCGCCTATGGCGCCTATCAGCGCGGCTATTACCTCACCGCACTGCGCGAGGCCGAAAAGCGCCTCGCCGCTAATTCCAAAGACGGCGCGGCGATGACGCTGATCGGCGAGATCTATCACGACGGTCTTGCCGTGAAGCGCGACGACGAGGAGGCCGCGCGCTGGTGGCGGCTCGCCTCGTCGTTCGGCGACGCGCAGGGGGCTTACGAATACGGCGTGGCGCTGCTTTCGGGCGCCGGCGTCGCATCCGACAAGGCGCGCGCCCGCGAGGAGTTCATCAAGGCGGCGGAGAAAGGCATTTCGGGCGCGCTCTACAATCTGGGCGTGCTGGCGTTGCAGGAGGGCGGCGGCGACAAACCCGACTATGCCGCGGCGGCGACGTTCTTTCGCCGCGCTGCGGATGCGGGCGACGGCGAGGCGGCCTATTCGTACGGCGTGCTCGTGCGCGAGGGCAAGGGCGTCGCGCTCGACACGGATGAGGCCGCCAAATGGCTTAAAGCGGCGGCGGACGAAAATGTGATCGCGGGCCAGGTCGAATACGGCATCATGCTTTTCAACGGGGTCGGCGTCGCTAGGGACGAGAGCGGCGCCGCGCGGCTGTTTCAGCTCGCGGCCTCAAGGCGCAACCCTATCGCGCAGAACCGGCTCGCTCATCTCTACATGACCGGGCGCGGCGTGCCCAAGGACGTCGTACGCGCGGCTTTGTGGAACGGACTGGCCAAGGCGGCGGGCCTGACCGACGACAAGCTCGACGCGGCGATTGGCATTCTGAGCGCAGAGCAACTCGACAAGGTGAAGGAGCTGGCGCGGCGCGAAGGCGAGTTTTAACCCGCCGAAAGGAAGCATCCCGCGAATATACAAAACGCCCGCGACGCAGGCGCAAAACGCTGGCGGAGCAGGGCGAATGAAGCAGATTATTTGGAGCGGGCGAAGGGATTCGAACCCTCGACCCCAACCTTGGCAAGGTTGTGCTCTACCACTGAGCTACACCCGCATCCATGCCGGCAGCGCCGACGAGGGGCGGCATAGCGCCTGGGGAAACAAAATGCAACTACCCCCCGCGCCGCCTATGGCGTAAATCGCGCTAGGCGTTACGTGAGGGGGGACGCGCCGAAGTGGCATTTCAGGGATCGGGCGAGGCGTAGCGATGAACGAGACCGTCGACCCCGCCACGACGCGTGTGGTCGAGCCGACCCGAGCGCCCGTACAGCCGCTCGCCCCGCCGCCGCGCCCGCACCGCCGCTGGCGCCGGTGGGTCGCCGCGCTGGTGCTGGCCGTGATCGCCTTCGTCGCCTTCGAACGCTGGGAGAAGCTCGCGCCGGGCACGGTCGACGCCACCAAGCCCGCCGACAAACCCGCCGTCCCGCCCCAGACGATCCGCGCGGCGAACGCCGAGCGCGGCGACATGCCCATCACCATCGACGCGCTGGGAACCGTCACGCCGCTCGCCACCATCACCATCAAGACCCAGGTGTCGGGCAAGTTGATGAGCGTCGGCTATCAGGAGGGTCAGCTCGTCAAGACCGGCGACGTGATCGCCCAGATCGATTCGCGCCCCTACGAGGCTGCGGTCGCTCAGGCGCAGGCGCAACTCGCCAAGGACACCGCCACCTACCAGCAGGCGCAGGCCGACCTCGCGCGTTATCAGACGCTCAGCAAACAGGATTCCATCTCCCGCCAGCAAGTCGACGATCAGGTGTTCCTCGTCGCGCAGACCAAGGCGGCCATTGGCGTCGATCAGGCGCAGATCGACACGGCCAAGCTCAACCTGGGCTACACACGCATTCTGTCGCCAATCAGCGGGCGCGTCGGGCTTCGGCTGGTGGACGCGGGAAACTACGTGCAGCCCAGCGATGCGTCGGGCCTCGTCGTCATCACGCAGCTCGACCCGATCACAATCGTGTTCAACACGCCCGAGGACAATCTGCCCAGGATTGCGCCGCGCGTAGCGTCGGGCGCGAAATTGCCGGTGACCGCGTTTGACCGCTCCAACGTCAAGACGCTTGGCGTCGGCGAACTTACCACCTACGACAACCAGATCGACACCACGACCGGCACCGTCAAACTGCGCGCGACCTTCGCCAACCCGGAGGGCGCGCTGTTTCCCAGCCAATTCGTCAACGTGCGGCTTCTGGTCGACACGCAGAAGAACGTCGTCCTCGCGCCCAACGCCGCCGTGCAGCTCGGCCAGTCCGGCCCCTTCGTTTATGTGGTGAGGGATGGCAAGACGGTCGAGGTGCGCAAGGTCAAAACCGGCGCCGCCGACGCGCAGCGCACCGTGATCGAGACGGGTCTGGAGGCGGGTGAGAGCGTCGTCATCGACGGCGTCGACCGGTTGCGCGACGGCGCGGCCATCCGGCTCGTGGGGGCCAAGCCCGACGCCGCCGGGGCCGGGGCCGAGGCGCCGCGCAAGCACAAGCGCGATCAGGCGGCCCCGTGAACCCGTCGCGCCTATTCATCGAGCGGCCGGTCGCCACCTCGCTGTTGATGTTCGCGATTTTGTTGACGGGCTGGATCGCCTACAAATTCCTACCGCTGTCGGCGCTGCCGGACGTGGATTATCCCACCATTCAAGTGCAGACTTTCTATCCCGGCGCTTCGCCCGAAGTGATGGCCTCCTCGGTCACGGCGCCGCTGGAGCGCCAGTTCGGCCAGATGGCGAACCTGTCGCAGATGATGTCGGCCAGTTCCGGCGGCGCTTCGCTCATCACCTTGCGCTTCGGGCTCGACCTCAACATCGACGTCGCCGAGCAGGAGGTGCAAGCGGCGATCAACGGCGCGCAGAGCCTGCTGCCCGCCGACCTTCCGGCGCCGCCGATCTACGCCAAGGTGAACCCCGCCGACGCGCCGATCCTGACGCTGGGCGTCACCTCCAAGACGATGAAGCTGACCGAAATGGAGGACATTCTGGAGAACCGGCTGGTTCCCAAATTGTCGCAGCTTCCCGGCGTCGGGCTGGTGACGATCTCGGGAGGCCAGCGCCCGGCCGTGCGCATCCACGCCAATCCGCTGGCGCTGGCGGCCTATTCCATCAACCTCGACGATCTGCGCACGACGATCTCCAACCTCAATGTCAACACGCCCAAGGGCAGTTTCGACGGGCCGTCGCAGAGCTTCGCCGTCAACGCGAACGACCAGATACGCGATCCCAACGATTATCTGGAATCGGTCGTCGCCTATCGCAACAACGCGCCGGTGCGGCTGAAGGATGTCGCCAGCGTCGAGATCGCGGCGGAGAACAATCGGCTCTCGGCATGGAGCAACAAGGCGGCGGGGCTGGTCGTCAACATCCAGCGCCAGCCCGGCGCCAATGTCATTCAGGTCGTCGACTCCATCAAGAAACTGCTGCCGCAGATCACTGCGACGCTGCCCGCCGCGCTCGACATCGCGCAATTGACGGACCGCACGGTGACGATCCGCGCCTCGGTGGCGGACGTGGAGTTCGAGCTGGCGCTGGCGGTGGCGCTGGTCGTTTTGGTGATCTTCCTGTTCCTGCGCAACATCGCGGCGACGATCATTCCGAGCCTCAGCGTGCCTTTGTCGCTCGTCGGCGCGCTGGCGATCATGTACGAGTTCGGCTTCAGCCTCGACAATCTGTCGCTGATGGCGCTCACCATCGCCACCGGCTTCGTGGTCGACGACGCCATCGTGGTGATCGAGAACATCGCGCGCTATCTGGAAGAGGGCCTCTCGCCGCGCGAGGCGGCGCTAAAGGGTTCCGAGCAGATTGGCTTCACCATCATCTCGCTGACGGTGTCGCTGCTGGCGGTGCTGATCCCGCTGTTGTTCATGGGCGACGTTGTCGGGCGGTTGTTCCACGAATTTGCGATCACGCTGGCCGCGACCATCCTCATCTCCGCCTTCGTCTCGCTGACGCTGGTGCCGATGCTGTGCGCATTGCTGCTGAAACCCTCGCGACAGCGTGGCGGCCACGCGACCGGCGGCGCGATCTTCCGCGCCGTGCAGCACTTCTATGCGGCGACGCTGCGCGTGGCGCTCGACTTCAGCCCCGTCACGCTGTTAGTCGCGCTCGGCGCCATTGCGCTGACGGGCTACATGTATGTCGAAATCCCCAAGGGTTTCTTCCCCGTTCAGGACACCGGCGTCGTTCAGGGCGTGACGCAGGCCAATCAGGCGATCTCGTTCGACAAGATGGCGCGGCTGCAGCAACAGGTCGCCGATGCGATCCTCGCCGATGCGGACGTGGTGAGCCTCTCCTCATTCATCGGCGTGGACGGGTCCAACGTGACGCTGAATTCGGGGCGCTTCCTCATCAACCTGAAGCCGCATGAACAGCGCAAGTCCTCCGCGAGCGAGATTATCCGCCGCCTCAACGACGAGACGCGCGACGTCGCCGGGATTTCGCTGTTCCTGCAACCGGTGCAGGATCTCTCCATCGACACGGCGGTGAGCGCCGCGCAGTACCAGTTCACCCTGCAGAATCAGGACCTCGCGACCTTGCAGGAATGGACGCCCAAGGTGCTGGCGCGGCTGCAACAAATCCCCGACATTGCCGACGTCGCCAGCGATCTCCAACCCAACGGGCGCGCGGTCAGCGTCGATATCGACCGCTCCACCGCCGCGCGCTTCGGCGTGACGCCGGCCTCCATCGACAATGCGCTCTACGACGCCTTCGGCCAGCGCATTATTTCCACGATCTTCACCCAGACCACGCAATATCGCGTCATCCTCGACATCGACCCGGCGATGCGCACCTCGCTGGACGCGATGGGCTCGATCTATCTGCCGTCCTCGGCGTCCACGACGGGGCAGGTGCCGCTCTCGGCCATCGCCAAACTGACGGTGCGCCGCTCGCCTTTGCAGATTTCCCATCTCAAGCAGTTCCCCGTCACCACCGTCTCGTTCAACCTCGCCAAAGGCGCGGCGCTCGGTGAGGCGGTGGAAAAGATCGACGCCGCGATGGCGGACCTGAATGTGCCGCCAAGCTTTCAGGTCGCCTATCAGGGCGCCGCGCAGGCGTTCCAGTCATCGCTGTCCAACGAAGTGTTCCTGCTAGGCGCGGCGGTGCTGACGATGTATATCGTGCTGGGCGTGCTCTACGAGAGCTTCATCCATCCCATCACAATCCTTTCGACGCTGCCTTCGGCGGGGATCGGCGCGCTGCTGGCGCTGCAGTGGTCGGGCGCGGGGCTCGACATCATCGGCGTCATCGGCATCGTGCTGCTGATCGGCATCGTCAAGAAAAACGCGATCATGATGATCGACTTCGCGCTCGACGCGCAGCGCACGCAGGGGTTGGCGCCGCGCGAGGCGATCTATCAGGCGTCGTTGCTGCGCCTGCGCCCGATCCTGATGACCACAATGGCCGCCATCTTCGGCGCGCTGCCGCTCATGTTCGGGACAGGCGTCGGCTCGGAGCTTCGCCATCCCCTCGGCCTTGCCATCGTCGGCGGCCTCATGGTCAGTCAGGTGCTGACGCTCTACACCACGCCCGTCATCTATCTTTATTTCGAGCGCCTCGCCTCTGCGCTCGGTTTCTCGGCGGCGGGCGGCCAGCTGGCGACGGAGGCGCCGTGAATATCTCGGCGCTGTTCATCCGCCGCCCCGTCGCGACGATCCTGCTCATCATCGGCGTTACGCTGGCGGGGTTGCTGGCGTTCGGCCATCTCCCCGTCGCGCCGCTGCCCAATATCGATTTCGCCACCATTCAGGTGTCGGCCAGCATGGCGGGGGCGAGCCCCGACAATATGGCCAGCAGCGTCGCCGCGCCGCTGGAGCGGCATCTGGCGAGCATCGCCGACGTCACCGAGATGAGTTCGCAGAGCACGCTCGGCAACACCCGCATCACCGTGCAATTTGGCCTTGACCGCGACATCGACGGCGCCGCGCGCGACGTGCAGGCGGCGATCAACGCCGCGCGCGCCGACCTGCCTGCAAGCCTCCGGCAAAACCCGAGCTATCGCAAGATCAACCCGGCCGACGCGCCGGTGATGGTGCTGTCGCTGACCTCGACCTCGCGCCCCATCGGCCAGCTTTACGACGTCGCCGCCAACATCCTGCAACAGCGCCTCTCGCAGCTTCCCGGCGTCGGTCAGGTCACTGTAACGGGCAGCGCCTTGCCCGCCGTGCGCGTTGAACTCAACCCGACCGCGCTCTTTCATTATGGAATCGGGCTTGAGGACGTGCGCGCGGCGTTGGCTTCCGCCAACGCCAATTCGCCCAAGGGCCAGATCGAGACGGCGGATTACAATTATCAGATCTACGCTAACGATCAGGCGTCGAAAGCGGAAGCCTACCGCGATCTCGTCATCGCCTATCGCAACCACGCGGCGGTTAAGCTCAGCGACGTCGCCGAGGTGCTCGATTCCGTCGAGGACCTGCGCAACGCTGGCATCGCCAACGGCAAGCCCGCCATCGGCATCGTCATCTCGCGGATGCCCGGCGCCAATATCATCGAGGCCGTCGATGCGGTGAAGAAGGAATTGCCGGCGCTCATCCGCGCGCTGCCCGGCGACGTCGATCTCGGCGTCGCGGTGGACCGCTCGATCACCATTCGCGGCTCGCTCAACGACACCCTGAAGACGCTGTTCACCTCGGTCGCGCTGGTGGTTCTCGTCGTGTTCGTGTTCCTGCGCGACTTGCGCTCGACCTTCGTGCCGAGCGTGGCGGTGCCGGTGTCGATCATCGGCTCGTTCGCGGTCATGTATCTGTTGGGCTTCAGCCTTAACAACCTGTCGCTGATGGCGCTGACGATCTCGACCGGCTTCGTAGTCGATGACGCCATTGTGGTGCTGGAGAACGTCACCCGCCATCTGGAGATGGGCAAGAGCCGCGTGCGCGCGGCGCTCGACGGGGCGGGGGAGGTGAGCTTCACCGTCATTTCGATCAGCCTGTCGCTGGTCGCCGTGTTCCTGCCGCTGGTGCTGATGCCGGGGTTGATCGGGCGGCTGTTCAAGGAGTTCACGCTGACGCTTGCCGTTGCTGTGATGATCTCCATGCTGGTCTCGCTGACGGTGACGCCGATGATGTGCGCATTGCTGGTCAAGCCGCCGCCGCCCCGGCATGGCCGCATCTACTACGTCGTCGAAGCGATGTTCGACGGGATGTTGCGGTTCTATCGCGTCACGCTCGATATCGCGCTGCGCCATCAGGTGGCGATGATGGCCTCGCTGGTCGGCAGCATCGTGCTGGTGGTGGTGATGTTCCGCATGCTGTCGTTCAGCCTGTTCCCGGTGCAGGATACAGGGCTGATGATCGGCAGGCTACAGGGCGATCAGAGTATCTCCTTCCAAGCGATGCAGAAGAAGCTCGCGCGGCTGGAGGAGATCGTTCAGGAAGATCCGGCGGTGGCGACGGTGGTGGGCGTCACCGGCGGCCAGCAGGTCAATTCCGGGTTCGTCTATAGTTCGCTCAAACCTTTCGCTGAGCGCAACGTCACAGCGGACGACGTGGTCAACCGTCTGAGGGCCAAGCTCGCGCAAGTGGCGGGCGCGAAGCTGTTCCTCGTCGCGGTCTCGGACCTGCGGGGACCGGGCGGTCGCGATAGCAATGCGACCTATCAATATACGCTGCTAGGCGACGACACGACGCAGCTTTACAAATGGGCGCCGATCCTCACGCAGGCTTTGCAGAAATCCGACGTGCTGACCGATGTGAACTCCGACCAGCAGCAGGGCGGGCTGGAGGCCGACGTCGCCATCGACCGGGGGACGCTGAAACGCCTCGGCCTCACGCTCAACGCCATCGACAACACGCTCTACGACGCCTACGGCCAGCGTCAGGTTTCGACCATCTACAACGCGCTCAATCAATATCACGTCGTCATGGAGGTCGCGCCGCGCTATTGGCAGGACCCGTCTTCGATGCAGAACCTATTCATCTCGACCTCGGGCGCCAATCCCAACGGCTCGCAGACCACCAACATCAGTTCGGCCAGTTTCGGCGCCAAGACCTCGTCGAGCACGGCGGCGACGGTGGCGGCCGATTCGGCGCGCAATCTGGCGACCAATGCGCTCGCCGCCAGCGGCCATTCGGCGGCCTCGGCGGGCGCAGCGGTGACGACCTCGCAGGAGACGATGATCCCGCTGTCGGCGACCGCGTCGTTCGCCACCGGCCACACCCCTTTGGGCGTCAACCATCAGGGAGTATTCGCCGCCGCGACGATCTCGTTCAACCTCGCTCCGCACAAGGCGATCAGCGACGCACAGGCCGTCATAGAGGCCGCCGTGCGCGACATCGGCATGCCCTCGACGATTCGCGGTACATTCGCCGGGACCGCGCTTGCGTCTTCACAGGCGCAGGGGGGCCTCGGTCTGCTGATCGGCGCGGCGCTGCTCACCGTCTATATCGTGCTGGGCATCCTCTATGAGAGCTACATCCACCCGATCACGATCATTCTGACGCTGCCCTCGGCGGGGCTCGGGGCGCTGTTGTCGCTGTGGATCACCAACACGGAACTGTCGATCATCGCCTTTATCGGCATCATCCTGCTGATCGGCATCGTCAAGAAGAACGCCATCCTGATGATCGATTTCGCGCTGGCGCTCGAACGTCAGGGCGTTGATTCGCGCGCCGCGATTCGCGAGGCTTGCCTGGAGCGGTTCCGTCCGATCATGATGACGACGATGGCTGCGATGATGGGGGCGCTGCCGCTGGCCTTTGGAATTGGCGAGGGTTCCGAGCTTCGCCATCCGCTGGGCATAACCATCGTCGGGGGGCTGCTCGTCAGCCAGGTTTTGACGCTATATACGACGCCCGTCCTCTTTCTGTGGATGGACGCATTGGGCAGGGCGACAGTTTGGGTGTGGCGCAGACTTTATTTCGGCGGTCATCGGCCTCAGCGCGCCTGAAGCGGTTAGCCGTTCTGGCCGCCGCCGGTCTCGCCGGCTGTCAGGCGGTAGGGCCGGATTATCTGAAGCCCGCCGCCATCGTCCCGGCGACATACAAGGAAGTGAAGGGCTGGAAGCTCGCCACGCCGCGCGACGGCGAGGCCAAGGGGCAATGGTGGCGCCTGTTCCACGACGCCGAACTGAGCCGGCTGGAGGAAACCGTCGCGCTCTCCAACGAGACCGTTAAAGAGAGCGAGGCGAGCTACCGCAATGCGCTGGCGCTGATTTCCGAAGCGCGCGCTGGATTGCTGCCGTCTCTGAATTTCAACCCGACGCTGACCCGCTCCGGGCCGCCGGGAGGCGATAGGCTCGACGCCGAGATCACCGGAAGCTGGACGCTCGACATCTGGGGCAAGGTGCGCCGGCAGATTGAGCAGGAGGGCGCCGCCGCGCAAGTGAGCGCCGCCGATCTCGACAACGCCAAACTCGCCGCGCAATCGGCGCTGGCGTCGGCCTATGTGCAGGTGCGCGCCGCTGATTCGCTGCACGATCTCTATGTCGACACCGTCGCCGAATATCAGCGTTCGCTCGCCATCACCAACAATCAATATAACGCCGGAACGACCGCGAAATCCGACGTTATCACCGCGCAGGCGCAGGTGCTGTCCGCACAGGCGCAGCTCATCAACACCGACGTGCAGCGCCACCAGAGCGAACATGCCATCGCCGTGCTGATGGGCAAGCCGCCGTCCGAAGTTTCGGTCTCTCACCGCGATCTCCCCGAGACCGCGCCGCATCCCCCCGTCGGTTTGCCCTCGTCTCTGCTGGAGCGTCGCCCCGACATCGCAGCGGCCGAGCGCACGATGAAGCAGCACAACGCCGCCATCGGCGTGGCGGTGGCGGGCTATTATCCGGATCTGACGCTGACCGGGGCATACGGCTATGTTGGCGATCCCTTCATCAAACAGATCGCCGGGACCAATCCGGTCTGGTCCTACGCCGCCACGCTGGCGCAACCGCTTTTCAACGGCGGGCTGACGACGGCGCAGGTCGAGGCGGCGAAGGCCACTTACGACCAGAGCGTGGCGACCTATCGCCAGACGGTGCTGACGGCGTTTCAGCAGGTCGAGGACGATCTGGTGGCGATCCGCACCTATGATCGCGAGATCAAGGTGCAGCAGGAGGCGGTGAAGATCGCGCAGCAGGCGGTGCAGATTGCGCTCAACGAATACAAGGCCGGCACGCAGGCGTTCACCGCCGTCGTCACCGCCGAGACGACGGAGCTTTCCGACCGGCTGTCGCTGCTGCAAACCAAGCAATCGCGGCTCGCGGCTTCGGTCGCGCTGATCGTCGCGCTGGGCGGGGGCTGGGACAAGGTCGATCTGCCGCGTCTCGCCGCCGACGCGCCGCCCGACGCTTCGCCGACGCCCTGACTTGCGCGCCGCTTCGCGCTTGGCCATAAACCGCGCTCGTTGAAGGGTTAGAGCGATGGTCAAAGTCACCGAACGCGTTTTCTCCGGGGTGCAGCCGACCGGCAATCTGCATCTGGGCAATTACCTGGGCGCGCTCAAGCGTTTCGTCGAGATGCAGGCGACGCATCCGTGCCTCTATTGCGTGGTCGATCTGCACGCGATGACGACGGGGCACGATCCCGCTACGCTCGCCAAATCGACGCGCGAGGTGACGGCGGCGTTTCTCGCCTGCGGCATCGACCCGAAGAAGAACATTGTGTTCAACCAGAGCCGCGTGCCCGAACACGCCGAACTCGCCTGGGCCTTCGATTGCGTCGCCCGCATGGGCTGGCTCAGCCGCATGACCCAGTTCAAGGAGAAGGCCGGCAAGGACCGGGAGAACGCCTCCGTCGGCCTGTTCAACTATCCCGTCCTGATGGCCGCCGACATTCTCATCTATCGAGCGACCCACGTTCCCGTGGGCGACGACCAGAAGCAGCATCTGGAGCTTTCGCGCGACATCGCGCAAAAGTTCAACAACGACTACGCGGCGAGCATCGCCGCGCATGGCCACGAGGACGGCTTCTTTCCGTTGCCGGAGCCGCTGATCCAGGGACCGGCGACGCGCGTTATGAGCTTGCGCGACGGCACAAAAAAAATGTCGAAGTCGGACCCTTCCGAACAGGCATGGATCGCGTTGACCGACGACGCTGACACCATCGCTCAGAAAATCCGCAAGGCCAGGACCGACCCGGAGCCGCTGCCCAGCGAAATCGCGGGTCTGGCGAGCCGCCCCGAGGCCGACAATCTCGTCGGCATCTATGCGGGCCTCGCCGACCTCACGAAAGAACAGGTGCTCAAGGATCATGGCGGGGGCCAGTTTTCCGGCTTCAAGACCGCGTTGGCCGATCTGGTGGTGGCGAAGTTCGCCCCCATCGCCGCCGAGATGAAGCGGTTGACGGCGGCGCCAGATCACGTCGATGCGGTGCTGAAGGACGGCGGCGTCAGGGCGCGCGAAATCGCCGCGCCTGTTTGGGCCAGCGTCAAAGATATCCTGGGACTGGTGCGCTGAAGCCTCACCGCGAAGTTTTTTCGCCGTTGTTTGGCCTCAGGCATTAACGGCGCCGCCGATATATAGGCGCTGATGTCCCGACCGCCGCTATATGTTGTTTTGGTGCGCAAATATGCGCGTCGGCCGGGCAAACGTGGTTAACGACTTTCTTGCCGGCTTTGCGTATTTCTTTGTCGACGTGATTCGCGCCCTGGCGGAGGGCGCGCGTTGCACAGAGCGGGGCCGCGCCGGGCGGGTGCGGGCTGGCTCCGACGTCGAGGGGGCGCGAGGCTTGATACTAAAAGCGTGGCGTGGGCCCTGCGGGACGGGGCTGTTGCTGGCGATGGCGCCGCGCCCGGCGCTGGCGGGCGGCCTCGACATGATCGACGCCGATCTCGCGCCGATCATGCTGGCGACCCTCATTCTCATTCTGGCGCTGGGCGCGCTGGCGCTCACCAACATGCGCCGTCGCCACGGCCAGCGCGAGCGCGAACTTGGCGCCGATCTGGAGCGCACACGCGCCGATCTCGAACGCGCGCGGCAATTTCTGGCCAGCGAGCCGCAGCTCGTCATCGTCTGGGACAAGGCCGACAGCGAGCCCCGCGTCGAGGGCGAGTTCAACCTTGTCTCCGAGGCGATGAACTCCCGCCGTCTTCTCTCGTTTCCCGCCTGGCTGGATCCCGCAGGGGCCGAGCGCGTTCAGGAATGGGTGGGCAAATTGCTGTCGCGCGGCGAGGGGTTTTCGGCGGAGGTCGCCAGCCTCAAGGGGCGGCGGCTCGAAGTTTCCGGCCGCGCCATCGGCGGCGCCGCTGTCATGCGCATCCGCGACATTTCCGGCGACCGGCTGGAGCGCCTGCGTCTGCAGGAGGCCTACGCCGAAGCGCAGGATGAAATCGCCGGCTTTCGCAAGCTGCTCGACACGCTGCCGCACCCGGCCTGGGCGCGCGGACGCGACGGGCGCCTCGCCTGGGTCAGCGAGGCTTTCGCGAGCGCGTTGGAGCCGAAAGAGCGAGAGACGCAGGCCGAGTTGTTTGATCGCGCGACGCTTGAGGAAGCCGCCGAGGTTCGCGCCAAAGGCGGCTGGCGCGCGCAGGCGGTGGCGACGGTCGGCGGCGCGCGTCGTCCCTTCGCCGCTTACGAGGTCGCGCGCGAGGGCGGGTCGGTCGGCGTCGCGCTCGATCTCTCCGAGATCGACGCGCTGAAGACCGAGAAGAACCGGCTCAACAACGCCTACAAGGGCCTCATCGACCGCCTCGCCACCGCAGTGGCGATCTTCGACCGCTCCAAGCGGCTCGATTTCTACAACGCGGCCTACGCGCGCATCTGGTCGCTCGACGCCGCCTTTCTCGACCAGCGACCATCCGACAGCGAAATTCTCGATCATCTGCGCGCGCGCCGCATGCTGCCCGAGCAGGCCGATTTCCGCGCCTGGAAGGCGCAGGTGCTGGCGACCTATCAGGCCATCGAAGCGACTGAGACCGTCTGGCATCTGCCTGACGGGCGCGCGCTGCGGGTCGCGGCGGGGCCGAACGCCGAGGGCGGCGTCACCTATCTCTACGACGACGCCACGCAGAGCTTTGCGCTCTCCGCGCAACTGAACGCGTTGACGCGGCTGCAAGGCGAGACGCTCGACGCACTGAAAGAGGGCGTCGCGGTGTTTGGCGCCGACGGGCGGCTGCGGCTGGTCAATCCGTCGTTTGCGGGACTGTGGGGGGCGCCGGTGCACGACGCCGAGGCCCGCCCGCATTTCGACGAAATCGGCAGGGATTGTCTGCCGCTGGTCGTCGATCCCGCGCGTTGGGACGTGCTGCGCGGCGCCGTGTTGGGTCTCGACGAGCAACGCCATCCCGTCGCCACGCGGCTTGAGCGCAGCGACGGCAAAATCCTGGAATGCGCGGCGCTGCCGCTGCCCGACGGGGGCACGCTGATGACCTGTTTCGACGTCACCGACAGCGCCAAGTTCGAGCGCGCGCTGACCGAACGCAACGAGGCGCTGGTCAGCGCCGAGAAGCTGCGCAACGATTTCGTCAAGCATGTGTCTTATGAGCTGCGCACGCCGCTGACCAACATCATCGGCTTCACGCAATTGTTGGCCGACGGCGGCGCGGGCGCGCTCAACCCCAAGCAGATCGAATATGCAGGCTACATCCGCGGCTCCTCCTCGGCGCTTCTCGCCATCATCAACGACATTCTCGATCTGGCCTCCATCGACGCGGGCGCGCTCGAATTGCGGCTTGAGGACGTCGACGTCGAAGAGGCGATGAAGGCGGCGGCGGAAGGCGTGCAGGACCGGCTTCGCGAGGCCAATATCGACCTGCGCATCGTCGCCACCGACGATGTTGGGACCATGTGGGCGGATGGGCGGCGGGTGCGTCAGGTTCTGTTCAACTTGCTCTCCAACGCCATCGGCTTCTCCGAGCCCGGCCAGACGGTGACGTTAGCCACCATGCGTCGCCCCGACGAAATCGTGTTCAAGGTCTCCGATCGCGGGCGCGGCATCCCCGCCGATCAACTGGACAAGGTGTTCGAGCGATTCGAGGCCAACAACGCGGGGACCAAACATCGCGGTCCAGGGCTGGGCCTGTCGATGGTGAAGGCGCTGGTGGAGGCGCACGGCGGCAAGGCGGTTATCGATTCCGTGGTTGGGGAGGGCACGATGGTCACTTGCGTTTTCCCTACCAGAGCCGCCCCGGCGGCGGCTCAAGTGACGAACCAAGCGGTCAACTGAGATGAGCCCGCCCGTCCTCGCCGATCTGCCGGTCGAGATAGCCGAATTGCCGACCGAGGCCGACACGGAGGCGCTCGCGCGCTGGCTGGCGGGCTTCTTGCGGCGTGGCGATCTGGTGGTGCTGAGCGGGGAGCTTGGCGCGGGCAAGACCTCGCTCGCCCGCGCGCTGCTGCGCGCCGCGACCGGGGATCCCGAGTTGGAGACGCCGAGCCCGACCTTTACGCTGGTGCAGACCTACGAGGGCCGCGACGGCCCGCTGGTTCACGCCGACTTCTACCGGCTCGCCGGTCCCGAAGACCTCGCCCAGATCGGCTTTGCCGAGACGATCCACGGCGCGGTGACTTTGGTTGAATGGGGCGAGCGCGCGGCCTCGGCGCTGCCCGCCGAGCGGCTCGACATTCTACTCGATTTCGACCCCGCGCAGGGGCCGGACGCGCGGCTCGCCGAGTTCCGTCCCCGTGGCTTGATGATGACCAACCGTTTCCGCGCCGCGCGCGCTGTCGAGTCGCTGCTGGAGGCGGCGGGCTGGTCGGAGGCCAAGCGCTCGCAGATGTATGGCGACGCCTCGACGCGCGCCTATGAGCGGCTCACCGATCCCAGCGGCCGCACGGCGATCCTGATGATCTCCCCGCCGCGTGCGCCGGGGCCGCCGCTGCGTTTCGGGCGAACCTATGTTGAGATCGCGCGGCTCTCCACCGACATCAAGGCGTTTCTGGCGGTTGCGGAGGGCCTGCGTTCGCTGGGCTATTCGGCGCCGCGCGTCTATGCGTCGAGCGTCGCCGACGGCCTGGCCTTGATCGAGGACTTCGGCGCCGAGACCATCGTCGACGAGCACGGCCCCAATCCCTCGCGTTACGCCGAGGCCGCCGCGCTGCTCGCCGACCTGCATCTGCGCGCGCTGCCGCCCGAAATTCCGTTCGGCAATGAGACCTACGCGCTGCCGGTCTACGACCTCGACGCGATGTTGATTGAAGTGGAGCTGGCGCTGGATTGGTACGCGCCCGCCCGCGCGCGCGGCGCGCCGTCGTCGGGCGCGCGCATGCAGTTCCTGGGCCTGTGGCGCGAAATCTTGTCGGGGCCGCTGTCGGGTCCGCTGACGTGGACGCTGCGCGACTATCACTCGCCCAACATCCATTGGCTCGCCGAGCGCAACGGTCTGCATCGGTTGGGCCTCATCGATTTTCAGGACGCCGTGCTGGGGCCGCCCGCCTATGACGTCGCCTCGCTGTTGCAGGACGCGCGGCAGGATGTGTCTTCGGAGATCGAGGCGCGGTTGCTGTCGCTCTACGGACGCCGCCGCGCGCAGGCGGACCCGAGCTTCGTTTTCGACACGTTCGTCTCGCATTACGCGATCATGGGCGCGCAGCGCGCCACCAAAATTCTGGGGCTATTCATGCGGCTCGACCGGCGCGACGGCAAGCCGCAATATCTGAAGCTGCTGCCGCGCATCGAGCAGGCGCTGGCGAGCAATCTTGAACATCCCGTGCTGGAGCCGATGAAACGCTGGTTCGAGACCAATCTGCCGCGCGCTTTGGGGGAAGAGGGATGAAACCTTCGACCGCCATGGTGTTTGCAGCGGGGCTGGGCACGCGCATGCGCCCGCTGACGCTGACCAAACCCAAGCCGCTGATCGAAGTCGCGGGGCGGGCGTTGATCGATCATTGTCTGGACCGCTTCGCCGACAACGGCGTCGAGACGGCGGTGGTCAACGTGCATTACCTGCCCGACCAGATCGAGGCGCATCTGGAGGGCCGCACCCGCCCGCGCATCGTGATTTCCGACGAGCGCAAGTTGCTGCTGGATCAGGGCGGCGGCATTGCGCGCGCGCGCCCGCGCCTGGGCGAGGCGCCGTTTTATGTGTGCAACACCGACGCTTTCTGGGTTGAAGGGCCGGTCTCCAACCTTGGACGCCTCGCCGCCGCTTTCGACCCCGAGCGCATGGACGCGTTGTTGTTGGTCGCCGCCAGCGCGGGGGCCATCGGCGTCGACTGGCCCGGCGATTTCAATATGGACGCGCATGGGCGACTGTCGAAGCGCGCTCCCCAACAGGTGGCGCCGTTTGTCTATACCGGCGTCGGCATTTTGAAGATGCAGATGTTTGATGGCGTGACCGACGAGGTGTTCCGGCTCGCGCCGTTCTTCTGGAAGGCGGCGGAAGCGGGGCGTTTGTTTGGGTTGCGGCTCGATGGGCTGTGGCTGCATGTGGGGCGACCGGAGACGATTGTGCAAGCCGAACTGGCCATCGCCCGGTCGGTGCTGTAGGCCGCCTTTGAGTTGACGGGAAAATCGCCGTGTCCCTGCCCCTGACCGCTGCGTCGCAAGCGCCGACTTTCGAGACAACGGAATTTCAGCGCCAACGTGCGGAGATGCTGGTTCGCCTGCTGCCGAAAAACTCCATCGGCGCGGAACTGGGCGTGTTTCGCGGCGAATTCTCGGTTGCGATCATCCGCGCGATTGCGCCGAGCGAGCTTTATCTGGTCGATCCGTGGGATCTGGCCTATGGCGACATCTATCCCGATTGGGGCGAATACACCGAGCGCGGCACGCTGCCGACCGCGCGCGCGTTGTCGGAAACCACTTCGCGCATGTCTTCGCAAAGTCTGACCAAAGTGCATATCGTCAAGGATTATTCGCAGAGCTGGCTGGCGAAGGTGCCCGACGCCTATCTCGATTGGGCCTATCTGGATTCAACCCACGCCTATGACGATACGGTGCGGGAGCTTGATCTCTGCCGCGCCAAGGTCAAACCCGAAGGCGTGATCTGCGGCCATGATTTCGAGATCAATCCCGACCGCATTCATCACGGCGTCTTTCGCGCGGTGACGGAACTGGTGAGGGAGGGCGACTACGATTTGATATGGGCCGGCCCCTTTCAACAATGGGCGGTTCGCCGCACCGTCGTCCCGATGCGTCGTCGGCCTGCAAAAGGGGAGAGCGCCATGAGCCGGCTGCGCGGGAGGCTGGCGAACC
>Ga0209698_10001855_pt1 | contig 24275 bp, 21 predicted proteins | sample LitLauG_LLR_2012_FD_187203 | JGI IMG/M metagenome (GOLD analysis project Ga0209698, IMG submission 187203) | Freshwater sediment microbial communities from Pennsylvania, USA - Little Laurel Run_MetaG_LLR_2012 (SPAdes) (version 2) | ecosystem: Environmental > Aquatic > Freshwater > Creek >... | reverse complement strand
GCCCAGCCGCCCGGCACGCGCTCGTCGCAGCCACGGCAGGGGCGGTGGTCATCGCCGTGCTGGCGACTCCGGCGCTGGCGGCCTCCACGGCGACCGTCGGGAAAGTGTCGAACCCGCCGAGCCAGGCGGCGTCGGGAATGATGCCCGCGGGTGCCCCGGATGCGGCGCGGAAGACGTCGTCGCAGTCCGCGCCAGCCTTCAAAGCGGCAGCCAGCGCCCCCTATCTGCTGGGAACGGACGTCTCCTCCTACCAGCACCCGGCAGGGGCGGCCATCAACTGGTCTCTGGTCGCAGGGTCAGGACAGGCGTTCACGGTGGTGAAGGCCACCGAGTCCACCGACTACACCAACCCGTACGTGATGACCGACGTCCTCGGCGCCAGGGCGGCGGGCCTGCTGGTCGGCCTCTACCACTTCGCCCACCCCGAGTTCTCCCCGACCGCGCAGGCCGACTACTTCGCCAGGCAGATCAACGGAATCGGGGGCACGCTGTTGCCGCCGGTCCTGGACCTGGAGTCCAACGGCGGCCTGTCCAGCTCGGCGCTGATCAGCTGGACCAGCAGCTTCCTGACCCGTCTGCGGCTGGACACCGGGCGCGTCCCGATGATCTACAGCGGGCCTTACTTCTGGAGCACCTCAATGGCCGGGTCGACGGCCTTCTCCCAGTACCCCCTGTGGGAAGCCCACTACACGACGGCGGCGTCCCCTCAGTACATTCCCGGCTGGCCCACCTGGAGCATGTGGCAGTACTCCGACGGCTCCTTCGGCTCACCGGCGGCCGTGCCCGGGATCCCGGCGAACGTCGACCGGGACCGCTTCGCTGGGACCAAAGCTCAGCTCCTCGCCCTCGCAGCCGCGTCACGCCCCGGGGTCCAGCCTCCGTTCAACGGGACCGCGACCGCCGCCCAGTACCCGGACGGGAGCTTCGTCCGGGTCAGCGGTGACCCTCACGTCTACGTCGTCGCCGGGCTGGCCCCGCTCTGGGTGAGCAGCTGGTCGCACGTCGGCCGCCCGCAGCCGGTCGCCGTGATCTCCCTGGCCGCGTTCCGCACCTTGCGCAGCTCCCCACTGGACGGAACATTCCTCAACGATGTGCTGACCGGCCGGGTCTACGAAATGGCGGGCGGTGCCCCGCTGCTCGTGACCAGCTGGACCGCATTCGGCGGTGCCCAACCATCGGTTCGCACCGACGACTGGGACATCGCCAACGCGGGTGCCTGCGGCACCTTGTGCTCTCTGCTGAACAAGCCCCGCGACGGGACAGTGCTGCGCGCGGCCGAGACCGGGCAGGTCTTCGTCGTGGCCGGCGGCGCCCCGATCTTCGTCAGCACCTGGGCGGCCTTCGGTGGTCCGCAGCCGTTCGTCAACGTCAACCAGCTGCCCATCCAGAACGCCGGCGCCGGCTCCTGGTACAACCACCTGTCGTTCCTGCCCGCCGACGGCACCGTGCTCAGCGACAGCAGCACCGGCCAGCTGTACGTGGTGACCAGCGGTGCACCCCTGATCGGCAACGTGACCACGCTCGGCGCCACGCCGTTCACCCTCGTCGACCACAATGCGATCGTGAACGCCGGCGGCGCGGGCGTCTGGGCGCACCTGGCTTGAATCGGAGGCCGGCCGCAGCCAGCTGCCTGGCTGCTTCCAGGTCGCGGTCGACTCCGGTCGGCCTGGTCGCGTCGCGTCGGGGTCGATGTCGGTGACCACGACGTGGCTAGGCGGGGAATGTCCGCCGACTCTGCGCCGCTACTGGGTCGCCGGCCTGTTCACCGGAGCCCTTTGAGCCAGGTTCAGTCGGCGGTGACCAGCCGGCTGCTGGACAGCGACTGTCCGACGACGAGCACCCCGAACATGACAATGGTGATCAGGTGAACGCTGGTGCACCACAGACAGATCGCGTTGATCTGGAACAGCTCGGCCCAGATCAGGTACAGGATGAACGCGACACCGAGCGTGGCTGCGGCGATCCGGACTTGTGCCAGCCGGGGCACCTGCGATCGCCACATCCATGGTGAGCACAGGACCAGCATGACCAGGTAGTAGAGCAGGCCAAGCAGTGCGACCGGCACGCCGTGCAGGGTGGAGTAGGAGCTGGTCGTCACCTTGACGCAGTTGATCGTGGCGTTCTCCGGGCAGGCCAGCGGCGCCAACGTCGTGTAGTGGTCCAAGGTCAGGTACCCGGACACGGCTGTGCCGGCCACTGCCAGCAGGAACGAGGTGACGACTAGCCATCGGGGCGGGGCCGTGGTGGGCGCGGTGGACACTCAGGTCCCCGCTGCCACGACGCCGGGCATGCTGCAGACCGACGCGGGGGTGTTGCCGGTGACCTTGCAGATGTCTGCTGTGATCACGTTGGCGGTTCCGACGATGGCCTTGGCGACAGCACTGTTCGGGTCCTTCAGCGCCGCCGCGATCTGCTCATGGGTCAAGCCCTGCAGGATGCTCACGTCATAGCTGGCGCCCGAGATGATGAACTTGCCGCCGATGTCGACGAACGGGATCGAGCCGGCGCTGCTGGCTGACACGTACGGCGGCGCGTCGTACTTGTCGACGATTGCCTGGTCAGCCGCGCTCGGGGTGTCCAGTGGCGCGTAGGACCCGCCCTGGGGCTGGTTGGTCTCGGTCTCGTAGCCGGTGAACGACAGGTAGGTGCTCGCGTAGGTGGCGCCGTGGAAGGACAGGGTGGCGGTGTTCGGGTAGATGTCGGTCGCCGACGATGAGGTCGCCCCAAGGTTGGACCAGGTCCCGAACCGTGACAGCGCCACTGCCACCGCCCACCGCTCACCCGCGCAGAACGGGCAGTACTCCGCGCCCACGTAGAGGATCCGGGGCTTGGAGTCCGCCGTCAGGGCTGGGGCGGTGATCGGGACTGGTCTGTTGGTCACGGTCCCAGCACCGATGGCGTTGGTCGTGGCTGCCGGCACCGTGGTCACCCCGGCGACCACCGCCGGCGAGGCGGCTCCGGCCGGCGTGCTGCCTGCCGTGCTGTTCCCGCCGGTGACGACCTTGACGACGATGAGCGCAACGATCACCAGGACGACGACGGTGACAGCGGTCACCGACAGCATCACTTTGCGGCGGGCCTCGCGGGCCTGCTCTGCCCGGACTGCCTCGATCCGCTGCTGGCGCTGCTCGCGGGCGGCGGTCTTAGCCATGGTGCTCCTGTCGTCATCTCATCGAACGTGACCAGCCGGTGTCCTAACGTGGCACCCCGGCCATTGTCCCCCACGTTCCTGAGAGTTAGGTCTCAGGTTGCTGCGCCGCGTGTGTTCGGCTTCAGGCCTTGATACGAGCGTTGCCTGGGTCATACATGGGGCGCAGCGAGGCGACGGCGGGGTAGCGGGTGCCGGCGACGTCCACCTCGAGGGTGCCGGCGTCCAGCCACGCCTGGTCGAGGGGCTGGCCGGCGTCCAGCATCGCCAGGCCGACGGCCCCCTCGAGGGTGTGCCCGTAGGACGCCGAGCGCACGTATCCCACTGGCTGCCCGTCGCGCAGGACGACCTCGGCGTGGAAGAGCAGCGGCTGCGGGTCGGTGAGCCGGATCTGCACCAGGCGACGGGTCAGTGGACCGGCGGCGCGCTTGGCGAGCACGGCGTCGCGGCCGATGAACCCTCCGTGCTTGCCGAGGTCGACGGCGAAGCCGAGGCCGGCTTCCAGGACAGAGTCGGTGTTGTCGATGTCGTGCCCGAAGTCGCGGTACCCCTTCTCCATCCGAAGGCTCGCCAGCGCCTTGAGGCCGGCGTGGCGCAGACCGAACGCGGGACCGGCCGCCACGATCCGGTCATAGACGTGGGTGGCCTGTTCGGTGGGTATGTACAGCTCGTAGCCCAGCTCCCCCAGGTAGGTGATGCGCACGCACAGCGCACGGGCATAGCCGAGGTCGATCTCCCTGGCGGCGCGGAACGGAAACGCCTCGTTCGAAAGGTCCGCCGACGTCAGCGACTGCAGAAGATCTCGCGAGCGCGGACCCTGGACGTTGAGCTGCGCGTACCCCGACGTCACGTCGGTGACGAACGCATGGCTGTCCCCGACATGGCGGCGCATCCAGGTCAAGACGTGGCGGTGGGCTGTGTCGGAGGCCACCACCCAGAAGCTGTCGGAGTCCAGCTTGGTCACGGTGAGGTCGGCTTCCAGCAGCCCGGCCTCGTTGAGCCACTGGGTGTAGGTGATCAGGCCGGCGTCACGGTCGATGTCGGCGGCGGAGATGACGTTGAGCATCCGTGCCGCATCCCGTCCCTCGACCCGGAACTTGGCCATGAAGGACATGTCCATCACGATCACCGTCTCGCGGGCGGCGCGGTGCTCCTGCTCCCAGTAGCCGAACCAGTTCTGCCGGCCCCAGGACAGCTCCTCCACCACTGGCTCGACTCCCTCGGGGGCGAACCAGTCCGCGCCCTCCCAGCCGCTGACGTCCCGGAAGTAGGCCCGCTGCGCGACCAGCCGGTCGTGCACGGCCGATGTCTTGGCCCCGCGCGCGGTCTGCATGGACTTGGTCGGGTAGTGGCACTGGTAGACGCTGCCGAGCGACTCGACGGTGCGGGTCGCGCGGTACTCCGGGTTGGCCTGGTAGCTGTGCAGCCGGTCGATGTTGAACCCGGTGACGTCGATGTCGGGGCGCCCGTCCACGATCCACTGCGCCAGGGCCCGGCCGAGGCCCCCTCCGGTCAGGATCCCGATCGAGTTGAGTCCGGCCGCGACGAAGTAGTTGCGAAGCTCGGGGGCCTCACCGACGACGGGCTGCAGGTCGGCGGTGAAGCTCTCGGGACCGCAGAAGAACTTGCGCAGCCCCACTTCCATCGAGATGGGCACCCGGGACATGGTCTTCTCCAGGTAGGGCCCCATCCGGTCCCAGTCGGGCGGCAGCTCGCCGAAGGAGAAGTCCTCCGGGATCTGGTCGACATGCCAGGGGGCGCAGACGGGCTCGAACATCCCGAGCATCAGGCCTCCTCCCTCTTCCCGGAAGTAGCCGTAGTGGGAAGGGTCCTCCAGGACCGGCCAGTCACGTGAGATCCCGGGGATCTGTTCGGTGAGCAGGTAGTAGTGCTCGGCGGCCTGCAAAGGGATGCTGACCCCTGCCTTCGCACCCAGCTGCCGAGCCCACATGCCGGCACAGTTGACAACGACCTCGGCCTCGACGTCGCCGAGTGCGGTCCGCACTCCCGTGACGGCCCCACCGGCGCTGGTGAACCCGGTGACGGGGACGGACTCCATGATCGTGGCGCCCGCGAGACGGGCCCCCTTGGCCAGCGCCATAGTGACGTCGACGGGGTTGGCCCGTCCGTCGGCGGCGACGTAGAAGCCGGCCAGCAGGTCGTCGGTCCGCGCCAGCGGGAACAGCTCACCTATCTCACGGGGGGAGATCTCCATGACGTCGACCCCGCAGTGGCGGTTGAACACAGACACCCGCCGGTACTCCTCGAGGCGGTCCGCGTCCGAGGCGACCTCGATGAAGCCGACGCGGTTGAACCCGGTGGACTGGCCGGTCTCGGCCTCCAGACGGGAGTACAGGTCCGCCGTGTACTGCCGCATCTCGGTCGAGGTCTGGGAGGTGGAGCCGAAGGTGACCATCAGGCCGGCGGCGTGCCACGTCGTCCCGGAGGTCAGTCTGTCCCGCTCGAGCAGCAGCACCTCCTGCCCCAGGTGGGCGAGATGGTAGGCGACCGACGTGCCGATGACACCGCCCCCGACGACAACTATTCGGGAACGCTGAGGAAGCTCGGTCTGCGACATGCGCGCCACAGTAGCCAGGCGCACCCCGCCCGGGTCGACATGCCGTCGACGTGTCCGCGACCGGCCCTGGCGTCTTCGGCGCGTCCACCTGCCTGGCCGGCCGCAGCACCGAGTTCCGCCCTCGGACCCGCCCGGCTGCTGGGGCTAGGCCCGTCCCCTGAGCAGGTCCAGGCCGGGACCGCTCAGGTCATCGAGTGCAGGGCGGCGGCCGGCGACGGCCAGCAGCAGGGAAAGGGCGGGCCCGCTCACCTCCGGGCCCGACCCGTGGGACCAGTCGGTGTCGGTGGCGGTCAAAGTGACCGATGCGACCCTGCTCTTGCCGCCGATCAGCAGGTTGGACCGGGCGAGGAAGTCAGCGGACCGGGTGACTGCGGTGACCGGGTACTGGTGGGGTATGCCCAGCGGGCGCCGAATGTCCTCGGAGTGAACGATGATCTCCCCCAGCATCGCGTCGACGGGCCCGGGCGGTGACGTGCTGGCGTTCACCAGCCCGGACAAGGCGGCGAGCTGGTCCTGCGTCGTTCCTGCGGTCTCACGGGCGATGTTGTTGGCCGTCATCCGATGGAACCGGAACCCGGCCTTGGCCATCGCAGCGAAGAACGCCGGCGGGTTCAGCCTGGCGGTCGCGGTGATGTGCCCGACGACGTCGCGGACCGACCATCCCTCGCACAGCGACGCCGAGTCCCAGGCCTTCTGATCCAGCGACCGCAGGTCGTCGACCAGCGCCTGGCGCTCGGCGTGGATCGTGGGCCAAGGGCTCTCGGTCGCCATGGCGGTCTCCTTCGCCTCAGGGTCATCCTGGCACAGGGGCGGGGCGCAGCGGCGAAGACCGCCCTAGGTTGGGCACACCCAGTCAGGGTTGTCCGGCAGATGCCATGATCGAGTGGACGAGAGGTGCGGACATGAGCGGTCTGACGTCCGAGGACGTCGTGGTGGTCACCGGTGCTGCTGGCCCCGCTGGGCGCGCCGTGGTTCGCAGACTGGTTTCAGGCGGTGCCAGGGTGGTCGGCGTCGACACCGACCAGGGCCGGCTGGCGGCGGTCCGCGACGGCTTGGGTAGTCACCGGGACAGTTTCACCGGAACTGTGGTCGACCTTCTCGACGAGGCCGCCACCGAGGAGTTCGCCGCGCGTGTGTGGGCCGGCGGCGGCAGTGGCGGCGGCACTTTCGGCCGGGTGGACGGAGTTGTTCATCTCGTCGGCGGGTACCGCGGCGGCTCGCGGTTCGCGGACAACACCACGGCGGACTGGCTGTTCCTGCACGGGCTGCTGATCAGGACTGTGCAGAACGTCTCGTTGGCCTTCCACGACGCGCTGCTGGCCGCGCGGGCCGGACGGTTCGTCCTGGTGTCGGCGACCGCCGCGTCCTCCCCGACAGCAGGCAGCGCCGGCTACGCGGCGGCGAAAGCGGCGGCCGAGGCGTGGACCATGGCCCTGGCGGACTCGTTTCGGCGGGAGCAGTCCGCCCGGATGCCAGAGCCGCGGCCGCAGTCGGCGGCGGCGACGGTCCTGGTGGTCAAGGCACTGGTCCACGACGAGCTACGGGCCGCCCAGCCGCAGGCCACCTTCGACGGGTACACCGACGTCGCGGACCTTGCCGAGGCGGTCGCCGGGCTGTGGGACTCCGACGCAGCCCTGGTCAACGGACGCCGGCGGGTGATCACGCCGTGACCGGCAGCACCCAAGAGTTCGGCCACGGCCTCGAACCCGGTGCCCGCGGCTTCGCCAGCGACAACTACTCCGGGGTCCACGCCGAGGTCCTCGCCGCCCTCCAGTCAGCCAACATCGGCCACGAGAGCGCGTACGGAGACGACCAGTACACGCGGCGGCTCCAAGAGGTGTTCCGTGCCCACTTCGGTGCCCAAGCGGCGGCGTATCCGGTGTTCAACGGGACAGGTGCCAACGTGGTGGCCTTGCAGGCGCTGACCACGCGGTGGGCGTCGGTGGTGTGCAGCAGCAGCGCCCACATCCACGTGGACGAGTGCGGGGCCCCGGAGAAGGTCGCAGGGCTGAAGCTGCTACCGGTCCAGGCGCCGGACGGCAAGCTCACCCCGGGACTCGTTGATCTTGAGGCCCGTGGCTTCACCGACGTCCACCGAGCGCAGCCGCAGGTCGTGAGCATCACCCAGACCACCGAGCTGGGGACGGCGTACTCGGTGGACGAGCTCGGAGCCCTGTGCGACCACTGCCACCGCCTGGGCATGCGGGTGCACATGGACGGGTCCCGGGTCGCCAACGCGGCCGCCTTCCTTGGGGTGCCGCTTCGGGAGTTCACGACCGACGTCGGGGTGGACGCGCTGTCGTTCGGCGGGACGAAGAACGGGCTCATGTTCGGCGAGGTGGTGGTGGTGCTGGCTCCCGATGCGGCGCCAGGCCTGGAGTACGTCCGAAAGTCGTCGATGCAGCTCGCGTCGAAGATGCGGTTCATCTCCGCGCAGTTCGAGGTGCTCCTCGGCACTGACCTGTGGCTGCGCAGCGCCAGCCACGCCAATGCGATGGCCCGCAGGCTCGCCGCGGGGGTTCGCGATGCGCCCGGCCTGCAGATCGCCCGCCCGGTCCAGGCCAACGCCGTGTTCGCCGTTCTCCCCCCGCAGGTGACCGACCGGCTCCAGCAGCGGTTTCGTTTCTACACCTGGGACGAGTCCACGGGCGAGGTGCGGTGGATGACGACGTTCGACACCACTGAGGAGGACGTGGACGCGTTCGCCGCGGCCGTCCGGGAAGAGCTCGCAGCGGCGACCTAGCGCCGCCGCCGGTCCCGCGGCCGTCCCGACCGTCCCCACCGTCCCCACCGTGCCGACCGAGCCGACCGAGCCGGGCCGCGTCCGGACGCCGAGGACAGCTGCGGCCGCGCGCGGCAGCGGTGGGGCCCCGAGGTGGTCAGCACAGCCCGGACCTGTGGCTTCTGCGGGCGTCGGACCGAAGGTCCTTACTTGCTGCCGGCGGCCACGGCCATGGCCACCTCGGGGGTCGCCAGTCCTCAACGTCGGACCGGTCCCGTTCCCGGGCGGCCGGCGTGACACACTCGCGCAGACCGAAGCGTCAGCGAGGGAGTGGTTCATGTCCGAGTACTCGTTGCAGTTCCCTGCCGGAGAGCTGGCGCTCCCGCTGACCCAGGCGAGCGAGGGCCCCTCGGGTCTGGGCATCGGGTCGCTGTTGAGCAAGACAGGCCAGGTGACCTTGGACTCGGGGTTCGCGAACACTGCCGCCTGCTCGTCGGCGATCACGTTCATCGACGGAGATGCGGGCATCCTGCGCTACCGGGGCTACCCCATCGAGCAGCTGGCCCAGCACGCCAGCTTCTTGGAGACCTCCCACCTGCTCATCTACGGCGAGCTGCCGACCCAGTCCCAGCTCGACGACTTCGCAGACAGCGTCCGGCGGCACACCCTGCTGCACGAGGACCTGCGCTGGTTCTTCGACGGCTTCCCACGAGACGCCCACCCGATGGCGGTGCTGTCCAGCGCTGTGAGCGCGCTGTCCGCGTTCTACCAGGACAGCCTCGATCCCTTCGATCCGGCGCAGGTGGAGATCTCGACCGTGCGGCTCATGGCGAAGGTCCCGACCATCGCCGCCTACGCCTACAAGAAGTCGATCGGGCAGCCGTTCCTGTACCCGGACAACTCCCTCGGCTACGTGGAGAACTTCCTCAGGCTGACCTTCGGCGTGCCCGCCGAGCCGTACGAGGTGGACCCCGTCATCGCCAGGGCACTGGACATGTTGTTCGTCCTGCACGCAGACCACGAGCAGAACTGCTCGACGTCCACGGTGCGCATGGTCGGCTCGAGCAACGCCAACCTCTTCGCGTCGGTGTCGGCCGGCGTCAACGCCTTGTTCGGTCCCCTGCACGGCGGCGCGAACCAAGCGGTCCTTGAGATGCTGGAGTCGATCGCGGCCGACGGCGGCGACGTGAACGCGTTCGTCGCCCGGGTCAAGGCCAAAGAGCCCGGTGTCAAGCTCATGGGCTTCGGCCACCGCGTCTACAAGAACTACGACCCGCGGGCGGCCATCGTCAAGCAGGCGGCCTACCAGGTGCTGGAGCGGATGGGGGCCTCAGACCAGCTGCTGGACCTCGCCCTGGCTTTGGAGCAGGTCGCGTTGGCCGACGACTTCTTCCTGGAGCGCCGCCTGTACCCCAACGTCGACTTCTACACCGGGCTCATCTACAAGGCGATGGGCTTCCCGACGAAGATGTTCACTGTCCTGTTCGCCCTTGGCCGCCTGCCGGGATGGATCGCGCACTGGCGCGAGCTGATGACAGACCCGGACACCAAGATCGGGCGGCCGCGGCAGATCTACGTCGGCCCTGTCGAGCGCGACTACGACGGCATCGGCCGGCGGGCCTGACCGACCACGGTCCGGGCCCCCACGGCGGGGGCCAGCGTCGAAGTGTCCGGGCCGCCGTCCGGGGGACCAGCGCCACGATCTGGGATCTTGCCGGACGTGCGCCGCGCCGCTCCTCGGCGTAGTCGACCGTCGGCGCCGGCCCGCCTGGGCCAGCCGGCGCGCGGGCGCAGCTGCCGGAACTGACCGGCGTACGCAGGAGCTGCCCGGTGCGACGCGTTCCAGGGGCCGGCGCAAACTCCGTACCTGCAGCTGACTTCTCCTACCTGCAGTTCAGGCCGGTCCCAGCAAGCGCCCAGGTTCGAACTAGATCCTTCTTCGCGAGGCCACGTCCACGCGAAGCGAAGGAACAGTCCATGACCACGATCCTGACCGACGTCGAGCCGCCGGCCGATCTCGGGTCCGAGACGGGTTCGTCGGCTGTGCCACCTGCCGGCCAGACCCGCCGGACTGGGCTGCTGCGCGGGCGCCCGCAGGACCCCGTCTGGGTCCGGCCGGGCCTGCTCGTCCTGCTGCTGGCCACCGCCGCGCTGTACGTGTGGGACCTGGGGGCGTCCGGGTGGGCCAACACGTTCTATTCCGCGGCTGTGCAGGCCGGGACCAAGAGCTGGGAGGCATTCTTCTACGGCTCTTCGGACGCGTCGAACTTCATCACCGTCGACAAGCCACCCGCATCGCTGTGGGTCATGGAGCTGTCAGCGCGGATCTTCGGGCTGAACCCTTGGAGCGTCCTGGTCCCGCAGGCGTTGGAAGGTGTGGCCGCCGTCGGCGTCCTGTACCTGACGGTGCGCCGCTGGTTCAGCCCGGCGGCAGCGCTGTTGGCGGGCGCTGTCCTGGCCCTGACCCCGGTGGCTGTGCTGATGTTCCGCTTCAACAACCCAGATGCTCTGCTGGTACTGCTCCTGGTCGCAGCCGCCTATGCGATGACTCGTGCGCTGGAGCGGGCCGGCACCCGCTGGCTGCTGCTGGCCGCGACGCTGGTCGGAGTCGGTTTCATCACCAAGATGCTTCAGGCGTTCCTCGTGCTGCCAGTGTTCGCCCTTGTCTACCTGGTCGCCGCCCCAACGGCGACCCGCCGGCGGATCGGCCAGCTGCTGCTCGCCGGGGTCACGCTGGTCGTCGCCTCCGGCTGGTGGGTGGCCGTGGTCGAGCTCGTCCCCGCCGCCGACCGGCCCTACGTCGGTGGATCCCAGAACAACAGCGTCCTTTCGCTCATCCTCGGCTACAACGGGATCGGGCGGCTGACAGGCAACGAGACCGGCAGCGTGACCGCTGGTGGCGCCACCAACAACGCGGCCGGGATGTGGGGTGCCACCGGCTGGTCGCGGCTGTTCGGCTCCGACATGGGCGGCCAGATCGCGTGGCTGATCCCGGCAGCCCTGATCAGCTTCGGTGCGCTGCTGTGGCTGACTCGGCGCGCCCCACGCACCGACCGGCTCCGCGCTGCTGCCCTGCTGTGGGGCGGCTGGCTGCTGGTCACCGCCGTCACGTTCAGCTTCGCGCAGGGCATCATCCACCCCTACTACACCGTCGCTTTGGCGCCAGCGGTAGGCGCGCTGGTGGGCATCGGCGGGGTGCGGCTGTGGCGCGACCGGAACACCGCATTCGCCCGGATCACTCTGAGCGCAGCGGTCGCGGTGACCAGCGTCCTGGCCTACCTGCTCCTGGACCGCAGCCCCGACTGGGTGCCGTGGCTGCGCTACGCCGTCCTGGTGTCCGGTCTGGCGACGGCGGCGGTGCTGCTGGTCGGCCACCGGCTGACCCGCCGGCTGTCAATGGCTGCGGCGGGCGCGGCGATCGTCGTCGCCCTGGCGGCGCCGACCGCCTACTCCCTGCAGACCGCGGCGACTCCGCACTCAGGGTCCATTCCCGCTGCCGGCCCGACGGTCACCGGCTCCGGGCCCGGCGGGTTCGCACGCGGCGCAGGCTTCGGTCGACGCGGCGGCCCCGCGGCGGGTGGCGCCGGCGGCCTGGGCCAAGGTGGCCCCGCTGTGGGCGGCGGCGGCCAGGTTGGTCCCGGACCTGGTGCTGCCGGCGGTCAAGGACCGGCCGGTGCGACCGGCCCGGCCGGTGGACCGCCCCAGGGTCAGCGCGGCCCGAACGCCGGTGGCCTGCTGGACGGGAGCACCGCCAGTGCCGCGATGGTCAGCGCACTTCAGGCCAACGCCTCCTCCTACACCTGGGCGGCGGCCGCTGTCGGGGCGAACTCGGCCGCCGGCTACCAGCTGGCCAGCGGTGAGCCGGTGATGAGCATCGGCGGGTTCAACGGCACCGACCCTGCCCCATCGCTGGCGCAGTTCGAACAGTTCGTCGCCGAACGCAAGGTCCACTACTTCATCGCGGGCAGCGGCGGCTTCGGTGCAGGCCAGTCCGGCAGCAGCTCCTCCAGCGCGATCACCGCCTGGGTGGAGGCGCACTTCACCGCCCAGACCATCGGCGGCACCACCGTCTACGACCTCACAACCGCCGCCTCGGCGGCCGCGTCGAACGACTCGACAGCGTCGTCGAGCGCCTGAGAACACACCACCAGAAACGAAGGAGACATAGCGATGACAACAAGAGAGCAACGGATCGCAGCACGGGCCCGAGGCCGCCGCAGGCTCGGCGCAGCCACCGTGGCGCTGGCCGCTACCGGTGTCGTGGGAAGTGCTGGACTCGCGTGGGCGGCCGAGCAGTCCGCCGCCACCGCCAGCGGCACCAACCAGACGTCGACATCGACGACCACCACCGGGTCGACGTCGTCCGGTGACGACTCCACCACCACCGGCTCCACGTCGAGCTCGTCGACGTCGTCGGCAGCCAGCTCCCCGACCACCACGTCCACCGCTCCCACCACGACCGCGTCGAACCCCGTCGCGACGACGAGCGGGTCATGAGCGCCACCCTGCTGGCGGGCCGCGGCATCGACCCGGGGCTGGCCGTGGCCGACCTGTTCGCGCTGGGGGTCGGCGTGCGCCTGGTGGTCAGCGACCCGGGCTCGCTGGCAGCCGCCACCTGGGTCCTGCGTGCCGAGCTCGAGGCGATCGACGTGGCGTGCAGCCGCTTTCGGGCCGACTCCGAGCTGGTGACGCTCAACGCCGCCGCCGGGGCCACCGTCCACGTGAGCCCCCTGCTGGCTGAGGCCATCGGGGTCGGCTTGAGCGCAGCCCGCGACAGCGGCGGCGACGTGGACCCGACGCTGGGGGCCTCGCTGGTCCGCCTGGGCTACGACCGGGACTTCGAACAGCTACCCGCCGACGGAGACCAGGTCGCCGTGACCGTCTGGCGAGCCTCCGGCTGGCAACAAGTCCACCTCGACGTCGACGCCGGGACTGTCCGGATGCCCGCCGGAGTCCACCTGGACCTCGGGGCGACCGCCAAGGCCTGGTGCGCCGACCGGGCGGCGGCCCGCATCCACGCCGAGCTGGGGGTGGGCGTGCTGGTGAGCCTCGGTGGCGACATCGCCGTCGGGGGGCAGGCCCCGGCCGTCGGCTGGCCCGTCAGGGTGCAGGACCGACCGGGGCTTCCCACGGCCGCCGCCGACGGCCCAACCGCGACCGTCAGCATCCGCAGCGGAGGGCTGGCCACCTCGAGTACGGCAGCGCGTCGCTGGCGCCGCGGAGGCCAGAGCCTGCACCACCTGCTGGACCCGCGAACCGGGATGCCCGCACGGTCCCGCTGGCGCACCGTCTCGGTCTGCGCACCGACGTGTCTGATGGCCAACGTGGCCACAACGGCCGCGATCGTGCGCGCCGACAACGCCGTCGCCGGGCTGCAGCGGGCCGGGCTGCCGGCCCGCCTCGTCTCCCGCACCGGTGAGGTCACCTGTCTGAACGGCTGGCCCCTGGAGGGCGACCATGGTCACCGGTAGCGCACTGTGGTACCTCAGCAGGGGAACCGGGGTCTTGTCGCTGGTCCTGCTGACCTTGGTGATCGTCCTGGGGGCTCTGACCCGCGGTGGGCGGTCGCTGCCAGGCCTGCCCCGGTTCGCGGTCGCCGGGCTGCACCGCAACCTGTCGCTGCTGTCGGTGGCCTTCCTCGCGGTGCACATCACTACGGCCGTCATCGACCCGTACGTGACGTTGCGCTGGGTCGACGTGGTGGTCCCGTTCGGGGCCAGCTACCAGCCGCTGTGGGTGGGACTTGGCGCCCTGTCCCTCGACCTGATGATCGCGATGGTGGTCACCAGCCTGGTGCGCCGCCGGATCGGGCACCGGGCCTGGCACGCCGTCCACGCACTGGTGTATCTGTCGTGGCCGGTCGCCCTGGTGCACACGTTCATGCTCGGCCCGGACGTCAACAGCGGCCTGCAGCGGTGGCTCGCTGTCGGCTGCGTGCTCGCGTCCGTCACCGCGCTCGGGTCGCGCCTGCTCTCCACACCTGCCCCCATCGCCGTCCCGGACCGGGCCCCGTGGCCGTCAGCGGCCGCACCGGGAGCCGGGATGAACGAAACCGTGCACCGCACTACGACCGAGGTGATGTCATGACCGCGCCGCAGGCTCTGGTCGAGGAGCGCATCCTCACCCAGGGCGCCGGGACCGGGAAGTACCGGGACCTGGACGTCCACCTCGCCGAGCACGGGCCGGTCCCTTCGACCCCCGGCCCGGCGCTGGTCACGCTGGTGGAGCAGTCCGGGCTCACCGGTCGAGGCGGAGCCGGCTTCCCCACCGCGCGCAAGCTGGCGGCGGTTGCAGCCGGCTCCGCGCCAGTGGTCGTCGCCAACGGTGCAGAAGGAGAACCAGCGAGCAGCAAGGACCGCGTCCTGCTCTCCTACGCTCCACACCTGGTCCTGGACGGGCTGCAGCTAGCCTGCCGGGCGGTCGGAGCCGCCCAGGCCTACGTCTACGTCCACGAGGGACCCCTGGTCGCGCACCTGGAGAACCTGGTGCGCGCACGGGCCCGCCGCGGGGTCGACGTGGTGGTCCCGACCGTCGTCGCGGCACCCGCCCGCTTCATCTCGGGCCAGGAGACCGCGGTGGTGTCGGCCATCAACGCGGGGCCGGCGCTACCCACGTCCGCGGCACAGCCGGTCTACGTCAAGGGAGTCGACCGGCGCCCGACCCTGGTCCAGAACGTGGAGACCCTCGCCCACCTGGCCCTGCTCGCCCGCCACGGGGCGTCCTGGTTCCGCGGCGCCGGAACAGAACGCGAACCGGGCACGATGTTGTGCACGATCAGCGGCGCCGTGGCCTCACCGGGAGTGGTGGAGGTGCCCATCGGCACCGACATCGCCGACCTCCTCGAGCGCGCCGGCGGCCCCTCCAGTCGGCTCGGCGCAGTGCTGGTGGGCGGCTACCACGGCGCCTGGCTGCCAGCGCCGACCGCCGCCGAGCTGGCCATGTCGGTGGCTGGTCTGCGCGATGCCGGCGCCAGCCCAGGAGCCGGGGTGCTGGTCGCCCTCGGGGCCGACAGCTGCGGGCTCGTCGAGACGGCGAGGGCGGTGGGGTACCTGGCACAGGAGTCAGCCCGACAGTGCGGGCCGTGCATGAACGGGCTGCCGGCGATGGCGCACGCTCTCGGCGAGCTTGCGCGCGCACGCCCGACACCCGGACTGGCTGACCGGGTCCAGGCCCTGGCCCTGGCTGTCGACAAGCGCGGTGCCTGCCACCACCCGGACGGGACCGTGCGGCTGGTGCGAAGCGCCCTTCGGGTGTTCGCAGCCGAGGTGCGCAGCCATCAAGGTGGCAGGTGCGGGGCCACCGACCTACGGCCGGTGCTGCCGGTCCCGGCCCCGATGGCCGGCCCGCGATGAGCCAGCAGCGACAGTCGCCCGGGGCCGGCAGGGCGGCCGGCGAGCGCCTCGCCGTGGACTGGATCGCCTGCGACGGCAGGGGGCTGTGCGCGGAGCTTCTGCCAGAACGCGTCGGCCTCGACGAGTGGGGCTACCCGGTCCTGGAGGGGCAGGCCCTGACGGCAGACCTGCTTCCCGACGCGCGTCGGGCGGTCGCGGCCTGCCCCAAGCTCGCGCTGCGACTGCAGCCCTGCTGACGGGTGCTCGTGGGCACCGGGCAGCAGAGCTGGCTCAGGTCTCTCCGCCGATGTCGCTCGCGTATGCGTCCCACATCAGGTCAGAGCCTCGCTGGCGGTGGCGAACCAGTCGGAACATCAGATCGGTCGCGCTGTCACGCAGGTCCTGAATGTCGTCATCGACCTCCACCGAGGCTGACAGGCCGGTGCAGTGGTCGATCTGTTTCAGGATCGCCTCGTGGTCGTGGCGGAGCTGGTCCACGGCCCGGGCCAGCCGAGGCGCGTTGGAGACGACATCGCTGTACACCCCGTCCGGGCCTTCGGTGGCGGCGATGTGCTCGTCGAAGTCGGCACTGAGCTGGTCCAGCCGGGTGCGGACGTTTTGGCGCCACTGATCGATCCGGCCAGGGCTCGGGGCAGCTAGCGCTGACTCCAGTCGCCCGATCGCATCCCGCAGCTCGGCGCGTCGGCGACGCACCTCGTCGAGTGCGACGGTGCCTCGGGGCTCTTGGTTGGACATCGGCTACCTCCGTGGTCGTCCGAGGTGATGATGCGCTGCCGACCCCCGCGCGGTCCATACCTGTCCTCGGCCTGCTTCCAGGCGCGGTGAGCGAAAGGCCGGCGAGGGGGGCGCTTGTGTGCGCCCTTCTCGCCGGCCGTCCCGCCCCGACCCACGCCCGAACCGTCGCCGATCCGGACCCATCGCGGTCCCCGGAGAGACCACTATAAACTGGTCAGTCGACAGGAAACCAGAGGTTTCCTGGTCACAGTTCGGTTAACTCGTCGGGGGCAGTCCAAGGTCGCGGCGCAGCATCCCCAGGACCAGCCCCCTGACCCGTGCCGGGGTGGAACCGGGGACCCCGGCGACGCACTCGATGGCCAGGCCGTCCAGTGCAGCTGCGGCGATCGTCGCGGTCTCGCGCGGTGACCGGACGGTGAACTCCCCGGCCTCGGCGCCGGCCCGGATGATCTCTTCCATACGCTCGCGGTACCGCCGTGAGCTGTTCGCCAGGACGGAGGCCACCTCCGGGTCGTAGGGGGCCTGGTAGAAGGCGGCGAGCCAGATCTGCCATTCGGGGTCACCGACCCCGTTGGGGGTGACGGCCGCGACCATGCGCGAGACCCGCTGCCAGTGCGTTCTGGCCGTGAGCATCGAGTCGTCGGCGAGGCGGCTGGCGCGTGTCTCGACGTGCTCCAAAGCCGCGAGGAACAGTCGCTTCTTGGTTCCGAAGTGGTAGGAGAGTCGGGCCGGACTCATCCCCGTCTGGACGGCCACGCTGCGTAGCGTGATCTCGTCGTAGCCGCCGTTGGCCACGGCGGCGATCACAGCATCGAGCATCAGGCTGCGTTCGGCGTCCGACAAGGGGGGTCGTCCCGGACGGGGCGACTTCGGCTCGCTCACGCGGGGATCCTAGGGCTTGTGCCGGCTGAGTCGACTGCGAACGGCTGGCCACGCTGGCCGCGAGCAGCGGCCGAGAGCGGCGCAGCTGGCCTCGAATGGGAGTCCCGCGCCGACCGCGCCGGCGAGCTGCACGCGCCGCCCCAGCCAGGTGGGTGTCGTGCTACTGCCCGCTCAGCCACACCGCCGACCCGCCCGGCGCGGTGCGACCGTCGACGGCGGCGCTGGCCAAGATGATCTGCCCCCACTGGCTGGGCAGCTCGAAGGGCTCGTGTCCGCAGTTGACCAGGCACACTCGGGAGCCGCGCCGGAAGGCCAGTGCGGGCACGCCCGGGTCCAGCTCGATCCACTCCAACGCGGCGGCCGGCTCGCGGAAATGCTCCGGGCGCAGCTGCAGCGCCAGCCGGTAGAGGCTGAGGAAGGACCCGGCGTCGGTCAGCTCGGTGTCGACGGCGTACTCGCCGAACCAGTCGGGCTGGGGAAGCCACGGCTGCACCGACGCCTCTGCGGGGGAGAAGCCGAACGAGGGCTCGGCGTGGTTCCAGGGGATCGGGACCCGGCAGCCGTCACGGCCGAGGTCCTTGCCGCCGCTTCGCCGGACGATGGGGTCCTGCCGCGCCTGCGCGGGCAGGTCCATCACCTCGGGAAGTCCGAGCTCTTCCCCCTGGTACAGGTACACCGACCCTGGCAGTGCCAGCAGCATCAAGATCGCCGACCGTGCGTAGCGTCTGCCCTGCGCCAGGTCCACCGGGCCACGGGCCCGGGTCCCGGCCGCAGGGTCCTGGCTTGAGCCGACCACCAGCGACTGGTCCTGGCCGTACCGGGTCACCGCCCGATGCACATCGTGGTTGGACAGGGTCCAGGTGACGGCCGCGCCGACCGCGGCGATGTGGGTCAGCCCGGCTTCGATCGCCTCGCGCAGCGCGGAGGCCCGCCACGGCTGGGTCAGCAGGTCGAAGTAGAACGCCTGGGGCAGCTCGTCCGCTCGCAGGTACAGGGCCAGGTCCTCGACCTCGGGGACCCAGATCTCCCCGACGAGAGTGAGGTCGCGTCCGTGGTAGGAGTCTGCGATCCGCCGCCAACGCCGGTACACCTCGTGCACGTCGGCGTGGTTCCACATCGGCGAGTGAGCGCGAGCCTGCTCGTGGTCGATGTCGGGCAGCTCGGGGTGCTTGACCAGGCCGTGGGCGACGTCGATGCGGAAGCCGTCGATGCCGCGGTCGAACCAGAATCGCAGGATCGACTCGAACAGGTCTCCGACGTCGCCGTTACGCCAGTTGAAGTCGGGCTGGCGCTCGTCGAACAGGTGCAGGTACCACTGACCGGGGTTGCCGTCCGCGTCGGGCACTCTGGTCCAGGCGGGCCCACCGAACACCGACTCCCAGTTGTTCGGCGGCTGGTCGCCTCGCGGCCCGCGCCCGTCCCGGAACAAGAACCGCTCACGCTCGGGCGAGCCCGGCGCGGCGGCCACCGCTGCGACGAACCACGGGTGACTGCTCGAGCAGTGGTTGGGCACCAGGTCCAGCAGCAGCCGCAGCCCCCGCTCGTGAGCCTGCGCCAGCAAGGCGTCGAAGGTGTCCAACGTGCCGTAGTCCGGCTCAATGTCGGTGTAGTCGGCGACGTCGTAGCCGTGGTCGACCTGGGGGGAGGGGTAGCACGGGTTCAGCCACAGTCCGTCGACACCCAGGTTCACCAGATGGTCCAGGCGCTGCCCTACCCCGACCAGGTCACCGATGCCGTCCCCGTCAGAGTCGCAGAAGGAGCGCACATACACCTGGTAGACCACTGCGTCGGCCCACCACGCCCGCGGGGCAGTCATGACGATCTCCTCTTGTCGGCTTACCGGTTACCTTTCCATGGTCGGCCGCGGGAGCGCGCCATCTGGGCGCCGGAACGGAGCAGGGCAGATGCAGCTCGACCGGTGGATATCCGAGGCGGTCACCGCGCACCGCGCATGGATGGACACGTTCGGTCCGTTCACGCCGCACCCGGTGCTCGAGGTCACCGACGAGCAGATCGCCGGCCCGTTCGCCGACCTGGTGCAGCGGCTGCGTGACAACTACCCGTTCGGGCACCCGCTGTACGCGGGACAGATGCTCAAGCCCCCGCACCCGGTGGCCATGGTCGGCTACCTCGCGGCCATGCTCGTCAACCCGAACAACCACGCACTGGACGGGGGGCCCGCAACGGCGGCGATGGAGAAGGACGTCGTCGCCCAGCTGGCGGCCATGTTCGGTCTTCCCGCAGCGCCGGGACACCTGGGGCACCTGACCTCCAGTGGAACTATCGCGAACCTCGAGGCCCTGTGGGTCGCCCGCCAGACCCACCCGGCCCTGGGTATCGCCTACAGCACCCAAGCCCACTACACCCATGCCCGGATGTGCGGCCTGCTCGGTGTCCAGGGCCACAGCGTCGGCGTTGACGCCGCCGGCCGGATGGACCTGAACGCACTCGTGGGGGTCCTTGACGGCGGGCAGGTGGGAACGGTCGTCGTCACGGCGGGAACCACCGGCCTGGGGGCGGTCGACCCCATCGACCAGGTGCTCGCCCTGTGCCGCGAACGTGCGGTCCGGGTCCACGTCGACGCCGCCTACGGCGGCTTCTTCACTCTCCTGGCCGGCGACGCCGACGCGGCGGGACTGGCGCCGGCGCCGTGGCGGGCCATCGGCTCGGCGGACTCGGTGGTGGTGGACCCGCACAAGCACGGACTGCAGCCCTACGGGTGCGGGGCAGTGCTCTTCGCCGATCCGGGGGTGGCCCGCCTCTACGTTCACGACTCCCCGTACACCTACTTCACCTCCGATGAGCTGCACCTGGGCGAGATCTCCCTGGAGTGCTCCCGGGCCGGCGCCGCCGCGGCGGCGCTGTGGCTGACCCTGCAGGTCTTTCCGCTGACCGCGGACGGCCTGGGCGCCGTGCTGCGCCCGGGGCGCACGGCGGCCCTGCGCTGGGCAGACCTGATCGACCGGTCCGACGTCCTGGACCTTTACCAGCCCCCGGAGCTGGACATCGTGACCTACCTGCCGCGAGTCCAGCCAGCACCGGGGGCAGGCCGGCCGCCGCTTTCCGCGATCGACAGAGCCAGCGGGCACGTCCTGGCCGCAGGAATGGCTGACTCCTCCGCCTTCCTGGCCACTTACGCGGTGTCCCCGGCGTCCCTGGCTGAACGCGGCCACGACGTCGATCCCGACGTCGACCGCGGCCGTATCCTTCGCAGCGTCCTGATGAAGCCTGAGGCCGAGCTCACGGTGGACGCACTGCACTCCCGAGTCGAAGCGCTGGCCGCGCAAGCCCTCAAGGAGACCTGATGCCCGTCGACACAGCCAGCGCCTCCGCGGTGGTGGCAGCCCCGCTCGATGTCGTGCTCGCAGCCCTGCGTGACGTCCCCAGCCAAGTCGACTGGGTCAGCGAGATCACCAGCGCGGAGCTGCTCGAGGAGTACGAGGACGGGACCCCGGCGACCGCCCGCTTCGAGATGACGACCCGGATCGGGGTCGACCACTACACCCTGGAGTACGAGCACTCCGACGACGCCATGTCCTGGACCCTGACCGAGGGGCAGATGCAGAAAGCACAGACCGGTTCCTACCGGCTGCGCGATCTCGGGGACGGCCGAACCGAAGTGACCTTGACTTTGGACGTCGACCACTCCATCGCCGCCCCGGGGTTCATCCGGCGACGCGTCTTCCACTCAGTGGTCGAAGGCAACGTGGCTGGCCTCAAGGCGTACGTCGAGACATGAGCTGCCGGGCTGCCTTCGCGCCGCAAGCAGCGGGAGCCCCACAGGTTTTGGCTAGCTGAGCATCTGCTTGATCGCCACGCCGACCGCGAGCAGAACCACGAACGCCCGCAGGAGGGCGTCCGGGAGGTTTCGGCCGTACCGTCCGCCGACTGCGCCGCCGAGGGCGCTGCTGACCGCCAGCAGCCCAACGGCGGCCCAGTCGACGTGCGCGACCAGAGCGAACAGGGTCGCCGCCGCCACGTTCACAAAAGCACCGATGACGTTCTTGACGCCGTTCGCGGCCTGCATGCCACCGAGCATCACCCCGAACAAGGCGAGCAGCAGAACGCCCTGCGCCGCGCCGAAGTAGCCGCCGTAGATCCCGACCAGGTACACCGACGCCAACAGTGCGGGGCCGGCGTGCATCTCGGCGTCGGGGTCGACGCGGGCACGTCGCTGGGCCAGCTTCCTGGCGAGCCACGGCTGCACCGCCACCAGTGCCGCCGCGACCAGCAGCAGAGCCGGCACGACCGCCGAGAATGTCCGGGCAGGAAGCACCAGCAGCAAGGCGGCACCGGTCAGCCCCCCAGCCGTCGCCGGAACAGCAATCTGACGCAGCAGGTGGCGAACCGACCCGAGCTGCTCGCGGTACCCGTAGGCACCGGTGAACGAGCCGGGCACGATCCCAAGGGTGTTGCTCACGTTGGCGGTCACCGGGGGAAGACCTATCGCCAGCAGCGCAGGGAACGTCACCAAAGTCCCAGCCCCGACGACCGCGTTCATCCCACCTGCGGTGAACCCTGCGGCCAACAGCACGGCCGCGTTGAAGGGGGTCACGGTGCTGAGTGTGGCGGACACCCGCCCGCTCGGTCTGCTGGCAGCGCGGCCAAACGGCGGGCCGGCTTCAGACCCAGCCGGGTCGACCGCTAGCGTGCGCCGCATGAGAGTCGTGGTTCCCCTCGAGAGGCGACCCGGCGAACGCCGGGTAGCGGCCGTGCCGGACACCGTAGGCCGGCTGGTGAAAGCGGGCCTGGACGTCGTGGTCGAGTCAGGCGCCGGGACACACGCCTACGTCACGGACGCGGAGTTCGAGGCGTCTGGGGCGCAGGTCGTGTCCGGGGATGTCCTGGCTGGCGCCGATGCGGTGCTGCACGTGTCCGCGCTCACGCCCGAGCAGGCCGCCTTGCTGCGGCCCGGCGCGATCACGATCGGCTTCCTCGCGCCGACGACCAACGCCGCCGGCATCGCGGCGCTGCGCGACGCCGGCGCGTCAGCGTTCTCCGTTGAGCTTCTGCCCCGCATCTCAAGGGCCCAGTCGATGGACGCCCTGACCTCGCAGGCGCTGGTGTCCGGGTACCGGGCGGCGCTGGTCGCCGCGGAGCGGCTGCCCAAGTTCCTGCCGCTGCTGATGACCGCCGCCGGGACCATCCCGCCGGCGAAAGTACTGGTCCTGGGAGCAGGCGTGGCAGGCCTGCAGGCGATAGCGACGGCCAAGCGCCTGGGCGCGGTGGTCGAGGCCTACGACGTCCGGGCTGCCTCGGCCGACGAGGTCCGCTCCATGGGCGCCAAGTTCGTCGACCTGGACCTTGAGGCACTGGAGGGGACAGGGGGCTACGCGCGGGAGATGAGCGACGACCGGGCGACCCGCCAGCGAGACCTGCTCGCCCCGTTCGTGGCCAAGTCCGACGCCGTGATCACCACCGCAGCCATCCCGGGTAGGTCGGCTCCGCTGCTGGTGACCCGGGCGATGGTGGAGGCGATGCGTCCCGGTTCGGTGGTCGTCGACCTGGCGGCCGAGACCGGCGGAAACGTCGAAGGGTCAGTTGCTGGCGAGGAGGTGCTGTTCGGCGCGGTGACCGTGTGGGGAGCCAAGGACGTCCCTTCCCAGCTGCCCGTTGATGCCAGCCGGCTCTACGCGCGCAATGTCGCTGACCTTCTCCTGCTGATGACCACCGACGGTGTGGTCGCCCCCGACTGGGAGGACGAAATCGTGGCCAACTGCTGGGTCACCCGAGACGGCGCTGTGCAGGAGGGGATAGCGGTATGACCGGCGGCATGGGTCTGCTGACCGTCTTCGTCCTGGCTGTCTTCGTCGGCTTCGAAGTGGTGTCCAAGGTCTCGACCACCTTGCACACCCCATTGATGTCCGGGGCGAACGCGATCCACGGTGTGATCTTGGTGGGCGCGATCTTGGTGACGGGGGAGGCCAACGGGGCAGCCCAGACCACGTTGGGGCTGGTGGCCGTCGTCCTGGCGACGGTGAACATGGTGGGCGGGTTCGTCGTCACAGACCGGATGCTGGAGATGTTCAAGGGTAAGAAGCGATGAGCAAGCAGACCTGGGTGGACCTCGCCTACCTCGTCGCCGCGATCTGCTTCATCCTCGCGCTCAAGGGGCTGTCGTCCCCGAAGTCCGCCCGCAACGGCAACCTCATCGGCGCCGCCGGCGCGGCCATCGCCGTCGTCACGGTCCTGGTCTCAGCCGACCTGCGCCACCTCCCGCTGATCCTCGCCGCGATAGCGGTCGGCTCCGCCGCGGCGGTCCCCACCTCGCGCCGTGTCCCAATGACGGCTATGCCGCAGCTGGTGGCGCTGTTCAACGGCGTCGGCGGTGGGGCGGCCGCCATCGTGGCGTTCCTGGAGCTGAAGTCGGCCGGCGGCGGGTTCCCGCTGGTTGCCTCCCTGTTCACCGTGATGGTCGGCTCGGTGTCCTTCAGCGGGTCGGTGGTCACCTTCGCCAAGCTTCAGGAGCTCATGACCACCCGGCCGGTGGTCCTGCCCGGTCACCCGATCCTGTTCGCCGGGGCGGGCGGCGGCGCGGTCGCCCTCGCGGCCGTCGCCTTCGCCAAGGGCGGGGCGAGCAGCTCCGCCACCTGGTGCGCCGTCGGTGTCGCTGTGCTGTCGCTGGCACTAGGGGTGCTGTTCGTCCTGCCGGTCGGAGGCGCCGACGTCCCGATCGTCATCTCTTTGCTGAACGCCTTCACCGGCCTCGCCGTGGCCGCCTCCGGCTACGTCCTGGGCAACGTCCTGCTGCTCATCGCCGGCACCCTGGTGGGAGCATCCGGCACCATCCTGACCCGCCTGATGGCCACCGCCATGGGCCGTCCGATCACCTCCACCCTGTTCGGTGCCCTACGCGGC
>Ga0209698_10001853_pt1 | contig 24282 bp, 19 predicted proteins | sample LitLauG_LLR_2012_FD_187203 | JGI IMG/M metagenome (GOLD analysis project Ga0209698, IMG submission 187203) | Freshwater sediment microbial communities from Pennsylvania, USA - Little Laurel Run_MetaG_LLR_2012 (SPAdes) (version 2) | ecosystem: Environmental > Aquatic > Freshwater > Creek >... | reverse complement strand
TCACTGGCGGATCGGTATTGAGGAGGGGCTAGGCGATGGCGCAAGCGGCAAGTATAGCCTCCCAGATTTTCGCCGGGCTTCTGACGGCGCCCGATACGGGCGTGAGCAGCGCGGTGGCGACGCTGGCGGCGGATTCGGGTGTGGCACTGGCTCCCATCCCTCCAGCGCATATCGTGACGCAGAACATGGCGTTCGAGATATCGGAGCGTGCGGCGGTGGTGAAGTATCCGGTGGTGCAAGTTTACTCCGACAGAGTGAGAAATCTGCTGACGGAGAAATTTCGAGCCTTTTCGGGGAAAGTGCGGACGGTGGCCGAGGTGCGGGTATCGCTGGACCGGATCGAGGGACTGGAAGATCAACTGCGGCTTTACGTGGACGCGGTCACTGCGATTTTGGATGCGAACCGCGGCAATTGGGGACAGGGCGCGTTCTACGCAGGCGGTTATGAGGTGGCGTTCGAGCCGGTGAAGCGGGGCGGAAAGAACTTTTTGCAGGTGGCGAAGGTGTCGTTCGAAGTGGACATGTCGGTTTGAAGAAGCAGCCAGGAGCCAGAATGACGGGAACAGAGGACGGGATAAATGTCGTGTTACATATCTTCAAATAATGAGCGGATTTATTGCGCTCTGGAGTCCAGCTTCGGCATGATTCCAGCGATCACGGGAGCGAACCGGATACCGGCGCTGAAGTTCAAGGCGAAGCAGGTTCCGGAGCAGATTGGGCGTAAAGATAAGACAGGAACGCGGACGTTTGTGGGGTTGCCGAACCGCGTCCGCGAGAGCACGAGTTTCGCGGTGGACACGCTGTTGACCGAATGGTCGAACACGTCGGCGCAGCCGGCATACGGTCCGCTGTTCCAATGCGCAATGGGAGGGACGCCGGTGATTTGGGCTGGAGGCACGGTGGCGTCGCTGACCGGAACGACTGAGATCGCGTTCACTGCTCCGCACGGACTGTCGGCGGGGCAAGCGGTGACGTTCAATGGGGAGATGCGGTTTGTCACGGCGATTTTGAACCCGTCCACGATCTATATTAATGCTGGGTTTACGACGCTGCCTGTGGCGGGATCGGCAATGGGGCCGACGATCAACTACGGACTGGCGGATTCTTTGCCGAGCGCGAGCATTTTCGATTACTGGGACCCGTCCACAGCCGTGCAGAGGATCGTGGAGGGGGCGGCGATCGACAAGATGCAGATCGAAGTGAACGGCGATTTTCAGCAGTTCAATTTCTCGGGGCCGGCGCGGGACTTGGTGGACAGCGCGAGCTTCCAAAACGGCCAGGGTGGAATGACGCAATTTCCGGCCGAGCCGGCGGCGGCGAATTTCGATTACACGATCGTGCCGGGACATTTGGGCGAGGCGTGGCTGGGTGTAACCGAGGCCCAGTTCCTGACAATCACGGCGGCGGAATTGACGCTTGAGAATAACATCGAGCTGCGGGCAAAGGAGTTCGGTAGCGATTATGCGCGATGCATCGCGGCGGCGACGCGGTCGGTATCGCTGAACTTCAGCCTGTTCGAAATGGCGGACGCGCAGACGCAAGGGCTATACCAGGCGGCGCGGCAGAGATCGCCGATCAGCGTGATGCTGCAACTGGGCCAGCAGGCGGGTCAGTTATGCGGGGCGTATATGCCGGCGATGGTGCCGATGGTTCCGGAGTTTGACGATTCCGAGACGCGGCTGCAATGGAAATTCACCAACAACAGAGCGCAGGGAACAGCCAATGACGAACTGTACATCGCATTCGGGTAATGCGTGGGAGAGCTCTGCGTGGCACGGGGCCGAGGCTGTGAACGGCGTCCGGTATCAGATTGCGCGAATGTCGTTCGGGCGCCGGATTGAGCTGGCGCGGAGGATTCGCGAGATCGGCCGCAAGATGGAATACCTGGAGGCGGGGGCGCGGCTTGAGAATGGGGCTCGCGAGGCGCTGGAGGCGACAGTCTTAGCAGCGGAGATCGACAGGGTGTACCTGGATTGGGGCCTGCTGGCGGTGGAAGGGTTGACGGTCGACGGGGCGGAGGCGACTCCGGAATCGCTGGTGGAGCGGGGGCCTGTGGAATTGGCGGCAGAGATTCTGTGGCGGATTAAATCCGAGTGCGGAATGAACGAGGACGAACGAAAAAACTGACAGTCGCCTTCCATTTTTATCGGACGAGCCAAGCCGGATGGAAGTGCGAGCCATGCAGACGGCAGGGGCTGGATGTGAGGCGGCGGTGCGGGTTTTTACCAGCGGAGAAGCGCGGGCCGCGGAAGCTGGTATGGGTGCGAGGGCGCGTTTCGTCGGAGGAATGTCCGAAATCGATGGTGACGCCGGCGAGTGTCGAACTGCTGGAGAAGTTTTTTGGATGGAAGCTAGGCGGCGGGGGCCAGCTGGGAGAGTTGCCGGCGAGAGAGGCCGATGCGTTTCTGCTGTTAGAAGGCGAGTGGCGGGCGGACGAGTCTGCGTGAAACCTACTTCCTCAGCGGGCATCCCGGAAGCGAAGGGGACAGCCCGCTGTGTCCACCGATTGCGTTCAGTTAAAAGTACGGCCCTTGTGGACTGGGGACACAGTAGGCTGTCCCCTTCGCAGGTGGCGATTTTAGCGGAAGTTCAGGACTGACATAAAACATGGCAAAGAATCCAACAACGGAAGTGACCGCGCTACTGGGCGGATCGAGCGCGAGCGTTGGGCAGGTGCTGACGTCGGCGGCTCCGGGCGGAACGAACGTAGCCGTGGGCGGCTCGAGCAGTTCAAACGCGGTGAACGATCAGTTGACGACGATCGCGACGCAGTTACAACAACTGCAGACAATCAACCAAGCGCAGATCGCTAGCATCGAGGCAAACACCGGCGCTCTGAACACCAATTCGACAACCAAAGGAAGAGGGAGTTCAACTGCGGGATCGGTGGCGAGTACGCTGCTGGACACGCTGGGCTTGGGATCGGGATTGAGCCCGCTGATTTCGGGACTGATGGGGTTGTTCAGCGGGGGCGGAGGCGGAACGCAGACGACCGTGACGCCTTACATCCAACCTTTGCCCGTGAATTTGACAGCGGGATTCACGGGAGCGTCGGCAGCCGGGGCGTCAGGCGTGGATTTTGGCGAAGGCGGCTTGCCTCGGCAGCTTACGGCAGCCTCGGCACAGCAGCAGATCACGGTGCAGGTACAGGCGATGGATAGCCAATCGTTTCTGGACCGGAGCAACGACATTGCGGCGGCGGTGAGGAAGGCGATGCTGGAAACGTCGATGCTGAACGACGTCATCCGGGAGGTTTAACATGGCGAGCTTTCCGGCATTGAAGACGGGGGCCATCGCGCAGTATGGGTCCGACCGAGCGAGGCAGTACGCGACGAACGTACTGCGGTTCCTGGACGGCAGCGAACAGAGATTTCCGGGGTTCGGAACGCCCCTGATCCAGTGGGTTATCCGGCTGGAACTGCTGGACGAATCGGAATTGGAGAATTTGGAGCTGTTTTTCGAGAGTGTGGGCGGCCGCTCGGGCACGTTTTCCTTCACTGATCCGTGGGATGGCACTGTTTATGCGAGTTGCAGCTTCGCAAGCGACGATCTGACGCTGGAGTTCGACGATGTGGCACGAGGGAAGACGCAACTAACTGTCAAGGAGAACCGGAGCTGAAATGCTGGTGTTTCCACAAATCTCGACAGGCGCTTCCAGCCTATATCCGCTAAAGAAAATGTCGCGGCAGCGCAGCGTTGTGAACACGCTGGGGGACGGGACAAGAGACGTTTATGCCGATCCGGACGCGGCGAGCCTGGGGTGGGAACTTCACCTGACGGGACTGACCGGCCCGGAATGGGCGTCGATTGAGGCGCTGTTCGAGGCGACGTCGGGGATGTGGCTGCCGTTCACGTTTCTGGATCCGGCGGGGAATTTGCTGGCGGACAGCGAGACCTTCGGCGGCTCGGCGTGGACGAACGGTCCGCTGATCGAACTGACCACCGGCGTGACCGATCCTTCGGGCACGACGCGAGCGACGGGCGTGACGAACGGCGGGCAAGCACCGCTGGCCGTGGCGCAGACGGTGGCAGTTCCAGGGAATTTCCATTACTGCTTGAGTGTATGGGCACGATCGACTAATGGAACGAGCGTGACGTTATCGATCGCGTCGGCGGGCGGGAGTGTGACGGAGACGTTCTTTCCGGGGGCCCAATGGACGCGGATTTCGTTGGCCGGAAATGTTGGGCAAGTGGCCAATTCCGTGACGTTCGCGGCGCAACTGCCGGCCGGCGGGGCGATTGAGATGTTCGGGATACAGGCGGAGGCACAACTGGCACCATCCGACTACAAGCTGACAGGGACGACCGGGGCAGTCTATCCGAGTGCTCGATTCGCAAGCGACAGGCTGACGGTGACGGCCCAGGGCACGGATGTTTATGACGCGGTCGTCCGGATCGTGAATATGGAGAGCCAATGAGCACGATCGATGTTCTGAAGGAGCAAGCGACTCCGACGACACCGTTATTCCTGATCGACTGCGTGTTGAGTTCGGGGGCAACGGAGCATTGGGGTACCCACGCCGCGACGTTTGGCAGCACGGCGTACGCGGCTCGGCTGCTGAAGCACACTTTATTCCAGTTGACGGCTTCGTCATCTGACGGATTAGATGGGGCAGCGCAGATCGCACTAACGCTAGCGAATGCCGACTCGCATTTTTCTGAGATTGAGCGAGCGACGGGATTCAAGGGCGCGCAGGTTACGATTCAGTTCCTGTTTTATGATTTCGTGGCGAGCGAGCCGGCGTCCGAGGCGCGAGTGGTGTTCCGAGGGATCGCGAATTCCCCGGACGAGATCACGGAGTCGGCGTTTCGCGTCACTGTGATGAATCGGCTGAATCTGCAGAGGATTCTCTTGCCGGATACCCGCATCGAACGGACGTGTCCGTGGTTCTTTCCATCGACGGCGGCACAGAGGCAACAGGCGCTGACGGGTGGGCCGAAGGGGCAGTATTCCGCTCTGTATAAATGCGGGTATTCAGCGGATCAGACGGGCGGCGTCGGCAACCTGAACAGCGGCGCAGCTTACACGAGTTGCGATTACACGCGGACCTCCTGCGTTCAGCGCGGCATGTTCAACAAGGACTCGGCGAACAATACAACCGCGCGGTTCGGCGGGATCGAGTTCGTGCCGGCCCAGATTGTGGTGCGCGGATATGGGCAGAAGAATACGGAGCTATCGCCGCTTTACAACAATATCGCGCTTTATAACAACTTTGTTCCGCTGGTTTACGGTACGGCCTGGTATACCCCTCCCATCGTATTTTTGCGTAATGACGGGAACCTGACGCGGATGGAGCTCCTGCTGGGAATGGGGCCGATTTCGGGCATCCTGCAGGTGCTAGTGAACGGCGATGCGATTCCACAGGCTCAAGACGGCACTAACATGACGGGGACCGGTTGGTATTCGCTGATCAGTGCGGGCGGCAGGAACGGGGCGTTCGATCCGAACTTTACTGATAGCGCAGGAAACCCGCTCGGCGATCCCTATGGGAGCCTGGCATATCTGAGCGTGGTTGTTCCGAACGCAATCGCGAACGGATTGTCCACACCAACTGTGCGGGTGCTGGTAAACGGTCTGCTGATTGAGCAGTTCGATTCGAGCGGTAATTCATTGGGAGCGTCGTTCACGAATAATCCAGCGTGGGTTTTGATGGACGTGCTGCGCAGAAGCGGCTGGCTGACGTCCGACATGAACCTGCCGAGTTTCGCCGCAGCGGCGGCCTATTGCGGCGAACCGATCTCCACGACGGATTTGTACGGCAATTCCACCTCGACGGCGCGATTTAAATGCAACCTGGTGATCCAGAACCGCCAGAGTGCGGCCGAGCTGGCGAAGTCGACTCGAGTCGCGTCGTCATTGATGCTCAGCTACGACAAATCCGGGCTGCTGAATCTTCGTGTGGAAAACACCCTGGCGCTGCAGCAGCCGACGGCTCCGGACGGGACGAACAGCACAGAGGCTCTGAACGGCGGATGGCCGTCGTATGAATTTAGCGACGGATCGGCCACCTACTCGGGGATCCTGAGAAGCTCAAATGGCGATCCGGCGATCCGGCTTTATTCGCAAAATGGAACGGCAACCACGAATCAGTTGACGGTGGAATTTCAGGACGAGTTCAATCAGTATCAGCAGGACAGCCTAACGCTGGTGGATATCGACGACTCGCTGTTAACGGACCGGATTGTTACCGCGCCGTTTCCCGGCGTCGGGCTGCCGAACTTCGACCAGGCGACGCGCATGCTGCAATTGCAGCTCAATAAATCCATTGCCGGATACACGCTGGTGGAGTTCAGCACGTCGGTTAAAGGTATCGGCATCGCGCCTGGCGACCTTATCACGGTCACTTATCTAAAGGAAGGGCTGAGCCGCCAGCCGTTCCGAGTCGTAAAGATAGCTCCGGGGCAGGATTACCAGATCGTCCAGATCACGGCGCAGTGGCACGATGACGACTGGTACACGACGGGCGGCGCGAACGCTTCGGGCGGCGGAATTTACGCAAGCAATCAGGGCGGGATGCCGCGTCCTTTGGTGGGGAGTGTTACGGACACGCACGGAGTGGAGCAGTTTGGCATCATAGAAACCCCGATTGCCAGAGGCGACGGGAGCACCGCGATTCAGTTGAGCGCGGCCTTCACGCCTCCAGCGCTGCCTGGGGCGTCGAGCGTCTCGATCCCGTTACTGAGCCTGACGCCGACGGTGGCGACGACGGGGGGAACGCTGGCGGGAGGGCAATCCTTCTATTACGCGGTTAGCGCGCTGGATTCGACGGGCGCGGAGAGCGGGCTTTCTTTCATTGTCCAGGCGACGCTGCCTCCGACGACCAATACCAACACGGCCACGCTGACCGGGTTCAGTTTCTCGTCCGGCACCAGCGGGTTCCGCGTGTATCGCGGCGTGAATCCGAGCCAGCTGCTGCTGATTCACGCGAACTCGACGGTCACTGCAAGCTACACCGATTCTGGCGCAGCGGCACAACTGCAAGGGCCTCCCGATCCGAACTATGATCACGCGAATTTCTATTGGCGTATGGAACTTCAACCGGAAGAAGCGGTGACGTCGGCTACGGCGACGACCATCGCCAACAGCACACTGGGCATGCTGGTAAACGACTACGCAGGCGACATCGTGCGCATCACGCGCGGCAAGGGCGCGGCGCAGGAACGTAGGGTGATTTCGAATACCACAACAACGCTGACCGTGGCGCCAGCATTCGCAGTGACGCCAGACACGACGAGTTTCTTCACGGTGGCAGAATCGACTTGGACCTTCGGGGGCTTGGGATCGACGAGTCCAGTGACGATGGAGGTTCCAAACCAGCCCGGCGCGAGCGTGGAGGTGTCGGGCAGATCGGCGAACGCGCAGGATGACGAGACATCGGAGGCCTTGAACCCGGTGACAACCTGGCAGATTGTTGGAGGCTCGGGCGGGGGTGCCGATTCCGGGCTGCCGCCGGCTCCAGTATTTGGCGTCGATTTGGCGGGACAGGGGGCGATCGACCTGGTAGGAATCGCGTTTTCTGGCTTCGCGAATACGCACACGATATCCGCGGGAACGCTGATCCTGTATTACTGGAATGAACTGAACAGCCCGTCGACTTTGCGGCTGGCCTCGGGGATCGGGGCGGGCGACACGACGATCACCCTGGGCGCGTCCGGCACAAACGCAGTTGGCGACCGGCTACAGATCGAAACTGAGGTGCTGCAAATAGAAGCGGTGCTTCCCGGTGGAGCGCAATATACGGTGCTGCGCGGCGCGGAGGGAACTACGGCGGCGGCGCACACGACTACGCCTCCGGTTTATGCTCTGGAGCAGAACGTAAGCATCGTTCCGTTCGTCCCGGGATTCTTCGGAAGTCCTGCCAGCGGCGACTTCGCCTATTCCGTGTTCCTGCCGGACGTGCGGATCGCGGCGGCGGCGCTGGAGATGACCAACGTTTACGGAACCGGCTTCGCGACCGTGGTGCCGTTCGTCGGCACCGCGGATCAGGGATTGCGGACGATGGCCGGAGGCCAGATTTCTCTGCAGGTGGAAGGATATTTGGCCGTCCAAACCGATGCCGCGCCGCCGCTGATCGCCGAAACAACGCAGGCGATGCGAGACATCTTCGCGGTGGTTAGCGAAGCACCGAGCGGAGGGCCGATCAGCCTGCAACTCCGGCAAGGCAGCACGGTATTCTGTACGCTGACGATTGCGGACGGCACGACGGAAGCGACCGCCGTCAGCGGCTTTGGACTTGCTCCGCTGGCTTCCGGCGCGCAGATCAGTCTGGATATTCTCTCGGTTCCGAGCGCCGCCAATAGCCTGCCCGGACGCGACCTCACCGTCGTCATCCGGCTGTGATTCGACATGCCCGACCAAATTCAAAAACTGAGACCCGACCGCGACCTGCAGTGTTTTTACTACCAGCCGACGGCGATCGCGGCATTGAGTAGCGCCTCCGCCACAGGATTCACGCTCTCCGGAACCTGGCGTCAGCAGTTCGACTGGGCGGTGATCGAGTGGAATCGCGACAACGTTTATGAGCATCCGGCGTTTCGCAATCTCCCCGATGGCGATTTGAGCGGTCTGGTGCTGACCTACGAGGAAACGCGCACCAATTGCATCCCGCTCGATTCCCAGTTGTATGCCACGGTGGACTGGCCGTCGCTGCGCATCTGGGGTCCGGAGAATGAAATTTATTACGTGCCGATCGCCGCGCACGCCACCGCCATTTCCGGTGGTTACCAAAACGCTTATGCGGACTTTACGTTGTCGGGTAGTGGGACTCCTGCGGCGGGAACGCACGTCGGCATCGCTTATCTGGACACTCACTACACCTACACGTTCAACGGAACCTCCGGAATATCGGATGCGCTCTCAAATTTGCTGGCCCTGATTCAGACGTACCCAAATCCTTACCAGCCAACGGATCTCGCCGCATCGGTAACAGGCAACACCATTCGTATTTCCTACACTGGTGGGCACGGGGTTACGACATCGGGAATTAACGGCAACCGTTTCGCGATGTACACCTACTCGGACACACCCGCCGCGACCTGGGATGCGCCGACCAAAACATTCGCCAACGGTACCAGCCCAACACAGTGGAGCATCACGATTAACTTCGGGACTCTGCAGGGCTACGCGTCGCCATCATTCACCGGTGCGCCCGTGTCTGTGCCAACCAATTCGATCCGTAAGATGCGTTGGACCTACGCGGCCGATCTGCAAACCGGGGCCTTCGCTCGCAGCGAATTCCAGGTGGTGGTTAGCAATTGGACGGTTACTGGGACAAACGCTACCTACTCCGTAGCCGGGACCGGGACGCAGCGGATCGAAGACGACTCGGCGGAAGTCTCTTATACCGGATCGTGGGCAGAGGCACGGGGCAATTTCTCCGGCGGCATCATTCGCTACTCCACGACGCTGGGCGACACGGTTTCCTGCACGTACACATCGGGCGAGTCCCATACGCTCTATCTAGGCACGCGATACCTAGGGCTAAGCTCGGCGACGGGCACAAAGGTGGCATTCACAGTGGACGGCGCGTCCGCGGGTACAGCCAGCCTGTTTGTCACCGGCGAGGATGTGCTGATTCGGTGGCCCATCGGACAATTTGCCGCGGGAACGCACACCGTCACTGTCACGAACCAGGGTCCGACCGGTGATTATTTCTACTTCGATTTCTTCGAAGCCGCCGTTCCCACGCAGGATTTGCCGACATTTCCCCGCGAGCCGCGCCTGACACTGGCGACGGACTGGGACACGCTTCATTCGATCTCGCTTGCGCCCGAGCGGACGGCGTGGTTCATCGATTCGCTGGGCTTCGCGGCGAGGCAGAATCATTACGTCGGCGCGTTATGGTTTTATGAATTAGTGCCCGGCGGATTTGGCTTCGCGTCGGCCACCGTTACATTCGGCGGCCCAATCACGGTAGCCGATGGCGACGGGTCGCAATCGATGCAATTGACTGTCAACGGCACTGCATTCAACAAAGTGATGCATCCGGACGACACGCCTGCAACGCTGGCGATTGCCTTCGCAAACGCGATTAATAATGGCTCGACGGGGATTTGGGCCAGCTACTCGGGCAGGGTGCTCACCATTACCTCACGGCTGATCGGGTCGGCTGGGAACAGCTACACCTTGAGCGCGTCGCCTACAAATATGCCGGATGTGACCGTCTCCGCCAGCTCCTTCAGCGGCGGTGCGGACGGAAGCTGGTATACCGACTTGAGCGCGTCGCCCCGCTTGAACCGCGCCGTTCGCGACTGGAGCACGAGCTACGTCGCGGCTCTGCACGGCTACGGCATCGACGCGGCGGCGTCCTTCAGCATGGAGTTGGGCAACGGCGATCCATCGGTGGCGGCCGGGATCGCACAGCGCGCGCCGTCCGACGATCCGATTCTTCTGCCAACACCCTCGCTCCAGACGAATTTTTCGCCCACGAGCCTGGCGTTCTGGCAGGAAGTCTACGCCGAGATGGCATCGATTCAGGCGGCGGCCGGGCTCACTCCGTTTCTGCAGTTCGGCGAAGTGCAGTGGTGGTATTTCGCGAACAACGGTTACCTTCCGACCGACCCGGCCTACGTCGCCTACTCCGGTATGCCGTTCTACGATGCATGGGCGCAGGCGCAGTTTCTCGCCCACTACGGGCGCGCCATGACCACGTTTACTACGAATACGGTGAACCCCGCATCCTATCCCGATGAAGTGGCGTTCCTGCAAGCCGCGCTGGGTGGTTTCACGACCTCAGTGATGGCGCACGTCCGCACTATGCAGCCGACCTGCCGGTTTGAGGTGCTCTATCCCACCGACGTGAACGCGACGGCGTTTAACTCGGCTTTTAACTTTCCTCCGGCTTCCTGGACGCCTTCCTCGTTGACGATCCTGAAGACGGAGTGCATCGGCTACACCCTGGGGCGTAATCTGGTCTTGTGCGAGCAAGGTGTTGACTTCGGCAATACGAGCTTCCCTGCCTCGCAGCGTGCGCATCTGGTGGACGTTGGCGATTCCACCACAGCATGGCTGAAGGAAGTCCGCATGGCGCAGGGCAGGGGCCTGGAAAGCGTCGTACTGTTCGCCCTGGATCAGTACTGTCTCATTGGGTACGCCACGCCGTTGCCTCTTAGCCTGCGGCGCAGTATTCGCATGGGTAGCTGATACACTCGGGAGTGCGTATCCGCATTCGATGCTGCAGGTCCAAAACGTCTCCAAAGTTTATCGATTATACCGGCGTCCGGCGGACCGTCTCCTCGAACTGCTGCCATTTTCGCGCCGGGCGCCCAGCGAGTTTTGGGCTCTGCGCGATGTGACGCTGAACGTCGAGCGCGGCGAAGTACTGGGCGTCATCGGACCGAACGGCAGCGGCAAGAGCACTCTTCTGCAAATCGTCAGCGGAATTCTAGAGCCTACCCGCGGACGCGTTGTTTCGCAAGGGCGCATCGCCGCATTGCTCGAGTTGGGCGCTGGATTTAACCCTGAATTCAGCGGACGTGAGAACGTTTTTCTGAACGGCGAAATCCTGGGCATCTCTCGCCGCGAAATGGAGCGCGTCTTCCCCGAAATTGAGCGATTCGCCGAAATCGGGACTTTTATGGATCGCCCGGTGAAGGAATATTCTACTGGTATGTATGTGCGGCTCGCGTTCTCCACCGCGATCCACGTCGATCCTGAAATCTTGATCGTCGATGAGGCGCTGGCCGTCGGCGACGCGATCTTCGCCAATCGCTGTATCAAGAAATTCGTCGAGCTGAAAGAGCGCAAAGTCACTGTGCTGTTCGTTTCGCACGACCTGGGTCTGGTGAAGCGCCTTTCGGACAAAGCGGCGTTGATGATCGACGGCCGCGTCGCCGCCTATGGCCATCCCAGCGAGGTGGTGAATCGCTACGTCGGTCTAGTGTTAGAGCGCCAGGAGCGCGATCAGCCCGCCAATCCTTTGCCGAAGGCCGGAGGCAGTTTCCGCCACGGCGATGGATCGAGCGAAATTCTCTCCGCGGACATATTCAATGTACGGGGCGAATCGACGCGCAATCTGGAGCCGCATGAAACGGTCAGCATCCGCGTACGGGCTGCCGCGCGGCGCGATCTGGCGGAGCCCGTCGTCGGCGTGTTGATCCGGAACCGCCTCGGGATCGACGTTTTCGGCACCAACACGCGCATTGAAGGCATCGATTTGGGCAACATCGCCGCCGGGCAAATCTTCGAAGTCGATTTCACCTTCGATTGCCTCTTGACCCGCCAAGACTATACACTGACGGTTGCCACGCAGCACCGCGAAGGCTATTCTCAGGACTGGCTCGACGACGCGATCTCCTTCACCGTCACCGACGCGCGCGACGTGGCGGGCCTGGCGAATTTCAAAACGAAAGTGGATTGGCGGAAGATTCCTTAAGTGATTTACGCGATCGTTCTCGGAGTAGTGGTTGCGATTCTGTGCGGCGTCACCATCGCCAAAACGCTTTCTGTGCGCAGCGGCGAAGATTTTCTCGTCGCCGGACGAAAACTGCCGTGGCCCGTGTTGGTGTTCACACTGCTGAGCTCCTGGATCGGCGCGGGCAGCCTTTTGGGCGGCGGCGAAAACGCGTATAAAAACGGATTCGTCGCGCTGTGGCAACCCGCCGGAGGTTGGCTCGGGCTGATCGTCATCGCGCTGATCGCCGGACGCGCGCGGCGCTTCGCGCAGTTCACCGTACCGGACCTTCTCGAAGCGCGCTACAACGCCACCGCTCGCGTGATGGCGACCATTGCCATCGTGGTTTCCTATACCGTGATCGTCAGCTATCAGTTCAAGGGCGGCGGCGATATTCTGCATCTGATCTTCCCGGAACTCGCGCGCACTACCGGGATGTACATCATCGCCGCGTTTGTGATTGTGTTCACAGCAGCCGCGGGTATGGCGTCGATTGCTTATCTTGACCTTGTCATCGGCGCATCCGTCACCATCATTCTGGCGATCGCCGTGCCGCTGATCCTGCGGGACGCCGGCGGATGGACCGAAGTGCGCCGCGTGCTGCCTCCTAGCCACTTCACCGTGCTGGGTGACGTCGGACTCTCTGCCGCGATGGGCTTCATGATCCCCACCATGCTGCTGCTGGTCGGCAATCAGGGCATGTATCAGAAGTTCTTCTCGGCGCGCTCGGAGAAGGACGCGCGCTACGCCGTGTTCGGTTGGATTTTCGGCACCATTTTCGTGGAGACAGTTTTGATGATGGTGGCCGTTATTGGCAGCTCGAAATTTCACACCGACGCGCCGCGCGAAATTATCCCTCTGACGGCGCGCAAGGGACTTCCCGTGCTGCTGGGCGCGATCCTCATGGGCGGCGTTTTTGCCAAGGTCATTTCCACGGCGAACAACTATCTCTTCTCGCCCGCCACCAACCTGATTCACGACGTGTACGCGCGCTTCATCAATCGCAAAGCATCGGAAAAGCAGATGCTGATCGTCTCCCGTGTCCTGGTAGTCGGCCTGGGCCTGTTCGCTCTGTTACAGGCCACGCAGTTCGAATCGGTCCTCAAAGCGTCGCTTTACGCGTACACAATCTACGGCGCTGCAGTCACACCCGTGGTGCTCGCCGTGTTTTTCTGGCGGCGCGCGACCACAGCCGGGGCGATTACCTCCATCGTGCTCGGGACCGTCATCACCATCGCGTGGAATCTGGCCCAGGCGCAATGGGGATTCCAAAAGGACATCGACGCGGTCTATCCCGCGCTGGCGGCATCGGTCGTCAGCCTGATCGTGGTCAGTCTCGCCACACCCAAGCCATCGGACGAAAAACTGCGTCCCTTCTTCGAGTAAAACCTATGAACCTCGCCGAAATTCAAGCTGCACTCAAAGACGAAGGACTCGACGGCTGGTTGTTTTTCGACCACCACCACCGCGATCCCCTGGCGTATCGCGTGCTGAACTTCGCGCCGAACTCCATCGTTTCCCGGCGCTGGTATTACTACGTCCCTGCGGAAGGCGAGCCGCGCGGGCTGGTCCACAAAATCGAATCGCGGACGCTGGTGGATCTACCCGGCAAAATGACCGGCTACGCGGGCTGGGGTGAAATGGTCACTGGCTTGGTGAACCTGCTGGGCGGCGCGAAGAAGATCGCCATGCAGTATTCGCCGAACTGCGCGGTGCCTTACGTCGCGATGGTGGACGCGGGCACCATTGAGTTAATCCGCGGGCTGGGAGTCGAGATCGCGACCTCCGCGAATCTGGTCCAATTTTTCGAAGCCCGCTGGACGGCGGCGCAGTTGGAAATGCATCTCGAAGCCGGGCGCCGCGTGGATAAAGTCCGCGCCGAGGCGTTCCGCCAGATCGCCGACAAGTTGCGCATCGAGGAACGCGTGACAGAATGGGACATTCAGCAGTTCATCCAGACGCGTTTCAAAGAGGAAGGCCTGTTCGCCGATCATGGCCCGGACGTGGCCGTGAACGCCAACGCCTCCGATCCGCATTACGAACCGAAGAAGGAGCGCGCCGCCGAGATCATGCCCGGCGACATCGTGCTGATCGACATGTGGGCCAAGCTGAACCGGCCCGACGCCGTGTATTACGACATCACGTGGATGGGCTTTTGCGGTGCGCAGCCTCCGCAAACCTATGAGCGCGTATTCGCCATTGTGCGCGAGGCGCGGGACCGCGCGATCGCCGCAGCTTCGCGCAAGGATCTGCGCGGCTACGAAGTGGACGACGCCGCGCGCAGCTACATCAACGAAGCGGGCTACGGCGAATACTTTTTCCATCGCACCGGCCACTCCATCGGTACCGACGTCCATGGAACCGGCGCGAACATGGACAATCTGGAGACGCACGACGAGCGCCGCGTGATCCCCGGCACATGCTTCTCGATCGAGCCGGGCATTTATCTACCAGAGTTCGGTGTCCGCAGTGAAGTGAATGTTTATGTAGATGAATCTGGCGCGCGAGTGACGGGCGAAAAGCAGGAATCGATCGTCCACATCGTGTAGGTCGGGCAATTTTGCCGGCAGCCGCTTTTCAAGCGGCTCGTTCGCGGGTCCGCACAGCCGACCCGAAAGCAGGCTGCCGGCTGAATACCCCGCCCCACGAACGACGTAATTCCCCTCGGCAAATGGCTCGACTTGGTCGACGATGGCTGGAGCGGAGACTGGAGAATCGCGCTATATTTTATCCCACCGATGTTCGACGAAATCCGCCGCGTCATCCGCAAAATTCCGCGCGGAAAAGTGTCCACGTACGGTGCCGTCGCTAAGGCTGCGGGATTTCCCGGCGCGTCACGGCAAGTGGTCTGGGCACTGCAAAACACCGACGGACGGCTGCCTTGGCATCGTGTGCTGGGCGCGGGTGGGAAGATTCTGCTGCCCGGAGCGAAGGGGCTGGACCAGCAAATGCGCCTGAAGACCGAAGGTGTTGCCTTTCGAGGCGCACGGGCCGATCTGGACAAGCACGAATTCAAATTCGTATCATGATAGCGAAACTATGAAAAAGCTTTTGACCGTTCTGTTTGTGTGCGGCGCTGCGTTTGCGCAGACCAAATCGACTTCCGCCGCCAAATCGACCTCGGCCGCGAAGAAGGCTCCGGCCGCCGCCACCTCCAGCAGCCTGCTGAACCCCTCGGCGCTGAAGGCCATTGCGCCCGCGGCGTTTAAAGCGAAATTCACCACCACGCAAGGCGACTTCGTGGTGCAGGTGACGCGCGCCTGGGCGCCCCTTGGCGCGGACCGCTTCTACAATCTTGTGAAGGCCGGATACTTCAACGGCGTGCCGTTTTTCCGCGTCATCCCAGGCTTCATGGCGCAGTTCGGCATCCACCCCGACCCCAAGGTAAACGCGGCATGGACCAACCAGATCCTCCGGGACGATCCCGTCACCCAATCGAACAAACGCGCCTACGTCACTTTTGCCACAGCAGGTCCGAACAGCCGCACCACGCAGGTGTTCATCAACTACGCGGCCAACAATTTCCTGGACGCACAGGGCTTCGCTCCGTTCGGCGAAGTGATCGAAGGCATGGACGTGGTGGAGAAGTTTTACTCGGGCTATGGAGGCAATCCGGACCAGGGCTCGCTGATGCAGCTCGGCAAGCCTTGGATCGAGAAAAACATGCCCAAGTTGGATAGCGTGAAGGTGGCCGCGATCGTACCCGCCGCGCCTGCGGCCGCTCCTGCTGCGACCAAGTCCACCAGCGCGCCGACCAAATCCACGTCTGCCGCGAAATCCACCACGGCGACGAAGCAATAAGCTGGCAGGCGGAAGTGCCTGCTCTACCTTTTTGTTGTAAAACAAAGAAGAGGGTTTCTGTTTTGAGGAAATTCGCGGAAATCCGCCGTGCGGCCCTTTGGGATCAACGCGCTGGCGTCCACAGCCGCGCTCCAAGTTTTCCACCGCGATTTCCACAAGCTAAGCGGCACATATCGTGGCGCAACAATTGCATTGCGCATTTGTGACGGAGCAGTTAAGGTAGGACGGTTGCCATGACATCCACCGATCTGGCGTTCGAAAAAGGCCTGCCCGCAAATCTCGACGCCGAGCGCTTCGTGCTCGGCAGCATCCTGCTGAACGATTCTTCGTATCTTCAAGTCGCGGGCGCGATCGAGCCCGAGGATTTCTCGCTCGAAAAGCATCGCCGCATTTTCGCGCGCATGAAGGACCTGTACGACCGCGGCGAGCGTCTGGACCGCGTCACTCTGGCCAATGAGCTGATGAAGCAGGGCCAGCTTGAATCGGTGGACGGATTGGGCTACCTCGTCTCGCTGGACGAAGGCCTGCCGGAAATTTCCAACCTCGAAAGCTATATCCGCATCGTCAAGGACAAGGCGACACTGCGCAAGCTGATCTTCGCCGCGCAAAAAGTGATCGACCGCTGCCTGCTGGGCGAGGACGAGCCGGACGAAATTCTCTCCGGTGCGGAAGAAACACTTCTGAAGCTGGGCGAAGCGCGCAGCGGCGAAAAGCTTATCTCGCCCGCGGAAGTGCTCTCGACGTTTCCCGGGGGCATCAACGCGTTTCTCGATCCCACGCAGCGTATCAAAGGCATCAGCACCGGCTTCACGAAGTTCGACGAGATGACCGGGGGCCTGCACGGTGGCGAGCTGATCATCCTGGCCGCGCGTCCGTCGATGGGAAAGACGGCGCTGGCGCTGAACATGGCGCAGCACGTGGCCACGCATCCGAAAATGCGCAAGCCGGTGGCCGTATTCTCGCTCGAAATGTCGTCGTCGAGTCTGCTGAACCGCCTGGTGTGCTCCGCCGCGCGCGTGGATCAGCACAAATTTCGCGCCGGATTCTTGAATCAGGATGAACGCCGCAAGCTGCAATTCGCCTTGGCCGATTTGACCGAATCGCCTCTGTTTTTGGACGATACGCCGGGCGTGCATTTGATGGACGTCCACGCGAAACTGCGCCGCATGCAGAGCCAGGAGGGCCTGGACCTGGTAGTGATCGACTATTTGCAGTTGATGAGCAGCCGGGGCCGCAGTGAAAATCGCAACCAGGAAGTAAGCGCCATTTCGCGTGGCCTGAAGCTGATGGCCAAAGATCTGAACGTGCCGTTTCTGGTGCTTTCGCAGTTGAGCCGCGCTTCGGAAACGCGCGTCGGCGATCACAAACCGCAATTGAGCGACCTTCGCGACTCGGGTTCGATCGAGCAGGACGCGGATCTCGTGATGTTCATCTTCCGCGAGGAAGTGTACAAGCGCGACCGCGAGGACATCAAGGGCCTGGCTGACCTGATCATCGCCAAACAGCGTAACGGTCCGATCGGCACGGTGCCATTGCGATTCCTGGGGCAGTACACGCGCTTTGAAAACCGCGTGGACGATCTTCCCGAAGAGCCGATGGAGTAAACTAATTTAGTTTGCTGCTCGAACTTCAATCCATTCAAAAGCATTTTGGAGGTGTAACTGCCCTCCGAAACGGCAACTGTACCGTTAAAGCCGGTGAGGTCCATCTGCTGATGGGTGAAAACGGCGCGGGCAAGTCCACCATGATGAAGATCGTCGCGGGCATGATTTTGGCTGACGGCGGCACGATGCGGTTTCGCGGCAACGAGGTGCGCTTCCGCAATCCAGCGGAGGCCGCGGCGGCGGGCATCGCCATGGTGCATCAGGAATCGTTGCTGGCGCCGCACCTCTCGGTAGCGGAAAATATTTTCCTGGGACGCGAGAAGCGCCATCCCCTGGGCTGGATCAATCGCCGCGACGCCGAAAAGCAGACACGGCGCCTCATCGAGAGCCACGGCTTTCCCCTCAAGGCCGAAGCGCTGGTGGGCAAGCTGAGCCCCGCGGGCAAGCAACTGGTGGAAATCTGCCGCGCGGTGGAGCAGGGCTCCAGCCTGCTGATTTTCGATGAGCCTACGTCTTCACTCACCGATTCGGAGACACAGGAAGTGTTCCGCATCGTCAATGAACTTCGGCGGCGCGAGGTAGGCGTGATTTATATCACGCATCGTTTGGAAGAACTACGCGCCATCGGCGACCGCGTCACAGTGCTGCGTGACGGCGAAACCGTACACTCGTGCATGTTGAACGAACTGACCACGGAGCAGTTGATCATGCACATGGTGGGCCGCCCGGTGACATCTTTGTATCGCCGCGAGCCGGTCGCGCCGGGCGATGAGATGCTCCGTGTGACAGGTCTGACGCTCAATCCCCTGCTCCAGGACATTTCGTTCACGGTGCACGCGGGCGAAATTGTGGGCATTGCCGGATTGATCGGCGCGGGCCGCACCGAGTTGTGCCGCGCGATGTTCGGCATCGATACAATCGACTCCGGCGAAATCCAAATCGGCGGCAAAACGGTGCGGATTCGCGACCCTCGCGACGCCGTGCGCGCGGGCCTCGCCCTGGTGCCCGAGGACCGGCAGCGCACAGGCCTCGCCATCGACCTGGCCATCGCGCCCAACGTCACCATGGCTAGCCTGCGTTCGGTCAGCAACATGGGCTTTTTGAATTTGCGTAGCGAACGGCTGATCACCAGTGAGCAAGGCTCGCGCCTCCGTCTGAAATACGAAGGACCGCAGCAACTGGCGCGGCGGCTGAGTGGAGGCAATCAGCAAAAAGTGGTGATCGCGAAGTGGCTGGCCACCAATGCTCGCGTGATTCTGTTCGACGAGCCGACACGTGGCATCGACGTTGGCGCAAAGGTCGAGGTCTTTGAAACGATGGACCAGTTGGCGCGCCAGGGCGCGGCGATCGTGATGATGAGCTCGGAGATGGCGGAGATTCAATCCGTAGCGGACCGCATTATTGTGATGCGCCAGGGCCGCATCGCGGGCGAGCTTCCGCGCGGCACATCCCAGGAAGAAATTTTGCGGCTGGCCGCGTTTGAGGAGAAGGCCGCGTGATCCAGCGTCTCCTGCCATTTGCAACTTTAGTTACCCTCATCGTCGGTCTGGCCATCGCGTCGCCGCATTTTCTCACCGGTCCGAATTTGTCCACCGTCATCCGGCAGACTACCGTGATCAACATCATGGCGCTGGGCATGACGCTAATCATTATTTCGGGCGGCATCGATTTGTCGGTTGGTTCCGCTCTGGCGCTAGGCGGGTTTTTGGGCACGCTCGCGATGAAGAACGGCTACCCGATTCCGGTCGCGGTTGCCGCCGGCATCGCCACGGGGACCATGTGCGGATTGCTGAACGGTACGCTCATCACGCGCCTGAAAGTGAATCCATTCATCGTGACCCTGGGCACCATGGGGATTTATCGAGGCGTGGTGCTGCTGATTTCCAATGGCCTGCCCGTGCATGAAATTCCGCTGAAGTTCGCCAAGCTCGGCTCCGGGTCCGACCCGTTCGGCATTCCCATCGTGCTGTGGATCCTGCTGATCTGCGCGGTCGCGATGCACGTCGTGCTGGAACATACGCGCCTGGGCCGCTACGCGTTTTCGATCGGCAGCAATCCCGATGCCGCGTTTTATGCGGGCATCCCCGTGGCGTTCAACATCACTTCGGTTTATGCCATAGCGGGCGGGCTGACCGGGCTGTCGGGCATGATCGAAGCATCGCGCCTGATGAGCGGCCAGCCTACAGCGGGCCAGGGTTACGAACTGCAAGCCATCGCCGCCGTGGTGATCGGTGGAGGCAGCCTGCGCGGCGGCGAAGGCAGCGTGCTGGGAACGTTGGTCGGCGCGTTCATCATGGGCCTGCTCTCGGACGGCAGCGATCTGCTGGGCATTAATCCGTACTGGCAGCAAGTGATCATCGGCGCAGTGATTATTCTGGCGGTTTGGCTGGATGAGTTGCGCAAGCGTCGCGGCACAGCGTCATGATTTTGCTATTCTGATCGAATCGAACGGCCCCATGACGAGCCGCATATGGGGAGGATCGATGAACCGAAGAGAGTTCCTGGGCGCGGGCGCGATGCTTTCCCTTGCCGGCTGCGCGCCGAAGATCAGAACCAGCGCGATTCCGGCGCTTGCTCCGATTCGCGCGCAGACCGACCGCATTTTTCGCGTCACCGTCTGCCTGCGTCCTTTTCGCGCCGCGGGGCCGAGGCTCGACGTGGAACGGATCGGCGATAAAACGGTCATCCACAATTACGGCCATGGTGGAAGCGGGTGGTCCTTATCGTGGGGCTCCGGCGCGCTGGCGGTGGAGAAAGCGATGGCCACCGGCGAGCGCGATATCGCGGTGATCGGCTGCGGGGCGCTCGGCCTCACATGCGCAATTCTGTTGCAGCGCGCTGGAGCGCACGTGACGATCTATGCGAAGGAGCGTCCGCCCGAGGTGCGTTCGTCACGCGCGACAGGATCGTGGACGCCCGATTCGCGCATCGCGCTGACCAACTCCGTGAGCCCAGATTTTCCCGCGCTGTGGGAGAAGATGTGCCGGTATTCGTTTCATTCCTACGAGAATTACCTGGGCTTGGCCGGCACTCCCGTGGAATGGACGGACCGCTACTCGCTGTGGGATGACGAACCTCCCACGCCCGGCGGCCGGCGCAATGCCAATGCGCTGGAATTCGCCCGCTATCAGGATCGCGTTCGCGATCTCACGCCGCGCTCGAAGGACTTGCCGCCGGGCACGCATCCGTTCCCGACGCGCTATGCTCGCCAGAACAGCAGCCTGACGTTCAACATCGCGGCCTATTCCAAGCAACTGCTGAACGAGTTTTTCACCGAGGGCGGGCGTATCCAGATGACGGAGTTTCATTCGCCCTCGGAACTCACAGCGCTGCCGCAGAAGACGATCGTCAACTCCACTGGCTACGGCGCGCGGGCATTATGGAAGGACGAATCCATCGTGCCGGTACGAGGCCAGATCGCCTGGCTGATCCCGCAGCCGGACGTCCACTACGGCCTGCAGTACAAGAACGTCAATATCCTCGGGCGGCGCGACGGCATCGTAGTGCAGGACGGAGGCATCGGCGAAATGGAGGGCTACAACGATACCAACGAGCTGCCGGACCGCAAGCAGGCGGAGGCGGCGGTGGCGATCACGGCGGAGTTGTTCGAGCGGATGGCGGCGAAAAAAGCTCGCGCGTAGCTTTTGATACTCTGAACGATATGTCTCGCGATGGCGCTTTGCCTCCTGCTGCGCTGCTGGTGCTATCGCCCTCGGGCCAGCGCTCGCGCGTCGAACTGACGCCGCTGCCGTTCCTGATGGGCCGGCAGCCGGACAATCATCTCGTCCTGCGCGACAACCGGGCGTCGCGGCAGCACTGCCGCATCATCGCCGAAAACGGCGACTACGTCATTGAGGACCTGAACAGCCGCCACGGCACGTTCGTCAACGGCGAACGGATCGCCCGGCACGTCCTGCGCAACTCCGACCGCATTGATTTCGGCGTCCGCGAATCGTTCCAGATCACCTTCGCTCTCGAGCAAGGCGAGATCAACCGCATCCTGGGAAAACTGGGCGAGGAGGTGGGATCGGGCTCGCACTCCGGCGCGCTGGGCGCGAACAACCTAGCCAAATTGCGTTCCTTGGTGGAGGTCGCGCGCGCGCTCCAGAACTCGCTTTCGACACACGAAGTGCTCACCGCCGTGGTGGACGCCGCGCTGGCCGTGACCGGCTGCGAACGCGGATTCCTGCTGCTACGCAACGCCGCCAACCTGGAGGTTTCGGTCGCGCGCGACCGCGCCGGCAAGGCGCTGGAGGCGGACGACCTGCGCGTGCCAACGTCGGTGATCCAGCGTGCGCTGAATTCGCGGCGCGATCTGCTCAGCATGTCGTTCGATCCTCTGGAGCAGCAGGGCGTGCGCCCGGAGATGAGCGTCGCGGCACTGGAACTGCGCTCGGTTGTGTGCCTGCCGCTGATTCAGATACGAAGCGGGAAGTCGGAAGACACGCACATCGGGTCGGCCGCGGAAAATACGGTCGGCTTGCTGTACATGGATTCGCGCGTCAATCCAGCGGACCTTTCGGCCGGCAACCGCGAGCTTTTGCAGACGCTTGCGATTGAGGCGTCGACGATTTTAGAAAACGCTCGGCTACTCGAAGAATCGCGCGATAAGGTACGAATGGAGAGCGAACTCAAAATCGCCCGCGACATTCAGCAGGGGCTATTGCCCGCGTCGCTCCCATCGGAAGGCTGGTTTCGAGCGGCCGGCACCAGCATCCCTTCGACACAGGTGGGGGGCGATTATTTCGACGTCCGCCCGCTGCCGCACGACGCATGGGCCGCGGTAGTGGCCGACGTTTCGGGCAAAGGCGTGAGTTCCGCGCTGCTGGCCAGCCTGCTGCAAGGCGCGTTCCTGATGGCCCAGGGAGGTCCGCCGAACATTGAGCCGATGATGGTTCGGTTGAACGATTTTCTGCTGGAGCGCACACGCGGAGAGAAATACGCCACTGTGTTTTACTGTGAGCTGGATTCAGCGGGCTTTCTGAGCTACGCCAATGCGGGCCACTGCGCTCCGTTTCTGGTGAGTCCCGACGGACGGCTGCGCAAGCTGCATACATCGGGAATGCCAGTCGGAATGATTGAGGGCGCGCCGTTCCAGATGGTGCAGACTCAGTTGACGCCGGGCGACAAGCTGGTGATTTATAGCGATGGGCTGACGGAAGCCGAGGATGCCAACGGGGTGTTTTTCGACACGGAGCGCTTGCGCTTATGCCTGCGCGACAACGCTCGGCTGGACGCGGTGGGGCTGCATGGCGCGCTGCAGGACGCCATCGATCTGTTCACCGAAGGCGGCGTGATCAGCGACGACATCACGGCGCTGGTGCTGGAATACCTGCCGTCGTGATTCTGTACACCGCGGCGCACGGAGGATTTCGCGAGGCCGTTCCCTTGGGCGGCGGCGCGGCCGTGTGCGACATGTTGGTGGACGAGTGGTCGAACACCAGGCCCTTCGAGTTTCGCCTGATCCGCCCGGACGCGGCGGCGCGCGATATCGTCCGCTTCAGCGAACGCGAATACGCGGCGTTTTCCCGCACATTTGAGCGTAAGGCCACGGAGGAGATTCTACGCCACGACCCGCGCGAAGTTACCGTGCTGGTCAACGACGTTTCCGAAGGCCCGGATTTCCAGGCGTTGACGGATTACCGCATTTTCACTATTTATCACGTCGATGTAGTCGCCTACGTGGCCGATATTTACCTGCGCGGGCTGATTCGTCCGGAGACGACCGTGAAATGGTATCGGCGCTTGCGGCCTATCATGCCCGCGATCTCGAAGCTGGTGTGGGAAAAACAGGAGGCCAGTGTGCGGTATTCGCGCGGGCTGATCATGCCGTCGAACGGCATGAAAGAGACCATGCTGCGCTGCTATCCGAAATGCCCGGCGGAGAAAATCCACGTAATTCCGTGGGGTGCGCAGGATCCTGGACCCACGGGCGACGCTGGTGCGCTGCGCAAGGAATTCGGCGTACCTGACGACGCGCGTGTGCTGCTGACGCTCAGCCGTATTTCTCCCGAGAAGGGTCAAGATGCGTTGCTCGAAACGCTGATCGCCTGGGAACGCCGCGATGATTGTCCGCCGTTGTGGCTCTTTATCTGCGGCGACGCAGCGTTCATGCAGGGCATCAAGTTTATGGAGCGATTGCGCGGGCTGGCTTCGCGGCTTAAGAAAACGCGGGTAGTGTTCCCTGGTTACGTCACCGGTGAGCGCAAGCGCGCGTTCTTCGCGCTGGCGGACCTTTATATCTTTCCTTCGCGCCATGAAAGCTACGGCCTAACCTTGATGGAGGCGCTGGCAGCGGGCGTACCGGCCGTGTGCCTGGATCATCACGGTGCGCGGGCAGTGATACGCGAGGAGTTCGGCGCGATTGTTCAACCGGACGGCCTACGCGATGGCATCGCACGACTGCTCCGCGACCCTACTCTGCCGCAAATGCGAGAGAGCGCTCGCGCGTTTGCGCGGCACCACCGGTTCGCGGATCAGGCGGC
>Ga0209698_10001852_pt1 | contig 24284 bp, 26 predicted proteins | sample LitLauG_LLR_2012_FD_187203 | JGI IMG/M metagenome (GOLD analysis project Ga0209698, IMG submission 187203) | Freshwater sediment microbial communities from Pennsylvania, USA - Little Laurel Run_MetaG_LLR_2012 (SPAdes) (version 2) | ecosystem: Environmental > Aquatic > Freshwater > Creek >... | reverse complement strand
CGATCTTTCATCGTCTGATCGAGCAATCCGGGTACGCCACGCTGCGTCTGGACAAACCCGGCGTGGGCGAGAGCCAGGGCGACTGCGGCAAGGCAGACTTCACGACCGAACTCTCCGGGTATCAGGCCGCTTTTGATGCAATGCTCAAGTACGACTTTATCGACCCCGCCCGGATCTTCGTCGTTGGACTGAGCAACGGCGGAGGAACTTCAGCGCTAGTTCCCCGCCAGCATCCGGTGCGCGGATACATTGCGGCCAGTTCCTGGGGCCGCACCTGGTACGAACACATGCTCGAGATGGAGCGCGTGCGCCTGACCAAAGCCGGCAAATCTCCCAGTGAGGTGAATTCGGCGGTGAAGGTGTTCGCCGCGTTCTACGACTTGTACCTGATTCGAGGCATGACACCGGGGGAAATCATCGCCCAGCATCCGGAATGGAAGCCTCTGTGGTACGACGCGCCCGACGGACAGTACGGGCGTCCGGCCGCGTTCTACCAGCAGCTCCAGGCCCTCAACCTCGGCGAAGCCTGGCAGAACGTCAATGTGCCGGTGCTCGTGATGCGTGGAACGGCCGACGACATTATGAGCAGCGCCGACGCGCGCGCGATCGCCGAAACTGTAAACCACGCCCATCCAGGACTCGCCCAGTATGAAGAGATCAAAGGTGGAGATCACTTACTGACGGTGAACGGGAAGTTGGCGGACGACGTGGTGCCGACGATGCTGCGATGGATGCAAGAACAGCTGGCGAAGTAAATGGAGCGCCGGGCGTCCCCGCCCGGCCTGCACGAGCGAGGCACACGTTCCTCCAACCGTCACGCCTTGCCTAGGAGTGTTGCCAGGTCCTGCCGGAACTTCTGTAAAACAGCCAGCCGCTCCGGTGTAGCTTCCACGATTTCTGACTTAGCTTGAAAGACCTGCCGGCCTTCCTTCTCCGTCAGCACTCCCAGGACTTCCCCCATGCGCCATCCCGGGGTGCCCAGAACTTGCAGACCGTCTACGCCCGGCACCAGCAACGCGATGCAGTTGTCGCGCATTACGCCGATGCACTTGGGATAGCGCTCGAAGGTCTGAAGCTCAAATCCTGCCACGTAGATGCGCTGGAGCTGTTCGGCAGAATCCATAGGAAAGCTCGTGAAAAAGGTCTGATGCGTATCAGCGCACGCCTTCAGGCATGCCGCAAGGAGTCGTAATGACAGCGCTTTCAGACGCGCCCGCTGGGGCCTGATTCATCTTGCCTCGGCATGGATGACCTTGAGCGCGTTCCCTTCTCCCAGGTCGAGGAACGTGAAAACGCCGTCCTCCGCCGAGTAGCAAGCGAACGAATTCCCCAACGTGCCCGGATCGAAGTACGTCGCAATTTTGCCGCCCGTCTGTGTGTCGACGACCACCAGCATCCAACTGCCGTCTTTCTCGAACGAAACTGCCACCCGGTTTTTCGAGACGTGGAACATTTCCGGCAGCGCACCCTCCGCCGGAGCCCCGACCTTGAGCGTTCGGACAACCTTGCCTACCGGGGAGATTACATAAATCAAAACAGGCGACGAATTCCGCAGCGCATAGAGATTGCCGTCGTTGCCTACCTCGGCATCGGACAGGTCGAGACCGGGGAAGGTAACGTTCTCTGTATCGGGTTTCCCTGCCGTTTTCGCCGGCGGAGGCTGTTGGAACGCCAACTGCGCCAGCACTCGGCCGTCGGAGGAAAACACTTCCGTCACGGCGCGCCCCGCATCCTTCGGCTTCTGTACGTCCCGCTCGAAGCCCGATACCAGCAGGTTGCCGTTCAGGAAGGCGGCGAACGAATACACCTCAAAGTCGGCTTCCAGTCGAATCGGCGACGAGGGCGAACCATCGGACGAAAAATGCAGCACGTAGATGTGCGGCTTCACGACTCCACTCTGCGCGATCTGATAGAGACCGCCATCTGAGGCAGGGGAAAAAGCGTCAGCACGGTCGAGTGCCAACTGCGAGAACGCCGCGGGATCGAACAATGCAGTCCGCTTGCCGTCGGAATCGACCTTCACGACTGGGCTCAAAAGAGGCCGGTCCATCGCATGCTTGCGGATATAGAGATTGCCGTCCGCGTCGCACTTGGGAGTGCCCACCACGGCTCCTCCCATTTCGGAAACGATGTTCTTGCGGCTGGTTTCGTGCAGAGCAAGAGCAGAAGGCGGAATCGCAACGTTGCTGGTCGGCCGCGGTGGCACCGGGTATTGCGCCACGCTCTCCGCAGCAGTCGCCAACCCCAGCGCGGCTATGGCAAGCAGCCTCATCCACACTTACATCTTGTACTTGCCCAGATCATCGTCGCCCAGGCCTTCGAGCCACTTGCGAAGCTCGTCGCTGGTCACGCGGTCGGAGAGATTTGCGGCCTGTTTTGAGTTCTTCAGAACCTGGTCGTCCACAAAGATCGGGCAGTCCATCCGCAGCGCCAGCGCCAGCGCATCCGAGGGCCGGGAATCGATGCTCACCACCCGCCCTTCCCGCTCCAGCCAGATCACCGCATAAAAGGTATCGTCCTTGAGTTCGGTGACTACAATCTTGTGCACGAGCGTGTCCAACCCGGTCAGAACACTCTTGATCAGGTCATGCGTCATGGGGCGCGGCGTGGTGACTTTTTCAATTTCGAGCGCGATGGCGTTGGCTTCATAAACGCCCACCCAGATGGGAAGCACCGTGTCGCTGCCGACGTCCTTGAGCAACACAATCGGCATGTTGGTGACTGGATCCATCATCAAGCCGCGTATTTTCATTTCGACTTCCATCAGGAACCTCAAAAGCCAAGGGATAGTGGATAGTGAATGGTATCGAAGCTCCGCTATTCACAAACCACTATCCACTGACTCCGATCATTTCTCCCACCAGGCTATTGGGAAAACTCGCCGTCACACGCACGTCCACATAGCTTCCAGTCTTCAACTCTATACCTTCGGGCACGGTGAAGTTTAGCACCTTGATCTGGGACGTCCGTCCGATCCACTGTCCGCGGGCTGCGTTCTTCCCTTCTACCATGACCTCGATCGTTTCTCCCAGGTGTCTCTTGTTGCGCTGCGCCGAAATCTGTCGCTGTTTTTCGTTCACGACTGCCAGCCGCCGCGTCTTCTCCGCGTCAGGGACCGCGTCGTCCAAGCTGATAGCCGGAGTATTTGGACGCGGCGAATACTTAAAGGTAAACGCGCTATCGTAGCCAACTTCGTCCAGCAGCGAGAGCGTTTGCTCGAACTCGAGCTCGGTCTCGCCCGGGAAGCCGACAATCAGGTCCGTCGTAATCGAGAGGTCACGCTGCGCCGCATGGATCCACGCGATGCGTTCCAGGTACTGGTCGCGAGTGTAGAGCCGCTGCATCGCGTCGAGCACGCGAGTGGAACCGGTCTGCACGGGCAGATGCACATGATCGCAAAGCGCGGGCACGGCATCGAGCACCTCCACAATGTCGCGTCCGAAATCGCGCGGATGGGAAGTCGTAAACCGGACCCGCCGAATTCCCCCAACCTCAGCGACCCCAGCCAGTAATTCCGCAAAAGTCTTCTTTCCATCGGGATCCCGGTAAGAATTCACGTTTTGCCCGAGCAGTTGAATCTCCGAGTATCCGAGGTCTGCCAGCTGGCGCGCTTCGGCCAGCACCGACGAAGACGTCCGGCTCCGTTCCTTGCCGCGAGTGAATGGCACAACGCAGTATGCGCAGAACTTGTCGCAGCCCTCAATGATGGTGATGTAGCCGCGGTGCGGGTTGGTGCGGGCGGTGTATTCGGTCTCAAAACAGTGATCAGTGGCGCGGTCGTCGAGCCCGGTCGAGCGGTTCCCTGCCTCGATCTGCACCAGCATCTCCGGCAGATTCCGGTACGAGGCTGAACCGCACACCATCGAGACATGCGGCGCGCGCTCAAAAATCTTCTCGCCTTCCTGCTGCGCCACACAGCCGAGGACGCCGAATTTCTTGCCTTGCGCCTGCAGTTTCTTGTAATCAGCCAGCCGGTGAAAGACTTTCTGCTCCGCCTTGTCACGGATGGAACACGTGTTGTAGAGGATCAGGCCGGCCTCTTCGACCGTCGGAACCTGCCGATACCCCTGCTGCACAAGCGTGCCGATCACCTTTTCGGAATCGTGCACATTCATCTGGCAGCCAAAGGTCTCGAGGTAAAACGTCTTGTCAGAGCTCCCCGACATCCCACTCAGTATAAAGCAGGGTGCAACCATCAGGCCGGATGGCGCCCCGGGTTCGCGCCCGTTTTTTGGGCGCGAACCTGGGAATTGTGCTCGATCAGTCTGAATGTCGACTACGCGTTGGTGGTCACCTTGCGCGTGTCTGCCGTTTCGCCGCTCTCGACAAAACCCTGCAACCAGCCAAGCACGCGCTTCCATCCCTCAGCATGGGTGGGTGCAGCCGCCGGAGCACCGGCAAATCCCTCATGCCGCAACCTTAGCAGTGTGCCCGTACCAGCTTTGTGCGGACCGTTGGGATGCAATCCGTGCACATCCGTCGGTTCGAGTTCCCAGCGCACCACGGTCTTGAGCGCACCGCTCCAACTGGCGACCCACGTATGGACCAGCAAGCGCGGCGGATCCACTTCCAGATATTCACCCTCCACCTGAAATGCCGTGCCATCCGCCCCCACGCCCAGGCTCGACCATTTGCCGCCACGGCGGACATCCCCCTTCCACTCCGTGATGCGATACATGCCTTCCTGTCCCCACCACCGGGGTGCCTGGTGAGGGTCGGTAATAGCCTCGAACACTCGAGCCGGTGGCGCGGCAATGAAGATCTCTGCAACGATAGCGTTCTGATCGGGAGTGATTGTGGCGGTTACCATGGCCGTCTCCTTGAGCTGTCTTTCTGAAGATGTCCTTACGTTCTAGTTCTCCGAGAATTCCTTGAGGTTCTTCACTCAGTAAGTTTCGGCAAATTTCTTCAGCATCTCCATCAGACCCGGCCATCCCTTGGCATAACCTGCGCCTTCGGGCAAGGGCTTCAAACCGCTGTGCGTCATCTTGACCAGCGTGCCGCCCTGGCTAGGAACAAGCTCCCACCGGACGAGCGTGACGACCTCGGGCTTGGAGTGGAAGTTTGACAGCCACGTGTACGCGAGAACGCGCGGCGGATCGAACTCCACGATCTCGCCAGTGATCACGCCCTCGCCGCTGGGAAGCATCGTCCTGGTCGGATCTTCCGCCACGTGCCGCAAACGGCCGCCGAGCCGCGCTTCGATCTCCCACACCGTGACCCGGCAGGGCCCGCCCTCCCCATTCCACCATTGCCACAGTTGGTCGCTCGAGGTGAGAGCCTGGAAGATGCGCTCCGGAGGCGCGGCGATCTGCACTTCGCTGATCACGGCGTCTTTGTCGGGTGTGACGATGGTTTGAGGCATGGAGATCATGGCCGGCTCCGGATCACTGTTTGAGATGATGGCTCTACCTGGCCCGCTCGAGCGTAAAGAACTCTTTGAGTTCCTTGCCCTTGTCCAGGAACACCCAGTCCTCCGTGTGGTGATCGGCGTCCGTCTGCGTAAACGTCACGCGTTGCATGTGTCCGTCGCCGGGGGCGATATTGGTGCCGTCCGTAAACTCGAAGGTGACTGACTTGGCGTCCGAGGAAAGAACCTTCATGCGCGGCTGGTTGCCGGCTCCGCAGTAGTGCGTCATCAGCAGCCGGTCGCCGTCCATGTGGAACATGGTGACCATGTTTTCCGGGCCGTGCCCGTGAATCTCGCTCATCAGAGCCGAACCGCCGGCCGTCATGCGGAAGGAAACGCTGATCGCTTGCCCCTGCGAGTTCTTCCCTTCCCACATTCCTTCCAGCCCTTTCAGCTGGTCAAACGACTTTCGGCCATTATTCTGCGCCATCGCTAAGCTGGCGGTGAGAATGACCATCACGGACACGAGACTGCTCACCATCTTCATAACTTCCTCCCTAGGATTTATTTGTGTTTGCCGGATTTCCTGCCCGTTTCGCGGGCGTATTCCTCTTCCACGAATGCTTTCAAGTTCGCCAGGTTCGCCTGCCAGAAACTGCGGTAGCGTTCGAGCCATGAGTCTACCGCTTTCAGAGGCTGGGCGTTGAGCTGGTAAAACCTGTGACGCCCGCGCCGGTGCTCCACCACCAGCCGCGCCCCGCGCAACTGGCGCAAGTGCTTGGAAATGGCAGGACGCGAGATGGGAAACGCTCCCGCGATCTGCCCCGCCGGCTGTGCTCCCTTGCGGAGCAGGTCAAGGACCGCCCGGCGGGTGGGATCGGAAAGCGCGTGGAACGTAGCTTCCGCCGAATATGTAACCGATCGGTTTCGCATAATGCGTAACTATACTGTTACGCGTTTATCTTGTCAAGAGGAAAAACAGGCACGTGCGGGGCGGACACTCCTGTCCGCCCACTACTAAAAGTTAAAGAAGCCTGATTGCAGTGGATAGCGCCGTGAAACCGGCGATGTGCTCAACGCGGGCGGCTCCTTACGAGCCGTTCCTTCCCTTGGCTTTCCCGCCACTGCCCAGCACCTGCTTAAGGTGGGCCGCGATCTGCTTGCCGTGGAACCGGCCATTTTCAATGAAAATTTCGTTGGTCTTGGAGCCCGCCACAATCACACCGGCCACGTAGACTCCCGCAACATTCGACTCCAGTGTCTCCGGATCGCAGACCGGACGGTGCTGCTCCGGCGACAGTTCAATGCCAATACTCCGGAGAAAATCGTAGTCGGGATGGTAGCCCGTCATGGCGAACACGAAGTCGTTCTTCATTCGCAGCGAACCCTTTGGGGTCAGCAGCACGACATGATCCGAGCCAATCTCCTGCACCGTGCTGTTGAAGTAGGCATTGATTTCGCCCGACTTGATGCGGTTCTCGATGTCGGGACGCACCCAGTACTTCACATGATGGTGCATCTGGGTTCCGCGATAGACCAGGGTCACCCGGGCTCCATGCCGCCACAAATCAAGCGCCGTCTCAGCCGCTGAATTCTTGCCCCCGATCACCACCACGTCGGTGTCCTGATAAGGATGCGCCTCGCGATAATAGTGAAAGACTTTGTCCAAGTCTTCTCCTGGGATCCCGATGTGGTTGGCGAGATCGTAATACCCGGTGGCCACCACAATCTTGCGCGATCGGTAGTCATGGATGGCGCTGTGACGGTCGGTGGCGGTCACCCGGAAATCGCCGTCTTCGCCCGTGATGGTCTTGACCCACTGGTATTGGCAGACATGCAATTGATAATGCTCAGCCACCCGGCGATAGTATTCGAGCGCCTCCGCCCGGGTCGGTTTGGCCAGCGAGGTCGGGAACGGGATATCGCCGATTTCCAGCAACTCCGGCGTGGTGAAGAAAACCATGTTGGTCGGGTAGTGGAAGACAGAATTGACCAGGCAGCCCTTGTCAATGATGATCGCCTTGAAGCCCGCTTTTTGCGCCTCGATCGCGCACGCCAGTCCCGTGGGTCCGGCGCCGACCATCAACACGTCGCTCCACGTGTCAGGCCGTGCGTGGGCCTGGGTGCGCGGCAGAGTTTCCGGAATCTGTTCTACAGGCAAGAGGGTTGGGACCTTTTTCGGAGGTTATGAAAACAAATGATTCTAGCACCTGCGGCACACCGCGCCGTCTCAAGCCCCTACTTCTTCACGCACACGGAAACCCCGTCACGAATGGGCAGAATCGTCGTGAATAACTCCTTGGACTCCGAAATCAGTTTGTTGAACTGCAGAATCGCTTTCGTTTCCGCGGACGGGTTCGGCCGCGTGAGTTTTCCGCTCCACAGAACGTTGTCGGTGATGAACAATCCGCCCTGCTTCAGACGCGGAAGCGCCAGACGGACGACTTTCGGGTAGTCGGTCTTGTCCACGTCGTTGAAGATGATGTCGTAAGGCTCTTTTTCCTCGGAGAGCAGTTCGAGCGCGTCGCCCACCCGGACGGTGATGCGCGGGCTGACCCCCGCCCGTTGGAAGTAGCCCTGGGCCTTCTCGGCGTTCTTGCGATCGCCGTCCGTATAAACGACGCGTCCGCTCTCACCGACCGCGCGCGCCCACCAGACGGTGGAGTACCCAATCGCCGATCCCATCTCAAACACTCGTTTCGCGCCACTGATCGTCGCCAGTTGGTACAGGATGCGCGCCACCGCCGGGCCCACGATCGGCACGTCATGTTTCGCAGCGTCCGCTTCCATCTCGGAAAGAACCTCATCCCGCGGCGGCAGCATGGCATACAGATAGTCTTCGACTTCGGGCACGGTGATTCCACCCATGCGCCAATAAGCGTTAGCGTTCGGGTCAGCCATTTTTCCTTTCTTGTAGCGCCGGCGTCCCGCCGGCTGTCGCGAGGGCATCTTGCCCTCGCCGTTGGCGCCCTCACGACCGACGGCGGGGGCATGAAATAAATTTAGAAGATTGTCTGTCCCGGCTTCAACTCGACAACCTTCACTCCTGGCACCAGCGCCTGCAACTCACTCGGCCTCCCGGTGAGCACCGGAAAAGTCCCGAAGTGCATGGGAATGACCGTCTCTGGCTGCAGCAGCTTACAGGCGTACGCCGCCTCGCGCGGCGACATAACGAAACGGTCGCCGACGGGCAGCATGCAAATCTTTGGTGCATAGAGGTCCCGGATGATGGCCATATCGCTGAACACGCAAGTGTCGCCCGCATGATAAAGCTTCACGCCGTTCGTGAATTCCAGCACGTACCCGCATGCTTCGCCGCCATAAACAATCTGGTCGCCGTCCTGAATGCCGCAGGAGTGCACTGCATGCACCATCGTGATTTTGACGTCCGCCACCGTCTGCGTGCCGCCTTTGTTCATGGGCGCGGTCTGCTTCACGCCTTTCTTTTCGAGCCACAAACAAAGCTCGAAGATGCCCACCGCCACCGAATCATGCTTCTTGGCGACGTCCACCGCATCGGCAATGTGGTCGAAATGCCCGTGTGTACAGATGAGCACGTCCGCCCGCTGCACCTTCTTCTCGCTTTCCGGACACATGGGATTGCCCGCAATCCACGGATCAACGTAGAGCCGCTTCCCTTCCGGAGTTTCAACGCGGAAAGCGGAGTGTCCCAGCCAGGTAAGTTTGATGCCCTTGAGATTCATCGGAATCCTTGTTGTTGTAGCGCCGGCACCTTGCCGGCTGTCGCGAGGGCATCTTGCCCTCGCAGACAGCGCCCGGGCGGCGCAGGAGAGTCATCCATCGACTAGCTCCTCACCCATCCGTTGTAACCTCCCGCCAGTGAGATCACATTCCGGAATCCCATCTTCGCGAGCATCCAGCCCGCCAGCAGCGATCGAACTCCGCCAGCGCAGTAGAGCACCACCTTCTTGTCCTTGTCTGTGGTAACGCCGTCGATCTTGACTTCCACCAGGCCGCGAGGAATTGGGATTGCGTTAGCGATCGTTCCGCGCGACACTTCTTCCGGTTCCCGAACATCGATCAGAATAAACTCCTCGCCCGCCTGCTGCATCTGCTTGAGGTCCGCAGGTCCAATCTCCCGCACGTCTTTCCTGGCCTCGTTCAGCAATATATTCAGTTCTGGCATGGGCATGGGTTGCTCCTCCTCGCGAACTAGCATTCTAGTGACGTAGCAGGAGGCGTGCAACGAGGCGGGCAGCAAGTCGCTCGATAGGCCTTTCCGGTTCCGTCCCATCTCGTGTATAAGATTGTCCTCAATGCCCGACCTCAAAGTGCTATTGTCCCGCGACCAGATTGCCAAGCGAGTCGCCGAGATGGGTGAGGAGATTGCCCGCGATTTTCACGGACAGTCCATCATCTTCATCGGCGTCCTCAAAGGCGCCGCCATTTTTCTCAGCGACCTTGCCCGCCACGTGCCGCTCGATGCCACGTTCGACTTCATCGGCGTCTCGAGCTACGGAAACCGCCCCACCCCCAAAGAAGACCCCGCCGGCCACGCCGCCTGGGATTCGCTGGGCGAAGTGCGGGTCACCAAAGACATGGACAATTCCCTCACCGACCGCAACGTCATCCTGGTCGAAGACATCCTCGATACCGGGCTCACGCTGAACTACATCACAAAACTCGTGCAGGCCCATCAACCCAAATCGCTGGCCATCGCTGCCCTGCTCGACAAGCCTTCCCGCCGCAAGCAACCGGTCAAGGCCAAATACATCGGCTTCACCATTCCCGATGCCTATGTGGTCGGATACGGTCTGGACTACGCCGAGCGCTACCGGAACCTGCCCGACATTTGTGTGATCGAGAATCCTTGAAACGCTGGTTCGGATCGAATGCACCACCATGATCATGAGCCCGGCGCGTCGCCAGGCGGCGCGGCCGTGTTTGGCTGCTATCATGAAACACGGTGAAAACGACCGCCCCACAGACCCCGCGCTCCTACGACGTGGAGCCCCTTCTGCTCGAAGTGGCCGACGTGGTCAATACCACGCTCGATCTGGAAACCACCCTGCGCCGCGTGGCGGAACTGGTCCGCAAAGTCATTGATTACGAGATTTTTGCGATTCTTCTTTTGAACGAACAGCGGCAGGAACTCTACGTCCGTTTCCAGGTGGGATACCCGCCCGAAGTCGCCGACCGCATGCGCGTCAAAGTGGGGCAAGGCGTCACCGGACGCGCCGCCCAACTCCGCCAGGCGGTTCTCGTCGAGGACACAACCAAACTGGACTTCTACATCGCCGCCGTTCCCAATGTTCATTCGGAACTGGCAATTCCCCTCATCGTCAAGAACCGGGTCATCGGCGTGATCGATATTGAAGCCCGGGAAAAGGGATACTTCACCGAAGAACACAGGCGCCTGTTGACCCTGATTGCGTCTCGCATGGGCGTCGGCATTGAGAATGCGCGTCTGCATACCCGCACCACGCGGCAGGCCCGCGCCTTGCTCCTGCTGAATGAAATTGCGCAGGAGCTGACCTCGATCCTGAACCTGGACGAACTGCTCAAGCGCATTGCCGAACTGCTCAGCCGCCTCATCGATTACCAGATGTTCAGCATCCTCCTGCTCGACGCCAGCGGCGAGAAACTCCAGCACCGGTTTTCGCAGCGTTTCCAGGAAAGGCTGCATCTCAAGCACGATATTCCCCTCGGCCGCGGGGTCGTAGGCTACGCGGCGGAGGCCAAGGAAGCCATTCTCGTTCCGGACGTGAGCAAGAGTTCGCGCTACATTTCCGTCAATCCCGAAACAAAATCCGAACTGGCAGTGCCCCTGATCTACAAAGAGAAGGTCATTGGGGTGCTCGATCTTGAACACACCCGGCGCGGATACTTCACCGAAGACCACAAGCGGACGCTGACCACGCTGGCAGCCCAGATCGCGATCGCCATTGAAAATGCACGCCTCTACGAGGAAATCGCCCGGCAAGAACAGCGTCTGGAGCGCGACCTGGCGCTGGCCCGCGAATTGCAATTCCGTTTGCTGCCGCATTCCCTCCCGAAGATGAACAATCTCGAAGTCGAAGCCAAGTTCGTCCCGGCGCGCGCCATTGGCGGCGACCTCTATGACTTCGTCCCTTATTCACTCTCGCGGCTGGGCATCGCGATCGGAGACGTCAGCGGCAAGGGCGCTCCGGCCGCAATTTATGCCGCGCTGGTCAGCGGCATCCTCCGCTCCCATGCCCCCATCGAGCCCGGCCCGGCCGAGATGCTCTCCGCCGTCAACCTGTCGCTCGCCGAGCGCAGAATTGACGGCCAGTTCGTGTCCATCATTTATGCCGTCTGGGACGATGAAAAGCGCACCTTGCTGGTCGCCAACTCCGGGCTGCCACGACCGGTCTATTGTCACGACGGCAAGATTGAAGTCATCGAGGCTACCGGGTTGCCCCTGGGGCTGTTCGATGAAGCCGAGTACGATGAGTTCACTTTCCGCGCCAAGCCCGGCGACATGTTTGTATTCTTCAGCGATGGAATCCTCGACGCGCGCAACCGGCATGGTGAGTTGTTTGGCCGTGAACGCGTGGAAAAAATCGTGGCCGGGTGCGTTGCGCAATCTCCCGACTGTGTGGTCAACAACATCTTCAAAGCGGTGACCGAGCATGCCGCGGGCGTCGACACGTTCGACGACCAGACCGTGGTGGCCATCAAGGTCAAGGGCGGCGCGGGCAAACGCAAGTGAAGACGTCCGGCAAATCTGAGCCTCTGCGAGGGCCCGCGTTTTCCCACCGCCTGCGTAGGGACAGCCGCCCTCGGCTGTCCAGCCGTGCACAACTTTTTTGCGAGTCGGTAGCGCTAGAGCGCCTCGCTGACCGCTACGGTACACCGCTCTACGTCTATTCCGCGGAGATGATCCGCGCACGGATCCAAGCCTTCCAACGCGCCTTTCGTACCGTTCCCTACACGCTCTGCTACTCCGTCAAAGCCAACTCAACGCTCGGTATTTTGCGCCTCATCGCGCGCCAGGGAGCGGGGTTTGATGTGGTTTCGGGCGGCGAGTTAGAGCGCGTGATGCGCGTGCGGCCAAGAGCGACAACCCGCAGCGTGGTTTTTTCCGGCGTCGGCAAGACTGAGCCGGAGATGGAGCTTGCGCTCAAGGCCGGGATCCTGCTGTTCAATGTCGAAAGCGCCTCGGAGTTGCGCACGTTGGCTGAAACCGCCGCGCGCCTCAGAAGACCCGCCCAGATCGCGGTGCGCGTTAACCCCGACGTCTCCGCCAAAACGCATCCCTACATTTCAACTGGCTTGCACGAGCACAAGTTCGGCGTGCCTATTCCCGAGGCGCGAGCGCTCTACAACGAAGCAGCGAAACAGCCGTATCTGAAAGTCGCCGGCGTGAGCGTGCACATCGGCTCGCAGATTACCGATCTCAGTAACTTTCAAGACGCGCTCCTGCGCGTGGCAGAGTTCGTGCGCCACCTGCGCCGGGAAGGCCACGACATCCGCTATGTCGATGCCGGCGGCGGTCTCGGAATTTCCTATGAGGGACCACAGCACCAGTTCGCCGAACAAATCTCCGCCTATGCCGCTGCCGTACTCGAACCACTGCGAGGGCTCGACGTGCATCTTCTGCTCGAGCCCGGCCGATCCATTGTCGGGCCGGCAGGAGTGTTGCTCACGCGCGTGCTCTACCGGAAGACGAATAACCAGAAGCGGTTCCTGATCGTGGATGCGGCGATGAATGACTTGTTGCGGCCGTCCCTATACCGCGCCTATCACGAAATCGTCCCCGTAACCTGCGGCTCCCAGGAGAAGGAAACCACCGACGTAGTCGGCCCAGTCTGCGAAACCGGCGACTTCTTCGCCCGCGACCGCGAACTGCCGATGGTGAACGAAGGCGCCCTACTGGCAATCCTCGATGCCGGGGCGTACGGATCTGTGCTCGGTTCCAACTACAATACGCGCGGAAAACCAGCCGAGATTTTGGTCGACGGAACGAAGGCGCGCTTGATCCGCCAGCGGGAGAACCTCAAGGATCAGTTGAGGCTGGAACGTTTGTAGTCCCTCCGAAGTCCGTATCGTACCTTCTCGACCTGCAAGAGAGTGGAGTGGAGCATAGCCGCGAAGCGGCGAAAGAATACAGCCCACACCGCAAGGTGTGGGTTCCAGGTGAGAGACGAGCGAGCCCCGAAGGGGCGGAAGAATAGCTACAACACAGACTCCGACGGATCGCCTTCGTTCACAGGGTCAGTGCTTCGCGCCCGCGTCGTACGTCATTCTTCCGCCCACCCACGTCTTGAGCACCCGGACGTCGCGGATCTTGACCGGATCGATGGTCAGCACATCGTCGCTCAGCAACACCATGTCGGCCAGCTTCCCCACCGTGATCGACCCTTTTTCTTTCTCCTGAAATTCCGCATAGGCCGAGCCCATGGTGTACGCCTCGATCGCTTCCTTGACGGTCAGCTTCTGCTCCGGAATCCAGCCTTGCGGATTCTTGCCATCCAAAGTCGCCCGCGTCACGGCAGCGTACAGCGTCAGCATCGGATTCAGAGGAGCGACATCCCAATCCGTTCCCAGTGCCAGCCGCACACCATGATCCAGAAATGTACGGAAGGCATAGGTCCGGCTGGCGCGGTCATGCCCAATCCGAGCTTCCGCCCAGCGGCCGTCGTCGATCGCATGATACGGCTGCACCGAGGCGACGACGCGAAGCTGCGCGAACCGGTCAAAGTCCTTGGCCGCCATGTGTTGCGCATGCTCAATGCGCCAGCGGCGGTCACCCGCTCCATGCGACTTCTCAATCTCTGCGTAGAGATCCAGGATGGTTGAGATTGCGGCATCGCCAATCGCATGGGTGCACAGTTGCAATCCCGCCGCATCCCCTTTTATCATGCGGTCGCGCATCAGCGAGATCGGATGCATTTCGTCGGCCAGCAGGCCGCGATTTCCCGGCTGGTCCAGAAATGGCTCAAAGAAGTAAGCTGTGCCCGAACCGAGAGAGCCATCCGCATATGCCTTCAGTGCCCCGATCCGAAGGTAGGGATCACCAAACCCGCGCCGGATCCCGATCTTTACCTGATCATCCACTTGCGTGATGAGCGGCGCGGCATAGATCCGCGTCGTCAGCTTGCCTTCCTCCAGCAACTCGTTATAAATCGCGATGTCGGCGTAATCGGGATTCATGTGCTGCACGCTGGTCACCCCCCGCGAAGCCGCGTGTTCCAGGGCCCGTTCGATCGCATGCCGCCGTTGTGCATGGGTCGGAGCAGGTATGACCTTGTAAACCAGGTCGGCAGCCGCGTCTTTGAGCGCGCCCGTCGGATTCCCCTGCGCGTCGCGGACGATCACCCCACCTGCCGGATCAGGAGTTTGCGCCGTAATCCCCGCCAGCTTCAGCGCCAAAGAATTCGCCAGAATCATATGCCCGTCATAGCGGCCTACGGCCACTGGCGTTCTAGGAGTCACCCCGTCGATGAGTTCCTTCGTCGGCAGTTGCGGAGGAGTCCATTTGGTCTCATCCCAATCGCCGCCCAGCAGCCATTCGTTCTTCGCCGTCTGGGCGGCACGCTCGGCGATCCGGCGCACGAACTCCTGCGGGGTCGTTGCATCATTGAGCTGCACGCTGTCGAGCTGCGCCCCGCCGTCGGCGAAGTGGACGTGCGCATCGTTGAACCCCGGCAGCAGCCTCTTCCCTGCCCCATCCACCACGCGAGTCGCCGGGCCTCTCCACGCATCGACCTCGACGTTCGAGCCCACCGCCACAATGCGATCGCCCAGGACAGCGACCGCCTCCGCCTCAGAATGAGAACGATCCACTGTCCAGATGCGCGCACTTCGAATGATGAGATCCACAGCCGGCCTGTCCTGCGCAAAAAGAGATCCAATGCCACTCAGGAACAGCAACAACCAGGACAGATATTTCATAAGTGACCCCGATGAAGGTTGTGTGGCGCGGACACTCTCGTCCGCGTGTGTGCAGCGAAGGGGCCGCCGGCGCGGACAAGATTGTCCGCGCTGCACGACTCTGGGAGCTCAGCGCTCGCCCCACTTCAACTTCGTACTCAGCACTTCAAAGAACGTCTTCTGGAAGCGCAGCAGCCGCGCCGGATGCCGGGCCTTGACACAACGCACAATATCGCTGTCTCGGACCGGCATGCCCACTTGTCCATCCAGGCTCAGATAAGCGTCCTCCTGCCCGGTCTTGACATGAATCTCGATCTCGACCGTGTCGCGCACCACCACTGGCCGGTGGGTCAGTCCATGAGGAGAAACCGGAGTGATCACGAAAGCATCCACGTCAGGCTTAAGGATCGGTCCACCCGCGCCCAGCGAATACGCTGTGGAACCCGTCGGCGTCGCGACGATCAGGCCATCCGCCTTGTAGCTGGAAACAAATTCCAGGTCCACATAAAGCTCGAAGTGATTGAGGCGCGAAATCGCGGCCTTGCCGACCACCACGTCGTTCAAAGCTTCCAGGGTCGCAACCGCCTCGCTGTTCCGCACCAGCGAGCAACTCAGCATCGACCGCGGATCGACCACGTAATGCCCGCGGTCAATCGCCTCCAGCGCCGGGTAGAGGTCGTCGAGCGGAAGCTCGGTCAGGAATCCGAGCGTGCCCAGGTTGACCCCGAGGATCAGCGTCCCCGCACTTGCCACCGCTCGGGCTGCCGAGAGCAGCGTCCCGTCGCCTCCCAGCACCAGCGCCAGCCCCGGGGCGCGCGCCCCCAACTCCGTTCGGGCGATCACCTCGGAACCCTGAAAATAAACGGCGCTCTCGTGGTCCATCACGACCGCATAGCCGCGCGCTACCAGCCATTTCTCCAGCTTGGGCAATACCTCGGACAGATCCGGGCGCTCAGGTTTCGAAATGATAGCGACGGTCTTCGGCAGGGTGGATCGATGTGGAGCGTCGGGCATGGAATTCACGATTGTACAGAATCAAGAGCCGATGGCGGCAGAAACTCCCCGTAGAGCAGAAATTCGCGGTTGCCTTCCATGCCCAGAATCGGAGAATCGATCCATTCCGAGCGCGCGCATCCCAATTCCCGGAGCGCCCTTTCCACCTTCGCTACGGCCGCCAGTTGCGCCGTTTCGTCGCGCACAATTCCCCTTTTACCGACTAGTTCCCTGCCCACTTCGAATTGCGGTTTGACCAGCACTACAATTTGCCGCATCCCGGGACCAGAAGCGCGAATCACCGCCGGCAGAACCAGCGTCGCCGAGATGAAGGAAACATCCATGGCAACGAAGCGGACCGCTTCCCCGACTTCGTCCCGCGTCAGGTAGCGTGCGTTGGCTTTCTCCAGAAGCCGGACCCGCGGATCTTCTCGCAAGCGGAAGTCCATCTGCCCATAGCCGGTATCGACCGCTATTACCCGCGCTGCGCCCTGCTGCAGCATGCAGTCCGTGAACCCGCCCGTGGAAGCACCGATGTCGAGACAGACTTTTCCCGTGAGATCGATACGCCAGTGTTCAAGCGCCTTCTCCAGCTTGATCCCGCCGCGGCTGACGTAGCGCAGATCTTCGCCCAGCACCCGCACGACGCATTCGGGTTCGACCGGAGCCCCGGCCTTCTCAATTTTCTGTTCGTTCACCAGAACTTTTCCGGCCAGGATCAGCGCTTGGGCGCGCTCGCGTGAAGGAGTGATGCCACGATCCACCAGCAGTTTGTCGAGCCGTGTCTTCACCGATGCCGATTCTGAGCGCGGCGCGCAATCGCGCTAGCACCCGATGCAGTGCAGAATGTAGAAACGATTCGTTAGCAGAAGGTTACAAGATTAAGTTCCCGCTTTTCCACAAAGTTTTCCACCGTGATGTTGAAAAGTCCGTCTTCGTTGCTAAGATTTCGGCACAAAAAAAGCCGCCCGTGTGGACGGCCCTTGCCAATCTGCTGGATTGTCATCCCGAGCGGAGCGAGGGATCTGCAGCTCTTCGCCTACCCCGCAACCTCTTCCAGGACCTTCTGATCGATGTCGAAGTTCGCGTGCACGTTTTGCACGTCGTCATGGTCTTCCAGCGCCTCGAGCAGGCGAATCATTTGCGCCGCCTGCACGCCTTCCAGCTTGATGTAGGTATCCGGAATCATGCTTACACTCGACGAAACAGGTGTGATGCCAGCCTTCTTTACTGCCTCGAGCATTCCCTCGTAAGCGGACGGCGCAGTCAGGATTTCCCAATTGTCGCCATCGTCAATCGGTTCGTCCTCGCCGCCTGCTTCGATGATGATGTTCATCAGATCGTCCACCTTGGCCGCCGACTTGGGAATGACGATATCGCCTTTCTTGTGGAACATATACGCGACGGCACCCGCTGACGCCATGTTGCCGTTGTTCTTGCCGAAGACATGCCGGATCTCGCTCACCGTACGGTTCCGGTTGTCGGTCGAAATTTCCGCCAGCAGAGCCACGCCGCCCGGCCCGTAGCCTTCGAGAACGAATTCCTCGTAAGTTGAGCCCGGCAGTTCGCCCGTGCCGCGCTGGATGGCGCGCTTAATGTTGTCGGCCGGCATATTCTCGGCCTTGGCGGCCACGATGGCCGTACGCAGGCGCGGGTTCATATCCGGATCGCCGCCACTCTTGGCGGCCATCGCGATTTCTTTAATAAGGCGGGTGAAAATCTTGCCGCGCTTGGCATCCAGCGCGCCCTTCTTGTGCTTAATTGTGGCCCATTTTGAATGGCCAGACATGGGAATACCTCGTATCGAAAGAACTTAAATTGCGAAGATTCGCGAAACTTCAGGTCCGCCCGCGGAGGAAATCACAGCATCAGCCTCGACGTAAACAGTTCAGGCGAATTCAGATTATAGCATGGCGATGAGAATACCTTTGTCATCCTGAGCGCAGCAGGACGATGCGCGAAGCGAATCGCCCTGCGGAGTCGAAGGATCCCTACCCCCCTGGGCCGACGGTACAACGTGGTTAGGTTTGCGAACATCAAACGTCATCACATGCTATCGCTCGGAACAAAACACATGAGTTAGGCTTAGTCGAAACCCCATGTCCGCGAACTCTCTGAGCCGTCGTCTCTCCGATCTCGAAGCGGATCGCTATCGCTTCAGTCCCTCCGAGGCTGCCCAGGTTCTCAAACTCCTCAAGGCGCTCGATGCCACCCGCTTCCCTGACCCGGCCTCGTTGATCCGCTTCCATGAAGCCCTCATGTTCCTGCGGGCCTTCCCGCACAGCCCCGGCGTCCTCCGCAAAACAGAAAGACTGCTCAACCATTTCTGGAAGCGAGTCGACGCCCTGCGCAAGTCCGGCGCCGACATGGACGCCTTCGATCCCCTCGAAGTTTCCGGCATCGCAGGCACGCAGATGGAAGACACCCTCAGCTTCGACGTCGCCCAATGGCTGGTCCGCCGCCTGCCCGGCAAGGTCGAGATTGCCTGGGACCACTACGATCCCGGGCGCGAACTCGGCACCACCGGCCCGCGCTTCATGCCCCTGCTCGAAGACGACGCTTTTGTGGAAGCTGACACTCCCTGGCGCCAATGGCTCGAAACCGCCGCCGGCAAGAAGGGCTCCGATCCTGCATGGCTGGTCGAGCGATTTGCCGACCTGCCGCTCACGCCGATCCAGAAGGCCGAGCTCTACGAATCCCTGCGCGTTCCCCTGCGCTGGCACCTCGGGGACTCGACCTTATCGCGTACCCGGAATTGGAAGCCGGTGCGGGACGTCTTCTACCACCAAGGCCCCCTCATCACCCGAAGCGAAGTCTCACTCGCGCACGAATTAGCGAAACGCCCGCCAACCCTCACCAAGCTATCGCGGCGACAAGGCGCAGCGGTCATCGACACCATTCGCGAAGTAATGCTCGTCCGCTACCGCGAACTTTATGGCACCACGCTGGGCGATCCGGCTTCCGTCGTCCGTGCCGACCTCGGCCGCGGTGTTGCCATCTATCTCTGGAGCCTGCCGCCCGAACGCCGCCTGCCCCTGCGCGCCTATGTCGCGGGTCTCACGCTGAAGAACGGCATGCCCATCAACTACATCGAAGCAATCGGCCTGTGCGAGTGGATGGAAGTCGGCTTCAACACTTTCTACACTTTCCGCGGCGGCGAGGCCGGATGGATCTACGCCCAGGTTCTTCGCTGCCTCTGCCACCGGATGGGGACAACCTGCGTCTCGGTTTATCCGTACCAGCTCGGACACGATAACGATGAGGCCATCGAATCCGGCGCGTTCTGGTTCTACCGCAAGCTGGGATTCCGTCCTGGCCGGCCGGATCTTCAGCAGTTAGTCGAGCGCGAGGAACAAAAGATCGCTGCCAATCGCAACCACCGGACACCACCACGCACTCTGAAGCGACTCGCTGCCGGGCACGTCTTCTACGAACTCCCCGGAAGCGAAGTGGGCGCCTGGGACACGTTCTCCACTCGGAACATCGGCCTGCGAGTCAACCGTCACATGGCCCGGCATTTCAGCGGAGACAGCGCCCGCATCCGGAAGGAATCGGCACGCGCAGTCGCGCGCGTACTCGGTGTCGACCCGTCGTCGTGGACCAATCTCGAGCAGGCCAGCTTTGAGAATTTTGCGCTCGTCCTTGCCCTGGTTCCCGATCTCTCTGCGTGGAAGCGCGAGGAAAAAGATGCGCTCGTCGAGATCATCCGGGCGAAATCGAAGTCCGATGAGATGCGGTACCTTCACCGGACCCAGCAGCATGAAAGATTGCGCAAGGCCCTGCTGAAACTGGGAAAGTAGCGCCGGCACCTTGCCGGCTGTCGTGGGGCCGTCCTCGCCCCCACCGGCGAGGGCAAGGTGCCCTCGCGACTGCCGGCAGGTTGCCGGCGCTACGCCTACAACGCGCCGCCGGTTGGCATCAGAACAAGCTTCTCCACCGTGCTGTTCTCCGGCAACACCAGCGCGTTCACGACCGTCTCTGCCACCGTCGCGGCCGACATCATCTTGCGCCGGGGCGCCTTCGGCCACATCGTCTCCCAGATCGCCGTATCCGTCGCCCCCGGCATCAGCGCAATCACCCGGATCCCCTTCGGCCGCAACTCCTCCCGCAAAGTGTCGGTGAAACCCAGGGCCCCATGCTTCGAGGCGGTGTAGGCGGCCGACCCGGCAAACACGCGTTCCGCCGCGATCGACAGATTGTTGACGATGGTGCCGCCCCGCTTCATCACCGCCAGCGCCGCCTGGGTCATCAGGAACAGGCCGGTCAGGTTCGTGTCGATCACCTCGCACCACGTGGGATAGGGCAGCTCGCCAAGCCTTCGATTGGGGTGTCCGATCCCGGCATTGTTGATCAGAATATCGAGCGGAGTATGCAGCCCCCGCACAATTGCGAAGAGGTAATCAATCGAGTCAGGGTTGCGGATATCGCAGGTCTGCGCCAGCACCTGCGCGCCGAGCCTGTCCAGTTCCCGGGCCGCCTTAGTCAATGCGCGTTGGTTGCGTCCGGTGATGATCAGGTCGCATGCCTGATGTGCCAGCGCCCGGGCGATGGCCAGACCAATGCCCCGGTTTGCCCCCGTAATGAGAGCCAGCCGCCTCGATGTTGTGGGCGGTCGCGTCGGCATAAAGCGATGCTTTAGCTTAGCCCCAGCATCTTGGGAGAGGGAGTTCCCAACTAGGTAACAGCCCGTGTAGCGCGGACACTCTTGTCCGCGCAAACCGTGAATTCGCTGCTGACACGCGGACAGGAGTGTCCGCGCTACACCCCGTTGCCTCTCTGCCGGATCAACGACAGGAACTCGGTGCGCGTCTCTTCTTCCTCGCGGAAACATCCCAGCATCGACGACGTCACCGCCTGAGAGTGCTGTTTCTCCACCCCGCGCATCATCATGCAAAGGTGGCGCGCTTCAATTACCACGCCGACTCCCTGGGGCTCGATCGTCTTCTGGATCGTCTCGGCGATCTGCGTCGTCAGCCGCTCCTGGATCTGCAGCCGCCGCGAAAACACTTCGATCAGCCGTGGAATCTTGCTTAACCCGATCACTTTTCCGTTCGGGATGTACGCCACATGCACCTTGCCGAAAAATGGCAGCAGGTGATGCTCGCACAGGCTGAACATCTCGACGTCTTTCACGATCACCATTTCGTCGTAGCTGACCGTGAACAGCGCCTTGCGCAAAAGTGCTTCCGGATCGTCTTTATAGCCCTTGACCAGGAACTCCATGGCCTTCTGCACGCGTGCCGGCGTCCGCGCAAGCCCTTCGCGGTCCGGGTCTTCTCCCAGGCGAACCAGCATCTCGCGCACCAGTTCTTCGTAACTGGCGCTGGTCAGGGTGGCTGGTGAGGTAGTGGTTTTCATTGCGATGGTCGTCGGTCGATAGTCGTTGGTCGTTGATCGTTGGCAAAACGCGGCCCGCGAACGACTAACGACCAGCGACTAGCGACGTCTCTCCCGCATACTCAAACGAATTCATCATAGTCTCTTCAATCCGCACTTTCTCTAGATGTGCGTACCCGAACCCGCGCTTCACAATTTCGTAAATCGCGATGCACAGGTTCTCGGTCGTCGGTACAAGCGTCCTGAATTCCGCCAGCAGGTTCAGATTCTGGTGGTCGTAGCGCTCGACAATCTCGGCGCTTACAAAACCATCCAGATCGGCCAGATTGCAGACCATGCCTGTCTGCTCGTCCACCGCTCCACTCACCGTGACCTCGACCGTGTAGTTGTGCCCATGTCCATAGAGATTGTTGCACTTGCCGTAGGTCGCACGGTTCTCCTGGTCCGACATTTCGTCGCTGTGCAGCCGGTGCGAAGCCGAGAACATGTACCGCCGCGTCAGGTGGGCCTTCATGGTTCTCCGTAGAAGTCCACAAACAGGTCCGGCGTCTCGTATACCCGCACACGGTGCAATTGCGCAGCTTTCAATTTCGGCCGCAGCCGCTGCCAGATGGCAATGGCCAGATTCTCGGTGGTTGGAATCTGGGTGAGAAATTCGGGCACTTCTTTATTCAGGAAACGATGGTCCATGGCATCCAGCACTTCCCGGTTCATCACGTCCTTCAGTTGCTTGAGGTCGACCACAAATCCTGACTTCGGATCGACCGCGCCCTTCACCGTCACTTCGAGTGTGTAGTTATGCCCATGTCCGTTAGGGTTGTTGCACTTGCCAAAAATGCGAGCGTTGTCTTCCGCGCTGAACTGCGGATTATGGTAGTAGTGCGATGCGGAAAATTCAGCTTTGCGGGTTAGATAGACCATGAATTAGTAGCCAGTTGCTGGTAGTCAGTGAAACTGGTTTCAGAAGTCGATTTGGCAAGGGCACGGCTTCAGCCGTGCCGCCAAGCGTCGCCAAAAATGTGGGCTTCGGCCCCTGAGGGCCACCATCGCTAACTCTCAAAAGCGTCATGCCGCGGCCTTGTACGTCCGCCCCTTCCAGATTATCCCACTGTGCGCGTGCGCGCGGGCCGAGCGCAGGAGTAAGTACACAAACGCGGGCGGACCAAATGCCATCGCAACCGCCGTCGACCGCTCGCTGAAATGCGCGCGGCGAATCCTCCAATACAAGAACAGCGCCGGAAACACCAGCGGAAGGGTCAACCACGCCACCATCCACCATGCGCCCAGCAGCAACGCACGTCTGGCGGGGTGTGGGAAAAGCAGCGCCAGATTCTTGGTCCAGCCCTCGCGGAGTTGCGGCCAGTTGCGGTACATCCGCGTCCGCACCGCGTCTCCGCCGTAGCGAAAGAAGACCCGGCCGCCCAACTGCTTGAACCTGCGAGCCAGTGCAACGTCTTCCAGCACCTCCGAAGCAACCGCACGGTGCCCGCCAACCTTCTTGTAGACGGACGTCTTTACCAGCATGTATTGCCCGTTGGCGGCCACGATTCCCGATCCCGGCTCCCTCACCTTCTTGGGTGGATACTGGGCCGCCAGTTCCGCAAAGATCACCGGCATTACGGCCTTCTCCGCAAACGTGACCACAACCTGCTCGGGCGAGTACGACAGCAGATCCGCTCTCTCGTTCTTCGCTTCCGCCAGCGCTCGCGCCAGCGATCCCGGCACATGCACGGTGTCCGCATCGGTAAACAACAGCCACTCCCCGCGAGCCTCGCGCACCCCGGCGACGACCGCATGATTTTTCCCGGTCCATCCCTCCGGCAGCGGCCCCGGCGAGATGACCCGCACCCCCGCAAAGCTGCGCGCGATCTCCGCCGTGCGGTCGGACGAGTAGTCATCCACCACGATGATCTCGAATGTGACGCCGGTCTGTCCGGCAAGCGACGCCAGACAGTCCCCCAGGCATGCCTCTTCGTTACGAGCGGGCACGACGATCGTCACCTCGGGCAGCACCAGTGGGGCTTCAACGTTCATCGCGAATTCCGCTATTATAGCGATGTGACACGTACGCTTGTAACTATTGGATTATTGTTCGCTCTGGGCGGATGCTACAGCGGTACCCACCCACCTCGCATCGGCTCCGTAGCGCCGGATTTCACGCTACAAGACTCGGACCACAAAGTCACCCTCAGCCAGTTTCGCGGCCATGTGGTGGTGCTGAATTTCTGGGCCACCTGGTGTCCGCCCTGCATCGAGGAGACGCCTTCGCTGATCAAGATGCAGAGCCGCATGAAGGATAAAGGCCTGGTCGTCCTGGCCGTCAGTATCGACGTCGACGACGACGCGTACCACAAATTCCTGAAAGATTATGGCGTCAACATGGTCACGGTACGCGATGGCACCGAAAAGACTGCCGCGCTCTACGGCACCCACGGCTGGCCGGAATCCTACATCATCGACCGAGACGGTGTGATCCGCCGCAAATTCATAGGCGCCGTAGAGTGGAACAGCCCGGAGGTAACGGAGTTCCTGAACAAGCTGTAAAACAGGTCACAGGTGTCAGGTCTCAGGAAAATCATACAATTTGGAAGAAGTATCCTCGTGTACCCGAGGAGCTATTGACTTGCAACGAGCGCAGTACATTCTTACCTGAGACCTGAGACCTGAGACCTGAGACCTGAGACCTGAGACCTGAGACCTGAGACCTGAGACCTGAGACCTGAGACCTGAGACCTGAGACCTGAGA
>Ga0209698_10001851_pt1 | contig 24285 bp, 26 predicted proteins | sample LitLauG_LLR_2012_FD_187203 | JGI IMG/M metagenome (GOLD analysis project Ga0209698, IMG submission 187203) | Freshwater sediment microbial communities from Pennsylvania, USA - Little Laurel Run_MetaG_LLR_2012 (SPAdes) (version 2) | ecosystem: Environmental > Aquatic > Freshwater > Creek >... | reverse complement strand
AGCGACCAGGATTATGCCGAGTTCGGCCAGAGTGCCGGCCGTCAATTGCAAGCAATTCCCCGCCAGTGCGGCATAATCCGGCCTTCGGCATAATGAGTCAGCTCGTGAAGCTTGGTCGCATAATACGCTTCGGCGGCCGAGCTGGTCGCGGTGCCGATGAAGGCGTCGGCCGGGGCATGTGGATGTTGTCGGTGCGGGGCACGTAGCAGGCGCGGCTGCCGCCGTGGACGACATTCGCGCCGGAAGCGGCGTGAAGGCCTCGGCGCGCTCGATGGGCTCCACGGGGCTCGCTGGCGGCGCTGAGAGGGTAGGGCAGGGGAGACCATCCACCTGCTCGGCGGCAAAGACAGGCGTCGCGCGCGCGAAAAGCCGGGTGCCTTTGTCCTCGTCACTGTCTTCGGCGACGCTGATCTCTTTGTAGAAAACCACATAGGCGGCCTTCTCGCCCTTTTTCACCTGCGCGCCGGCTTCGGCCCATTGGCGATAGGTGCCCTAAGTACCGGATTCGTAGCCGGCGGCGTCGCTGGCGGCCCAAAGCGCCAGAATGTTGACCCCGCGATAGGCCTTCTTCGATGCGATGTTGGTGGGGCGCATGACCGAACCGGCGGGCCTGTGCCATGGCAGGCGGAATTCTCCGGCTCCGGCCTCGATCGCGGCGACGATCTGGTTGGTGATATGCTGGTGGACGTCAAAACGCTGCTCTTTCATGGTGTGGCTCCCCGTTGAAGGGCGGGTTCAGGCCCCGTCCTGAACCCCTGCCCGTCGGCGAGACCGGGGAGGGGAGGGGGCAAGCCAAATCGATGCGAGTGGTGCGGGCGCAGCGAAGCGAGCCACGGTCGCGTCGATTTTGCTTGCGGGGAGAGAGGGGCAGCGCCCCTTAGCCTCCCCTAAACGCGGCCGGCAGGCCGCATGAAAATGGTCAGGGAGGACCGATTGAGAACGAGTGAGCTTCGCGAACTGATTAGAACGTCAGAAATTTACAAAATTTCGCTTGGGCGTAGCGCAACCCTGAGGGCGGAAGCGTTAAGGGACAGTGCCCTCGTATTTGCGAGCGAAAAGTTTTTATACGCCGCGGTCATGTCGGGTGATGACGCGAAGATCGCACGCGCGGGTAAGGCCGTTCGCGTGCCTGAGTATCCGAGCGGCAATGCGCCGGACAAGACGATTTCCAAATGGCGGGGATCAATTGAAACGTTCCGCTCACTGCCAGTCGGCACGCTCGTTCTGCACTGGGATAGCGCCCAAGATCGGCTGCTTTGGGGCATTTCAGGCGCAACCTACGTCGCGAATAGAGAAGAACCAAATCAATTTGGTCAAAGCGCCTTCATTTTTCATCGCAAGCTTCTGCACGGATGGGACTCGAATTCACTTGGGGGCATCCGCCTCAGCAGCATCCATCCAAAGGCTCGCGAGATTGCGATCAATATGGCGACAATCAGCAGGGTGAAAAGCAACCCTGATTATTTCCGCGCGCTCATAAGCGACGGCGATACATCGAAGTGGGAAGGCAAACCGGATTGGGTTTCGAAAGCGAAGGAGAAGGGCTGGAAGCCAAAGGACAAAAAGTCGCTCCTCGCCAGCCGGCGAAAAGCGATTGTGACACCAGATATCGAGGAAACGGTTGCGTATGTTTTCGACGAGATCGCGGAAATCGCGCGTATGGCAGCGACGGCCACCCACACGGCAGCCTATGCAAACGGTCAGACAGTTCTGATGACAGTAAAACGCAAGGATATCTCGTTCACGCGCGCCGAACTGGAAGACGAGATTGCTCGGTTACTGAAGGAACAGCATTATTGCTGCGCTCTGACCGGCTACGACTTCCGGAAAAACCTCAAGAATCCGCATCTGAAAATGAGCCTCGATCGTAAGAATTCAAGCAAGGGGTACGTAGAGAACAATCTTCAGGTCGTGACCCGCGCCGCGAATTTTTACAAATCAGCAAGCGATGAGACGGATTGGGCTCATAAGGCGAGTGCGCTCGAACACATGGCCATAGCCATCCAACGTCGGCGTAAGGCGGCAAGTCCACCGCCTTAGCGGCCGTGTTACCCGCGTCAGGGATGGAAGGCCGAAGGGCGGAGACGACACTCGGCTCCGTTCACGACAGCCCGGCCGCGAAGCGGGACGCCCAACGCATCTGGCCTTGAAATACGGGGCTTATCCGAAAACCGTGGCAGCAAACCCCGGAAATTGCTATACTTCGGCCTATGAAACGCGATGAAGCCATAACCCGACTGAAGCAGCACGAGGCCGATCTCAGAAAGCTCGGCGTCGAGGGGCTGTATCTGTTCGGATCGACGGCGCGCGGTGAAGCCGGCGACGCCTCCGACGTCGATCTGTTTTTCGACTACCAGAAGGGCAAGCTCGGGCTCTTCGAACTGATGGACGTCAAGGAATACGCGGCCGGCATTCTCGGCCGGAAGACCGACATCATGACCCGCGACAGCCTGCACAAAATGCTGAGGCCGCAAATCGAAGCCTCCGCCGTGCGCGTGTTTTAGTGACGGATCGGTCTTACGCGCCCCGCCTGTCGGACATGATCGAAGCGATCGAACGCATTCGCCATGTCCTCGGCGACGCGACCCTCGAAGCCTTCGAAAGCGATTGGGAGCGTCAGTGGCTCGTCGAGCGCGGCGTCGAAATCATCTCCGAAGCCAGCCGCCATCTGCCGCCCGAACTCAAAGCCCGTCACCCGAACATCCCCTGGCAGAAGGTCGCGGGGATCGGCAACGTGCTGCGCCACAACTACGAAAACATCGCGGCGGCCGTCATGTGGAAGCTCGCCCACGACGATCTCGATGCGCTGGAAGCGGTATGTCGGGGGGAATTCGCGGCCGTCTCGGGACGCAGCTTATGACGCCCGGCACACAGATAGCCACGATCGTGCTCGTACCCTATCCGGGCCTGCTCTATGAGCGCTTTCTCGGCCGGCCGTTTGCCGGTCACCGTGACTCGGTCAGCGAGCTGGTGGGCGATGTCGTCGAGAGCGCCGTCGAGGATGTGCTGAGCAAGGTGGGTGTGAGCTACCGTAAGACGAAGCGTGCCGAGCGCATCACGGGCTTCGACCAGGCCCCGGATTTTATCGTACCCGACGAATTCAATCCGGCCGTGGTCATCGAAGCTAAGCTCACCGAAGACGACGGCACGGCGCGGGATAAAGTAACCCGTGTACAACGCTTGAGCACATTGCGCGATGAACGCGGCCTGAACTACGATGTTGTCGCCTGCATTGCGGGTCGTGGTTTTAAAGTGCGGCGCAATGACATGCGGAGGCTGCTCATCGCCACAAAGGGAATGGTATTTACGCTGGCCTCGATCGAGCATTTGGCGGCGCACACGCGCGTCCGGGATTTCGTAACTCGACCTCTGCCATCTGATATGAAATGAGGTTCAGATGGATCGAGATACCGAAGATTTTCTCACAAAATACCTGAAAGAACTCAACGAAGATAATGCTGCCGTCTTCGTTGGCGCTGGTCTATCCAAAGCCGCCGGCTATGTCGATTGGCCAGGACTGTTGTCGGAAGTTGCCAAAGGCCTAGGGTTAGACACGGCGAAAGAAACTGATCTCGTCGCGCTCGCGCAATACCATCTCAACTCCAATGCCACGAACCGGCATCAGCTAAGCCAGCTCCTAATCGATGAGTTTTCCGATCTGAAGGAGCCGACAGAGAACCATGCAATCCTCGCCCGCTTGCCTATTCGCACGTACTGGACGACGAACTACGATCGCCTGATCGAAAAGGCCCTCGAAGCGGGCGGCAAACGCGTCGATTCAAAATACACTAAAGAGCATCTCGCAACGACGAAGCGCGGGCGCGATGCCATCGTATACAAGATGCACGGCGATATCGAACATCCCGATAAAGCCATCCTGAGTAAAGACGATTACGAACGCTATCACCGGACGCATGGGCCGTTCATAACGGCTTTGTCTGGCGACCTCGTCGAAAAGACGTTCCTTTTTCTGGGTTTTAGTTTCACCGATCCTAATCTCGATTTTATACTGTCTCGTATTCGGGCAACATTTACACAGCATCAGCGACAGCATTACTGTATAACTCGCAGGCGATCCAAGCACAAAGGTGAGGCAGCAAAAGATTACAAGTACGCCATGAATAAACAGACTCTTGTCACTCAGGATCTAATGCGGTTCAACATCAAAACTATTTTCGTCGATGATTTCCTGCAAATTACGAAGCTATTATCGGCTATCGAGGATCGATACCGTCGGCGTACAGTTTTCATATCTGGCAGTGCGGTCGATTATAGCACGTGGGGTCGCGTACCAACCGAGGAATTTTTTTCAAATCTTGCACGGGCGCTTATCGAGAAGAACTTGCGCATCACAAGCGGCTTCGGTCTAGGTATTGGCGGCGCGGTCGTGACCGGGGCGGTACAGCAGATTTATTCCACAAGGCAGCGAAGCATTGACGAACAACTCATGCTCCGGCCTTTTCCCATAGGAATCACTGATCTAGCAGCAAGGCAAAAAACATTTGGTAGATATCGAGAAGAGCTTATAGCACAAGCTGGCATAGCTGTTTTCATAATGGGCAATAAGGAAGTGGGGGGAAAGATCGTTACCGCTGATGGCATGCGTGCAGAATTCAACCTGGCTAAAGAGCGCGGCCTGTACCTTATTCCCGTTGGCGCATCGGGCTCGATGTCGCAGGAATTGTGGAACGAAGTTACGGGGAATTTCGGTACCCTATTTCCACGTAATGCGAAAGCGATACGCCCCTTGCTTGACGCGATTGGCTCACCTACATCTTCACCTGCTGACCTCCTACCGCCGTTGCTCAAATTAATCGACCTATTATCAAAGGAATAGGCAGTGGCCCGACGCACATTTTTCAGTTTCCAATATAAACCTGACGTCTCACGTGCATGGGTCGTTCGGAACTCGTGGATGACGAAGGTTGCCCAGGGTGAGCGAAGCGATGCTGGTTTCTTCGATAGTTCAGTATTCGAAGCTAGCCAGCGTGAGAGTGACGATGCGCTGAAGCGATTTTTGAGGGAGGGATTGAGCAACACAACGGTTACCTGCGTTTTGGTAGGCGCTAACACCTGTCTCAGTCGTTGGGTCCGCTACGAAATATTTCGCAGTTTTATGCGAGGCAATGGACTTCTTGCCGTGAGAATTCATGGCATAACTTCGTTGCACAGCCCCGCAGCTTTACAAGGCGATAACCCCTTCGATTGTCTCGCTTTCACAGTGGACAATCAGACAGTGGGGTTCAAAGAGATAAAGACGACCGGCTGGCAACCGGCGAGCGATGTTACGACAATGCCACTGAGCGATGTCGCATATGATCTCGGAGGTCGAAACAATCACACGTTTTCGAGTATTTTTCCAATTTACGATTGGACAATCAACCGGGGTTACGACAATCTTGGAAGTTGGATTGAAGCAGCAGCTACGCACGCTGGTCGCTGATTGCTAAGGAGGGTCGAATGGCACGACGTGTATTTTTTAGCTTTCACTATGCTGATATCATGAATGCAAACATTGTTAGGAATTCCGGCCAATTCAAGCCAACCAAGGAAACGGGGTTTTACGACAAATCTCTCTGGGAGGAAGCTAAACTTAAAGGTGACGCGGCGTTAAAGAAATTGATAAATGATGGTCTCCACAACACGAGCGTCACCTGTTTTCTTATTGGAGAGAACACACACACCCGGCCATGGTGTAAATACGAACTTACGCAAAGTTTGGCGGAGAAGAAAGGCATACTAGGTATTTTACTTCCGAATCAGGATAAGCATGGGCCGAAATGGATTAGCAACTACGGAACCGTTTACTCTTGGAATCACGATAAATTTCCTGAGTGGGTCGAGGCCGCTGCCGTGAAGGCCGGACGCTAACCAATTAGTTTGTAAGCGGTACGGGCTTCCCACATAGCAATCGCCTGCCGATCCGTTGATATTCGCGCGAGGCACTGGGAGCCTCAGAGGGATTCAATGGCTACTGCCAGAGATGATGTTAGGCATGAAGGCGGCGCCTACCAGCGCGTCGAGGTCATCACGGGCCGACAGCGTCGGCGGACCTGGAGCGACGAAGAGAAGGGTCGGATTCTCCTGGAAAGCGGCGAGCCGGGCGCGAACATATCGGCGGTGGCTCGGCGCAACGGGGTCAGCCGTGGGCTTTTGAATATCTGGCGGCGGGAGGCGCGTGGGTCTGTGACGCGGTCGGAGCCGGCACTGTAAGCTGCTGTCCGGCTTGAAAGCGAACGCAGCGCGGGGCCTCTGAAGGACGATGGTCCCAGAGGCAAGGTTCCAGGCGGTGAGACGAGCGCAATAGAGATTGAGCTTTGCGGCGCGACGCTTCGGGTCGCCATGGGCGTGGATCGGCGCACGCTTGACTTGGTGATATCGGCGCTGCGCGGAACCCTGTGATCGCCTTTGGTTCTGAAGCACGCGTTTTCGTCTGCACACAGCCTGTGGATTTTCGAAAGGGCGTACATGGTTTGGTTGCGTTGGTCGCCGACGGCCTTCAGGGCAATCCGTACTGCGGCGACATTTTCGTCTTCCGCTCGAAGAGACGCGATCGTCTGAAGATCCTCGTCTACGATGGATCCGGAATAATTCTAGCAACAAAATGGTTGGAGGCTGGAAGCTTCGCGTGGCCCGCGATTAAAGAGGGAACGATGCGGGTGACGAGCGCGCAACTCGCCATGTTGATCGAAGGACTGTCGGAGTGGTCTCGTGTTGTGCCGAATGTCGTGAAGAGGCCAACAAAAGTTGGCTAAGACGCCTCATTTTGCTGGCGACTCAGGGCGTTTTACGTTAGGCTTTTCGTATGGCGCTTCGCCCCGAAGACTTTCCCCGCGACGCCGATCTGCTGATCGAGATGGTGCTCGCCTGCGAGGGCAAGATCGAGACCTTGCAGGCGACGATAGCCAAGCTGAGGACGATCATCTTCGGCGCACGGTCGGAAAAGAGCGCGGTCATCATCGCCGAACAATTGCTGCTGGCTCTCGGCGAGGATGTTGCAGACACGGCAGCGCCGACGCCGGCGAATGACGATAGCTCGAACGACAGCCGAGAGAGCGAGCCCGCAGCGGAAACGCGCAAGAAGCGTAAGCGCAACATCGGGGCTTTGCCTGCGCATCTTCCCCGGATCGACGTGACGATAGAGCCGGAGACGACCGCGTGTCCCTGCTGCGCGGGCGTGCTGCACCGCATCGGCGAAGACTTCAACGACGTGGTCGATCGGGTTCCCGCCGTGCTGCGGATCCTGCGCACGATCCGCCCCAAGTATGCGTGCCGGGCCTGCGAAGGCCCGGTAGTCCAGGCCAAGGCGCGCCCGCGCCTGATCGAGAGCGGCATGGCCTCGACGGCGCTCGTCGCCTGGATCGCGGCGGCCAAATACGCCTGGGGATCGACGCTGTATCGCCAGGCGCAGATTCTCGCCGGCCATGGCCTCGACATCGATCGCCAGACGCTGGCGCGCTGGATGAAGCAGGCGGCCTCGATGGCGAAGGGGCTCTACGAACTGCAACTGGCGACCATGCATGGCCATGCGCGCCTGTTCTGCGACGAGACGCCGGTCCGGGTTCTGGATCCGGGGCGAGGTCGAACGAAGACCTGCCAGTTTTGGGCGCACGCGATCGATGACCGATCCTGGCGGGGGCCGGCGCCGCCGGCGGTCGCTTACGTGTTCGCGGGCGGGCGGGGCAAGAAGGAGATCGCCGCGCAACTGGCGGGCTTCGAGGGCGTTCTGCATGTCGATGGCTATGCGGCCTATACGTCGCTGGCGGGCGACAGGAAGACATCAGGGAAAATCCGCCTGGCGTTTTGCCTCGTTCACGCGCGCAGAAACTTCGTCGATGTTCACAAGACGACGAACTCGCCGTTCGCCAGGGAGGTCATCGAGCGCATTGCGGCGGTCTACGCGATCGGGAAGCGGATCCGCGGTCTCGACGCCGACCAGAGGCTTGCAGTTCGGCAGGCTGAGACGAAGCCGCTGATGGACGCCCTGAAAGCGCGGCTTGAAGCCACGAAGGACGGCATATCCCGGCAATCGACCCTGGTCGGCGCGATCGACTATGCGCTCGAACGCTGGGCCGGGCTGACGCTGTTCCTGGAGGACGGGCGGCTGGAGCCCGACACGAATATCGTCGAGCGTTCGATCCGGCAAATATCCATCGGAAAAAAGAACAGTTTGTTCTGCGGTAACGAAGGCGGGGGTGAGACTTGGGCGATTCTCGCGTCGCTGCTCAGCACAGCCAAATTGCATGGCGTCGATCCTGAGACCTATCTGGCCGACATTCTCGAACGCATGGTGTCCGGGGCCACGAAGAACAACCGGCTGGATGAACTGCTGGTCTGGAATTGGAAGGCGGCGCGCGAGGCGCAACGGCGCGCGGCTGCATGACGAGGTCTGGGCAACGTCGGAACCCTCGCGAAGCGGGCAAGGCGACGAAGACAACCGCCGCAAAGACGACGATGGCGGATTACGCGATGTCGTTCGAGCAGCTCGGACATTGGATGGACAAGCGCGCCCGAACGAAAACGCTGCGCCATCCCCAGGCGACCTCGCTTTCCATGCTCGACGGCGCAGTTACCGCGGTTGTGGCGGGGCCGGTTTCGATGCTGCCGTGGGAATGGGTCTGCCCGATGCTGGGCGTCGATCCGGACGACTTCAACCACGACACCAGGGCCTTCTCGGCGATCGCCGCGACGCTGATGCGCCACAACGCGATCAGCGAGACGCTGTCCACCAAGCCCGAGACTTTCGAGCCGTTGCACGCCCGCACGCCCGACGGCGAAGTCGATGCGCGCCCCTGGTGCATGGGGTTTTACGCCATAATGCTGCTGCGCAAGCAGGAGTGGTCGCAGATATCGGCCCCAGACGTGGTCGAGAAGGGCCTGCTGCTGCCGATCCTGTTCCACTGCACGGACAACGCCGGCCGTCCGATCCTGCCGCCCTCGCTGCGCGGATCCGGCGCGCCGGAATTTGCGAAGACGGCTTGGCGCGATATTCCGCTCATGGTCGAAGCCATGCGGCAGTTCTGGATGCCGATACGGTTCAAGCCGGGCTCATAGCCGCCCTCGCGACTGTGGGCCGCCCGCCGATGTGCCTCGCCGTACCGCTTACATTAGTTTGAGGGTTTGCGGTGAAGCAGTCCACGCGACCACCTTATAAATAGTTAGTGTAACATAAAGGACGTTATGTTACACTAACTGGTATGAATCTGACGATCCACTCTGAGGCTGAGGTGGAGCCATGGCTGGCTCGGGTGCGGGCTGCCGCGGACCGTACAGCCCAGGCGGTCCGACGCTTGGTCGATGACGAGCCTGACGGGATCGAGGTGCTGCGCCAGATGAAGTTTGAAAAGATCGCCTGGCAACCACTTGGCGACGAACAGCTGAACCTCGTCGAGCAAATCAACCAGACATGGACCTGTCTTGTCAGCCTGAAGGCTTTACCGTTTCTTTTCGCCCGGCACCCTGAGGCCGGCGGCTTCAAGCTGAATCTCGGCACGGCGGCCGGCACTGACATTGAGAGCCTTCTCGCCGGCATGGTCGCGGCAGAGGTCTTCGCAGCGGTGCACCCCTCGAATAACCGGAAACTGTCAAAGGACCTCCAAAAGCTTGCTCGGGAATGCCCCGATGCAAAGGCGCGGTACGTCTTCTTTGCCTCGCGGGGATTTCGACATGAGCGTCAGCCCGATTTGGAAGCCATCGAAGGCATTGAGGTCTGGGGGGTCGATGTCTAATGATCTGACAGCCGGTGGCGACGTAAACGCCCTCGCTCCGTTTTCGGCAATGCTCCTTGTGCCGAAACTCGTCGGCGACGCCGGCGACAAGGCGGCGCGTCGCTACGCCAATTTCTTCGCGTCGATCTCGAACGACAACACGCGGGCCGCCTACAGCCGCGCCTGCCTCAACTTCTTCGCCTGGTGCAAGACAAAGGGCATTGCAGATTTGGCCGAGGTCGAGCCGTTCCATGTCGGCGCGTATCTCAAGGCGCTCGGCGCGACGCACGAAAAACCGACAGTGAAGCAGCACCTCGCTGCCGTGCGCATGATGTTCGATTACCTCGTCATCGGTCAGGTGATAGCCCTCAATCCGGCCCACGCCGTGCGCGGGCCGAAACACGTCATCAAAAGCGGCAAGACGCCGGTGTTGACGACAACGGAAGCGCGGATGCTGCTGGACTCGATCGACGTCTCGACGCTGATCGGCTTGCGGGACCGGGCTCTGATCGGCCTCATGGCCTATTCCTTCGCGCGCGTGTCGGCGGCAGTCGGCATGCGCGTCGAGGACTATTACGGGCAAGGCAAACGCTGGTGGGTGCGCCTCCACGAAAAAGGCGGCAAGCGCCACGAAATGCCGACGCATCACAACCTTGAGGTCTATCTCGACGCCTACCTTGAAGCGGCGAAGATCGTCGAAGCGAAAAAGACGCCCCTCTTTCGCTCAGCGCGCGGGCGCACCGGCGAACTGACGGAAACGCCGATGCACCGGATCGACGTCTATCGCATGATCCGCCGACGCGCGGCGGCGGCCGGCCTCGATGCCGATATCTGCTGCCACACCTTCCGCGCCACTGGGATTACGGCCTATCTTGAAAATGGCGGGACGCTCGAAAACGCCCAGGCCATGGCGGCACACGAAAGCCCACGCACGACGAAGCTCTACGATCGCACCGGGGATGAAATCACACTCGACGAGGTCGAACGGATCGTCATTTAGCGCGGTGGCGGCTGCGTATTGGCAACATTACTTAGGTAGGCCGCTAACACCAACACAAGGAGGAGAACGCCAGACACGGCCTCAAAGCTGCACAACATCTTTGCGCCCGGACTGACGGGTGCTATGTCGCCGTACCCCGTGGTGGTGACGGTCATGATGCTAAAATATACCGCGTCGCCCATCCCAAGGAGTGCGGCCTTGAACGCCCCTGGCTCCCAGAATGTCTGATCCAAATAATACAAGAGGGCGAAATTTTCGACATTCTCGATATAGCTCAACCCGAGCCAATGCAGTCGTTCGGTCGAGCTAATATTTGTAGTCGAGGCTTTGCCACGGAGTTTGTCGAAAGCATCTTTGTAAAATCCGTGAACGATCTCGCAAATTCTCGATAACGCTATACCACCAATAAAGATACGAAATATTTGACCACAATTCGCAAACAGCTCTGGTCTTTGAACTGCGATCAATACAAGTGTTATCGCATAAAAGGAGAAAAATCCCGACCAGGCCCTTTGTAGTAAAGTGCGTCCCGGTTTTGTGAAGGGCATTTTCAGCAACGTAATTATTATTAACGTTGGAGACAAAGGAAAAAACAGCCACGTCAACATTGGATTCGCCGATCATCAGTCGTCTTGCCGAACCTACCGGCAGGCTCAATTGTTTAATTACATATGATAAAAGATATTATCATATACGAAGATCTCGCGGCAAGTGTCGGGTCTCCGACCTGTTCCGTCGGTCCGTTACGCCGTCAACTTGCGCGAACGACCGACTTTGCGTTGGGCCAGGCTTGCACCGCAACGGCGACGGGTTCCTTGCGCTTTCGCCCGAGTCCGAAGTTCTTCGCCATTTCCGATCGCCTCGCCGCGTAAGCGGGCGCGACCATTGGATAGTCGAAGGGGAGCCCCCATTTCTTTCGGTACTGCTCTGGCGTCATGCCGAGCAAGGTCAAATGCCGTCGCAGCGATTTGTATCGTTTGCCGTCATCCAAACAGATCAGATAGTCCGGCGTGACCGATTTTCGAACGGAAACCGCCGGTGCGGGTTCGTCACCGGGGGTCGCCGCACTCGCGCCGAGCCCGGCTGCTCCGCAGATCGCCGTATATATCGACTCGATCAACTTCGGTAACTCGCCTATCGGTAAGGCGTTGTATGACACGAACGCTACGACGATCTCCGCGGCCACCTGTATCGGATTGGATGTCGCCACGAATTCCCCCAGGGCCGTCAATTCCGCCTGGATTTGCTTACGATCAAACACGCATTGCGTCGAGTGCCGCGTGAAAAGGCCCGAAGGTTGCGGCGCTCGGCATTGTCGCCGCAGTATAGGCCAGCAGCGCCGACGGCGTAGGACGACAGCTGGTTCTATGTCGAGCAAAGCTTCCGCATGACAAGGTCGCGGTGTCTGCGATGGCCAAAGCCATGATCCACAGCGCATCCGAAATTGTTCCGCCGTCGGTTGCGCTGGTTGTGTTCAGCATCTTTAGACTAGCGGCGGCTGTTTCTCTCAGACGGTCGCAAGCCCAAGCCGCAATCCAAGCAGTACGAAAGCTGCCGCGAAGCTCCACCGGATCACCAACATCACGCGCGGTTTCGTGATCACATACTCACGAACCCAAGATGCAAGCAGGCCATAGCCAACAAATACGATGAGGGTCATTACTACAAACACGAACCCGAGCGCGAAGAAGATCGACTTCGCATTGTCGGCGCTGGCTGGCACGAATTGCGGAAGAAACGCGAGGAAGAACAGCCCTAGCTTGGGGTTCAAAAGATTGAGCCATATGCCCGTACCGATCAGCTGGGTGTCGCTGCGCTTGGCGCCATTGGCTTGGATGCTGAGAACCCCGTCGCCACGCATGACCTGAAAAGCCATGTAAAGCAGATAAAGCGTACCCGCTATCTTAAGCACCTGAAACGCTGATCCGCTCGCGTGGACGATCGCAGACAGTCCAAAAGTGGCGAGCAAAAGCTGTGGCACAATCCCTAGAGTGCAGCCAAGAGCCGCAATGATCGAGGCGCGGGCCCCAAGCCCAAGCGCAGTCGCGAGCGTGTATAAAACCCCTGTTCCGGGCAAAAGCACCACAATGAGGGCGGTCAACAAGAATTCCGTGCTCATTCTACATCTCGAACCCGTTTACGGAGCGAAGTATGTTTGACAGGTCGCCAGACTATGCGCGCTCAACTACGTTACAGAACGCGTTTCTCCGATCTTCGTCTAGAAGGATCTTGCAAGGACCGCGCTTTGCCCGGCGTGAAGCCGAATTGACGGACGAAGGCACGCGTCATGTGGCTCTGATCAGCGAAACCGGCTACGAAAGCGGCCTCGGCGAGCGAGTTGCCTTTGCATATGGCTTTGTAAGCCCGCCGCACTCGAACCTGTATGAGATAGGCGTGTGGCGTAACGCCAACTTCGCGCTGGAAACCACGAAGCGCCGAGAAAGGCGAGAGGTTAGTGAAGCCGGCCAACTCATGCAACGAGGGCGCCTCGGCGGGGTTGTCGTGGATGCGGTCCAACATTCGCCGAACGCCAAGCGAGGGTTCGGCGCAGGATGACGCCCTTTTTGTCCCGACGAGCAAAGCGCCACAAACGTCGACAACAATTCCCGCGGCTTCATGGGTGTCAGCGTCGGGCAAATGCCAGAGCGCATCGCCAATGCGGCAGGCGAAGCAATGATCGATCATGACCGGATCAGAAAACTCGCGTGCGGCCAACTCGGTGCCCAAGACGTCGGAGATTACCTGCGGATCGATGAACATCATACGCCATCTTCGTAACTTACCGCGGATGGGAAGACCGTCGTGAATCTCGTTCGGGTTGACAGTAATGACATGATTTGGGCCAGCCTCGACCTGGCCGCGCCCGCTCCACGACTTATGACCGCCGTCTAGCATGAGGCCGACGCCATATTGATCGTGCGCGTGACGCGGAAACTGGCGATCCGATAAGATGTCGAGCACGTGGAGGCCCGGCAAAGCGGATTCGAAGCCATCGACTGTGTGCACCATCCCTTACTTAGCCTATCTCTCTTGTGAGAACTGCCTCCGCAAACAGATTCATCATAGTCGCGCGAACCTCTCTTGCCCACCGTGTCGAGGAGGGCATTGTTCCCGTCGCCGCGAGGGACAGGGTGTAAGAAATTGGAGGCGTGTAGTGGATTCGAACCACTCTTTCCGGATTTGCAGTCCGTCACATCGCCGCTCTGCCAACACGCCAATTTCTGATCGGTTCATGGGAAGAACTTTTGCGTCCTCCAGTGCGCTTCCGGCGCGTCGCGCTGGAAGATCAGCCGGTCATGAAGGCGGAACGGCTTGTCAATCCAAAACTCCATGTAAGTGGGTGACAGCCGATAACCGTTCCAATAGGGCGGCCGCGGGATGGCGCCCACCGCAAAGCGCAACGTTTGCGCGGCCGCGGCTTTTTGCAACTCCAGCCGGCTTTCGAGCGGACGCGACTGCCGGCTAGCCCAGGCGCCGATGCGGCTGGCGCGAGGCCGCGAGTTGAAATAGGCCGTCGCCTCATCGTCGGACGCGAGCGTGACCCGACCGCGCAGCCGCACCTGCCGCCGCAGCGACTTCCAGTGCAGAACCGCAGCGGCCTGCATATTTGCTCCCAGCTCGGCACCCTTCTGCGACTCGCTATTGGTGTAGAAGACAAAGCCGCTGTCGTCGAAACCCTTCAGCAGCACCATTCGTACATTAGGCAGACCCGAAGAATCGGCCGTCGCAAGGGCCATTGCATTGGCGTCATTGACCTCGCTCTTTTCCGCTAAATCCAACCAATGCCGGAACAAGGCGAAAGGATTCTCGCCTTCCTTTATTGAACCGTCGTCCACGAAGGCCAGATCGGGGTTGTCCAAAAGGTCCATGCTGTCGCGCTCCCCTTCATGGGCGAAACGGCCCAGGACGTCTTCGTGGCGCGCCTTCTAGGCGGCGACGATCAATTCACGCTGCGGCAGCAGATTTCGCCATTTGTCGAGCCCGTCGCCCGGCTTCGTCACCAGATGAGCAGCGCCGTTCGTGTCAACCAGTACCTCTCCGGCAGGCGGAACGTTCAAGAATTCCATGTGCTGTGTGGCGCAATAGGCGCCAACGTCCAGGATCATAATATAGTCGCCCTGTTTGACCTCGCGCGGCACGTCCGCTTCGCCTGGAAGGATGTAGTCGTTTCGAAGAATCGTGCGGCCTCGAATCTTGCACGGCGTCGTCGGAGACTGCTGCGTAATCTCCCGAAACTCCCCATCTAGAAACAAGGTGTTGTGCGGACGGTTACGCAGTTGTGCCGAGGGCATCAGCATCCGCGATCCGTCGGTCACGAGGATGCTGCCGTTCGAGTGGTCGATGATGTTGCGTTTGACCTCGGCGATCAACACGCCGGTGTCAGCGAGGATATCGCGCGCCGGTTCAAACAGGAAGCGCACCGTGTCGGGAATGCCCATCTGTTGTGCGAGCTGGGCGATCTCCTTGAAATAAGTTTGCCAATCAAAGTGTTTCTCGTCTTCGTTCCACTTGCCATAGTCAAAGCCGTGGCCACCAGCGAAATTTATCGAGCGGGCAGTCGGAAAGTGAGCGAGGTAGATTTGAAAGATCTGTTCCACGATATTGACCATGCCAGCTAGAGAATTTCCGCTGCCGCAGTAGACCTCGAAGCAATCGAGCGTCCGGCCATGCCGGGCAAGCATTTTCGCCAGTTCGCCAAGTTGGGCGACCTTGACCCCCGGCTTGTCGCAGCCCAGACTGTCAATCCGCACGCTTATCGTTTCAGCCTGTTCACTTAAGCTGAATTGCACCTCGTCGATGCTCGCAAGGAATGTGGGGTAGTACTTCTTACTCCAAAATGCGATTTCCTTGTTCGAAACGTGCCCGGGCGAAACGATAAATTCGGAGAATCCATGACTGGTCAGGATTTCATATTCGTTCGGCATCTGGATCAGGACGCCGACGCCCTCCTTTTGCAGCGGCTTAAGGATGTGAGGATTGGCGTTGGGAAAGAACGGCACGTATAGCGAAACACGATCAAGCAAGCCCGCCGATTTGGCGGCGTCCTTGACGCGTCGCAAGTTCTTCAGCACTTGCGCCTCGCTATAGATGAATACCGGCGTGCCCACGGCGGCGCAAATAGACATGATGTCCACCGCTGACGCCCAGTGGGACGCCAGCCGGGAAAACTGTGTGCTGGTCGAGAGGTCAATGGTCGGTGAAGGCGCGTTCATTGGGTGTCTCCTGCAAACAATCTACGATCCGGCGGGTCGCGACTTCGAGATCCGCAGATTTCAGCAAACTCTCGCCGATCAAAAAGGCGCGAATTCCGCAGTCGCAAAGACGGGCCACGTCGTGGGAACCCGTGATCCCGCTTTCGCTGACGATGAGACAGTCGCGGTCAATAAGCCTCGCAAGCCGCATCGAGACGGAGAGATCCGCTTCGAACGTCGTCAAATCGCGGTTGTTGACGCCGATAAGACGCGATGGCATGGCGAGCGCGCGTTCAAGTTCGGCTTCGTCATGGACCTCAATCAGAACATCGAGGCCCACTTCCCGGGCGGCGGCTTCCAGCTCTCGCGCCTCGGCGTCGCCAATCATAGCCATGATCAGCAGCACGGCATCGGCGCCCATCGCCCGCGCCTCACACGCCTGAAGGGGATCGATCAGAAAATCTTTACGCAATACCGGCAAGCCGGAGACGTCTGCGGCCTGCGCCAAGAACGCACCATGACCCTGGAAAAAATGCGCGTCCGTCAACACCGACAGGCACGCGGTGCCCCCGTCGCGGTAGGCTCTTGCGATCTTCGCGACATCGAAATCCGCGCGGATCACTCCTTTCGACGGACTGGCCTTTTTGATCTCCGCGATCAGCGCGATCTCGTCATTGGCGTATTTGGCGGCAATTGCGGTCGCAAAACCGCGCGTCGGCGGCATATTGCGGCAGATCGCCTCGAACCTGGCTCGGGCGCCGCTCGCCTTCAGGGCCGCGACCTCTTCGACCTTGTGGGCTTTAATTTTCGCCAGAACGCTCATGCGCTCACCCGATGGGTTGAATCGCGCCTCATGCGGGCACCATTTCCGCGTGGGCGTGCGAAGCGGCGATCATCTGCTCCAACGCATGCCTTGCGCGGCCGGTGTCGATCGAGGCGCGGGCCTGCGCCATCGCATCGGCCCAGGACTCCGTGGCGGCGGCGGCAATCAGAGCGCCAGCGGCGTTAAATAGCGCAATATCACGATAGGGGCCGCGCTCGCCGTCAAGGACGGCGCGCAGCGCGATCGCATTGGCGGCGGCGTCGCCGCCCTTCAGTGTAGCCAACGGCACCCGCGCCAATCCGACGTCTTCAGGCGCAATGTCGAACGTCCGCACCTTATCGTCGGCGAGCATCGCGACATGAGTTGCGCCCGTCGTCGAAATCTCATCGAGCCCATCTGCCCCGTGAACCACGAGCGCGCGCGACGAGCCTAACTCGCGCAGGGCGTGCGCCATCGGCTCCAACAGGTCGCACGAATAAACGCCTATCAGATGACGGGTTACGCCAGCAGGATTGAGCAAGGGTCCCAGTATATTGAATATCGTGCGCAAGCCGATATCGATACGCGCCGGCATGATGGCTTTCAGCGCCGGATGATGCGCGGGTGCAAACATGAAGCCGAGTTTGGCGTTCGCGAGGCAGCGTTCCACATCGGTCGGAGATTGATTGACCGCGACCCCGAGAGCGGCAAGCACATCGGCTGCGCCGGACTTCGACGACACCGCGCGGTTGCCGTGCTTGGCGACCGGCGTTCCGGCACCCGCCACAATAAACGCGGCGGCTGTCGAGATGTTGTAGGTTCCAACGCCGTCGCCGCCGGTCCCCACAATGTCGACCGCGCCGGCAGGAGCGCGCACGGTCAGCATCCGCGAACGCATGGCCTGAACGGCGCCGACGATTTCTTCGATCGCCTCGCCCCGCATTCGCAGGCCCATCAGCAACGCCCCAATCTGCGCGCCGGTGGCCTCTCCAGAGACCATGTGACCGAAAAGATCGCACGCAGCTTCGCGGGTAAACACCTCGCCGGCCGCCAGCCGGTTGAGAACGGCTTTCAGGTCGCGCATCGAAGATCCCCCTTAAGCATAGACGAGGCGGCTTCGGCGCCAAAGGGCTGGTCCCAGTCGGGCGCAACGTTTTCGCGCCGGAACGGCGGCCGGTCGGGCAGGTCATTGTCGAGCGTACGGGCGAACAGGTGCCCGGAAAACACCGCAGCGGCGATCGCGCCGGGTGCGAGACAATCGCCGATACGGACCACGCGCGGCGCCTGCGGGCCGCGCCGCTGCGCAATCAGGTCGTGATAAAGCGCGTCGCGCGGGGTTTGCGACGTGACCAGCACCGCCGCGTCGGCGGCGATCCGGCGGCACCGGCCGGTAAAGCAGCATGCGAGCTCCGCGAAGCCCGCTTCGAGCCCGACGAGTTTCGTCGATACCCATACCGCCGCGAGGGATTCGATCAGTCGCTTCTGGATGCGGGGCTGCTCGACGGTGTTGACGGTCCAGGCGGAGACGAGGCTTTCCGGCGTGACGAAGGTCACTTCGCAGCCCGCAGCCGCGAGCAACTCCGCGATGACGCCACCCATGTAGTAATGATCGTCGTCGAAGATCACGACACGGCCTTCGGGTCTGCGGCCGACGAGAATATCGTCGGGCGTGAAGATCGGCAGCGTGCCCAAGCCGGGCAGCGCCCGGGAATGCGTGCGTCCAACCCCGTCGGAACGCCAGTCCGCGCCGGTCGCGACAGCCAACAGCGTGAAATCCGAGTCGAGCGCGACGTCGGCGCTGACGTCGTTGGTCGGCAACAGCGTAACGTTGGGATCCTTACGCAATTGATGCAACCGCCAATCTGCCACGCGCCGCCAGGTGGCAAGTCCAGGCAAAGTCGCTTCGCGGATCACTCGTCCGCCAAATTGGGCACCGCGTTCAGCCAACACGGTGTGGTAGCCGCGACGACCAAGCCATGTCGCGGCTTCGAGTCCCGCAGGCCCGCCCCCGACGACTAGCACGCGATCCCCGGTGTTGGCGGGGGCGATCGATTCGGCATGCCACCCGCGTCGCCATTCCTCGCCGATGGTCGGATTCTGCGTACAACGGATCGGCGCGCTCAGTTTGTCCGAGGCCACGCATAAGTTGCAGCCGATGCACTCCCTAATATCGTCAAACGCGCCGGTCTCGATCTTTTGAGGCAGGAAGGGGTCCGCGATCGAAGGCCGCGCAGCCCCAATCAGATCCAATACGCCCGACGTGATAAGAGAAAGCATCCGGTCGGGCGACGTGTAGCGTCCGACCCCGACTACCGGTTTACTCGTGACGTTCTTGACGAAGCGGATGTAATCTTCCTGAAAGCCCTCGCTGCTGAAGCGCGATGTCTGGCCATCATTGGCGAAGTCGCTGAGGTTGACGTCCCAAAGGTCCGGCAGTTCCGCCAGCATGGCGACGACATCGCGGCTTTCGTTCTCGCAACCGCGCCCGTCAGGCTCGGAAAGGTCATCGACGCTGAAACGCAGCGCCACCGCGCAGCGGTCGTTGACGGCGTCCTTCGTGTCCTCCAACAGCTCGCGCAGCAGGCGGACGCGGTTCTCCAGCGAGCCGCCGTAGGCGTCGATGCGCTGGTTGTGGCGGCGCGACAGGAAGTGCGAGGGCAGCGTCATGTCGTGCCCGGCGTAGACATAGACGATGTCGAAGCCCGCGCGCTTGGCGTTAAGCGCGGCTTGCCGATGCCAACGCCGAAAGTTGCGGATATCCTCGAGGTCCATCGCACGCGCGTGGACCGGCGCGGTCCCTCGCGTCGGAGTCCCCGACGGAGCCAGCGGAATCGCCCGGGTTTCGAAGTTCTGGACGTGAAACCCGTTGTGAGCGAGTTCGATTCCCGCAAGCGCGCCGCCGGCGTGGATCTGCTCTACCGCTGGGATCAGAATAGGCAGGTCGCGTTCGTCCCACAGCCGCAACTCGCGGGGATGGCAGCTCGAATAGTGCACGTCGCATTGCTCGGTGCAGACCGCGCCCCAGCCCCCTTCGGCCTTGACGCCGCGCATGCGCGCCATGGCGCTGGGATGTTGCCGATTCATTCCGTTGCAGTGCGGCGTCTGATAGAACCGGTTCTTGATCGTGACCGGCCCGATTTTCAGTGGTTGGAACAGCGGCTGAAATCTTTGCGCTGCAGTCGATCGCAGAGGGGGCGGCTGGTGTACGGTCATGAACGCAACGGCGGTCGCGCGCCGAAAATCGCGCTGCCGACCCGCACGTGGGTGGCGCCGTATTCGATCGCGCAGCCATAGTCGCCGCTCATCCCCATCGAGAGGACCGCGACGCCTTCGTCTCTCGCCATGTCGCGCAAGAGCGCGAAGTCGCCTCGCGGATTGCCCTCGGCCGGCGGAATGCACATGAGCCCGGCGAGGTCCAGGCCGCAGTCTTGCCGGCAAAGGCGCACGAGAGCGCCGGTCTCCTCGGGCATCGCGCCGCTTTTCTGCGGCTCTCGACCGGTGTTGACCTGGATATAAACCTTTGGGCGCCTGCCCTGCATGTCGCTCTCTTTTGCGATGGCTTGGGCGATGCTGGCGCGATCAACGGACTGGATCACGTCGAACAACGCCACCGCGTCGCGCGCCTTGTTTGATTGTAGCGGACCTAACAGGTGCAGCTCAACGTCGGCATGCGCCTCCTTGAGCGCGGGCCATTTCTGCTTGCCCTCCTGAACGCGGTTTTCGCCGAAGACCCGCTGCCCAAGGCGAATGGCGTATTGCAGGCGATCGCTCTCAACCGTTTTGGAGACGGCGACCAAGGTCACGTCTTGTTGCGCGCGTCCACTGCGCAATGCGGCCTCGGCGATGGCCGCCCGTACGCGCTCGATGTTGAACTCAAGGTCGGTCAACTGCGTTTGGTTTTCCAACACGGGTGGCTTTCTCAAATTTTCGAGAGGCAGGGAGTTCAGGCCGCGGCGGCGAACTCGAGATTTCGCTCCTGCGGGCCAAGAAGAGAGGCTTCGGAGACGACAAGGCCTAACTCGGTCGCGCGACTCTCCAACCGCGCTCTCAGCGCGGCCAGATCGGAGTCGGCGTTGTCGTGCAACGCTTCGGCGACAATCAACACCGATCTAGAGCTTTCTCTCACGACCGACACCGCGCTCTGCCGAAAGACCCATCGCCGCGAATGCGCCTGTCCGGCCGCGTCGGCGAATATGATTTCCCCAGGTTCGGGCGTTTCGGTTTCGCCCGAGAAAGTCTCGTAGACTTCGTCTCCCGTCGCAGGACGGACCACGATGTTGTCCACGATGTGGGCCATGTCGAAAGCGGCGATCGGAATCGCGGCCAAGGCCGATTCGGCGTTCAGCACATCTACAAGAGGATGGAAACCGGGCAGCGTGCGATCCTTGCGCAAGCGACGCAGTAACGCCTCCGCAGCGCAACGATATTGTGTGGGCTTGAGCCCCATCGTCGAATAGGCGCGCCGCCACGCCTGAATCGACGGAAAATCGCCTTCTTGAGTGCTATCGAGAGTTTGGAGGGCCTGCTTCAACGTATCGACAAAATTCGCCCGCTGCGGATCAATATTTGCAACCCCGCGAAAAACCATCGTAAGCGCCCGCAATTGCGGAAATTGGCTCCATACTAAATCGGAGTGAAAGAAAAGCATTTGAATGCAGCCTCCGTCTACATTTCGCAACGTCATACGAGGGATATCGCCGATCATCCGCACTTCCGTCTTGAATGAAATTGCACCGGGGTAAAACCCGCGGATTGTGGACGCCAGTTAGGGTTAAGTTGCGTTCCACGGTGCAATCCTATAACGTCAGACCATCCGCGAAGACCTCGCTAATCGAGATAGCGAGCCGGTTTGAAAGGCTGCGTGTCTGTCGGGGAGTGAGTGCGCCCCTTTCGATTTGGAATTCGGTGAGTCGGGCCGCTCGCTTCGTCGCGTCTTCGGCCTTCCGGTTTCTATCCCTAACGCAAAGGTGCGCAGGCGCAGCGTTCAGCCAAGGCTTAACGTCAGCTTTCCTCTCGGACAATTCGTGTTTCCGGGCCGCGTTATGGAGGCGGCTTGGACGGCGCATTCTTACGCTCTTCGCAAACGCTTGGTTTTGCCTTCGCGCTACGCCTGCACAACTCGCATCGACGTATCGATTTGGCTTGCCCTCTTTCCTCCGTCGTCTCACCGACAGGCAGAGGAAGAGGAGGGGCCCGAGCCCGGCAAGAAACTCGAAAAGGAGACAACCTATGTGCTTGGCGAAAAACGCTGTGCCAAATGTCTCGATTTTCTGGCTGTGCTGCATTTCCCTATCGTGTCACTGCCCCGGCGCCGGCACGCTGATCGTGCATTTCTGCTCCTTGCCTGCTTTTGCCGCCAATTCCCGGCACGCCTTGAGCGCGTCCGCATTCGCCCGAACAAGGCTGTCGGAGCGGAGGAACTCCCGCCAGCCTTCAGGACTCTCCGCCTGCATCAACCCGCCGCCCGCATACCATCGGTCGAAATTCCCCGTCGCGAACGCCGCCAGAAAGCTACCGCCCGGCGCGAAGGCGCCGAGCAGCGGAAACAACACCAAGCCGATGGCGACGCCGGCTCCAAGCGCCCAATACAGCGCGCGCTTCTGTGCCTCCTGGCCCAAGGATTCGCCGACGATCTGGGCAAGCTTTTGCTGCTCGCGCCCCACGGCGTCGGCTTCATTGCGCAACGATCTCGCAGCGTCGCTCATCACCTCGGCGCCCGCCCGTTTCATCGCGCCCGCATGCTGGTCGGGCGTCAGCTTCAGCGCCGGATGGCCTTCGATCGCCGCCAACCGCGCCCCGGTCTCGTTGAGGGACTTTATGACCGCCCCGAACGACGGTGCGTAGTCGGGGGTCTCCATGCGCTTGAGAATGGCGGGCAAGCCTTCCATGGCCCGCCGCATCACGCTCACCTCGGCTTGTAGCTCGGCGAAAGCCTGCGCCGCGCCGCCGTCGTCGTCGGTCCCGTGATCCTCATCGGCCATTCCCCTGCATTACCCCTACATCGATTGCTCGTGGCCGCGTTCGCGCTGACCCTGCGTGACGCGCTGTTCGAGCGCCTGGCCGAGATCCTTTTCCCGCAACGCGCGGCCGAGGCTGGAACGATCCTCGATCCCAAAGTCCTTCGGCTTCGCGCGTAGCGCCGATTCGACCGGCTTGTCCTTGCCTATTTCGGCCGCGACGGAGCGCATCTGCGTCTCGATCTTTTCGCGGGTTTCTCGCTGATCCCAGCCGCGAAGCTGGGAGCGCTCTTGTTCGAGCCCGTTCCATTGCGTGACCAGACGCGCGGCCCGGACGTTGGGATCAAGCTGCGCCTGGCGCTCGCGCTCCATGCCGGCGACAAGCCGCGCGGCGCGCTCCGGCCCCTGCAATTCGTTCATGGCGCGAAGCGTCTGCGGATCGTGGCGCATCGCCGATTGCAGTTCGCGCCTTGATGCTGGCCTGATCGCGTCCAGCGCCGCCCCGGCCTTCGCCAGGGCCTGCTTTTGGTGCTCCACGATCGGCAGGCCAAGGCCGCTCATTCGCGCAGCGTCCAAGAACGCCCTGGCGTATCCCTCGGTCGCCGACAAGAGCTGGTTCCGTTCGCTCTCCTTGACCGCCGCCGGCCGCTCCGAAGCCGACAGCTTTAGGCCCGCGAACGCCTCCCGCGCCTCTCGGGATTTGCTCGGCGTCGTGCTGCTGTCGAGTTTCAGGCCGGTGAACATGCCGCGCTTCTTGGCGGGTTCTTGCGCCGCCGGCGCCACGGTCTCTCGTTCCTGCTCCGATTTCTCCCGGCCGGGCGCGGCCGGGCGCGGTTCGCTTTGGCGCGAAACCTCGATCTCGCTGCCCACCCCAAGCGTCTCGGCGATCCCCCGCCGCTCGGAAAAGTCTTTGGCGTAGTCGAGCGTCGTCTCCTTCGATCCGTCGCGGCTGAGCCGCGCGGCAAGCGCCTCCATCGGCGATCGATCCGCGCCCCGGCCCTTGAATTCCTCCCGCGCCGCATAGAGCTGCGCGCCGTCGCGGTGCCGCGTCATCGCCACATAGGTCAGATGCCGGTCCATCGTGCCCGACGCCATGACAAAGCTGCGATCGACGGTGGCGCCTTGCGTCTTGTGGATCGTCGTGGCGTAGCCGTGATCGATGGCGGCGTAATCGGCCGTCGAGACGGAAACCACGCGCGCCGCGCCGTCCCGGCCTCCTGAGCCTGTCGAAGGGCCGTCGAGCTCCGCGACGATCCGCCCGTCCGCGACGGCCGCCACCGTCCCCAGCATGCCGTTCTTCACGCCGAGGTCGCGATTGTTTTCGAGGAACACGATGCGGTCGCCGGCGGCGAACGCGCGGGGGCCGGCGCCGGTCTCGAACACCCGCTCGCCCGCGTCCGCCCCTTGGGCGAGGTCGCCCCGTTCCTGACGCGCCGCGCGAATGTCGTCATTGAGCGCGCGAACATCGACGCGACGATGCGCCATCGCCACGCGCGAGCCCTCCGGCCGCCGCTCGAGGTCGCGCATGTAATCCCGCACGATCGCGCCGCGAACCTCGTCCCGCGTGTCGCTGAACGTCACCGCGCCCCGTTCTGCGTAGGACAACAACCCCTCCGCCGTCCGATGT
>Ga0209698_10001850_pt1 | contig 24290 bp, 17 predicted proteins | sample LitLauG_LLR_2012_FD_187203 | JGI IMG/M metagenome (GOLD analysis project Ga0209698, IMG submission 187203) | Freshwater sediment microbial communities from Pennsylvania, USA - Little Laurel Run_MetaG_LLR_2012 (SPAdes) (version 2) | ecosystem: Environmental > Aquatic > Freshwater > Creek >... | reverse complement strand
CACCAACTATCTGGCGCAGAACCAGCTTGGTCAGCTGCAGGATAGCGAGCGCCTTGCGATGAGCGTCATCACCAATGTCGTGCAGGCCGGCGGCTATTTCCCGAATCCGGCAAGCAGCACCCCGGTAGCGGCCTTGCCGGGCGGCAACTCGGCGGGCGTCGCCTGGACCGGCGGTCAGGCCATTTCCGGAGTTGCGGGCGACCAGATCTACGTGCGGTACGCCGCCGGAACGGCGGACGGCGTCATGGACTGCAATGGTCGTACGAACACGACCGGCGCCACCGTCACCGATATCAACACGTTCTACGTCAATGGCAACCAGCAACTGGTCTGTCAGGTATACGCCAATGGCGTCGCCGGCGCCATTCAGCCGCTGGTCAACGGAGTGACAGCGATGACCGTGCTCTACGGCGTCGATACCAATGCCGATGGGCTGGCCTCGGCGGACCAGTACATGACGGCTGCCCAGGTTACGGCCGCCACGGCCTGGCTCGCCGTCGTTTCCGTCAAGGTGACCCTGACGTTTGCCAGCCCCCTCGCGGGCGCCACCGCACCCGGCGCCGGCGCTGTTACCCAGCCTACCCTCACCCGCACCATCGATCTGTTGAACAAGTCATGAAGACGAAAAAATTTCCCGTATGCGTGATGCCACAGCGCCAGAGCGGTGTGGTGTTGATCGTCGCGCTGGCCATGCTCCTGATGCTGACGCTCCTATCCGTGGGCATGTTCCGCAGCCTTGGCCTCGAGGAGCGCATTACCGGCAATACGCGTGAGAAGCAACATGCGTTCTACGCGGCGCAAAGCGCATTGCTCTACGCGGAGAACTGGCTCAACCAGGGTAACGCCGGCCTGCCGGCCTCTTGCGCAGGGGTCTCGGCAACTCCGGTAGTGTGCAACGCGACATCGACACCATCCCAGACGACGCTGGCAACCACGGCCTGGAATTCGACTTTCGGTACCAGCTACGTGCCGCCAACCGCAGTTGCCCAGAATACGATTTCCCAGTATTACGCCACGCCGCAGTTCGGAATCACCTACCTGGGGCCCGATCCTGCCAAGCCCGGCGCGTACCTGTACCAGGTGACTTCGCAAGGCTATGGCGCCAACCCCAATGCCGTGGCAGTCGTGCAAAGCGTCTGGTCGGTGGGCAGCGGTGGCGCGTGTATTTCCTGCGCACATTGAACGCCGTGAACCATCCCGTTCTGACTGAAACAAAAAACCCGTTGGAGAAGGCGATGAAACTCCTGCAATATGCTCTGCGAGCACTTTTTGCTGGCCTACTGCTGGTGGCGGTCGCCATGCCGTTGTCGGCATCGGCGCAGGTTCAATGTTCCGCGTCCACGAACACCACGACCACGGTGGCCGAGGATTTCACGGGCGTTTGCCTCAACAACGTCTGGACCGCCATCAATGGCGCCTGCCTGACTGCCGGCGCCAGCAACAACGGCAGCATTCCATCCTGCGTTGGCCTGTCGTACTACACGAACAAGGGCGACACCTATCAGGTGGGCGGCCAGAACGGCTACCTGGGAAACAGTAGCGCACCATCGAGCAATGGCGCGCAGACGCCGGACGCCATCGGTCAAGGCGCGCTGCGTCTGACGAATGGTTCGCCGTACTACAGCGAGAACGGCGCCATCGTCTCCACCGCGCCGTTCCCCGCCACCGCTGGCGTGCAAATCACGTTCAAGACGGTTACCTATCGCGGCGACAGCGGGGGTAGCGGTCACGACGGCGCCGACGGAATTTCGTTCTTCCTGCTCGACGCAAGCCAATACACCGCCGGTTCCGGCCTTTTGGGTTCGTGGGGCGGTAGCCTGGCCTATTCCTGCTCAAATAGCAATTCGCCGTACATCGGTCTGGTGGGCGCATATCTGGGCCTGGGCATCGACGAATACGGCAATTTCCTCAACAACGGCGACAACACTGCCACGGGGGTCCCCGCCGTCAGTTACGGCAGAGGCCAATACGAGTGGAACCGAATTGGTCTGCGCGGCGCCGGCAACGTGGCCTGGAGCTGGCTCAGCACCAATTCTGCTTCCAAAGCCTACTATCCGACTTCGCTCACGCCCACGCAACAGAATAGTGCTGTGCGCAAGACCTGCCAGACCGGCCAGTTGTGGGACTACTCCAAGACGCCAAACGCTCCGACCAGCACAGGTATCCCCGTCAACGACTACGCGCCCATCCCGGGGGCCAGCGCGCTTCTGCCGGTGGGCACCAAGATCGCCAATGAAGCGGCCGTCAAGCGCACCGATGCCACTCCCATCTACTACGTGCTCAATATCACCGGCGCCGGCCTGCTCAGCCTTTCGTATTCGTATGGCGGCGGTGCGCTTACGCAGGTGCTCAGCAACCAGTCGATCGTCAACAATGGCAGCCTGCCGGCGAGCGTTCTTTTCGGTTTTGCCGGTTCAACCGGCGGCAGCGACAACGTGCACGAGATCATGTGCTTCCAGGCCGCGCCCGCCAGCCAGACCGAAGCCTCCACCACCGTCAACCTGCCGCTGGACAAGCTGGTCACCAACGCGCAGGTCTACCTGCCCTCGTACCACACGAACAGCTGGTGGGGTCAGTTGACCGCGCAGTCGCTCTCGGTCAGCAACAGCGGTTACCTGCTCGTGGTAAGCCCAACCATCAACTGGGACGCGGCCTGCGTGCTGACCGGCGTCGTGCCCGGCACCAGCGAATGCCAGAACATTGCCGGTGCCACGGGTACTGCCCAGACGTCACGCACCATACTCTCGTGGAATAACGGCGGAATCGGCTTTGACTGGGCCAACCTGAGCGCGGCGCAACAGGCCCAGCTCGACCCCGCCGCTTCCGGTGGCAGCAGCACCCGCTTGAACTATCTGCGTGGCGACCGCAGCGACGAGGTGCCCATCACTGGGCCGACGTCCGCGCAGATCTATCGAGACCGTGTAGCAGTGATGGGTGACATCATCCACTCCAGCCCCTACTGGGTCGGACCACCGGCCAATCCCGTGTACCAGATCAACTGGAACGACAATATCAACCCCACGGCGGTGGCCGCGGAGCCCGTGGGCAGCTACCTCACGTTCTACAACACCTACTACGGGCGGGCGAACGTGGTCTATGTGGGTGCCAACGACGGCATGCTGCACGGATTCCGCACGGGCAGCTATATCGCCGGGATGCAGGGCATGCAAACTTCCGTGGTGCCCAACGACGGCCAGGAAGTGCTGGCCTACGTTCCCAGCACCTATATTGCGGGCAGCCAGGCCAACGGACCCCTGTACGACTACACCTCGCCGAATTACGCACACTCCTTCGCCGTTGACGCGCCGCCGCGCGGTGACGACCTCTTTTACAACGGCGCTTGGCATACCTGGCTGGCGGGTGGCCTGGGTGCCGGCGGCAGCGCCATATACGCGCTCGATGTCACCGATCCCGGCAGGTTCAAGGAGAGCAATGCGGCCTCGCTCGTGGTAGGTGAATGGAATCCGTCCAACCTGAGTTGCAGCGGCAATGGCTCGTTCGCGGGCACCGCGTGCGCCGCACAACTCAACAACACCTATGGGACACCGGTTATCTGGCGCTTCCATGCCACCAACGCCGGTGGCAGCAATATGTGGGGCATGGCATTCGGCAACGGTTTTCCGCGCCAGATCACGGCGACGATTGCCCCGGGGTTCACCGGCAGCATCGGCAGTACCATCGTTGGGCGCATCGGTAGCGACATCGAGGGCAGCATCAGCGGTTCGACGCTGACAGTTACCGTGGCGCCCGCGAACGGCGCCACCCTCGGCGTGGGCACGCAGGTCACGGGAACCGGCGTTGCCGCCGGTACCATCATCACCTCGCTGGGCAGCGGAACGGGGGGCGTAGGCACCTACTACTTGAACAATCCGTCCACGGTGGCCGTGGAAAGCTTGACGGTTGGAAGCACGACGCTGGAAGTTACGAGCGTTGAGGCGGGAATCAGCATCGGGCCGTACCCCGTGCTTGTAAAAGGACCTGGAATTACCTCCGGGACCAAGATCACCGGCCAGATCAGCGGAACGCCGGGAGGCGCAGGGCTCTACACGGTGAGCTACTCGCAGCTCTTGGCTTCCACCAACTTGAGCATACCGGGCAATACGCTGACCGTCACCGACGGCGCCGATATCGCGGTTGGCGAGACGCTCACGGGAGCCGGCATTGCGGCCGGTACTGCGGTCACGGCCCTGGGAACGGGCACCGGCGGCGCGGGTACCTACACCGTCAGCGGCAGCCCGCAACTCGTCACCTCCACGCTAATCAGCAACGGTCATGCGATCTCCACCCTCACCGTCTCCGCAGGCAGCGGCTTGGCCGTAGGCCAGCAGATCGTCGGGCCCGGCGTGGCGGCCGGCACCACCATACTGGCCCTGGGCTCCGGCATGGGTGGGCCCGGAACCTACCTGGTCTCCGGAACGCAGACCGATCCCACAACGGCAGGCACGACCGCCAGCCTGTATGCGATCAGTTCCGTGTCGACCGGCACAGCAGGCATCTACGTGCTGCTGACGGATCCTGCATCCAGCACACAGAGGGTCTACTACCTCGATACGGGTTATGGACCCAGCCAGGACCCGCTGGGGCAGAACCGACCCAACGGTATCGCATTCGTGGCGGCGGCCGATCCCGATGGCGACAATACGGTGGACTACGTCTACGCGGGCGACCTGTTCGGCAATCTCTGGCGCTTCGATGTGACCAGCAGCAGTCCCTTGAACTGGGGGGCTTCTTCGTTTGGCGCTTCAGCCACACCCGCCCCGCTGTTCGTGACCACGCCAAGCGGTTCCAGCTACGGGCACCCGATAACCACCAAGCCGGTCGTGCAGGCCGCTTTCCGGGCCGATGGCCAGCCGGCTGTGATCGTCAACTTCGGCACGGGCCAGGAGTACCCGATGACCCCGGTATCGTCGACGAGCTATGCCTCGGGACAGCAGTCGATCTATGGCGTGTGGGATTGGGACATGAGCAATTTCAATACGCTGGCGCACACCTCCCTGGCGTCATTGACGTACGGCCAGCATGCGGGCGCCACTACCGACTCGTCGACCACCATACAGACCCAGGTCGTCAATGTGATCAAGACGGTAACGCCGTACATGGAGACCGAAACCGCCTCGCCGGTATGCTGGTTCGGGGCGACGGCCATCAGTGGCTGCAGCGGGTATTCGCAGTTTGGTTGGAAGATCGTTTTGCCAAACAGCGTCAATACCGGTACCGGCACGAGCTACGAACAGTTGATCTACAACCCCTCGGTATGGAGCGGAATCCTCCAGCTCAATACGACGATCGCCGCAGACACGTCGATCTTTTCCTGCGCGGTTGACCTGCCCACGGGATACACGATGCTTATCAATCCGACGACGGGCGGCCCCTTCACCAGCTCTGCCTTTCTCGACGTCAACGGCAATCCCATGACCGCGGGGACGACGGCTGTCGTGGTCGGCTTGCAGACCAACGGCACGGGTTCGATCAGCAACATCTCAAACAACGGCCAGAATTTCTGGCTCACCGACACCAGTAACGGCACGCCGATCACCGGGGGCGAGCAGGCCGCGGCCGGCACCTCGGGCCACCGTGTCACCTGGTCCGAATTGCGTTGAAGGGGCGAAAATGGCGAAGACTTGCATGACGACTCTCGGCCCAGCGTGCGCCCGAATCACGCGGCAAACCAGGGGTTTCACGCTGATCGAACTGATGATCGCGGTTGCCATCGTGGCGATAATTTCGGCAATCGCTATCCCCAGCTACCAGAACTCGATACGCAAATCGCGCCGGCCGGAAGCCAAGTCGGCGCTGCTCGACCTGGCTGCGCGCCAGGAGCGCTATTACACGCTCAACGGCGCGTACAGCGATGGTGTGACGGTGCCCAACAGTCTTGGCTACGCGCTGCCGGCGAACCTGGGCACCGCGGCTGCGCCCGACTACGTGCTGAGCGTCGTAACGCCCAACCCGGGCACCGGTCCGACCTTCCTCCTGCAGGCCCTGGCGCAGGGCGACCAGCAGAACGACACCTGCGGCACCTATACGCTCGATAATCTTGGCAATCAGATGAACATCTACCCGGCCGGCACCCCGGCCGCTTTCATCGCCGGCTGCTGGTAGCCCTGCTATGCGCTTCGCGGGGCTTCGCCCGCCGTGCTCTTCGCAATCACGGGTCAGGCAGGGCCCGCCCTGCGAGCGCGCCAGCGCGAAGCAGGGTACATTCCCCAGGCAAAGTCCGCCGGGCGATCGCCGGTCCTGCGTAGCCCGCCGAAGCCCGCCGAAGCCCGTAAGGGCGAAGGCGGGCGAAGGCGGGCGAAGCAGGGCGGGAGGAACGTCCGGACTCCGCAGAGCGGCGTAGCAGGTAACACCTGCCCACCGCAAGGTGAGGATCAGAGCAACAGAGACGAGCCCGCCGCAGCCCGCCGCAGCCCGCCGTAGCCCGCAAGGGCGCAGGCGGGAGAAGGCGGGCTGCGGCGGGGTGAAACGGGCAATCTCTACGCGGAGCAACACCAAATAGGCAGCCGTTGACCCGGCTCGGCGAGGCTGCGGGTAGGTGGCTTGAGTCCACGCGCGAGCGTGGGCCTAGAGGAATGATCGTCACGGCACGGCAACGTGCCGCACAGAATCCGGCGTACAGGCGGACTTTGCTTTTTTGTTTGCGGGTGGCGTCTCCGCGTCATCCGTCCATGGCCGATGTGCCGCTGCCGTCCAGGGCGATTGGCGAACTGACGGGCGGCGTGCGAAATCGCCGTGCCGCCTCTTCACATTTCACCTTCAAAAGAAACCCTATCTGCTTAATTTCAGAGGGTTTTCCATGCGCGACTCCGCTTGCAGAATCGCCGCTAAGTGCTTGTACCGATTGGGAAAAAGGCCTCCCGCTCCCTTGACCACGGTATGCCGATGCACTACAGTCTCGCTTTGGTGGAAAAAAGTGGGAGATTGTGGATTAGTGAGTAATCGCCAACCGGCTGATCTGCCGGGCGATTACGGCGACGCCACAAGAAAAATACGCGGTGTTCCAAGGCGCATCCAAGCTGACACTCGACCCCAAGGGGCGGATTTCCATGCCGACACGGCATCGGGACCAGCTCGTCACGGGTTGCGAGGGGCGCCTCACGCTCACCCGTCACCCCGACGGCTGTCTGCTCGTCTACCCGCGCCCGCGCTGGGAAACCAAGCGCGAGGAACTTGCGATACTGCCCTATGCCGCGCGCGCGCTGCAGCGCCTGCTGCTGGGCAACGCCATCGATCTGGAACTCGATAGTGCCGGCCGGCTGCTGATACCCAATGGCTTGCGCGAGGATGCGCGGCTGACTCGCGAGGCCACCCTGATCGGCATGGGGGCGCACTTCGAGCTCTGGGACCCGGAGCTGCTGCGGCAGAACGAGGAACGCGATCTCGCCAATGGCCTGCCCGAGGCGGCAGCCGGTTTTTCCTTCTGATTGCCGTGGGCGCCCATGAACGCAGCAGCCGACACCGAGCCCGGTGCACCCGCGTCCCCCGCGGCGCTGCAATCACCTGCGCGGCAATCGTCCGCGCTGCACGCGCCTGTCCTGCTCGAAGCGGCGGTCCAGGGCCTGATCACGGATCCGGCGGGCATCTATGTCGATGCGACCTTCGGCCGGGGGGGGCATTCGCGCCGGATACTGCAAGCCCTGGGGCCCGAGGGGCGTTTGATCGCGCTCGATCGCGATCCGGAAGCCGGTGCGGTCGCGCGCGCCTGGGACGATCCGCGTTTCGAATTCGTGCACAGCGAATTCTCCCGGCTGACCGAGCTGCTGGCGGCGCGGGGCATCACCCGCATCCACGGCCTGCTCGCGGACCTGGGCGTGTCGTCGCCGCAGTTCGACGACCCGCTGCGGGGCTTTTCCCTGCGCATGGACGGACCGCTCGACATGCGCATGAATCCGCAGAGCGGCTTGTCGGCCGCCCAATGGATCGCGCAGGTCGACGCGGCGGAACTGCGCAAGGTGCTGCGCGACTATGGTGACGAGCGGTTTGCTGCATCGGTTGCAAAGGCGATTGTGGCTCGCCGCGAGGATGGACGGCCGATCGTGCGCACCGCGGACCTTGCCGCTGTCGTGGCGTCTGCGATCCCCTTCAAAAGCCGCAAGGATCCGCTCCAGCATCCGGCCACGCGCACCTTTCAGGCTATACGGATTTTCCTCAATCAGGAGCTTGAGGAGGTGGCGGTGATGCTCGAGGCGTCCCTGGACGTCCTGGCGCCGGGCGGCCGCCTGGCCGTGATCAGCTTCCATTCGCTTGAAGACCGCATCGTCAAGCGCTTCATCGACGGGCATGCCCACCCCGAGCGCGCCTTTGGCCGCCTGCCCCTGCGTGACTCGCAACTGCCGCGGCCCGTGTTGACACCGCTGGCGCGCATCGCGCCGGACGATGCCGAGATGCGGACGAATCCCCGGGCCCGCTCGGCGCACCTGCGGGTTGCCGAGCGCACCGGTGAACCGCTCGTCAAGGGCGCATGAGCCGGATGTCAACATGAGCCGTCGCACCCTGCATCCCACGCATGCCGCTGCGCACGCTGCCGCAAACGGTGGCGCGCTTGCACCGGCGCTGGCCGCGCTGCTTGCAGCCCTGCTCGTCGCCTGTTCGCTGGCGCTGGTGATTTCCCAATACCGCTCACGCCAGCTGTTTGCCGAACTGGAACTCGCCCAGCAGGAATCCAAGACACTGACGGCCGATGGCGCCCGCCTGCGGGCCGACCTCGGGCGGGCCGCGCAGCCGGCAACGGTCGAGGCGGTGGCCAAGCGCCTGGGCATGCGAGCCATCAATCCGGACCACGTGGTCATGTTGCCCGCGCACGGTTCTACCGAGGCTGGTGGGGCGCCTGCACCCGCTGACACTCACCCGGCGGAGCAGCCATGAGCGCCGGCGGCAATGGCGCGCTGCCCGGGCGCGAACGCGCCGCGCGCAGCGGGGCAGCGGCATCGCGGCGCGCCGCCGAACCGCGGCGCCGTGCCGCGACGGGCAATATCCGCCGCGACGACCTGCTGGCCGTGCGCTTGCCGGCGTGGCGTTCCAAGATGCTGCTGTTCGGTCTCTTCTGCGCCTTCGGTGCGCTGACGGTCCGCGTCGTCTACCTCCAGGGCGGCTGGTCCACGGGATTCCTGCTGCGCCAGGGCGAGCAGCGTTACGCCCGCACCTTGCCGGAGACGGCGACCCGCGGCACCATCTACGACCGCAATGGCCGGGTGCTGGCTTCGTCGGTGCCCGCCCGCGCGGTGTGGGCCAACCCCGACGATTTCGCGGCCGACGGCCACCAGCGCGCCGAACTCGCCCGGCTGCTCGACATGTCGCCCGATGAACTGCGCCGCCGCGTCTCGGCGGAGGACCGCGGCTTTGTCTACCTGCGCCGCCAGCTCGATCCGGACGTCGCCCAGCGCATCGAAAGCCTGAACATCGCCGGCGTGCATACCTTGCGCGAGTCGCGCCGCCTCTACACCGACGGCGCCGTCACCTCGCATCTGCTGGGATTCACCAACGTGGCGGAGCAGGGACTCGAGGGCGTGGAGCGCGAGTACGACCCGGTGCTGGGCGGCAAGCCCGGCCTGCGCCATGTAATCGAAGACCGACTGCACCACACCATCGAGGACGATTGGGTACACGAGCCGGTCCAGGGCAAGGATCTTGCGCTGGCCATAGACGATCGCATCCAGTACATCGCCCACGCAGCCGTCAAGCAGGCCGCCGAATCCAATAATGCCCATGCCGCCGCCGCCGTGGTGCTCGATGCGCGCACGGGCGAACTTCTGGCCCTGGCCAACTGGCCCGACTTCGACCCGGCGCACCGCGGAACCTACGACCCCAACCAGTTCCGCGACCGCGCCGTGACGGATACCTTCGAGCCGGGCTCCACGCTCAAGCCGTTCTCCATCGCCACGGCCGTGCAGACTGGCGTAGTGCGTCCCGATACCGTGATCGATACCGCGCCCGGCCGCATCGTTGTCGGTGGCCGCACGATCTCCGACGAGCACCCCCACGCCGCGCTCACCGTGGAGCAGGTCGTGGCCAAATCCAGCAACGTCGGCACCACCAAAATTGCGCTGCAAATGCCGGCCCAGGCCTTGTGGGAAACGCTCACGGCCGTCGGCTTCGGCCAGGTGCCGCATGCCGGGCTGTCGGGCGCCGTCACCGGACGGCTGCGTCCCGCCAGCACCTGGAAACCGGTGGAGCAGGCCACCATTGCCTACGGTTACGGCATCTCCGTATCGCTGCTGCAACTGGCCCACGCCTATCTCGTGTTCGCGCGCGATGGCGATATCGTGCCCGTATCGGTGCTGCGCATGGATACCCCGGCCACGCCGGTACAGGTCATCAGCCCGGCCACCGCTGCCAAGATGCGCCACATGCTGGAGATGGCGACCAGCGACGAGGGGACGGCGCCGGCCGCACGCATCCCCGGCTACCGCGTGGCCGGCAAGACGGGTACCGCGCGCAAACTGCAGGATGGACACTACGTCGATTCCTACGTGTCGTCGTTTGTGGGTTTTGCTCCGGCATCGGATCCGCGCATCGTCGTTGCCGTGATGGTCGACAATCCGCGCGCCGGAAAATTCTTCGGAGGCGATGTGGCGGCACCAGCCTTCGGTGTCATTGCCGCCGGAACGCTGCGCTACCTGCAGGTGCCACCCGACTCCGCCGCCAGCCAGCTCGCCCAGGCGGCCGGCGCGGGAGGCTAGCCTATGGTGTCCGACACAATGGCAACGGCACGGGTGGGATCGACGCCGGTGGTGCGCTGGCTGCGCAGCCGCGTGGGCGCGCGCGCGCAGCTGCGCCTGGACAGCCGCATGATCGAACCCGGCGATGTCTTCATCGCCATTGCCGGACGCCGTACCGACGGCGGTGCGTTCGTCAGCGCCGCGCTGGACCGTGGCGCCGGTGCGATCCTGCTCGATGCGCAGGTCGCCGCCGGCCTGCCCGCTGCAGCCCACCCGCCGACCGTGCCCGTGCTGACGGTGCCGGAGCTGGGCGGCACCCTGGGCGCAATAGCCGCCGACTACTACGGCCGACCCACCGAACACCTGCGCGTCGTGGGCATCACGGGAACCAATGGCAAGACCTCGAGCTGCATCTGGCTGGCCCAGGTCCTCGGCGCCGCCGGCCTGCGTTGCGCGACGCTGGGCACGCTGGGCTTTGGCTTTCCGGACGCCGTGCGCAGTGGCGACAGCAACCTGACGACACCGGATGCCGTGAGCGTGCAGCGCCTGGCGCGCGAGGCTCGTGACCAGGGAGCGCAGGCCCTGGCCATGGAGGTGTCCTCCATCGGACTGGACCAGCGCCGCGTGGAAGGCGTGCGGTTCGAAACCGCGCTCTTTACCAATCTCAGCCGCGATCACCTCGACTACCACGCCGATATGGCGCAGTACGCTGCCGCCAAGCGCCGGCTCTTCGATTGGCCCGGGCTGCGCAATGCCGTGATCAACCTCGACGATGCCTTTGGCCGTGAGCTGCTTGCACATCTGGCACAGCAGCCCGCGGGACAGCGCCCCTGCATCATCGGCACGACCATGGCGCCACGAACGGGTGATACGGCGCCGCCCTTCGACGCACTGCTCGCGGCGCAGGATGTGGAGCACCGGCCCGAGGGCCTGCGTTTTCGCCTGGTCCATGAGAAGGCAAGCGCCGTGGAAATGGCCAGCGTCGATACCGGGCTGTACGGCGCATTCAACGTGGCCAACCTGCTCGGCGTTATCGCCACCGCCCTTGCCAGTGGCATTGGCTTGCCGCAGGCGGCAGCTGCAGCTGCCGCATTGCAGGCGCCCCCAGGACGCCTGCAACGGGTGAGCCGCGATGCCCACGCGCAGAACGACGAGCCCCTGATCTTCGTTGACTACGCGCACACGCCCGACGCCATGACCAAGGCGCTGGCCGCGCTGCGGCCGATCGCGCAAGCGCGGCAGGGCCGCCTGTGGATCGTCTTTGGCGCCGGTGGTGACCGCGACCGCGGCAAGCGCCCCGTCATGGCGGCCGCCGCCGCTGCCGCCGCCGACGCCATCGTGTTGACCAGTGACAATCCGCGCAGTGAAAACCCGGAGTCCATCATCGACGACGTCGCCGCGGGCCTGCCTTCGGGCCGGCTGCACGCGCGCCATCCCGACCGGGCCGATGCCATCGCCGCCGTATTGCATGAAGCCGCCAATGCCGACGTCGTCTTGATCGCCGGCAAGGGCCACGAGCAATACCAGGAAATCGCCGGGGAACGCCGACCGTTTTCCGATGTGGTCGTTGCCCGCACGGCGCTGCGCAAACGGGCAGGTTGGCCGGCATGATGACCATCGCGCAGGCACAGGCAGCACTTGCCGCGGGCGGCGCCAGCTGCCGCCTGCTGGGCGACGCCACCGCGCGCTTTACCGCCGTATCCATCGATACCCGCACACTGACTCCCGGTGCGCTCTACCTTGCCCTGCGCGGTGAGCGGTACGACGGTCATGCTTTTGCCGGCGCCGCTGTACAAGGTGGCGCGGTGGCGCTGCTCGTGGAGCACGCCGTAACCGAGGGTCCGGCGGCACGCCTGCCGCAGCTGGTCGTGGCCGACAGCCGCGCGGCGCTCGGCGCGCTGGCCGCCGCCTGGCGTGCACAACTGTCCTTGCCGGTGATAGCCGTTACCGGCAGCAACGGCAAGACCACCACGGCGCAGATGATCGCTGCTGTCCTCGCGGCGGCCTTTGGCGCAAGCGATGGTCAGCCGGCCTGGTTCGCCACGCGTGGCAACCGCAATAACGAGATCGGCGTGCCGCTCATGCTCCTGGAATTGCGGCCGGCGCACCGCGCCGCCGTACTGGAGCTCGGCATGAACCACCCCGGGGAAATCGCGCTGCTGAGCGGCTGGGCCCGGCCCGACGTTGCGCTGGTCACGAATGCGCAGCGGGAACACCAGGAATTTCTCGCGTCCGTGGCGGCAACTGCTCACGAAAACGGCGCCGTCATCGAAGCGCTGCCGCCGGGTGGAACCGCGGTCTTTCCGGCCGATGACGCGTGCGCGCCGATCTGGCGCGCGAGCGCGGGCGCCCGGCGCGTGGTCGATTTCGCCCTGACCGGCGATGCTGCGGTGCGCGCCGATGTCGAACTGCAGGCGCAGGGCTGCTCCCTGCGCCTGCACGCTCCGGCCTATTTCCGGAGTGGCGCCGTTGTGGCCCCGTTGCAGGTGGCGGGTTTGCACAACGCCCGCAATGCCCTGGCGGCGGCCGCTGCCTGCATCGCCGCCGGCATCGACGGCGCTGCCATTGCAGAGGGTCTTGCCCGCTTCGCGCCCGTGGGTGGCCGCGGCACGCGCAGCCGGACGGCCAGCGGCGCCTTGCTCATCGACGAGAGCTACAACGCCAATCCCGACTCGGTGCGCGCGGCAATCGATCTGCTGGCCGGACAGCAGGCGCCACGCGTGCTCGTTCTGGGCGACATGGCGGAGGTCGGTGCCCGGGGACCCGAGTACCACCGCGAGGTGGGCGGCTACGCGCGCGAGCGCGGCATCGACCACCTGCTGGCCCTCGGCGACCAGGCTGCACTGGCGGTGCAGGCATTCGGCGGCGGCGCACGCCACTTTGAAACCGTCGAAGCACTCACTGCGGAAGCGCGCTCGCTGACGCAGGCCGAACCGCGGTCGACGGTGCTCGTGAAAGGGTCCCGCTTCATGCGGCTCGAGCGTGTGGTGACGGCCCTGGCGGGCGACGCCTCCGGAGCGGGAGCCGCCCACCATGCTTAAAGAGCTTTTCCAGTGGCTGGCCCAGGATATCCACAGCTTCGCCGTCTTCAACTACCTGACCCTGCGGGCCGTCCTGGCTGCCGCCACCTCACTCTTGATCGGGCTCTTCAGCGGCCCCTATGTCATCCGCAAGCTGACCGCGCTGAAGATCGGCCAGGCGGTCCGCAACGATGGGCCGCAGTCGCACCTCGTCAAGTCGGGCACACCCACCATGGGGGGCGCCCTGATCCTGCTGTCGATCGCGGTGACCACGCTGCTTTGGGCGGATCTGTCCAACCGTTTTGTCTGGGCCGTTCTGCTGGTGACCCTGGCATTTGGCGCCATCGGATGGGTCGATGACTACCGCAAGGTGGTGCATCGCAATCCCAAGGGCATGTCGAGCCGCGAGAAGTACTTCTGGCAGTCGCTGGTAGGCGTGCTGGCCTCGCTGTACCTGGCGTTTGCGATCGCGGCGCCGTCGACGCGCGAGATGTGGCCGCTCGTGCAGCAATGGGCCGGCAACGGTTTCGTGCTGGACCTGCCCGCCCGTTCCGACCTGATCGTGCCCTTCTTCAAGAACATCGGCTATCCCATGGGCGTGCTCGGTTTCGCGGTGCTCTCGTATTTCGTGATCGTCGGCGCCAGCAATGCGGTCAACCTCACGGACGGCCTCGACGGGCTGGCCATCATGCCCACCGTGATGATCGGCGCGGCTCTTGGCGTGTTCGCCTATGTCATCGGCCGCGCCGACTTTGCCCGGTACCTGCTGTTCCCCTACATCCCGGGCGCCGGAGAGCTGGTCATCTTCTGTGGCGCGATCGCCGGGTCCGGGCTGGCGTTCCTCTGGTTCAATGCCTACCCGGCGCAGGTCTTCATGGGCGATGTGGGTGCGCTGGCGCTGGGCGCGGCCCTGGGAACCATTGCGGTCATCGTCCGTCAGGAGATCGTGCTCTTCATCATGGGGGGCGTCTTTGTCGCCGAGACCGTTTCGGTGATGCTGCAGGTGAGCTATTTCCGGTGGAGCGGCGGCAAGCGCATTTTCCGCATGGCACCCCTGCACCACCATTTCGAATTGTCCGGCTGGAAGGAGACCCAGGTCGTCGTGCGATTCTGGATCATCAGCATGATGCTCGTCCTGGTCGGGCTGTCCACCTTGAAGATCCGTTGATGAAGCGCGCACTCATACTCGGCCTGGGGGAAAGCGGCATTGCCATGGCGCGCTGGCTGGCGCGTGAGGGCTGGGCCCTGCGCGTGGCCGATACCCGCGCGGCACCGCCCATGCTGGCGGCGCTGCAGGCGGAACTTCCCGAAGCGGGGTTCGCAACCGGCGCCTGGGACGCGAGCCTGCTCGACGGCGTCGAGCTGATGGCGCTGAGCCCCGGGCTCTCGCCGCTGCAGGAGCCGCTGCGCGATCTCATGGCCGACGCCGATCGGCGTGGCGTGGATGTGGTGGGCGAAATCGAACTCTTCGCACGCGCCCTGGAAGACTTGCGCACGGCGCGCGGCTATACGCCTCGGGTGCTGGGCGTCACGGGCACCAACGGCAAGACCACCACCGTGCGCATGACGGCCCGGATGCTCGAGCAGGCAGGCCGCAGCGTCTGCGCCGCGGGCAATATTTCGCCCAGTGCCCTCGACGCATTGCGCGCGGCGCTGGACGCGGACGCGCTGCCGGAATTCTGGGTGCTGGAATTGTCCAGCTTCCAGCTGGCCACCACCGCCTCGCTGGCCTGCACGGCAGCGGCGATACTCAACATCACGCAGGACCACCTCGACTGGCACGGCAGCTTCGAGCAATACCGTGCAGCCAAGCTGAGGATATTTGCGCCCACGACGTTTCGGGTGGTCAACCGGGACGATCCGGCGACGCGGGATCTGGGCGTCGAGCCGGCCTTGCCGGGCGCCGGTCCTGCGGAGTCTGGTGCGGCGAGCTTCGGTATCGCAGCGCCGCAGCAGTTGGGTCAGTTCGGCCTGGCGCGGGACGCCGGACTGCTTTGGCTGGCCTGCACGGACGAGGCGCCGCCGCCGCGCCGCCGGCGGCGCGGCGCGCGGGCGGGGATGGATGCCGCCGCCAACCTCCTGGGGCCCGCACCGCTGGAAGCGGGCGAAATGCCGATGGTGCACCGGCTGATGCCCGTCGATGCGCTGCCGGTACGCGGCACCCATAACGCCATGAATGCGCTGGCGGCCCTGGCGCTGGTGCGGGCCGTCGGCGCGCCGCTCGCGCCGGCGCTGCGGGCGCTCGGCGCCTTCCAGGGCGAGCCCCACCGGACCGAGCATGTGGCGCAGATTGCGGGTGTCGACTATATCGACGACAGCAAGGGCACCAACGTGGGCGCTACCGTGGCGGCGCTCGAAGGCCTGGGCGCGGTCGAGGTGACGGGCGAAACGGCACCCAAGCGCCGCATCATCGTCATCCTCGGCGGCGACGGCAAGGGCCAGGCGTTTGCCCCGTTGGCGGCGGCCGTGGCGCGCCATGCACGTGCCGCCGTGCTCATCGGCAAGGATGCGCCGGTCATCGCGCTGGCGCTCCAGGATGTCGATGTTCCCCTGCTGGCATCGGAAGACCTCACTGCCGCCGTCCACGCGGCAGCCGGCCTGGCCCAGGCCGGCGATATCGTCCTGCTGTCACCGGCCTGCGCAAGCCTGGATGCATTCCGCAACTACGCGCACCGCGCCGAGGTTTTTCGCGCGGCGGTCGCCGAACTCGCGGCTGCACGGCCGTTGCCGGGCAGCGCCGGTGATGCGCGTGATCAGGACAGCGTCGACGTGGAACCCGCCGCGGGCGAGCTGCCTGGAGACCCCCTATGAAGCTGCCGGCGTTCCTGCAGGCGCGACGCAAGGGCAAACCGGCCGCGCCGCCGGTCATGCCGGGGGGTGCCGTGTTCGCCCTGGCCGGCCTTGGGGCCGCGGGCGGACGGGGCCGGGCCGGAAATTCGCCACTGCGTTCCGTCGACGGCGCGCTGCTCCTGCTCATCGCCGGCCTGCTGCTCTTCGGTCTGGTGATGGTTTTTTCGGCGTCCATCGCCCTGGCCGATTCGCCGCGCTACAAGGTGACCCCGGGATATTTCGCGATCCGCCACCTCATCTCCATCGTCATCGCGCTCGCCGCCGCGGCGGTGGCCTTCAGCGTGCCCTCGGCTTCCTGGCAGCGCGTCGCGCCCTGGGCCTTTGCGCTGGCCGGCTTGCTTCTGGTCGTGGTGCTGGTGCCGGGTGTGGGCAAGGGCGCGCTGGGCGCCCGCCGCTGGATCGGCCTGGGCGGACTGAACCTGCAGCCCTCCGAAGTGATGAAGCTGGCCTGCGTCATCTACGCCGCCGATTTCACGGTGCGCAAGCAGGACTTCATGCACGATTTCCGCAAGGGCTTCGCGCCCATGGCTGGCGTAATGGCCGTGGTGGGCGTGCTCCTGCTGCTGCAGCCCGACCTGGGCGCTTTCGGGGTCGTGGTCTCCATCAGCATGGCCATCCTGTTCCTGGGCGGCGTGAACGGACGGCTGTTCGCCTCCATCGCCGCCGCCCTGGTCGTGACTTTCATGAGCGTCATCTGGGCCAGTCCCTGGCGCCGCGAGCGCATTTTCGCCTACCTCGATCCCTGGTCCACGGAAAACGCCCTGGGCCGCGGCTACCAGCTCTCGCACTCGCTGATCGCCTTCGGCCGCGGCGAATGGTTCGGCGTGGGCCTGGGCGCGAGCATCGAAAAGCTCCACTACCTGCCGGAGGCCCATACGGATTTCCTCATGTCCGTCGTCGGCGAAGAGCTGGGCATGGTCGGCGTGCTGGTGGTCATCGTCTCCTTCTACTGGTTGGTCCGGCGCGCCTTCGAGATCGGGCGCCAGGCCATCGCGCTCGAGCGCACCTTCTCGGGCCTGGTCGCGCAGGGCATCGGCACCTGGATGGGCCTGCAGGCTTTCATCAACATCGGCGTGGCCACGGGACTGCTGCCCACCAAGGGCTTGACGCTGCCGCTGATGAGCTACGGCGGATCCGCGCTGATGAGCTCCCTGGTGGCATTGGCCATACTGCTGCGCATCGACTATGAAAACCGGGTGTTGATGCGCGGCGGCAAGCTCGCCGGAGGTTCGCGATGAGCCGCGTGCCAGCACGGCAAGGTGCGCCCGTGGACGCAGGGGCACGCGACCGGCGCCGCCTGCTTATCGTGGCCGCCGGGACGGGCGGTCACGTGATGCCGGGCCTGGCGGTGGCCGACGCCCTGCGCGGACGCGGCTGGGAAGTCAGCTGGCTGGGAACCACCACCGGCATGGAGCGTGGCCTGGTCGAGGGCGCCGGACTCGCGTTTGATGCCGTGGCATTCACCAGCATCCGCGGCAAGGGCACTGCGGCCCTGCTGCGCGGACCGCTGCGCCTGGTGCGCGCGGTCGCCGCCAGCTTCGCCATACTGCGGCGCGTGGCGCCGCATGCCGTCTTCACCACCGGTGGGTACATAGCCGTTCCCGCCGGACTGGCCGCTGCCCTGCTGCGCCGGCCGATGCTGTTCCTCAATGCCGACGCAGCGCCACAGCTGTCGCTGCGCCTCCTGCTGCCGGTCCTGCAGGTGGTACGCGTCGTCCTGTGCGGGTTCGATGGCGCCGCTGCCCGCCTCGCCGGTGTGCGCGCCAGGGTCAGCGGCGCACCGGTGCGCGCTGCCATCGCCGCCATCGCGCAGCCCGAGGCGCGCTTTGCCGGCCGCGACGGACCCCTCGTGCTTCTGGTGGTGGGTGGCAGCCTGGGCGCGCGCATCCTAAATGAGGTGCTGCCCGATGCGCTTGCGCTGCTCGCGCCGGGCGAGCGTCCCATCGTCATCCACCAGTGCGGTGCCGGCAACGATGCAGCGACGCGTGACCGCTATGCCCGGCTTGATGTGGCTGCCGAGGTGATGCCGTTCATCGATGACATGGCGGCCCGGTACGCTGCAGCCGATGTCGTGCTGTGCCGGGCCGGTGCCATTACCGTGGCCGAATTGTGCGCGGCCGGCGTCGCCGCGCTGCTGGTGCCGCTGGTGGCGGCCACGACGGACCACCAGCGCGCCAACGCGCAGTTTCTTGCCGATCACGGCGCGGCCTTGCACCTGCCCCAGCAGGAATTCCGGCCTGCTGCCCTGGCGGCGTTATTGCGCGGACTCACGCGCCCGCAGCTGCGCGACATGGCCGCCAATGCGCGCCGGCTGGGCCGGCCCGATGCAACGGCGCGCGTGGTTTTCGAAATCGAATCCCTGGTGCCGGCAGCGGCGCTGGCAGCCGAGGGGGCAGGCACACGATGAAGCACGCGATACGGCACCTGCATTTCGTGGGCATCGGCGGCTCGGGCATGAGCGGCATCGCCGAGGTGATGCTCAATCTCGGCTACACGGTCAGCGGCTCGGACGCCAGCCTTGGCGCCGCGACCAACCGGCTGCAGTCCCTGGGCGCGCGTATCCACGAAGGACACGCCGCGGCCAATGTCGAGCATGCCGACGCCCTGGTCGTATCGTCGGCCATACGCAGCGACAACCCCGAACTGGTCGCCGCGCGCGCCCGCCGCATACCGGTGGTTCCCCGCGCCGAGATGCTCGCCGAGCTCATGCGCCTCAAGCAGGGCATAGCCATCGCGGGCACGCATGGCAAGACCACGACCACGAGCCTGGTCGCCAGCATTCTTGCTGCCGGGGGACTGGACCCGACCTTCGTCATCGGCGGGCGCCTCAACTCGGCAGGCGTCAATGCGCGCCTGGGTGCCGGGCAGTACATCGTCGTCGAAGCCGACGAGTCCGACGCCAGCTTCCTGCACCTGTCGCCCGTGATATCGGTCGTCACCAATATCGACAACGACCACATGGAGACCTACGGCCACGATCTTGCGCGCCTGCGCCAGGCCTTCGTCGAATTCATCGCGCGGCTGCCTTTTTACGGCCGGGCCGTACTGTGCATCGATGATCTGCGCGTGCGCGAAATTCTGCCGCTGATATCCAAACCGGTGCTGAGCTATGGCTTCGCGCCCGACGCCCAGGTGCGCGCGGTGGCGGTGGTCCCCGACGGTACCGGCATGCGCTTTACGGTCGTGCGCGAGCAGCGCGCGGCCCTTGCCGTCCGGTTGGCCCTGCCCGGCGAGCACAACGTCCGCAACGCACTGGCGGCCATTGCGGTTGCCCAGGAACTGGGCCTGCCCGATGCGGCGGTGCTCGAGGCGCTCGAGGGCTTCAAGGGCGTCGGCCGGCGCTTCGCACGCATGGGGGAAATCCCCATCGCCGGCGGCGCCTTCACGCTGGTGGATGACTACGGCCATCATCCCGTGGAGATGGCCGCCACCCTGGCTGCCGCACGCGGCGCCTATCCCGGCCGGCGCATCGTGCTGGTATTCCAACCCCACCGCTACACGCGCACGCGGGACTGTTTCGAGGATTTCGTCGAAGTGCTCTCGCACGCCGATGCGCTGTTCCTCACCGAGGTCTATCCCGCCGGGGAAGCGCCCATCGTCGCTGCCGACGGCCGCAGCCTTGCCCGCGCCCTGCGTGTGGCGAGCCGGGTCGAACCGGTCTTCGTCGAAACCGTCGACGCCCTGCCGCGGGCCGTGCTGGACGCGGCGCGGCCCGGCGATGTCGTCATCACGATGGGCGCGGGGTCCATCGGCGGCGTGGCACAGAAGCTGGCGGCGCCATGATGCAGCTTGATAACCCACCATCGAACGCTAGCGGCGGCCTCGAAGGGCTCAATCCCGCCACCTTTGGCAAGGTGGGCGTGCTGTTCGGCGGGCGTTCTTCGGAGCGCGATGTCTCGCTGCTCTCCGGCGCGGCGGTGCTGCAGGCGCTGCAACAAAGCGGTGTCGATGCCCACGCCTTTGATCCGGCCCAGCGCACGCTGGGCGAACTCGAGACGGCAGGTTTCGATCGCGTATTCCTCGTGCTCCATGGCCGCTTCGGGGAGGACGGCGCCATCCAGGGCGTGCTCGAAACCCTGCGGATACCCTATACCGGCAGCGGGGTCCAGGCTTCCGCCATAGGCATGGACAAGATCACCACGAAGAAAATCTGGGAAGCCGCCGGGCTGCCCACGCCCGCCTGGGTGCGTCACGACGCCACGGCGGCCATGCCGGATCTGTCGCGGCTGGGCGCCGAGCTGGTGGTCAAGCCCGCGAGCGAGGGTTCCACCTTCGGTGTCACCAAGGTCCGCGCCGCCGACCCGGCTGGCCTGCAGGCCGCCATTGCCGCGGCGCGTGGTTTCGACAACAGCGTGCTGATCGAGGAATGCATCATCGGCCGCGAGTTGACCTGCGCCGTTCTGGGCGAAGGCGCCACTGCCCACGCGCTGCCGCTGGTGGAGATCCGCGCACCCGGCGCCAACTATGACTATCACAACAAGTATTTCAGTGACGACACCCAGTACTTGTGCCCCGCTCCCATCGATCCCGCCCTCGCCGGGCGGATCAGCGCGCTATGCGTGGCGGCTTACCGGGCCGTCGGAGCCCGCGGCTGGGGCCGCGTCGACGTCATGCTGCGCACTGCCGCGCAGGGCGACCAGCCGTACCTGCTGGAAATCAACACCGCACCGGGCATGACCGGTCATTCGCTCGTGCCCATGGCCGCGCGCGCCGCCGGCGTGAGCTTTGCGCAGCTCGTGCTGCAGATCCTGGGCGGTGCGCGGCTGGAGATCGGCGCATGAACAGCGTCGCCCTGCTGCGCTGGGGAACCCGCATTGCGCTTGCGGCCGCTGCCGTATGCGCGCTCGCCGCCGGCGTGCTGTGGATGGCGCAACGGCCGCGCTTCGACTTCCAGCGCATCGAAGTGGTGGGCCAGCTGCGCCATGTCAGTCGCGCCGCCATCCGGTCGGCGATAGCCGGCCACCTGCACGGCAATTTCTTCACGATGCGGCTGGCCGAATCACGCGCCGTGTTCGAGTCCATCCCATGGGTGGCCTCGGTATCGGTACGCCGGGTATGGCCCGATCGACTCGTGGTCACGCTGGTGGAGCGCCGCGCCGTGGGCGTATGGAGCGACGGCCGCGTGGTCTCCGACACCGGCCAGCTCTTCGATGTCAATCCGGCCGAGGCTGAGCTCGACGGCCCCCAGGTCGAATTCTCGGGACCCCCCGGGCTTGCGGCCGATGCGGTGGCCAAGCTGGGCAGCTTGGGGATGGCTCTACGTGCCCTGCCCGCCACGATAGCGGCCATCGATATTTCCGACCGCGCGTCCTGGAGCCTGCGCACGCAGGCGGGGCAGACCCTGGACCTGGGCCGGGACGATCCGCCGGGCAGTGTCGACGCACGGCTCAACGCGATCGTCGCCAATTACCCCTTGGTGGTGGCCCAGCTGAGCGGGCCACCCGGACATATCGACGCACGCTACAACAACGGCTTTGCCGCAACGAGACCATGAAGAACGAAAACAAGGAATTGATCGTCGGCCTCGACATCGGCACCTCCAAGGTGGTCGCTGCCGTCGCCGAGGTTCTCCCCGATGGCGGCTTCCAGGTGATCGGCCTGGGGCAGTCGCGCTCCGAGGGGCTGCGCAAGGGCGTGGTCGTGAACATCGAGGCTACCGTGCGGGCGATCCGCGGCGCGCTGGAGGAGGCCGAGCTGATGGCCGCCTGCCGCATCACCGACGTCTACATCGGCATCGCCGGCAGCCACATCAAGGGCGTGAATTCGAGCGGCATGGTGGCGATCAAGGACCGCGAGGTTGCCGCTGCCGACGTCGACCGCGTCATCGAGACCGCCCGCGCCCTGCACATACCGACCGACCAGCAGGTGCTGCACGTCCTCACCCAGGAATTCATCGTCGACGGGCAGGAGGACATCCGCGAGCCCATCGGCATGAGCGGCGTGCGCCTCGAGGTGCGCGTGCACATCGTCACCGGCGCGGTGAGCGCTGCGCAGAACGTGGTCAAGTGCGTGCGCCGCTGCGGCCTCGAAGTTCAGGACATCATCCTGCAGCCGCTGGCCTCGGCGCTGTCGGTCCTGACCGCCGACGAGCGCGAGCTTGGCGTTGCGTTGATCGACATCGGCGGCGGCACGACGGACATCACGGTCTTCACCGGCGGCGCGATTCGCCATACGGCCGTCATACCCATTGCCGGCGACCAGATCACCAATGACATCGCCATGGCGCTGCGCACGCCCATACCCGAAGCCGAGGAGCTCAAGCTCGGCCATGGCACCGCCAAGGAAGTGCTCGCCGATTCGAGCGAACGCGTCGAGATTGCCGGCATCGGCGACCGGCCCACGCGCCTGCTGTCGCGCCAGGCGCTGGCGGCCGTCATCGAGCCGCGTGTCGAGGAACTTTTCACCATCGCGCAGCGCGTGATACGCGAATCGGGATTCGAGGACCGGCTGGCCAGCGGCATCGTGCTCACCGGCGGCACTTCGCTGCTGCCCGGCATCGCCGAGCTCGCCGAGGATGTCTTCCTGCGCCCGGCGCGCACCGGCTGGCCGGCCTACTCCGGTCCGCTGGCCGATGTGGTGCGCAACCCGCGCTACGCCACCGTCATGGGCCTGCTGGTCGAGGCCCATGCGCAGCACCAGCGCGGCCGCAAGGCGGTAGCGCGCGCCGGCGCGCTCAAGGGAACCGTAGGACGGATCAAGGAGTGGATCGTTGGAAATTTCTAGATTGCCCGCAGTCTTTGCATCGCAGGAAAAACCGGAAATGGGAGGTCATCATGGCATTTGAGATTCTGGAAACCGAAACAGTCGGCACGGTCATCAAGGTAATCGGTGTCGGCGGTGCCGGCGGCAACGCCGTCGAGCACATGATCCGGCGCGGCGTGGAGGGCGTGGAATTCATCTGCGCCAATACCGACCACCAGGCCCTGGCGCGATCGAGCGTGAGCAACGTGATCCAGCTGGGCAAGACCGGACTGGGCGCGGGCAGCAAACCCGAAGCCGGCCGCCAGGCCGCGGAAGAGGCGCGTGAGCGCATCGCCGATGCCCTGCGCGGCGCGCACATGGTGTTCATCACCGCCGGCATGGGCGGCGGCACCGGAACCGGCGCCGCGCCGGTGGTGGCGCAGATCGCCAAGGAAATGGGCATATTGACGGTGGCCGTGGTCTCCAAGCCCTTCGACTTCGAAGGCCCCAAGCGCATGCGTCTGGCCGAGGCGGGACTGGCCGAGCTGCAGGAGGGCGTGCATTCGCTGATCGTCATCCTCAACAGCCGCCTGCAGGAGGTGATGGGCGAGGACGCCGAAATGTCCGCCTGCTTCCACGCGGCGGATGACGTGCTGCATAACGCCTGCGCCGGTATCGCCGAGATCATCAACACGCCCGGCCTCATCAACGTCGACTTCGAGGACGTCAAGACGGTGATGAGCGAACATGGCAAGGCGATGATGGGAACGGCTACGGCGGCGGGCACCGATCGCGCGCGCATCGCTGCCGAACAGGCGGTTGCCAGTCCCCTGCTCGAGGGTGTGGACCTGTCGGGCGCCCGCGGCGTGCTGGTGAACATAACGGCCAACAGCTCGCTCAAGCTGCGCGAGACCACCGAGGTGATGAACACGATCCGAGCGTTTGCGGCAGATGACGCCACGGTGATTTTTGGCACCGTGACCGATGACGCCATGGCGGATGAACTGCGGGTCACGGTAGTTGCCACCGGCCTGGGCCGTACCGCGGACCTCAAGCGGCCGGCGCTCGTGCCCATGCCGAT